>Ga0182004_10005878_pt1 | contig 9992 bp, 5 predicted proteins | sample Sormic07211540_1_FD_120479 | JGI IMG/M metagenome (GOLD analysis project Ga0182004, IMG submission 120479) | Endophyte microbial communities from Sorghum bicolor roots, Mead, Nebraska, USA - 072115-40_1 MetaG | ecosystem: Host-associated > Plants > Roots > Unclassified | place: USA: Nebraska... | reverse complement strand
CTGATGATAAGATGCATTGATCCAAGGAGCTGCTGCTGCTTCCTCTGCATTTGCATATCTAAGGGACCTCCATCTCTGCTGCTCCAAGCTCAGCTGCAATGGCTGCGAGTGCCCTGGAAAGCGCCTTGTCGTCCAAACAGGTTGCTGCTGTGATGGCCTTGATCGCCTGCTCTGGGAGGTCGTTTCCGTGACTCTGGACATAGGCTTTGATTGCCGCATCTGGTGCCGCCGACTTGCCATCGATGAAGGATAGCATGTACTTCTGTAACAACTAAGTTATTCTGTTCCAGCTTATGTTCCTTGTCATCGACAAATGTAGAGATACATATGTCAAGAGAAATATCACACCATCAATGTCAGACTGAATTCTTTCCTGTTGGGGTGCTCTATGCACCTACCTTTTCTGATTCATCATCATCCATGCTTTGGAAAATTGATGTGTAAATTTTGACATGTAGATGCTATAATTAGGCATGTTATGTTCCAACTCCATATTTACAAACAAGTTTAATATTTGTTACCATAAAACATCATCATATGTCTTTATGTTGATGGAATGGTCTTGGGTGCAGAGGAGTTCCCTATCGATTTTTGAGGATCAAGGGATGGTGATCTGAGTAGGTTGTGGGTCCTCAGGGTGAGACGGGCTGCATTTTAGCTAATCCTTCCCCATGGTCTTAGACTGACTGTTATGAGCTTCATATTTTTGCATAGAGTCCCGCTGACAATCTCACCATTACGATACAACTTATGGCAGTTTGAAATTTTGAAGTGCATCGAGTACACAAACAGTACTGAGCAGCCATTCTTGTCTTGTAGTGATCAACATCTGTATCCTTATTATTCTTTAAGAAGCTGAGCCTAGCTCGGTTGAAGGTGCAGATGTACCCTCTCCTTGTCTAGGCGAATTTAGATGTCTATTTTCTTCTTAATATAAAACCATCTAGTTCCTGCGTGTTTTTTTATCCTTATTCCATAATCAATTGACTTCATTTGTTGAGACCAATACCGTGATATTGGCATCTTAGGAGCCTAAGGCATCTGAAATGCAGAAAAAGCAGCTATCAGCAATACATACACCTTTTATTAGTCAGCACCTGAACTACAGACAATCCTGCAAAATGTGCACGATCATCTTAGATGCCTGTAAATGGTGTGAGTTAGTTTACACAATCATCTTAGTAACCTATTTACAAAATGTAAAATTGTCTACAGCGACTATCTACATTGGAATAATACTATTAGGATGCTCAATGAAGGCCACTTGTGTTGTCTGCCCTCCTGCCGGTTCTGGTTCTTACATGTTTGTGTTATCAACGAGTAAGATGGATTACATCTCGCTCTGTACTGGTGCACTAAGGACAATAGTTAGTGATTTTTCAGATGTCACAGGTCATTCGATTAGTTCCAGTCAATTTGACAGTGTGCGTATTGAAACAAAAGTTTAAGCTTATTTCCAGGCAGTCATGTCCTGTTCTCCATGGCTTGCTGCTATCTATTTGCTGGTCACTGCAGACCAGAGCACATAATGCTACCATATTGTTGGGATACATTTTGTGAATTCATGCATGATAAGGCAATGGATACGCTTGTCCAATACAGTCTCAATGTTAGAAATGAGGGCATAGGATTTTCCCCCCCTCAAATACACAGGAGAGCTGCGTGTCATTTCATTAATAGATAGAAAATGGTCCCATTACATGCCAAAAATGTACCAGGCACAACTCTACAGAAGATATGTTGACAGTAACATACTACCAGCATGACAAATTATATCACTGCACCTGGAGTGGTGGACTTCCAATCATTTAAGTATGTGAGGGCAGACACTAAGCCAGTTTTATATTTTCATACATCTATATATAATTATCAACAGAATCAAAATGTTTCCATCTTTTATTATCAGTACTCCATGCTTAGCCCTGAGCAATTTTATAAGCCACACATCTTGAAGAAACATAATATTTGGCACATTCTCTTGTACTAGTTGACTCTAAAATAGTAGAATTTCCATGGACGATTATAACTGGTTCACTTCGTCCAAATCCTTTGTATCATATTAAAAAGTAGCATAATGTAGTAGACGAGGGAACAATGTTATAAATCATTATCAATTGCTTGACTTTTGGAGGATGTGCTGAAATTTTGAGTGTGGAGTAATAAAAATGCAGTTCATCTCTCCAGAACTCGTGGTTTGCACATTTGACCGTTTCTTTCACATGCCCCTCTATACTATTCTTCTGAAGTTGAAGAAGAAATTGTTCAGCCAATCATGATGCTAATGCAGAGGGCAGAGCTGCTGACTTTAGTGTCAATATATTGTCGTTGCGACGTTGCTGCCGCTGTTAACTTATCATCAGTTCCATCAAACAAACATTCCTGTATTTTAATTGCAGTTGCAGTGTATATATGTGTTACCTGTATAATCTTTCTCCTGACAAGTTGACCTTGCTTATTTCAGGCGAATGACGAGTTGACCTTTGCTTATTTTAGGCAAATGACGAGTTGACATACTACTCCATTAACAGTGCATAAACTGCATCCCATATGAAACTAGCATATGTAGAATTACTCTCTTTTTTTTCATAAAAAAACTTTTATTTATACACAGAGAGCGACGTCAATGGAACAGATGGTACGAACCGGCCCATCTGAATCTGATGGAGCTATGAAACCAAACCACCCTTCTCCAGTGCACTTAATCTATTGCTCGGTTGAAATAAAAGCACTCATTTCATTTCCTTAAACCAATCTCCAACTAACAGCAAGAAAATCAAGTGTAATCCATGCATCTTTCCACTTCACGTGCAGGTGAAAATAATCCGGCTGCTAGACGAGCGCACTGGTTCAGCAAAGAAGTATATTAGAAAGGTAACAATTGTCAACCTCGAGATCAGTGCAAGATACTCTATTAATTGCAAATGCAAGACATTGAGATGTTTTCTGCCAATGATACTCACGAGCTCAAAGGAAGGAAGAAGCTGTATAGCTGATGCTGAAATCGCCATGCCAAGCAAAAATATTTCTCGAGTCCGTCGACGGTATCAAGATCACGATTCGGTTTGATCTGAAATCTCAGGATATCCAGTACATGACGAGGGAAGAATTCTCGCAAATCGTCCCAGAATATGACACTCCTGAATTGAGTCCGTCAATGCAGGATCGGCGCAAGATTACACTGTCGTACATTAGTGTGATGAAGTCAAGCACGCCCGCGTCAAACAAGCAAGTTAATCTCTGCATCTCAATTCTGAATGCTCCATCGATCGGTGTCATCCTTGATTTCCAGGACACCTATCTCATGAGATCTTGAGATTGATTGATTGGTCATTCCTAACTCTGATCTTGGTCAGAATCACATTGAGTTTCTCATGGAAATCCTCCCGTTTCCTATTTGTGCAGAAATCGTCGAGTTTATCTTCAGCTTCACCTTCTTGCTCAGTAGCCGATGTCTTTTTCCATGGAACAATTGAAGCAAATGATACGTCAAAATGTACGTGCTGAACAGATTGTCTGAGATTTGAGAGAGAAAGAACGATGTACGTAATTTCTGACTAGTTGATTGGTTCAAACTTCAAAATAAACATGTCAAAAAAGTAAATAAAGGTCCAACAAGTCAAGTCATTGTCGCAGTTGTGGAAGTAATTAATCCCAGCCTAATACAATGAGCTCACTGTGACTGATCGATCTCGATCTGGGCGGTCATCTCAGCGCATGCATGCAAATCCAGGCGGATCTTTGGACTTTGGTGTTGGTCAAGGCCTCCGGACCTCAGCGAATCTCTCAAATGACGACACCTGATGGCTAAGCACATACACATGTCGCAAATAATCCAACAAGTTTTCTTAATACGTAACGCTTGAAGAAAACCTGTGGCCCCGCATGTCAGTGACACAACAGGAATTTTGTTTTTCTTGTTATTTTCTCTTTACAAATTTATATAATTGTATTCTGGCTTATGAACAAAATTCTCTCATGATTCATGGCCTCTGGAAAGAAAACACCTGGTCTCTCTTCCAAATTGTTAAGTCAATTTTAGCTTTGTCTCAAGTCAAACTTGTCTAACTTTGACCAAATTTTATAGAAAAATACATTAATATTTACAATATCAAACAAATACACTATAAACTTGTCTTAAGTCATGTCATATCTAATGAATCTAGTTTGATGTACATGTTAATATATAATGACTTGTAATTTGAAAGTTTAGGAGTATTTCCTTAGAAGTTTTTATTAGAATGGGATGACCTTAATCTAGAAGTTAGTCAGTCATACGTGTTTCTATGTATGGTCCACATCAGCCAATTATTGTACGTGTTCTGTGTCATGGTCGTTGGTTCACATCCTGCAAGATCCTGCCAAGAGATCGCAGCCAAGATCTCTTGGAAGATCACGTGGGACAGTGTACCTTGCCGGACTGAGGAGCCAACTTCTTCCAGAACATGTGCCTCAAAGCGCAATGTACCCCTTCGGTTAGTGATTTTGTATATTTGCTCTCAGGGGTGTTTAGTTCCCATTGTTTCTCAAAAAAATTGGGTTTTGGTCTATCATTTTCAAAATAGAACTAAACACCATGCAAAATTTTTAGCAAAAAGGTAGTTATTCTCCATTTTTTATTTTGGCCTCAAGAGGGCAAAAAAACCCCCAAAATGAGCCTCAAGAGGCTTCATGAGGACAATAAATTTTGCATTTTGGATGAAACTAAACATGACCCTGAAAATTTTACCATTTTACATTTTATCACTCAAAAGTAGTTGACATTTTGCATTTTGGATTCTATGGGGAACTAAACACCCCCTAGACGTTGGTGATTTTGAAAAAAAAAGGGGGCAAAAACTATATTATAAACATGGAGCCAATTATTCATTAGTGGTATTTTGTGGTCTTTAGAAAAGAACCAATTAAAACCCTAGTAAAATTATAGCTTTGCATTGGAAAAACTTTTCAATTGAAATCTTTACATCTAAGAAAAAATATGTTTGAACTTATTATATTTTTAAACGACCTCAAATAAAGAAATGACCAAAAACAAGTTGTAGTACTCGATGATACCTATAAGTTTATAGTTGAAACCTTTTTTATTTGAATTAATTTAAGACCTCGAATATTCATTTTAAAATCTAGTAAAGTGAATACGAAAGAAATGTATATACCTTTTAGTTACAGGTGACTTTGGGACGAAGTGATTAGGAAAAGTACCCATGAGGCATGAGGTTCAACATTGAATCTCACCATCCACACGCGCCTTGCCTAGTGGGCTTCCTTATATATTTTTTTGCTATTTTTTGGGTCCAATTTGTGATCTTTAGAAAGGATTTATAGGGATAGTTAGATTTAGAGCCACCTCTAGAAATCAACAAATCATTGATTTATAGAGAGTGACAACTCTACAAATCCTTTTAGTAGTAGTGTAGCTCAATTGGTTTGTGTAGGAAACTATCCATCTGAGTTCAACTTCTCAACTTGAGAGGGGGTGGTTGCATTTTTTGCATTTGTTTTAGTATTTAACGATGCTATTCTTTTGGTACAGTAGGCGATGAGCACTTCTGGCAACTTTGTCAATCTTGAGATCTCAGAGGCATTAATGATGCTATTCTTTTGTTGTTTCTTCATCAACGTTCCTAAGCACATTTTCATTAAGAAGAAAACTATTCTTTAGTTTATCAATATTGAGATCCATAGACTCAATCTTTAGAATATGCTCATAGGAGCACAAAGTGAGCATGCGTGTGCTTATGGTGACTTCATCAATTCTAACATATGATGTCCAATTTTTTGGATGTGCCTATAAGGGGTAGCTAAGTCTTTTGGATATGGTCATAAGGTAGGGTGTGTGTTTGTCAATTTCGAGATATGCCACTTTAGTCTTTTGAACGTACTTATAGGGATAGGGGGAGGTGACTATGTAGGCTCTTTCAGGTGTGCTTATGGGGACCAACTCAGTCTTTTGGATATGCTCATATGGGTAGAGTGTGTATTCTTTAATTTCGAGGGTAAATGCATGTGTGTATTCATAAGGGTGAGTTTGTGTGCATGTTTAAGTATTTTGATTCTCTTGCTAGCGTTGAGCTTTGGTGGTCTCTGTACGAAGAAAGTCTATCGATGAACTCCCTAGTTTCTATGTTTGCTTTGAAGTAGTGCTAATTGCTAATATGTAAACTATCACTATACTTTAATATATTTGAATTGCGATAAATCGTATTTCACTCTAGAAGGTGTAGTCAAATCCTGAAACTTCAACTTCAATCGAACCATTTGCCATTCGTATACCTTATGAGCTCGAGCTTGTGGAGATGTTAGTTGCCAACTCAAAATTCTTGTAATCCGGATGGGAGCTAATTGCCTACTTCCCCACTATTGTTTGTCCTGAAACATGTTTTTCCCTAGATCCTACCAATCTTTAGATTTGCTAGCTCCATCTTTTAGAAGTGCTCACAGCAGTAGTACGTTTGTAGCGGTGAGTGTGTGGGCCCCTATGATGACTTTGTCAATCTTAAGATCTACTGGCTCTATCTTTCGGATGTGCTTGGTATGAGGGTATGCATGCATTCATTGGGGAGCATGTGTACATGTATGAGCACCTGTGCATGTATTATAATTCAGGAGCGACATGCGCTGACTTTGTCAATCTCGAGATCTGTCGGCTCAATCTTTCAGGTGTGCTCATAAAGGTAGAGTGTGTGTGGTAAATAGGAGTGTGTAGATGTCTATGGTCACTTTGTCAATCTCGAGATCTTAGCTCAATCTTTTGGATGTGCCCGTAAAGGTAAAGGTAGAGCATGTGCATGTGTGTTCGAAGAGATTAGTATACGTGTATACACTAGTGTGTACTATGATTCACAGAAGGAAGCGATTCTCTTAATTAGTTGAAGTTCCTCAACAATCAAAAGTTAAATGATGATTGACCCTGAGGCTTGAGGCCTTGAGAAAATCATTTGTGCCAAACATTTCAAACTCTTTTTAGAACCAATGAAAGGGTTCTTTTCGACAAGGGTCTACTACATGTGCTCATATAGTTGTACATGTATGGAATGCATGCATATATCTGTTTACATCAATGAGCATTCTGTTTTGCAAAATAAATAGAAGAAATTCACTTTAGTGGTCCTAACCCTTGTTTCTGACCTCTTGCAGACAATAGCTGTTGCCACCCAAAATTATCTAATCTAAAGTGCATAATGAACTCATCCATCATGTTTCTATCGTTAAGACGACTAGAAAATATAATTGGATCATTACATTTGGAACCTGGGTGAAGAAAATGACATTTCAGGGGAGGAGGGTAGGGGAAGGGGCCGTGGGCGCTTGACCTAGACAGAGTCGGCTTAGCCAACTCCCCAAGTCAGCTAAGTTGACTTTTTCAACTTCCTCAAATGCAAGAATGGACTTCACCATTGTCCTCTTGTCGAGCTGATCAAAAAACATATATGGATTGCCTTGCTTGGGATCCGGATGAATTAATTATGAATTCAGAAGTTGTTTGCCCAAAACCCATGGAAGTCAGCTTAGCCGACTTTGGCAGGTCAGAATAGATCTAAAATGCGTTTGAATATGATGTGGAAGAAATTTGGACTTCTTGAGGGATAAGGCCACCCCACCTTATATAAATATAAGGTCTACGACCGATTGAGGTGCCCAATACACATGATAGTAAAAACCAATCTACTCTCTCTTTTTACCCTAAACTATCTCCCAACCTTATGTTGTTGTTCATCGCTTGATCTGACGATCAAGGATGGTGTCGTAGGCTTGTTGGCCGACCTAGGGCACCCAGCGACGTAATTGCTCTAATGGGGCCCTTTTCGGGCGAGAGCTTCAACGGTTATTTTGCTAGTTTGCTCAAAAACTAGCCGTTCTTTGTCATGTAAGCGTGATTGGTTATCCTCGCTATTCTTCGCCACGTAAGTATGATTTCCTCGCTGTCGTAGGCCTTCTCTCAGTTGTCAACCCAGAAAGTCAGCTAGGCCGATCCCTGGCTGAATCACGCCGCCTCAGTCTGTTTGCGACCCGTGTGATCTAGCACTTATGGTGTGTGTGATCTATCTTGTGTCAACAATAGCAAAATAGGTTGGTCTTTGCAGGTGTGGTGAACCGCAGGGACACGCACGCACAGGCTGCGACGCAGAGATCTAGCTACACATACATGTCTACATCGTCCAGTTCAGAACACTTGTGCGACAAATAAAGCTCCTTATCACGACGCATTCATGTACTATATGGATAGGCTACTGCCACGCTACGCCTTGCGCGCGTATCTACGATGCCTTTTAGGCCTTGTTTAGTTCAAAAAATTTTGCTAGAAATTTTAGATTCTTCGTTACATCGAATCTTGCAACATATGCATAAAGTATTAAATATAAACGAAAACAAAAACTAATTATACAGTTTATCTGCAATTTGTGAGACGAATCTTTTAATACTAGTTAATTAGTCTATGATTAGACAATATTTATCAAATAAAATAAAAATACTACAGTAAAATCCTAAAAATTTGCCAACGCCTTAGCATTACTACGATGCAGTCTGGCGGATATATCGCATGCATCACATCGTTGTCGTTTCAAAAGTTCACACTGGCAGCCATGCCATGTCAAGTGCTGATACGTGCATATGATATGCATTGCAGCCTTGGAAACATACCTCTCATCACACGCACCAAGGCAGGCGTAGCGTGCGTGCATGCCTGGCACCTGACGATCGAGTAGTGTCCCTAAATGCTCCACGATACATTGACAGATTTGTACATGCATTATACTCCATTTCTGCAGGACTGCGACGGCCACCGGACCCTAGTCAACTGTGCCACACACATCTGTTTGCGTGCGTGCATTAGTGCATGCATGTGTGTATAGCTTATTGTATCCAACAACAGGCTAGCTAATAGGAGTAAGTTTGGTTGTACCTAACATACGTGCCTTGCTATACTCCAATGAGCGTACCCACTGTCTCACTCAGTGCACTTCCATATCATATATAGGGCTGCAGTCTGATCTGCTGTATTTAGTCATGCCATCAATTTACTTTGAGATCGATCATCAGTATATTGGACGGACCACCCATTACACAGCTCCTGTTACCACTTTACATGGACCATGACACAAGGAGAACAAAAAAAAAAGTGACATGCATGTAGTGCCATTGGAAATTAAACCTCAAATAATTGGTTCAACGTTTTTAACATACCTGTCCTAGCCTATACTATACTCCAATGCGCATACCACGCTCTCGGTGCACTTCCATTTCGTACGACTGTTTGTTGTGCTAGTTACCGTCGCGATTTATTTTTGGCTTTGTGGTTAAAATGAGTATTGCTGCACACATCCTCGGCTATATTCATCAAGAATTTTTTCCGTTAAATCTATGTATACTGTATTGGTTGACAATGGGCTGAGGTTAGAGTGTCTCATGACATGTAGCAAATTAAAATTCCTACAAGAATAAAAATATTTTTATGGTACCTAAAAAAAGTGTGATTTTAACCAAAGACAACCTGGCTTGACGCAGTTGGAATGGTGATACGAGGTGTACCTTTTGTCACTCCCTAGAAAGTATTCAACATCTTTTTTTTAGATTGTTTCTATGCCAAATTCTTGTGGCGCGTTGTACATTTAATGTTTGCGATATCAACCCCCCAAGAATATAGATGACTTGTTTAACAGGTGGTCCAAGACAGATGGTAACAAGCATAATTCATTGTTGCTGACCGCAGCATCAGCTTTGTGTTGGGCAGTTTGGATAACGAGAAACGAAGTGTTTTTTAACAAATGTAAACCAAAAATCCTTTTTGCAGGCTCTTTTAGGGGAACCCACAGGCTCCGCCAATGGGCAAGACTGCAGCAGTGTGATGTTCAGAGGGACCAGCTGATCCTTGCTGAAAGGTCCTAATATGGCTAGAGGGGGGGTGAATAGCCTATTTAAAAATTCTACAAACTCACTAGAGCAAGAGGTTAGTAAATAACAAAGCGAAGCTTTTTGCTCTAGCTCTAAAAGGG
>Ga0182004_10005877_pt1 | contig 9995 bp, 9 predicted proteins | sample Sormic07211540_1_FD_120479 | JGI IMG/M metagenome (GOLD analysis project Ga0182004, IMG submission 120479) | Endophyte microbial communities from Sorghum bicolor roots, Mead, Nebraska, USA - 072115-40_1 MetaG | ecosystem: Host-associated > Plants > Roots > Unclassified | place: USA: Nebraska... | reverse complement strand
TTGCTATAATATAATATAGAATATAAATAACAGAAGCTAGCTTTTTGTCAGCTAAAGGTAGTGTTCCATTGGTAGGTTAGCACTAAAAACAATAAGTACTGATATCATAAGAACATTGCACCATATCCAAAAAATAGAAAAACAATCAATGGTAAGTAACATCATATAAATTACACAAAGAAGTGTTTCAGGTACTACTAAAACCTACAACATATCTATTTTGTTTGCAGCTGTTGGGTCAACTAATCAAGTGACATCTTGCTAGATATTACAAATATGATCATCGACTGTCCCTGTATGCATGGGAAGAATAGGCAAAATACCAAGTCATGTTTGCCGGTAACACTATATTCAAAGGTCAGAGGCATGGTAAAAAAACAGATAGTAGACACTCAAGTGAAATGGAATAAACTGAAGACAATCCAAGTGTATAAAAGTTGTATGAATTACTCAGATAAGTGCCTACAAATCAGTGACCTTCAGCTGTGCCCATATCACCTAAAATTAATCTGACACATGCTCCAAACTACATAAGCAACAAATATATATCATACTGTTCTAGGTCCAAAAAAGATACATAAGGTGTTTTCTTACCAAGTACCAGCCAAGCATCACCAATGTTCGCAAAAATATCAAAAAAAACATTAATTGGACCAAGATAGAAGCAATTAGAGCACAACAAAGCACAAGATTCATACCCCCAAAAAATCAAAGAAATAGGTAAACTAAAAGTGACTGCACACAACCAAAGTGTATGCCAATGTAATCATCGGGATAGGGCATGTGCTCAGAAGCAATAGTATGTCATCACAGGCAATGCTCACACGTAACAAACAGGCAAAGGAAGAAATTATCAAAGACAATGGCAACACAACCTCAAATCTCATAATCAAGAGCAAGTTCCAGCCGCATAGCATGTGACAGGCAATCAGTATTATCTCTTATTGATGTGTCCAAGTAAACAAAACAGATCAGGTAGGAATAGATGCAAGGAAACCTAGACAACCAATTGACCATTGCCTCTGCTATCATGGGACAGCTAGAGAGAGTTGGCAAAAATAGCACTAACATTGGCCATGGTGATTGTCTAAGTTGTCAATATAGACAAACAATGTAAGAGAAAGACTGATCTTAGGTCACGAGCATTGCCTCAGGCATCTAAAAACATCAAGATGTAACCTATGGAAAGCTACATAATGATTATTATGTTGAACACAAATAAACCTAAATTATGGTACAATCATCATAGCAGTAGCCCATTCCCTCAATTGTAGATGTAAATCATACTCATCATCGCACATGGCTGAAATGGAAACAATGAACCCAAAAACTTCAGTACTACTGCAGTGCAGATAGTGTGAAACCAATATTAGTGGGCATGCTCATGTGCTTAGAGTTCAGGACTTACAACAGAACTGTAAAAATCAAGCATAAGCAGAAAGTAAACCCAAAGGAACATAGCAAATCACAGGAGCAGGTATCGTGACAGAATCATCTCAATCAGCTACAACATTTATGAACCACAGGATAGTGAATCAAAGTGCTGAAAACTTCTGAGGAGACGGCCAGTGGTTCTCTGGAAGAGCTCCACGGGTACTCTAGGGGTTAATAACAACAACAATTCACAATAACCATGTGTAGATTGGTGGGAGAATAGAATTAAAACACCACATCTACGGTGAAATCGATCCTGCGTCCATGCATATCCCACATCAGGAGAGAGGGGAGGGAGGGAGGAAGGGAAAGAGGGAGAGTAAACCAGCGTGTGGATGGATCGAGGGAGAGCAGAGCCGCGCCGCCTGTGTGCAGGAGCTCACATGGAAAGAGACGACTATGGCCAACGATGGTGTCTGCCCAAGTCGCGCCGCCGCATGGGACCCACGCCCTGCGAGGAGCCATGTCACAGGGCTACGCCGCGCGGGGTGGAGGGTAAGGGAGGGGGCCGTCGGTGCTGCTGCTACCACCTGATGAAGGGCCAAAACCCTAGGTCGGGTTTGTGCCGACCCAAGACCGGAGAGGGCGTCACGGTGGTCGACAGCGACGACGTCGGTGGGGAACGACGACGGCACTGCCGAGCGCGGCCTCGCTGAGGGCGACAGTGAGGATGGAGGCGGGAGCGGATGCGGCGCTCGGCGCGATGCTGGAGACGGGAAGAGTCGGGAAGGAGATGACAAGTATGGAGAAGAAAGGCGTGGGGAAAAGGAAGCCAGGAAGACAGACGCATATATTTGACTGGGTGGCTACGAACAGAAGCTGTAAAAATCAGGGATAAGCAGGAAGTAAACCCAAAGGAACATAAGAAATCACAGGAGCAGGTAATTCATGATAGAATCAGCTACAACGTTTTTGAGCCACTGGATAGCAAATCAAACGGTTGAAAATTTTTAAGGAGACGTGGCCAGTGGTTCTCTGGAGGAGCCCCACGGGTATTCTAGGGGTTAATACCACCGCCCCCCACCCCCCACTGGATCCCAAACTGGAACTATTGGTCCTGCTGGGCTCACGATCACTGAAAACCAATGCTGCTCCCAATTTGCTACGTACTTCTACATTCTAAAGACATTTAATTTTTTATCTCAACTCATCTTGTTCAAAAAAAATATACAAACACAGACAAATTTAAGTTATTCTTAAAAAACTTTGATTAACAAACCAAACCACGACAAAAAAAGAAGTAATATTTTGTATTAACTCTTAAATAAAACGAGTTGTCAAAGTTGGTGTCAAAAAGTCAAACGTCTTATAATTTGGAATAGATTAATGGTTTGTTTAGCATAGCTCAACTTTACTAATAAAGTTGTTTTTTTAGAAAATAGCTTCATGATCATGAGCAACTCTCTAGATGAAGCTGAACTGTTTTGGAAAAAATGTTTGGTAAAATAGCTTCACCAACTACTTCATGCATAGATGAGAGAGAGAAATGAGCGAGAGCGCTACAAGGCCATGTTTAGTTCCGAAAAAATTTCAGATTTCGGTACTGTAGCACTTTCGTTTATTTGTGGAAAATATTATCTAATTATAGACTAACTAGGATCAAAAGATTCGTTTCGTGATTTACAGGTAAACTGTGTAATTAGTTTTTATTTTCGTTTATATTTAATGCTTCATGCATGTGCCAAAAGATTCGATGTGACGGAGAATCTTGAAAACTTTTTGCTTTTCGGGGTGAACTAAACAAGGCCAAGCTACTGTTTCTGTGAGAGAAGTAGAAAAACAGCTTCACCCATGAAAGTGTTTTACAAATAAGTATTTTGCAAAAAAAAACAGCTCACAACAGTTCATAAAGTTGTTATGAGGTGTACCAAACAGGCCTTAAGTACTCTACAAAGAGGATATGTCAAACGCTAGTCAAACCTAGTGTCTAGTTATTTGTCAACAAATATTATGTGGCCAAATCTTTCAGTTTTTTCTATAAATATCACCTATTAAAAATTTGTAGCACAAATCCTAAAACACAATCAAACATATGAAAAATCTAATAGATTTAGAGAAAAAAAATTCTGTGAACAAATAATAAATAGCAAAAGTCAAAAGTCAAAAGAAAAACGAAACACTCCTGCATTGCATTAGCTTAGAGGCATAAGTAAGACTGAACCAAAAACTTAAATCTCGTTAGCTCATTTGGTTCGAGGCTGGTTCGGCTTGACTATCTCCAACAATCATCACTCAAAATACAAGACTCACTTGTCCTTTGGGTAGCACTACAGGTAAAAGGTTCCATATCTATTTTTAGTCTTCTCCAACAACAAGATCTAAAAGACAACACTCTCTGCAAATGAGTCTCGAGGAGAGAGGATACCCAAATTTGGGTTATGCCTCTCCTGATACCCAAAATGGGTCTTCTATATGGGTACTCTATTAGAGGTTATAGGTATTGTGTTGGAGACCCATTTTAGGTTTGGGTTCCCAAATGAGTCTCCTGTTGGAGACAGCCTTAGGCTTAGGCTTTGTTTAGGTCACCCTAAAAAACCAAAAACTTTTTCAAGATTTTCCGTCACATCGAATCTTGCGGCACATGCATAGAGCATTAAATATAGATAAAAACTCAAACTAATTGTACAGCTGTAACTCGCGAGACGAATCTTTTAAACCTAGTTACTTCATAATTGGACAATATTTATCAAATAAAAATGAAAGTGCTACAGTATCGAAATTAAAAAACTTTTTGGATGTAAACAAGGCCTTAGTTCGTTATGATAATAAGCCGAGTCAAGTCAAAATTTTAGTTTATTAGCTATAACGAGCTAACTCGAGCCAACTCGCGAGCTGCTCACGAACCAAACGAATTATAGTTTCAGAGAAATGTTATCATAATTTATATTAGTTTTATATTACTTTATGTCTTAAACTTTATAAATGGTTGATATGTTAGCTCATATAAGTATTTTGTTGAACTTAAGTCTATTGGATATATTTTATTACTATTTTTAAGCTTTAGATAAATATAAATATTATATTTTATATTTTTTATACATGTTTTACAAGCTTAACGAGACAACTCTAACTTGTAACGAGTCTGAGCCTGGCTTGTTATCCAGCGTTAGGCATAAGTGAATGAATTACCTACCTTTATATCGTTAGATCAAGCGATTATTCTCTGATGTACTCTGTCCCACGGTATCTCAAGCAAAATTTTTATGAAGGCTGTACGTGGAGCCCTTGCTTATACAGCAAGCAAAATGGACGTAATTTAGGCCTTGTTTGGTTCGGTTCCTAAACTTTATTGTCTATCATATAGAATGTTTAGATATATATATATAAAGTATAAAGTACAGACTATTTACTAAATTTAAAATATAGCTAGAGAATAATTAAAGAGATGAATCTTTTAATCTTAATTAATCTATGTTTGGACACTTGTTGTCAAATAAAACGAACTTTAACACCCCACTCACACACACCTTATCACATTACATCCAGCACATGTGTACAGCCGAGCTGCTGACGCCCAAACCGCGTACATGAGATGGCGGTGGCATCAGCAGAACCCTTCTGCTTGGCGCAAAAGGAAGAGCGAGGCCGCTGGGTCCCCCCGCCAACCGAAAATGCTCTCATACGCAAAAGTCAGCGTATTCGTGCACGACCAAAGTCCACGAAAGCGTAGCATTTTTTATGCCGGATTCTCCCTCTCTGGCAGGCACTCTCCTCCGGATGCCCTCTGGCGATCCTCCACCGTTCATGGCGTGCACACCGCATACATACGCGTCGAGGTCAGGCCAGCCGAGCAGAAGGCTACTGCCGCCGCTCCAGCCGAAAGTGGGGCAGGATCGGCACGGCGGCAGTCGTCTGGGGTTTCCGCTGGACGGCCGTTTGACTTTTCTTTTCTCTCGGCATTTTCACTTCGCCTGTGCGTGCTTACGCTTTGCATCAGGCATCAGCTTGCCTTTTGAACCTCTAAAATACTCGACACGACAGCGTCACACAAACGGTGCGTGCAGACGAGTGAAAAGGGAAGCCTAGGGCCCTGTTTAGTTCGTTTTTTTTTTGAAAAAAAAGAACTTTTGGACAAAAACTTATCATCCAAAAAGTTTTTGGGCACCAACACAAGACAGAGGCCCTGTTATTCCAAAAAAACATTTTGTTTCATCATATCGAATTTTTGGACATATACATACAATATTAAATATAAATAAAAATTAATTATATAGTTTGCTTATAATTTTGCGAGACGAATTTTTTGAACTTAATTAGTCTATAATTGCTAAATAAAAAATGTAGCAATAGCTAAATTCAAAAGATTTTGCGAACTAAAAAAGGCTAGATTTGCCCACATTTAATGCTTCATTTAGTTCATTCATTGTCATGCATGACGCATGTTCTTCAACAGTGCTCTCTCCGTACCTATAAAGAAAATTGTTTATTGTTCGTTTGACTGGTAACTCATGATCGAAAGTATTGTTCGTTAATTTTTTATGAGAGAAAAACATTGTTGAATGACTGCTCAAACGAACGAGGCGACAACGACATGGTCTTCAAAACCTAACTTTAACTCCTTATTTTTATTAAAATATTTATCAAATATGGTATATGCATGTTTTTGTAAACATATTTTTCCAACATAAATCTATTCGTATGGTTTTTTATATTTCCAAACTAAAAACAACTAGCTTTACGGTTGCGGAGGGAGTACTGGTTCCGACGACAGGGCAAGGCTTAACAGAAATGAAAGGCAGTTGACGTTGGGGAGCACCACCACCACTGCATCTATGGTGACAGTGATTACTGCGAAACTGTCCCGACGACTACGCCACCGTCACGACATTTTACTGCCCACCAACGCTAGCTGACGGTTACGGCTCCAAGACCAGGTCGAGCTCGCCGCGCCCGTTTACTTTCTCTCTCTATGTCGCGCCGTAGCAACAAACTCTTGGTGTGCATGCAATGCATCTCTCCGTAAGGTGCATGACGTCCGTCTATCAAGCGAGCTGGATTAGGATCATCGTCTTTCTTTATTACAAGTAGGAATGCGGTACATGATTTGTGTAGGTTGTTATCTGTCATACCAAACCTTGCCTAAACACAACAACACTTGTAGATTTGATCGACACGATTCCAGCTCAGATCGACACCTGTTTCTCATTCAGCACGTAGCAACTCCTCTCTTTTTTTTTCTCTCTCTCTCTCTCTATCAGGCGGCGTCCAAATCTCACCGTGGATCAGAATTCACGCCCCGTTGCGGGCTTGCGGCCCCCTCTTTCCCCACTGCTGCCCCGGCGCCAGCTGCAGCAGCGCCAAGCCGGGAAAAAAGCTTCTTTCCGATATTCGGCTGTCTTGTTTCCATTCTCCCCTCTCCCTCCCTCCTCCAGCACCCCGCATGGTGTGATCAGGCCGCTCGGCGTGGAAGGAAAAGGCGCGACACAGCCAGCCATGCCCACGCCTCGCGCCGCCACCGTCCTCCTGCTGCTAGCCCTGGCGGCCAGCGCGGCCCGGGGCGCCGACGACCTGGCCTCGGACACCGCGGCGCTGCAGGCCTTCCTGGCGCCGTTCGGGTCCGCGACTGTGTCGTGGAACTCGTCCACGCCGACCTGCTCCTGGACGGGCATCGTCTGCACGGGCGGCCGCGTCACGGAGATCCACCTGCCCGGGGAAGGCCTCCGGGGCGCGCTCCCCGTCGGCGCGCTCGGCGGGCTCAACAAGCTTGCCGTGCTGTCGCTGCGGTACAACGCGCTCTCCGGCGCGCTGCCTCGGGACCTGGCCTCCTGCGTCGAGCTCCGCGTGATCAACCTGCAGTCCAACCTCCTCTCGGGCGAGCTCCCCGCGGAGGTTCTGGCGCTGCCGGCGTTGACGCAGCTCAACCTCGCGGAGAACCGCTTCGAGGGGAGGGTATCGCCGGCCATTGCCAAGAACGGGCGGCTGCAGCTGCTCTTCCTGGACGGCAACCGCCTCACGGGAGAGCTGCCGGATGTCAGCATGCCGTCGCTCACCTCGTTCAACGTCTCCTTCAACAACCTCAGCGGCGAGATACCCACGAGCTTCGGCGGCATGCCGGCCACGTCTTTCCTCGGCATGCCGCTGTGCGGCAAGCCCCTCTCGCCGTGCCGAGCGCCGGGTTCGGAAGCGCCGCCGTCCTCCTCTCAGTCTCCCACGCTCCCGCCCGAGGCACCGGCCTCGACGACGGACAGCCGCGGACGAGGCAGGCATCACCTCGCCGGCGGCGCCATCGCTGGCATTGTGATTGGCTGCGCGTTTGGCTTCCTGCTCGTCGCGGCCGTCCTCGTCCTCGCGTGCGGCGCGCTGCGGCGGGAGCCGAGACCAACGTACCGCAGCCACGACGCCGTTGCGGCGGAGCTGGCCCTGCACAGCAAGGAGGCAATGAGCCCCAACGGCTACACTCCACGTGTCTCAGACGCGCGACCGCCGCCGCCGCCGCTGCCTTCAGTCCCGCCAGCCGCACCCGCGGGGCGGAAGAAGCTTTTCTTCTTCGGTAGGATTCCTCGTCCCTACGACCTCGAGGACCTGCTGCGCGCGTCCGCCGAGGTTCTCGGCAAGGGCACGTACGGCACCACGTACAAGGCCGCGATCGAGTCTGGGCCGGTCATGGCGGTGAAGCGCCTCAAGGAGACCTCGTTGCCGGAGCGCGAGTTCCGGGACAAGGTCGCGGCCATCGGCGGGATCGACCATCCCAACGTCGTGCCCCTGCAGGCGTATTACTTCAGCAAGGACGAGAAGCTCATGGTGTACGAGTTCGTGGCCATGGGCAGCCTTTCCTCCATGCTTCACGGTACGTGCTCTGTTTGTTCTTGCCAATGTGAAGCGACCCATCTCTGTATTCATGGTGGAATTGAATGAGGTGTTTCTGACGGGATTCCTAATAATTGCATTGCATTGCATTGTACTGCAGGCAACCGCGGCTCCGGCCGGTCGCCGCTGAGCTGGGAGTCGAGGAGGCGCATCGCGCTGGCCTCGGCGCGCGGCCTCGAGTACATCCACGCCACGGGCTCCATGGTGACGCACGGCAACATCAAGTCCTCCAACATCCTCCTCAGCCGCTCCGTGGACGCGCGCGTGGCCGACCACGGGCTCGCGCACCTCGTCGGCCCGGCCGGCGCGCCGACGACCCGCGTCGCGGGGTACCGCGCGCCCGAGGTGGTGGCGGACCCGCGGCGGGCTTCGCAGAAGGCGGACGTGTACAGCTTCGGCGTGCTGCTCCTGGAGCTGCTGACGGGGAAGGCGCCGACGCACGCGGTGCTGCACGAGGAAGGCGTGGACCTCCCGCGGTGGGCGCGCTCCGTGGTGAAGGAGGAGTGGACGTCCGAGGTGTTCGACACGGAGCTGCTCAGGCACCCGGGCGCCGAGGAGGAGATGGTGGAGATGCTGCAGCTGGCCATGGACTGCAGCGAGCCCGCCCCGGACCAGCGGCCGGCGATGCCCGAGATCGTGGCGCGCATCGAGGCGCTCGGCGGCATGGCGTCGGCGTCCACGGCGCGGTCCGCCGGCCGGAGTGTTTCCATGGACGAGGCGGACGACCGGCCGCTGAGGACCACCGGATCGATCCGCCAGAGCTGAGGTCCGTCCGATCTGTCACTTGTCAGGCAGCAGCGTACTGTAGTGGTCATTCGGTAACTCATGGAAGGTTCTGAAGAAGGGGGAAAAAAGAGAGATCTTTCTGTTCTGTCTTCTTGCGTTTGTCGTAGGGCGTTTCGTCGTGTGCTGTTTATTCTTTGATGAAGTCTCTTGACACTGCTTCGTCCTCAGATCAATTCTTTCGTTTTATTAGCAGCGGTGAGTGTGCTGATGGTGTTGAATTGGTGGTGGTGATAGGAAAAAGTCAGTCATGCAATGTGTAATTACTTTACCTCTACCTGAATGGTGCGATCGTCTCTGCTGATTTCATGTCTGAATCGTGCGTGCGTGTCATGTCTCGTCACCTACCAACTGCACCACGAAAACACGCAGTACCACTGCTCGCCTCATTGACGAGCGCTCTGCATCGGCGATGTACTCCAACAGGAGTAATCACAAGCTGCAAAAAACTGTTTCTCTGCAGTCAGTGACGGCGTCGTCACAGGCAACCACCAGAGCTCAGAGCGACCTGTTCCTGAACAAGCGGCCGAGTCGGGCGAAGACGACAACCAGACGCGATCTCACTGACGTAATGCTGGTTTGGCGTTTGTGCACTGCGAAACACACAGGAGAGATTGCGGAGCAAGCAAACACGAACATGGGGCGCGTTCGTACCGTACTTGCCGACCACGAACTCCCGCCATGTTTGGTGTATCCATCATCAATCCTTAACAATCCTCTTAGGCCCTGTTTAGTTCCCCACCAAAAAATTTTTCATCCATCCCATCGAATCTTTGGACACATGCATGGAATATTAAACGTAGATAAAAAAAATAAACTAATTACACAGTTTAGTTGAGAATCACGAAACGAATCTTTTAAGCCTAGTTACTCCATGATTAGCCTTAAGTGCTACAGTAACCCACATATGCTAATGACAGATTAATTATGCTTAATAAATTTGTCTTGCAGTTTCCTGACGAGCTATGTAA
>Ga0182004_10005876_pt1 | contig 9995 bp, 12 predicted proteins | sample Sormic07211540_1_FD_120479 | JGI IMG/M metagenome (GOLD analysis project Ga0182004, IMG submission 120479) | Endophyte microbial communities from Sorghum bicolor roots, Mead, Nebraska, USA - 072115-40_1 MetaG | ecosystem: Host-associated > Plants > Roots > Unclassified | place: USA: Nebraska... | reverse complement strand
GACAGTTTTGTGGTATGACTTGGTGTGACCAGCTGTGTTTGGTTTGGTGCATGACATAAGGTGTGAGCACACATGTATGATTTTGGTGAGGTTACCACTATAGTCACCAGCGAGAACAAAGACTGAACTGTAGCAATAAATAATGTAGTATTGAACAAATTGGCTTCAGATATCAGATGCTCCTTGGTTGACCTTGATCTTGGAGCATAAGAAACAAAGTTTCAGTACCTCAACACAAGCTCAAGTTCATCATTTTTTGGTAACACAGTTGACATGCAAATAAGATATCATCATTTGCAATTTGATAGCACCAAAGTTCCATTCACTACACAAAAATATAAGAGAAGAAACAACACATCATTGCAAAGTGCCATAGGTCTCAGTGCTTATTACGGCGGTGATTGGTTGCCCTAGAAATTCACCAATGCTACTTATCAGTACAGAGTAGAGGATGCAAGCAAAAGTTCAGCCATCACAAGATAAACAAGGAGTGGCTGCCACACTCAAAGGTGCTCCTCCAGCGCCTACAGTTACATTCACATCATCAACCATAGGCACTTTGCTCAGTTTGTAATAAATGAAAGCATCATCATGTGCAAGTGCAAGAGTAGACCACCACATGTCCAAAGCTCAAAAAAAGGGTTTAATAGTCACAAATCTGAATGTAAAACATGTGAAATCACAAGTTGACTGGTAGATCTACACAAGCACCGCATAGATCTAACCAGGTAACATCAAGAACCCTAGCTCCAAACCACAAACAAAATCACCGCACACATCAAAGCTCATACATGGGGATAGGGGAGGTGGAGGAGGAGGGGGAGGGGGAGGTGACTTGTGTACCAACGGGATCTAGGGAGGACCGCCAACGGTTCGCTGGAGATTGACGATGATGATTGCGGAGGGAGGCCGAGAAGGTGGAAGAGGATTCACCACACCAGGAGAGGAGAGTAAGGAGAGGCGCCAAATGAGGGAGGTAACCCTAACGCCCACCCGTGCACGCGCTGGGACGCTCCAATCTCCCGCGCTCACGCCTCCCCTTCCCGCCAAGGAGCACACATCGTCCGGGATGGCGAGGGAAGCTCACCTCGAGAAGATGGCCTCAGCCGGGACGGCGGGGGAAAAGAGAATGAGAAGATACACAAAAACGATACAAGTTGAGGAACCAAACACGGGCCAGGTGCACAGTGTAATACCGGATGGGCGTTAGGATGCCACCATCGGGGCAACCAATCACCCCCTATCTTCTCCACAAGAGCGGTGGCCTCATGAATAATGAGTGACAAGAATGATCCTCTAGCAGCTGCATCGCGCGATGTTCTCACGGGCCCATGTGGTGAGCCCATGTAGATTGTCTGTATGAGTAGCCAATCTTCCATCCCATGATGAGGGCATTCTGATATGTAGTCTTGAAAGTGTTCCCATGCCTTAGGGATAGATTCATCATGTTGCTGCTGAAAGGTTGACATCTTTGCACATAGGGCATTCGTCTTGCTTACGGGGAAGAACTTCGCGAGGAAAGTGGTGGAGCAAATATCCCATGTAGTATTTCTATCTTTGTTGGCATAGAACCATTGCTTCACTCTTCCCAAGAGTGACAATGGTAACAGGCGGAGTAATATGGCATCTCTAGTTACTCATTTGAGTGTGGAAGTGCTATAGATCTCCAGCAAATGTTGGAGATAAGCACTCGCATGTTCATGTGCTTTCCCAGAAAACTAGTTGCTTTGCACCATGTTGATCAGAGCTGGCTTGGGCTCGAATCCATCTTCTCCCACCTCGACTGTGGGCCTAGTCCTGATGTTGGCGGTGGTCGGAGCGGAGAATTTGTAGAGAGTTTTGGCCATTGCGTCAAACACTAGTGTCAAACTTCTTCTTGGCTGGTTGTTCTTCGTCAAGGTGGTTGGGATCCTCTTCCTTAGTTGTGTCTTGGCTTGCTGTTGACAGTCCTTAAGTGCCGAATTCAACCGTCAACTAAACATAGAAAAGGATCTATATGCACCAAACACCTAGAATTAGGGTTTTATCTGATAGAATTCCATGAGTTTTGGTGTTTGTCTATTTCTGTAGGCCCACATGTCGGGTTTACATAGAGATATTAACGTGTGCGGTACTTTTCCTCAATCAAGAAGACTCCAGAAGGACCTGGGCTGAAGTAGAGCTAGCGGAGCCCAGCCCAGGGCGCCCGCCCTATGGTTGAGGGCGCCCGCCCTGCCCAACATTCCAATAACGCTATGACTCGCGGATTATGCTCCACCACCTCTAAGGATCAAGGAAAAACATGTGATTAAGGTCGTTTTGATCCAACGGCCCACGTTCAATTGAGGGGGCTATATAAGTAAGGCCTCTCCACCCTAGGGGAGGAGGAGAATTCATTATCAGAGGAAGCCATCAAAGTTAGAGTTTAGAATACTTCTCTCCTGCAGAGAATTAGAATTAGCTACTCGCAATTCCTTCAAATTCTATAGGATTGATTAGATAGAATTAGAGAAGTAGAGCATTCCACTCTGGATTTCATATCTTCGTCAATAAAGATTGGTATTATTTCATATCTTTCTCTATGACTTTATTATAAATTCATTATGTCTCTATTTATTCTGTTCCGAGTTTGCGCTAGTTTTATATTTGATATAGTTATGATTGATAATGAGTTTATGTATAGGTTTGCAAAGCGCTTAGCTCTTGACACGTGGGAGTTAAGTGGTAGATCACATGGGCGTGGTGCTTAGATGTTATTTACCTGCAAATGTATCCTATTGGCCGAGTCATGTGGTAGTTCACGATGGTGACAACTTTGTTGATTCTTATATAGTCCACCCTTCGTTTGTAGGACAGGAAAAATTTGTATTGCGGAGTAAGTCTTGCTATGTTCTAATTTACTTTAGAAATGTTCCTTATATATGAATGAAGAGTCTTTTGTGCTATGTATGATCTTGTAGATGCCTAGAGTAGATTGCGACTTAGTAGATAGTAGATGCTTAGAATCCATTATCTTGCTAGTCTGACGTCACCTTTTATTTATGTGGAGTAGTCTATTTCTAATCACTGTGTTATTTACCCATGAGCTTACACTTCATTGTCTTTATTATTATTATGGTTTACCCCCTGCCAAAGCATGTGACTGTGTGACGAGTTTCCCATTAGTAATCATGTTTTGCAAGTTTATCTCTATTCTACCCCTTGATAGATTCTACTGCTGTTTCCCTTTAACCATTTCTAAGCAAAATTATAAATAATGATACCCAGAGGACTCTCCTAGTGAAATGCTACAATGGGGTATTTTATCTGTGCGCTTGCGGATAGAATAAATATATTTTCTAGAGAGCCTTCATATTCATAAATACCTTAGTACACTCTAGCACTATGCTAGGGATGACAACCTAGTATTCAAGTGGTGTTAGCAATTGTCAACAAGCATTTCTGGCGCCGTTGCCAGGGAACGGTAGGAAAGTTAGGAAGTCGATTAAGGTTACGCACATAAAATATTAGACTAGACTATGGAGAAATAATTGCATAAACAGCTACTGTAAAAATGAGAAATCATAACAAGGCACCTCTACTTTGGTAGGTTCACCCTGTTGTTTTTTCTATGTTTATATTTTTATACAGGGTATTCCAGGATTGACTTTGGTACATTCAACACTTCATCATCAGATCCAAAGCAATCAAGAAAGAAGAAGCTAGTCACCAATTGCTGAAGCTATGGCACAGAAGACCCTACAAGAATTTTTTGGTCCAAGCCTTGAGAACATTCCAATTGGTCCAAGAATTGAAGCAGAAGAAGAAGCACCTAAGTTCGAGCTCAAGCCAAGCCTTATCAATTTGGTGGAAGCTACACAATTTAGTGGAAAGGCACATGAAGATGCTAGTACACACTTGCAGAATTTCTTAGAGATTGGAAATACAATCAGCATCAACGGAGTTGACAAAGATGTCATACTACTTTGCCTCTTTCCATTCTCACTAGAAGGAACAGCGAGGAAGTGGTTCTACACCAATCAAGAAGACATCAACACATGGATGAACTTGTCAGGTGCCTTTCTAGCAAAGTTTTCCCTATAGGCAAAACCACTGCCTTAAGAGGAAATATTGTTAGTTTCCAACAGCACAAGATAGAAATCATTCCAGAAGCATGGGAGTGTTTTCAAGGATACACATCAAATTGTCCTCATCATGGAATGGCCAGAAGGTTACTTATGCCGACCTTTTACCATGGATTAACCCGAAAGGCTCGTGAATGCCTAGATGCATCTGCTAAAGGATCAATTTTGGAGCTTACAATTGGAAAAGCCGAGATACTTTTGGACAAGGTAGCAGAAAACCAAAGCTGGTTCCAAGATAAAGCTCAACATTGTCATCAAACTGAAGAAATGCGCGAAGAAGTAAATGCACTATCAACCAAGATAGAAAATTGGCTCCATTGGCTTGACCAGAGTGCCAAGTACAAACAAGATCAGAGGGCCATTGAGACAGCATATAAATATCAACAAACTTCGAGTCAACCAAAAGCAAAGGTATGAATTCAGGTAATGCTTTCAAGCAACCTACATTAAAGGAGATAATTGCTCAACAAACTAAAACTAATAATGAAGTTAAACAAAGACTAGATACAAATGAATCATCTCTAAAAGATATACACAATAAAATGGATTTTCTATTAATTGCCTTTGATGAGCAAAACATTCTTAATAAAAGGGTAGAGCTTAAATTAGCAAAGTTAGCTGTTGTGTTGCCTGTTGCCACTAACATTGAGCAGGTAAAGAACATAACTACAAGAGGAGGGAAATCCACCAGAGATCCGCCGCATCCAAGAGAAAAGAGAAGAGCACCAGTCTACCAGCAATGATAGAAGAAGAAAATCCCATTGAAGTAGAAGATCTGCTACAACCACTGAGTATTGGAGAAATAAGGAACGATTATCACGACACCAACTATTTGCCATTTCTCAGAAGAAACAGAGAACTGTAGTTGGATGAGCAGTTTGGTAAGTTTGTAGAGGTCATTCAGAAATTATATGTCAACATACCTCTACTTGATGCCATACAGGTACCCACATATGCAAAGTACATCAGAGACATTCTTAACAAAAAGAGACCACTGCTCACCACTGAGGTGATGAAGCTGACAGAAGAATGTAGTGCGGCTATCCTCAACAAGGAAGAAGGATCCAGGATGCCCCACCAATTGATTGCTCGATCGAAAACCAACACTTCAACATTGCACTTTGTGATCTTGGAGCAAGTGTTAGTGTGATGCCATCATTAGTCTAAAAGAATCTTGAGCATGCAACACTAGAACCAACATCAATGTGCCTACAACTAGCAGATCAATCATGGGCATCGCTAATAACATCCTAGTCAAGATAAGAGATTTCCTTGTGCCAGTAGACTTCGTGGTACTAGACATGAATCCTGACTCAAAAGTGTCCATCATCCTTGGAAGGCCATTTATGAGCACCGCCAACGCCCAAATTGATGTCGGAAAGGGAGAAATCAAGTTCAACATAAATGGACAGGAAGAACACTTCACATTCAAGCCTATACTAGAGAGAGACTCTACCATGAAGGAGGTTCATGAAGAAGAAACACAAGAGATGCCATCTCTGGAGGAAGGTACATCAGATGATTAGAAGATTTGGAGGTCCAGCTTGGGGGACCTTAAAATCCAAAACCCTTGTCAGGAGGTAAATCGGTATTTATCCACATGATTCAATCTCTTGCATATTTAATTCTTGCATTAATCATGTTTATTCATAGCATCATAAAAGCCCTACATAAATCATATCTATGGTGTGTAACAACCCATATTTATTAATTATTGTGGAGGCACAAAAATATTTTTCCATGATCATCTTTAATAAATTTTAATCCTTATAGTTTTTTCTACACCATATTTATTTATATCAAGTTTCTAGAAGCATGACCCACATCCCTTGGGTCCCACATGTCATACACCATATCTCAAATAGATCGCATCACATTATTAAATCCACCGACACCATTCAACTCACCGGACAACTGCCACCATCCAAACTCCACTCACATAGCATTATTTGGGGTAAAGACGAAGCAACTGAGGGGGTGGAGAAGTTTTAGCCAGAGAGGCTACCATAGTGGGGTGCCTACCCTACTGTAGAGGGCGCCCACCCTATCCCCTGCTCCTTCTGTAAAAGGCCACCTCCCTGCTGCATCTTCATCCTACACACATTCCAGAAAACACAGGCACACAAGAGTTCTCGATTTCTAGAGGTGGAGATCTTGTTGAGAAGAGAGAAGGAGAGTGGAAGGAAGGGAAAGAGTAGAAGAGAGCTTGGTAGTTCTTGCGAGAGGAGAGTGGGAGAGTAGAGCTCATCTAGAAATTAGTGATCACGCTGTCCAAGCAGAACTAAAAGTTGCTTAGGGGGAAGTGCTATCAAAATCTCCAATTAAAATTTGTCTCGAATGACTAACCCCTAGATGTCTGACTTTTGGATGGCTAACCACTAACTTTTATTTCTCACACTCTCCACGAGTTTTTGTTTGTGCCAAGTAATTTTTGCTGGATGTTGCGCAAGGCGAAGAACGTAGCCAAAGCCTTCAAGAACATTTTGACGAGGAGTTCATCCCGACTCTCCTCGCGCCAATCCGACATGAGCATCGACCCACCGGCCGAGCAGGATCCATCATCTTCATCTGGCACTAGAAGGAAGGTCCTCCTCAAGACGAGTGACCTTGGGTTGAAGTCCAATAGAGAGAAGGATGTTTATCAGTAGCTAAAGTACAAGAGCTTCATCTACACCCCCGCCATTGATCCTGTACTGCTATAAGAGACAGGTATGTGCACTTAGTTCGATTTGATTTTTCACATGATTGGGTAGACGAATTTCTAGGACATCACTAAACTGGGATCTCATCTTCTTACCATCGAATTTCTTTGCACTTTGCAATATTGTGAGTGGGTGCTGTTTTTTGGATGTTTAAGCAAGAAATCATTTTATCTTGGAGAGCGCTGAGTGACCATCTTGGTTTTTCTTCAAGAGCCATCTTAGACATAGACACCGAACTACCCAATTTTGAGAGACATCAATTTTGGAGGGAAATTTCGAGAGATGAATACTTTTTCCAGCCCCAAACCAGTGACATGGAGCATCCCACACTCCGGATGTTCCACAAATGGATCGGGTACAATCTTTTCCCTCGTGATGACATTAGGAAGGCAAGTGTAGGAGATCTACAACTTTTATATGTTGTTATAAATAAGATATATATTTTACCTGTTAGTCTTTTAGTTTCTCATTGGCTTGGCACACCTAGTCTTCAAGGACATGTCGGTTGCACCTCACTCATTACTCGTCTAGCCTCAAGTCTTATTTTGCTAGACAACTCGTCGTTGGAATTTATTGATGAGTTACAAATTTATAATGGCTATGACTCGTTCCGACACACTAGAATGTTGAAGAAGTAAGGAAATATAATGTACATGCTCTATGATAAGGGCAAGTTTCAGTTACCTAACCCGAGCCTTGGCCTATTTGTCATTCAAAACTAGTTGATTCATATTGCAATTGAGCCGGTGAATCAGAGAGGTCCACAACATGTGGCATCCGAAAGGATGGCCACCCATGAAGAACATACATGGCAAGGAGCTAATCCCGGGCCAGAAGAAGCCACGCACCTACACTATCGTGACTACAACCCCCGAGTCCTCATAGACCCGTGCGTTCAGCACACCCAACCAGAGGAGCCAGTGTAGGAGACGTGGTCGGAAGGGCAAGATCACCAGTGGGAAAATCCACCATTCCATTCGGGAAGGTATTCCACTGATCCATTTGGAGCTTCAGGTTCTAGGCCCCTGCCCCAATTTGATGCGGGACGATACTCCGACGCCTCCTATGCATTCACTAGAGACTACTACCATGAGACCGGCGCCTTCTTCACCCGCACCGACAACACTCTCCTCTCCATACAAGAAACACAGACGCAGCATGAACGACTCCTGGAGCAACAATAGAAGTGGAACCAGGACCACACCGCTGCGATGCAATAAATGAGGCAAGAGAACACTACCATGAAGGACAACATAACATCTATGATGCAGTGTTGGAACATCCAGTTAAACCGACACAGCAAAAGCCAGCTTGGGGAGTTCCTCCCCATTTACCAAGTAAGTTTTTAGTGTTTTTCGTATTCATTTTCTATCTTAGTATTTCATAAAAAAAGCAAAAAGAAGCATGATGGAAATGATGAACAGTTGCTATGTTTGCTTACTTTCAAGTACCTAGCTTTTAAACTAGAGTTCTCCCAAGAATTGCTAAAACTTGAAACTTCATATCTATGGGGGCATAAACCTAAACTAAATTCTAGGTAAGAGATCGACATGATATAAACTCTGAGCTGCTGTTTATCTTGTTCTTACAACACTAAGTTCTGGAGATTTATTTTGAAAACTTGCAAATGACATGATGAGTTCCTAGCATGACGAAATTCCTACCACAACCATACTTGCTAGAATTTCTATATCTTTACTACTTATATTCACATTGAGTTTGATCGAGCTGTGTAGACCACTAGGAGCTTTTCATGTGGTGAAATCAAGATACTCACTTTCACACATCTATTCCACTATCCATCACCCTTCATTAAAAATCTGCTAGAAATATTGTTATCACTCACTGTCCCAAAGTGTTGTTATTCTCTCTCTCTCCAAAAAAAAGATTCAATCCAAAAGAGGCATGGGCTATGCAAAAATATACGAGGACATAAAAAGGGGCAAGTGCCTGGAACCTCGAAAAAGAAAACAAAAGAAAAAGAGTGAGACGAGAGGTAAAAATGGACAAGTGTCCGAAGTAGAATTAGGGGTACAAAGATACCCACCTGAGCGGAAAAAATGGACAAGTGTCCGACTGTAGAATTAGGGGTATTTACTAGCCACCTAAAAAAAGGGGGGAAGAAAAAGATAGCCCATGTTCTCCCAAAGCAAAGATCAAGAGAGGAGGAGAGATACCAATATGAGGAGCAATGAGAAGTAAGTTTTATCATCACTTATACATTTTTCACCATTACTATCATTTAGTCCATCACACATGCACATCTTGATTTAATTATATGTTGAGTTTCTTTGGATCCATGGTTCGATTAGACAACATATGTATGAGCTGTTTTCACACCTATGAGCTCCACACAAACATCCCATTAGCCGTCGGTAAGTGACATTTTTGGTAAGGATCCACAAATACCACATATAAAGAGACTTGAGAGAATCATGTCTGGGAACTCTGAGCTGTATTTTTGTGGCAGAACCTCCTAAGTAGTTGGGCCCACCGACACCTGTCATCGTCCCAGAGGCCTCTAACGATGATGTCGGGGATCCATCTACTCCAGAAGCCCGATGAGCATCCCAGGACACCCATCCCACTGCTACCTGTGGCGTAATAACAGTGCTCGTCCTGACCACCAGCAATGGTCAATCAATGAGAACTTCTTCTTCTCTCCTTCGTAGGATAGCGAGTGACCACATTAACATGAGGATCATTCATTGCGAAGACATTGCCACATCAGAGACGATACATAACCAAAGTAGCATTTTGGAGTAAAACAGCGGATGCATTACATAACTTAATTTACAAATGAAGTTCTTAAGAGTAGAACTTAGGTAAAGTATTATTACAAACCATGTTTAAAGAGCAACCTTAATAGTATTACAAAGTTTACAACTTTTAGACCCAGCCCACGGGTCACTCTCATTCCTCATCATCGTCAACCTCGACGACGGTCACGCAACAGGGTCCGAAGCAAGTCGGCTCCTATGCCTCACCTGCAACAGGGGTTACAAAACCCTGAGTACGGGAGTACCCAACAAGACTTACGCGGCGGAAAAAGAGGAGAACTTAGGAATGCAGGCTTTAGGGTAGACAAGGAGTGGCTGAGCAAGGAACGAAATTGTTTTGCATAAAAGCTTACTAATAGTGGATCCTTACTTTTAAGTTTTAGCCTCAAATCGGTCACCTCGAGAGGCCG
>Ga0182004_10005875_pt1 | contig 9996 bp, 13 predicted proteins | sample Sormic07211540_1_FD_120479 | JGI IMG/M metagenome (GOLD analysis project Ga0182004, IMG submission 120479) | Endophyte microbial communities from Sorghum bicolor roots, Mead, Nebraska, USA - 072115-40_1 MetaG | ecosystem: Host-associated > Plants > Roots > Unclassified | place: USA: Nebraska... | reverse complement strand
TCACATCGAATCACATTGTTTGTAGCCTAAAGAGTAGTAGCAATAGATTTGGTTAGTCAGATGCACGCTTTCTCCCAGTGGTAAAAATATAAATACGATACTCTGGATAACCTCCCGGGTGAAATGCTCACCTATATCCATGCGCTTGTGGATCATTTCCTGATGGCGTTACCAAATATCAATAGTGGTAGTAGCCTTTGAGGAGGCTGCTGCGAACCAGGCAGCCGAGGCAAGCCAGGCAGGCTCAGAGCCGCTTGGCGAGGGTGATGCCGCCGACGATGCCGTCTTCGGGCACAAATTTTTCTCTAGTGTCTTAGAGTAGCCCAAGACCTATACTCCGAGGAGTGCAAGAGGTCTCACCGCCTCTAGGAGAAGCTCAATGCTCTAGTGGAGAACACTAAGGGATCTTTGGCCTGAACCAAGGAACAATTAGCAGAGTTCGATTCTACAGTTATCAGTAAGTTCATCCCCTCTGCATTTCTCAGTTGATCGACTAATCTGCTGACACTTCTGTTTTCTCAATCATAGGACTGCAGGAATAGTTTAACACTCTCTCCCCTGCCATCTCTACCGTTACCGCGATGGTGAACACGTGCGGGGAGACCTAGGTGGAACGTCTCCAAGACGTGCCCAACCACGTTCGGGAGATTGCACTCCACGGCGTCCGCTTAGGAGCAGTGGGCACATTGCTAGTTGCTCAACTCCTTGATGGAGCCCAGCTTTCGGAGTCCCTCTCTCCAGACTTCATCGAGGAGTGTAATGACGAGGACTTCGACGAGCGGGCAGAGGAGTTCGCCCCCTGTGCCGATGCAATGGCGCTGGTCTCATCGTTGGCAGACATCATCAGCCGTGTCTTCGATGATGAGGACTAGTTTTAGGGTTTTTTATTTTACCAATGTAAAAATTTCCATAAATTAATGAAGAACACTGCCTTGGTGGTAGTTTATCTTATCTTCGCTTTGCTGATCACTATTTCTATTTTCTCTGTGATATTGCTCCTCGAGGTAACCTAGATGTGACTCAGTATTAGCAAAACTACTCTGTATCGCTAATTTTTTGTGCTAAAGGCGATATCTGTGATATCAGCTATAAAACCATGACTCTGAATATTTGAACAAAACTGATACTACATTAATCTCCTTAACTATCCAAAATTCCTTAACTTTTAAAACTGAAGGCGATACTTACTATATCGGCTATATTCTGAATGTTCCAATACTCTGAATTTTATGCTAAAGGCAATACTTAATGTATTGGCTATCAAAGCACCTATTTGAGTAACTTGATCGACTAAAGTAGATCAACCCAGACGCTAGGGTAATATTTCTTAAAATATTTTCCATTAACAGCTCTGGAATACTCTTCTCCTTCTAAAGTTTCATAAAAGTAAGCATTCCCAAGAGCAACCCTAGTTATCTGATATGGCCCTTCCTAATTAGGTGACCACTTGCCAAATCTGATATCTTTGGATCCAATCGGTAAAATCACCTTCCAAACTAGCTCACCTTTAATGAATCATAGAACTTAGCAATTCTGATTTTATTGGCTGTGATATTCTCTAAAGCTTTTAGCCGATAAAAATTCAAGTCATCCAGATTATCCAACATAAGGTTCTTATAATCATCAGCTATCAACTTATCCTGCTGCGATATCCTCCGAGATCCCGAACTAATTTCCTAGGGTAACACAGCCTCATGTCCATAAACCAACTCATAAGGTGAACATTTAGTCCATCCATGACAAGCCATCCTATAAGACCAGAGAGTTTCACTAAGTACTGAATGCCACTTTTTTGGATTTTCTCTGATCTTTTTCTTGATGATCTCAATGAGAATCTAATTAGAAGCCTTTGCTTGTCTATTAGCTTGAGAATAATAAGGTAATGAATTAATTAACTTAAAACCTGTATTGGCAGCAAAATCTTCAAACTCTTTAGATGTGAACATCTTCCCTTGATCAGTTGTAATGGATTGAGGAACTGCAAATCTATAAATGATATGTTCTCGGATGAACTCAATCACATTAGCTGATGATGCTATCTTCAAAGGAACCGCTTCCACCCATTTAGTAAAATAATCTGTTGCTACCAATACAAAATCATGCCCTTTACTTGATGATGGAAATATCTGGCAAATTAGATCTATTGCCCAACATCTAAATGGCCTTGGTTTTACAATAGGATTCATAGCCGATGCTGGAGATTTTTGAATATTGCCAAATCTTTGACACTCTTGACATCCTTTATAATATTTGAAACAATCCTCCAACATGGTCGGCCAAAAATAACCTGCTCTTCTAATCATCCACTTCATCTTATGAGTAGACTGATGAGCATCACAAACTCCCTCATGAATCTCTCCCATCAAAACCTTAGCTTCTTCTTGGTTGAGACACTTAAGCAGTACACCATCAACTGTTCTATGATACAGTTGCTCATCTAGAAGAACGAATTTAACAGCTTTGTACCTCAATTTCCTAGATACTTGTTGTGATGGATTTTTCAAATATTCAATGAGATCCTTCCTCCAATCTTCATCAGCAACAAACTCATCGGCTAATATCTCAACAATTTGCCGATACCCAGAAGCACTTTGAACTAACCGACTAGCTTCTTGATTCTAGTTCCTGGGAATATGCTTTATCATCACAGAAGAAAAAGACTTAAGAAGTTCTCGGATTCTTCATAATATGTCTTGAAAACATCATCCTTGCACTCATACAGGCCGAGCAATTGGTTAATCACCAATTATGAATCACCAAAAATTTCAATACTCTCAGCCTTTACCTCATGTAGAAGTTGAATACCTTTAAGAATGGCTTCATACTCTGCTTGATTATAAGTAGACGTCAGTTTTATGGGGACAATATATTCAAAACTTATACCTTGTGGAGAGATCAACACAATACCGACAACCCCTCCGTGTTTACAAGTAGATCCATCAAAGAACAAAGCCTAAGTGGTTAACTCTAACAATGTTACTTCCCCTTCTCGATGATGAGTAATAAAATCAGCTATAGCTTGACCTTTAATTGCCTTAGCTGATTCATACCTTAAATCAAATTCTGACAATGCAAGAATCCACTTACCAATTCTCCCACTCAAAATAGGCATAGATAGCATATGTTTGATTACATCAAACTTGGAAACCACCATGCACTCTGAAGACAACAAGAATGCCTAAGCTTGGTACATGAAAAGTATAAACACAAACATATCTTCTCGATGGGAGAATATCTAATTTCTAGATCTAATAATATTCTACTCAAATAAATGATTACTCTTTCTTTTCCTCTTGCATCAAAGTCAATCCAATAGTATGGTCACTGGCTGCTACATATAACTTAAAAGGCTTTCCCTTCTGAGGAGGAACTAAAACTGGTGGAGATTTCATATACTCCTTGATCTCTTCAAATGCCTTCTGTTGTTCGTTTCCCCACTTGAATTCTTGATCACTCTTTAATTTCAACAATGCAGAGAACGGCAAAATTTTGGCTGATAATTTTGAAATAAACCTCCTAACAAAGCTGAATTTGCCGACCAAAGATTAGAACTCAGTTTTTGAAGTTGGTGGTACTATCTTGCTAATTGCCTCAAACCTCTTTTGTCCAACTTCAATACCTTTTTCATGTACCATGAAACCCAAAAACTGTCCATCTAATACTCCAAAAGCACACTTATGTGGATGCAACCTCAATCCATGCTTTCTAGCACACATAAGAGCCTTCTTGAGATCTTCTAAATGTTCTTGATAACACTTGGATTTCACAACTACATCATCTATATAAATTTCAATAATTTTGTCGATCAACTCATGAAAGATTAACTCATTGCTCTCTGATAAGTCACACCAGCACTTTTAAGCCCAAAAGTCATGACCATCCACTCATATAAACCCAATGCACCAGGACACCTAAAAGTAGTTTTATGAATATCTTCTTCTACCATGAATATCTAATTATATCTGGCATTACCATCCATAAAGCTAATTACTTTATGTCTTGTTGTTGCATCAACTATCAAATCAGCAATAGGCATAGGGTAACTATCCATCAGGGTAGCTTTATTCAAATCTCTAAAGTCTATACAAACTCTTACTTTACCATTTTTCTTATTTACAGGAACCACACTTCAAATCCATTTAGCATATTGACATTGCCGAATGAACTTTGCTTCATGTAACTGAGTGATTTCTGCTTTTACATCAGCCATTACCTCGGGCTTAATTATCCTTGGAGCCTGTTTAAAAGGTGTATACCCAGGTTTAATTGGTAGCTGATGCTCAACTAACTTTCTATCAAGACCAGGCATTTCATAATATTCCCAAGCAAAACAATCTTTATATTCCTTTAACAAGGATACTAACTTTGTTTGTACTCAGGATCTAACTTAGCACTCACAAATGTCGGCCTAGACTTATCACCATCACCTATATCTACTGCTTCCAACTCATCAGCCGACATAAGTCCTTTGCCCATCTTGCCTTCATCTTCATCGACTAAAGAATCCATCAATTAAAACTTTGAGAGCCGACTGCTTGTATCGGCTGTTGATCATCATCAAACACTCTAATGATACCTTCTTCATATATCTTCCCAGAGAAACATTCCATGCCTTCAAAATTCTACTCATCTGTTCCTGCACAAGAGATACTAACAGAAGAATCAGCTGAAACAACTTCTACATCATCCCTGATCCACTGAATTAAACTTTGAAACATAGTGGATGGTATACAACAATTAGCATAGATCCAATGTCTTCCTAGAAGCAAACTATATGTGCCTTCAGCATCAACCACAAAGAAAGTAGTAGGGAAGCTCTTACTACCAACTGTCAATTCAACACATATAGCGCCTTTGGTTACTGAAATATTGCCACTGAAATCTGTCAATCTCATATCGGTTGGATATAAGTCTTTTGTCCTCTTACCAAGCTTTCTAAATGTAGAATATGGCATCAGATTGACGGCTACACCTCCATCGACTAGCATCTTGGTCAATGGCTTTCCATCAATAAACCCTTTGAGATACAATGCCTTCAAATGTAGATGCTTTTTAGGTTTCTCAAAGGTTGCATTTTCTGCTTGACAAATCTATTGAGCCACAACTACCTCTTCATCTGATTCTACTTCGTCATTGGCTCTAAATTCAGCAGGCAACATAAAAATAGTAGAAATCCTAGGTGGTGCCTTACCCTTGCCTTTGTCAACTGCTTGTTTAAGTTGCCATACTTTATGTCACTTTTGATGTAACTCATCATTTCTCAGACGTTGAACCCTCCTCTTCTGACTTTTGGTAAGTCCATTTGGGCACCATTGATTTTTCTACCAAACATACTCCTTATTGACTATTTCATGATCAGCTATTTTTGCCTCAAGCCGATCATGAGTATTTTCTATTTATACACGCTGACTTGTTCTTTCAAAACTCAATCTTTCATGTACAGGTCAGCGGTTGACCTTTGCCTGATGATACTCCCAATACTGATCACTACATTTAGGGCAATTATTGAGAGTTGGCAACTTTAAGCCTTCATTCCAGCAATGTTGAAAGAAAGGACAGTTCCAATGATACTCATTTTCTTCTTGAACTCTCCTCCTTTCACATTCTTCTTGATACCTCCAATGATCTCTTTCTTGACGCATTTGCTCTTTTTCCTTCTGTCTTTGCCACTTGTTTAATAAAATTTTGACAGTAGGGCGTCTGTGCATCTCACCGCTTTTGAAGGTTTCTGGAATATCTTATCGACTAATTTGTCGATCTTGCTTTTTCTTCATCTTTTGATATTTAGTAGCTGATATCTGTTTTGTATAGTCCACTACTTTTGCTTCCTTAGCTCTCTAAAAGGTGAGTACCTTGAATTTTCCTCTTGGAAAAGAAGTAGAAACCATATTTGCTGGGAAAGGATGTCCTCTATACCCATACCAGCTTCAGCTTTCTCCAGCCCAATTTTTCCTTTGTTGATAGTTTGCTGGATGATATCTCTAAAAACTTTGCAATCATTAGTGTTATGAGTATTAAAAATATGGTATTTGTAGTACCTTTTTGTCACAGAACCGACCAAATTATAAGAGTTCAAGTGTAGAAACGATCGCGCAGGCAATCAAGTTTCCAAACTTGAGCCCATATAATCCCGGTAGTCAACTGAAATCACAAAGGATTTCAAACCAACTTTGCAACGAACCAAGATCGTAATAGTTCAGCACAACACAATGATTGTTACATAGTTGATTCACTGTCGATGAAGCAACACCACATCGGAGTTTACTCAAGTTATTACAACACAGGTTCAAGTAGCGGAAGCAACATAGTTTTCACACACACATCACTGGTTCTTGTTACAGCCAGGGTTTCATCACATGCACCGAAAGCATCATAGGTACGAAGTCATTAGGGAACCACGCCAAATGGTTTAGTCCTCATCCCCTGCGGGGTGAAGATAGGTCTTTCAGAAACCGTCATAGAAGATGTCATCTGCAACAAGTGGGAATAAACCCTGAGTACGAGGATGTACTCAGCTAGACTTACCCGTCTAACCACACATAAAGGACAACAAGGATCATGCAAGGCTGAGTATAAAGTGGAGCTGGCTTGACTCACAGTTTTGCAAAAGAGCTTAAGTTGGATGGTAACCCATTTTTTTATTAGCACCATTTCGATTATCATTAGCCTATTACTAGATTAGCATCTAGACTAAGCACTTCACTTGACTATTAACAAAAAATAATAACCATATCAAGTTTCAACATATGTTCTTTCTTGCTATCCTCAACATCATCATTAAAGAACCATTAAGTACTTAGTGAATGCTATGTTTGCCGCTGCTCTGTCAAGTTCTCACTATCCGGGAGAGATGGCGATTCGAATCGATTCCTATCCAACTGGAGGGTTATTCCTAGCACTCACCCATGCATCCCCTGTCGGAGAGCAAGCGGGTCACCTTTGGTACGACTCAGGAATCGTGGCTCCGATCAGCTCCGCACTCCTAGGGCTGCCACTTTGCCAGGAAGATCAAGACTTTTAAATCACCTGCCCTTGGTCTTACGCCAATGGCCTCCCACACACCGCACTTCCTCCGGTAGTGCACACTTTATACTTGCCGGTTTTCCGGCCTGAGTCAAACTACTAGGCTTCACAGTCGGAACGAGTTATCCGGCCAGCTAAGTGTCTGGCATGCGTTCAACATGAGAAGAGGACGTACAACGATCGGTCCTTAGCTGCCACAGATAGAGTTACTACCACATTTCAAAACTCCGCCCGGCTTAACTCATTTTAACCAGGTTCTTTTCCCACGATAGCAAATATAGCCAACCGTGATCCAACAACAGATCCTATTTCGCATAGGTGACAGGATATCACCCGACTTCTACCGATTAAAGCATGGCTAAGCTACTACTCGATCCTGACTCTATACCAGGGTAAGGTGAGATATCTGGACAAGGAAAGGTGTAATGTAGCAAGGGTTCCATAACAACTCCTATACGTAATGCAACAATAGACATAACATATTCAAGCATGCTTTGAAATTAAAGTGGAAGGTTTGAGATGCTCCGGGGCATGCCTTTCACGAACGAAGCGGGCTCGTGACTAGGGCACTTAACTTCCTCTCCAGGCCCTCGGGTCTTGCTGGCTGGACCTCCATCTCCTGAGTGACCTCCGGGCCTTCTGGATTCACCCTTTCGAGCTCGAACGAGGCTGCGGTCTCCGGTGCACCTATTGCATGCTCGCAATGAGTGAGGAACGTATGCATACAAGGAAATGGTGAATGCTTGACATGATCATGGTTACAACACTTCACAGGACACTCATTTACTGAGTAACTTCTTTACAAGCTTACACAAGAGTCCCACCACTACTAACAAAGATGTACTAACTTACACAAATAAACAGCAACTACAATCAGCAAAACAGTCCACAGAACAATTCATAACTGGAGATATATAAATCCAATAGACATGAGTTAAGACATTCTGGAAAGCTTATGAAATTGTTTACATTTCATCTTTAGACATCTCAGCAAGATTCATAAGTTAGTCAAGCCAATTAAACAAAGTTCCAGGTTCTGTCCCATAAAAACTGAGAACACCTAGTTCTGGAACTTCACTTGGAAAGGCCATAACTTTCAAACTACTAGGCCAAATGACCCCAAATTTTAACTACAGCTAGAACACAAAGTTTAAAACAACTTTGGTATAGACAAGTCTTCCAACAAAAGAAGCTAACACTAGACAATAATCAGATTTCTCCCTTGCTGTCCAGAACAGCTACTTATCCTTTATTTAATTATTTGCCAACATAGCAAAAGCATATTTTTTGTCAAACAAGTGACTCATAAGAACAAACCTGATATATGATTACCAGAAAACCACATGTTAACTACCAAATCCTTAATTATGAAGCCTTTATTAATTTAATTCGATAAAAGAGCATAATTAAGAGATACCGGCAAGAATACTTAGAAAAAATCTACAAACATTACAGGAGCACACGCAAGGCACCTAGACACCACCATATAATTTTCAGAACAAATGCACATGCCAAACTTAAGATATCTAATTAACAGGTAACAAGGTGCTTATTACATAAATTAAGAAACATGGGCTAAACAGTGTCAAACAAAAGATTTCAGATTATTTACATGATACTACTACCGTAACCACACTTGACACCAAAGAAGAGCACCAGCATAAGCATACAACATTTACTATGATTTAAACAAGAATTTAAGCAATAACACCAACATAAATTACATATTAGAGATACAGTACTTCAAAAATCATGAAATAAATACCAGAGCACACTAGTACTACACAAAGCATAGCATAAACATTTCATAGCAATAGGAGGAGTAAACCAAGAGATATGAATTTACTGGGAAATAACAAGATTAATTCATAACAATTATTTTTCACCAAAAACATGGCACATATTATATTTTTATTAAAAACTAGCCATCTCAAGGAATGCCACAAAATTTGTTTCACAATTTTTGGAGCTTAGGAACAGGAGATGTGATTTTTGCAAAATTGCATAGAAATCTAGGATTTGAATAAAAGAGAGGAGGGAAACGTTGAGTCAATGACAGCAGGACCCACGCGTCAGTGTCTTCTTCCTCGCACTGGGAAAGCTTCCACCGGCGATTTCTTCTCGCCGACGGTGAGGTTCCTGGCCAAACCAAGGACACCAGAGTGTTCCCCAGACCAAAGCGCGTCGAATGGACCTACTTACCCCACGGTGGAGCCACCAGAGTGGACTCGTCGTCGATCATGGCGGCTCGGCCGAGGTGCCCGACGGTACGCCGGTGCTCTCAGGCCGGTAGAGCATAAACTGAGGATCCTACAACTACGGTGAGTTACGGTGGAGCTTCCTAGGTGGAGAGCTCGGCCGAAGAGGGCTCAGACGAGCCTGGCCGCGTGTGGGTGGTGCTCCAGCGAGAGCACGGTGGCGTTGCGCTGCCGTTTTCATGGCCGGTGAGTGTGATAGAGCGCTCGACGGTTCGCTTAGGAGTTAGCTAAGGTTCTAAGCTACCCAGAGAGACAAACCGGAGAAGAAGAGAGGCTCCGAGGAGCTCAGCATTGAGTTCGTCGGAGAAAACTGTTCTGGCGACACGATTTGGGGAAAGTGGAAATGTGGGCTCACCGAAGGGTTTTGCAGCGAGCTAGAGGGTGGAGATTTGAGAGCAGAGCACGGCGGAGCTGCTGGTGAACTTTGGTGGACAGCGATTGAAAGGTCCAAATGGCTAGAGGGGGGTGAATAGTGATAGATTACCGATATGGAATCGGTACGAGGGTGGCCCGATCTTCACGACAGTAGATCAAAAGAACAAGGATAACTTGCTGCGAACAGCGGGTAACTAGCTTTATACCTGACAAAGGATGGATGCGACCAAGCGACGGGGAGAGAGGCACCGAAACCACGAAGACTTCGACTCGATCTCCGAACGACCGCAGAACCACAATCCGGAACTAATCCACACAATACGGCGCAGCCGAACGGAAG
>Ga0182004_10005874_pt1 | contig 9997 bp, 11 predicted proteins | sample Sormic07211540_1_FD_120479 | JGI IMG/M metagenome (GOLD analysis project Ga0182004, IMG submission 120479) | Endophyte microbial communities from Sorghum bicolor roots, Mead, Nebraska, USA - 072115-40_1 MetaG | ecosystem: Host-associated > Plants > Roots > Unclassified | place: USA: Nebraska... | reverse complement strand
CCTGATCGATTCGCTCGACGCTACTTCCGTCTTCGAGGCTGCGGCCGTCGATGGCCGCGCGTGTGTACGGATGATCTCGTTATACGCATTGGTGAGGGTACCCCTTGTTGATACCCTCGACACGGAGCCTTCCCAAGCTCCACGCTATAGTAGTGTTTGAGCGGAAGCCAGAGAAAGCCTCGCCAAACGGGCCACGCCTGCTATCTGTTTGCTTAAACGTAATGTACTAAGAGCATATTCAAGAGACTTTATATATTTTTTCTAAATGCTAGGAATATCAATTTTGGTGAAAAACTACCGTCCAACAGCTTATCTAAATAGTCATCCAAATATAGCCATTGTATATTCCGGATTTTTCGCTAGCCAAATACAGAAGACGAGAATGACTATCTAGAGTGCGCATAAGATTTAGCAAAACTGTTGGAAAGTAAAAAAAAATATAGAAAATAATTTTTATGCAAATGGCTCTCCAAATGATAATTTAGAGAGTGAGATTTAGAAAGGCTCTTGGAGATGCTCTAACACACTCAAACAGTGGTACTAATTCAAAAAAAAACAGTAGTACTAGTAGTTTTCTGGACGACTTTCACAAGTCACCTACTCCTGCTATTTTCACACTGCCACCGACACAAAAACGAATTGTCCAGTGAGTTTGCTGGACCATTGTTCAGTGGCAGTGCGACCACTGTTGTTTTGCATATAGAGTTTCATTTCAGGATGTCGACTCGTGATTCCATTCTATGGAAAAATATTCCATGCAAACCACCTCTTCCATGAAAAGGAACTCTGAAATTGAACAGAACTCTGCTGGATGATTCTTCCTACAACAATATGCATTAAACAATACACATATCCAATACGCCACAACTTGGAACAGGTTTATACATAATAGCATCACCCACGATAATGTCAACATTGGCATAACGCCCAGTTCCATCAACAGGGATAGAAGCTCTTAGTACCAGTAGCTGTGGATCAACACACGGCACACACAAACACATGCACACATACAAGCAATCCCAACGACACAGATACGACCATGAGCAGTTTGATAGTTACTCATGGGAATACAAGATTCTTTTTCTTTTTAAGGAGCCCATCACTTGCCATCCTTGCTGCCACTGAAAAGATAATCGAGTGAAGAGCCACCACCTGGAGCAGCTTGTACCTTGGTTGATGGCCGGTCCTGCAGCATTGCACAACAGCTAATGTCAGCAAATGCACAAATATTTCATGTAGAGATTTTGCAACTGCCCTTTGTGCATTTTCAGCCACAAACTAAGAACGTTAACAAACAGTCATGAAGATTCCGTTGTCATATACCAGGAATTTAGCAAACTGTTCACTATGAGAGTAGAAGTGCATAAGCAAAGAATAAAAAGAATCGAAGGGACTATCCAAGTGGATATTCTAAGGACAAATAACCAAGTAGATATATTAATGTAAATTGCATCAGCGCGTGACATTGAAATTTACTGGTGCAGAAATTTGAAAGTTTTGATTACTGCAAGGCATAAGTAAACCCACAAGTTGAACTCTTGTCAACACATACCAACAGACAACAGAGATTATTCTGGCAGGTATTAATGGTGTACTAGGATTAATGACCATTCTTGCTATAATGTCAAATATCAGGGTCTTATAAATGTAAATGTAGAACATAGCAACATAATCATATTATGAAGGGTGCTTCTTGCAGCAAAACCTAAACAAGTACTTCTGGATCATATGCTATGAACAAGAGCAAATAGAAACCCTTTTTGCTCCACCTGCACAGCACTCAATTGGTGCTCCAAAATAGCATAATCAAATGTTCACAAGTGTCAATGGATACTGACCGTAAGGAAATTTCCACAGTTCTGGCCTTCAGCTCTTATGTAATTGTTTGATTTACTACTTTGAATACCAGCAGGGATATCTTTTAGTTTCTCTGCAGAAGATGGAGGAGCTGGCTTTTGGGGTGCAGGCTTCTCAGCTGATTTTGGAGCTTCGTCACTGCCAAAGAGATAGCCCAAGGAACTCTGACCACCTCCACTACTAACACCACGACCCATCTTACCAAAGCTTTTCAATTAATCTGCAAAATCAGTTTCAAATATTGAAACAGTGTTATCCCCAGAGGAACCAAAAATCTCAAGCAGCACACAGCACAATAATAAAGTTCCAGAAGACAGCATCCATGCTTAACAACCAAAGGAATTTCACTGGTGCTCTTTTATTTGTTGCTACAAACACTATACTGTAAAGCTGTTCTGTTGCCAGCATCTAGTAGCTAGATTTCCTCTTCCACATGTCAGCGCCAAGCATCCATGTCACACCAAACGGTGGTCTTACAGGGTGTCAGAAGAACCTTCAGAAGCAGCATAGGCCTCATGTGACAAAAGGCCGAAGCAACAGCTGGTGCTCGCATGTGGAGAAGATAGACCCTAGCATGACGAATGCTTGCTTGGTAGTTGGGACCACGTCAAGAGGACAGCAACAAACCAAGGAGGTGGTGCACATAGAGCAGCATCAGCAAATAAACCTCCATCCATGGCTTCTGTCCAACAATGCCGGCAAATAGTACATGCAACAATAACCACAAGAAATTGGGAGAAAGGGCTAGAGCAGTCCATCGACTCACAAAGGTCAATCCAAGCGAGGTACGCAAATGAAAGACCCGGCGGCCAGCAGATCAAGGACCAGTGGCGAGCGAGCTCCGCAGAGGATCGTTGGACAAAGTTGTGTATTATTTACTGGAGAGGATGTAATGAGATGACAGATTAACATGCTAGAAGCCTAATTAAGTGACAGCATATCAATTGAAGGTGATGGGGGGCAGTCTCAATTGGAATTTGGTGGGGATCGCACCAATCTGAAGCTTGCAAGAGCCTGGGAAGAAGGGAAGCTGCAATGGGGAAAGTGATATGTATGGTGGGACCAGGAATAAAGGTACTGGCCGGGTTGCGCTCGCGTTGATATGGAGTCGAGAGCAGTTTATATGTCTGTGCTGTGAGACCGGTGACCACAAACGTGTCATCATAGATGTGGAGCATGAACTTTGGTTGAGGCTAAGAACGCTGCTAGCTTGCATTGCTCGTGCCCTAAGCTAAGGGGCACGTCCACAATAACATATTACACATATAATGATGTATATAAGTAGGCACATATAAGAGCAGATTTTGATTGCTGATCAACCATCCTCTCCACCGCACCTCTTAGCCCCCATGGCCCCACCCCAAAAACAAAAAGGCGTGTGATTCTGACTGAGTCCGTAAAACTGAAACCATTAATTAACTGCGGTTTGATACTTTTCATTGCTTCCTTTTTAAGCAATGTTGTTGAACCACACACAAGGAATAATAATAAACTAGTGCGACAAGCTCTGCTCAATTATTAGTTAAGAGAAAAGTGCTACACGTCTAAAGAAATTGGTCAGGTACAGCCTATTGATGTATCCACCTCAACTCCCTCCCCTCCTGATGTGCAAGTCACTGATAGCGGCAGCAAACAACAAATGGTGACATATAGAATTTCCCATCCATAGTGACACACGCAGGGCCAATTGGGCAACGGCACTGTTCCTCCAACATAAATTACATTCGTCATCATCACACCGACAAGAGAAAACCTTACACACAAAAAGAAAAGAAGAACTAAATTTGCGTCGTGCAACAGACAATTTAGTAACAGATATCAGCGAATCTCTGAGCCTAATCCCGAATCCACGACAGGTAACTGTGGCAAAGCGAGTAACACATCCCCGCCAAATCTTCGCGCTGGGATCTGAATCCGCGCACCGCGAGCCCAGATCACATCGTGAAGGCAGCAACAACGAGGCGAGGCGAGGCGAGGCTCGAACGCCGACACATTCCGTAGACCTCGAGCAGCAAAATTCAGGCGAAGATCCTGCCCCAATTAGCCCGACCCACAACAGCGAGAACACGCGCACTGAGCTGCCACATCAAGCAGGCCGTCCTAGTTTAGTAGACCCCGAACTGCCGAACTCCGGGCCTAGAAATTCGGGACAAATTTCTACCGGATCGCCCGAATGGCGGCAAAGGGGAATGGGTGTCGGGAGCGGGCCAAGGCACGGGGCCAGATTTGGCGAAGGGCACGCACCTTCGTCGCCGGATCCGGGAGGAGGAGGCGGGGGATCCCGCGGCCACCACTGCTCGCTGCCCAGAGCCGCAGGAGAGGAAGGCACGCACCACATCTCCCTCGATGACTCGCGGCGTCTTATTTTAGTGGGTGGAACTTTTGCGTTGCTCACCCTCGGGTATTCGATAATCAGATTTCATCGTTGTGTTACCCTTTGACATTGACAAGGTAACCGGCGAAATGGTGATGGATGGTTTACAACACGGGGGCAAAAGTAGATGGTAGGTAGGCGTGCAAATGCATCCTGAATAATCTAAATGATTTTAAAATTTTATTAGCTATTTTTTTCTCGTAACAAATTAGCGAACAGGCTATCTATGGTATTAGGTGATAGGTAGGGGTGCAGATGCATCCCTAGAAAAATATAAATTCAATAACTTTAACTACAATTAAAATTTTACTATATATACATTCTATGATATAAGTCTATGCACCACAAGGTAGGTACTCGTCTAATTTGCTTAAACTTTGCCACTGATTTATAGATTACAACAATCACATCAAAATTTGTGGGTTTAGTGAAACCTAGTTGTTTGAATGCTTACAGTAATGTTTATGTGGGTTGATTTTAATCTGATAGAAACTTTGGTAATTGATTCGTCAATGCATATTCTGTGTTTCTCACACCTAAATATAGATCGTTATGTTTGTTAGTTCTCAAATAAGGGCCAAAAGATAATGTGTTTTTTAGCATGTTTTGGTAGGGCACACAAAACTGCTAGAGGCCCCAATGTTAGGTGCTTGCTTTGGATTTGATCAATTAGTATGGCTAGATAACAGTGATGTAGCAGATTTTTATAATGATTATAATTTAAGGTATGTTTTGACCTATAAAAAACTAGAGACTCTACACTATCCATCATTATGCTCTTTCTCTTTGATTACCTTCGCTATGACAATTGATTAAAACAATGTGACAAAGAAGATGGTACTTGCTCCGTTCAGAAAAGAATGCAATTTATGGGAATTGTGTCGGTGAAAATTAGCTCAAATTTGATCAAGTTTATAGTTAGCATTTATATCTCTAAATAAATTTATTATAAAAATATATAGATACCTAATCTGATGATATCTTTTGTTTCCTGAGTGTTAATACTTTTTTATATAACTTTAGTCAAAGTTTACATAGATTTGACTCAACGAAATGTGAGAATTGCATTTTTTTTTATGGACGGAGGTAGTAATAGAGAGGACATGCGCTCCATTTAGCTTCGTTTTGTCAATAGACTTTAATATATTTTGTTTAGTCTATGAAAGCAACAATAAAAAAGGCCCAATCTTAATGTATATGCTAAGGTTTTGTCTGGTTATGGCCAGAATTTTACATTTTAATTACTAAGCCTTGCTATTGAAACTACTCCTATTTTTTTACATGTCATATTAGGTTTGTCCTAAGACAAATATTCCTAACTTTGATCATCAATTAAAAAAACATTTAGTTTCACAACATATGAACTACATATTATGGAGCATTTCCTGAATCTAAAAGCATAAATCTTATGTTATTAAACTATGTTTTTCTTTTAAAAAAATGATGGTTAAAGTTAGACATATTTGACTTAAGACAAAACCAATATAACATGTAAAAAGCAGAGTATAATGATCTCTCAGTTACCAACAACTAATAGAGCCTACAAAATTACGAAGGATTACAATTTATATATATGTGCTTAGGTATACCATATCTCTTGTATTTTCTTACATGTGGAGATTGAAAATTAATGTATTTGCTCTACTTATTAGGTGTGAAAGCAATTCATTGGAGTAGCAGCATGCCATAGATTTGATGGCGAGAGGCATAGTAGGCCTATTTGTTAGGTGTGTGCATTCAGGTTGTGGTTTGTATCAGGTGGGCATGATGGAAGGTGATTGGTTGCAACAAACTTGCAAGTGGCTTCGGTGGATTAAGAGAGCTAGGTGTAGGTGCACAAGTAGCTTTTGGTGTGGGGTGGGGCAGTGACAGAAGTATATCCAACAGAATTTAGAGTCTACAAATTGCATTTCATTCAATTTTTCTCTTTTTTTATTAAAAGAAAAATGTATTTATCTTAGCTCCTCCATGACTCTCCGCTTTGATGATATAAAGCAAATCAAGTTATTTGTCGAATTGTGGGCTCTATATCTCTCTGATGAAATTCGAAGGACAGAACCCTTGATGGCTTGATGAAGCCAAGGGCACATTTCAAGTTTTTGACATACTCGAATAGATGGAGGGCTCCGGTAGGTAGGGCGCGTGCGCGCACCCATGGGTGGATCTATATAGCTGGCAAGGGATACGGCCACACCCACAAAAATATGAAAAAACAGCGATTATGATTAAATTTTCACCATATATGCACCCCTACAATAAAATCCTATGCACCCATAGTGCACTCTCCTCAAATTTGTCCTAACTCCACCACTGCGCGCGCCAGAGTACACATGAGCGAATAGTGGCGCGCGCCAGAGTACACATGAGCGAATAGTGGGGTAAATCAAACGATCATAGTGATTATGATGCCTTTGCAACATTTGTAATCTACAGTTGATTCAGAAAAGTGGGTAAAAGAACAACTCTTTCTGAAGGAAATGTAACGACACAGGTGCACAACAAACCTCCAATCTCTCTCTCCTCTTCCCCGTATGGGCATGGCCATAGCCATATCGAGGACCGACAGATGAACAACTATTAGGCACAGATAAATAAATGGAGGTGAACATATCATTAGTATTGACATAAATAGGTCAACGTAAGAGTGCTTATGTTCATCTGAAAGCTCTCTGAATTTCAATCTTGTCGCAACAATTTACATCCATCTGAGTAATAGAACGGATTAAACCCCCAAAAGAAAATACATAATCATATAAAAGCCTTGCTCCCTGTGCATGGCAATTATTCGCTGGATCCATCATCATCTTTGCTACTAAGGGTGTCATCTTTGCTACTAAGGGTTCGTATTATCGCTTCTAACACCTTGATATCGCTATCTTTCTTCGCAATCTCCTCTTGCTTCAGCCGCAACTCCTCCATGTGCAGCTCAAACACTCCTGCAAGATGTAGGCGCAATCAAAGACATCATTTTCTCGAAAAATGCTAGCTAACCAAATGCTATGCATGCTAATGCTATTTTAGAAACATGACAGCACATACTCGCAGTGTTCTCCAGTTCCTTTGTGACCTCCTGTGTGCGTAACTCTGCAGCTCGCTGTGCAGCTTCGGCCTGACGTTTCTCTGTACGAGCTCGAGCTGCTGCAGAAATGGCAGCATCGAGTTCGCGTTCCAGAGACTGCACCCTCTGGTCAAGGACCTGATCGCAGAAACACAAGAATAAACTTGTTCAATGATTTATGGGGTAATGATTAACTTGGAAGACATGATGGCCTATTTGGCCATTTCCCCATCAAGAACAAATTGTACCATCACACAGCCAAATGGTCAACCACATTAGCAGTTATGTAGTTCCTCTGGTTACACTTCTTGTTGTTAAACCTGATCAAGGAAACAATATGTTTTGGTCTTGTGCGGTTGTGGTATCTACATTGTTTCTAATATATACACCAGTTAATTGCCACATATAAGGGGGTGTTTGGTAGGGCTCCTCCTAAGAGGCTTCTCCAGAGGAGCCGGAGCTGTTTTGCACTGAAAAACAGCTCCTCCTACAAAACGTCTGGTAGGGCTCCTCCGAAGGAGGAGGAGCAGGAGAGGAGAGGAGCACCAAACAGGCCTTAAACTAAATGATAGTTGATAAGAACTTTAACGTTTATCCATCAACTTATTAATAATTGCTCTAGAGATCCCATTACTTGGAAGTTTCTGCAATCTAAATAAACTAACTTTATATGAACTCAAAATAAGAAATACGAATTTACAGCAAAGCCAATTAAGTACAGATGTCTTTAGCTTTTGCTTTAAATGACTTTAAACCACATCACTATGAGCTAACTAAGCTAGAGTCACATGCTCCAAGCAATCTGTGGTAAGAAACCACGACACAACATATTATAACCTACAAGCTTACAACATAATAACTCTTAGCAACATAATATGAACTTTTGTTTGTGAGGATTAGGTTATTATCTCTTCCATATCTCCAAATTGACAAAATACGGAATTCGAAGGAACACATTTTGAGCGAACATAAATCGGTATCCACGACATGAGTCTGACTATTGTGAGAATTCCTCAAGTCACTAGAACACTAATTTAGGTCAGCACTGCTCACTTTTTTACATCCATTTATCATTACATTAAAGTTACACTCAAGGCCTATTTGGTTTCTCTTGCTAAATTTTAGCTAGCTAAACTTTAGTCACTTTAGTAGCTAAAGTTCCAAACGCATTGACTAAAAGAAGCTAAAATAGTTTAGTCCCACTAGTCTCTCAAGAGTAGCTAAAACAATTTTAGCTAGCTCAAATTTAGCAAGGGGAACCAAACAGGGCCTCATATAATCATATATACATATTGATTTCAGCTTATTGCAGTAAAACAACAACCTCGTCTTTGGATGTACCAAGTCTAACACATTGTCACATTCTCCTACAACAACGACAAGAATCCAATTTGTGAAAAATGGAACACAAAGTACCAACTTTTGCATACCAGTTCACCAATCACTTTTGAATTCCGATTTGTACCAATCAAATTTTCCGTTCCATGAAAGGCCAATCAATTCCATGTCACTGGATGCGGAACCAGAGTTGCCTAGCTCTACAAGCCTATGCCAAAGGTACACAAGTCGCACAAAACAGAATCATTCAAGCACTCAAAATCAGTCTTTGCTTTCTGAGCAGTGAATTCCACATTTAAACTAAAGGGGACCGGATCTACGCCCTTCAGAAGGCGGGCATCCGGTGATCCAAGAAACCGGACGCCGAGCATAAAGAGGGGAGGACAACGATAGGGGACTGGGTGGTCTGATCCAGCAGCTACTGCGTACATTACCTTAATGGTGCGGGCCTGGTCGGCGGCGAGGGAGGCCTTGGAGAAGATGTCGTCGTCGACGAAGACGGCCTTCCGCCCGAGCAGCTTCTGCAGCGCGTCCACGTTGGCGCCGAGCTCCCCCAGGTTCCCGATCGCGGCGCTCCACCGCTCTCCCGACGACGCCGCCGCCGGACCTCCGGATGAGGACGAAGGAGAAGGAGACCCCGACACCGCAGCGCCGTGTGCCGCTGCGGCGACCGCGGACTTCTCCCTCTGCGCGGCCATGGTCGCCGCCGGCCGATCTCGGCGGAGTCTCAGTCGGCTTAGCTTCCCTTTTTCCGCTTAGGCCCCTAGGCTTCCCCGAAATTGCAGCGGACGGGGCGACCCGGCCCGGCCTCAGTGAGGACCACCAGTAAAAAACCCGCCCCTAGCCACTGACACGGCCATCAACTCGTCTGTGGGCCCCACCTGCCATCGACGTTACACGCAACGCAACTCCCTGCTGCACTCCAAAAATATCCGTCGGCAGTGGAAGAGCAAGGATCGAAATGGACGGCTGATCCAGCGGCGCTCGAGGGCATCGGACGGCCTCGAGGCTCCCGGGTGGTCTATATCAGGATCCTCGCCCCCCCACCGCCTGCGCCTCGCTCGCGTCCGCCCCCTCCCACCCCCGCCGCCGCCTTTCGTCCCGCGGCCGCTAAACCCCTCCCCATCTACCCCCCACGACTCCTTCTCAGGTGCGTGCTTAAACCCTAGCTGCTAATTTTTTTCGATTTATTTCAGCCTGTTCTCCGTCGGGTTGATGCGACCCGTCGCGGCGGATGATGCGCCCCCCCCCCCCCCCCCCCCCCCCCGCGGCGGGGAGGCGGGCGCGCCGTGCTTTTTTTTTTTTTGTTTTCTTTTGTTCTGTTCCCTTTGGGGGTGGGGGGGGGGGGGAGGAAAAGGAGAGGGGGTTTT
>Ga0182004_10005873_pt1 | contig 9998 bp, 11 predicted proteins | sample Sormic07211540_1_FD_120479 | JGI IMG/M metagenome (GOLD analysis project Ga0182004, IMG submission 120479) | Endophyte microbial communities from Sorghum bicolor roots, Mead, Nebraska, USA - 072115-40_1 MetaG | ecosystem: Host-associated > Plants > Roots > Unclassified | place: USA: Nebraska... | reverse complement strand
TCCTTGAAGAGTCTTTATTTTAATTTATGACGGGTAAGTCTAGCTGAGTACATTCTCGTACTCAGGGTTCTACTCCCATGTTGTTTTGCAGATGGTCAAATGTACTATGGTTATTGCATCCTCGGTCTGTACCCAGCCATGGGTGATGACTAGACCAAGGGCGATGGTCACTCCGTCTTCTCTTTTGCTTTTGTAGGGATGACCGAATTATGGCACTGTATCAGACTAAGTGTGTGTGTTGTATTTTTGAACTATGAAGCTTCCGCTACTTGAAGAACTTGGGTTGTAATAATTTTAAGAACTCCGATGTATTTTATGAATGTTGTAATCTGGAGGTATTTGTGGATGGCGACCGCTAAACTTATTACGATCTTGGCTGTTGTACGATGTGTGGTTTGAAATCCTTCGAGATTTCACGGACTACCGGGATTATATGGGCTTAAGCGTGAAGGTTTAACTATGCAAATGGTCACTGTTAGGCTTAATCTCTTATAATTTGGTCGGTTCTGTTACATAATTTATCTGGTAAAATTCATGCCTTCAGTCCTTTACTTAAATTGAAAGTCGATCAAGAGTTCATATGGGGGGAAGAGCAACAATTGGCTTTAGATGAAATCAAGAATTATTTGATAAATCCTCCAGTTCTGATTATACCTCAGCAAGGAAAGCCCTTCAGATTATCTTTATCTACCGATGGGATGGTCATCGGTTCGGCTTTAATTCAAGAATTTGAAGGGAAGGAACGTGTGATTTACTACTTAAGCAGAAGATTGATTGATGCTGAGACCAGGTATTCGGCTATTGAAAAATTATGTTTATGCCTATATTTCTCCTGCATTAAGTTGATGCACTATTTACTATCGGCCGAATGCACTGTTATATGCAAAGATGATGTGGTCGGATATATGCTGTCTATGCCGATCATGAGTGGCAGGATTGGTAAGTGGATATTGGCACTGACGGAATTCGATTTGCGTTACGAATCGGCTAAAGCAGTTTAAGGACAGATTATGGCCGATTTTGTGACTCAACATCGCAGTGCAGTGGAGACTTTGGAAATTGTACCTTGGACGCTCTTCTTTGATGGATCCACTTGTGACCGGGGGGCAGGGATCGGCATAGTGTTAATTTCCCCTCAGGGAAGGAAGTAAGAGTTTTCTTTGCCGATTGTTGCCACGTCGACAAATAATCAAGCTGAGTATCAAGCTTTAATTAAGGGGTTGGAGTTGTTAAAAGAAGTTCATGCTGATGCTGTTGAAATCTTCGGAGATTCTATGTTGGTTATAAATCAATTGGCTGGAAGTTATGAATGCCGAAGTGAAGTTCTAATAACTTATTACGAAAGGAGTATGCAATTATTAAAGGAATTCAAAGATTTCCGATTAGAGAATGTTCCTCGGTTACATAATGAGGAGGCAAATCGGTTGGCTCAGCATGCCTCGGGATATCAACTCATATTGAACACGTTATCGGCAGTCAGTGCCGATGATTGGAGAAAAGAAATCATTGATTATTTAAGAGATCCATCTAAGAAGGTTGAGAGGCGTGTTCGGTTTCAAGCTACCAAGTATGTGCTCCTCGAAGGTGAATTATATTACCGAAGAATTGATGGAGTTCTTCTCAACTGCTTAGGCGATGATGAAGCTAAAGGTTTGATGGGAGAGATCCATGAAGGAGTGTGTGGAGCACATAAGTCGGCTTTTAAGATGAAATGGATGACTAGGAGGAATGGGTATTATTGGCCAACCATACTTGAAGATTTCTTTAAATATTTCAAGGGGTGTCAAGGGTGTCAGAAATTTGGCAATATTCAAAGGGCACCCGCATCGGCCATGAATCCCATTATTAAACCTTGGCCGTTCCGGGGATGGGCTATTGATTTGATCGGCCAGATTTATCCTCCTTCTAGCAAAGGGCACAAGTTCATCTTGGTTGCCACTGATTATTTCACCAAGTGGGTTGAAGCTATTCCTTTGAAGAAAGTCACATCGGCCAATATGATTGACTTTGTAAAGGAGCATATTATTTACCGATTTGGTATTCCTCAAACAATTACTACCGATCAGGGTACTATGTTTACATCGGAGGAGTTTGATGAGTTTGCAATCGGTATGGGAATTAAAGTATTAAATTCTTCTCCTTATTATGCTCAAGCTAACAAAGGAATTATCAAACTTATTAAACGGAAGATTGAAGAAAATCCTAGGAGTTGGCATACATTGTTAAATGAAGCTTTATGGTCATATCGGATGGCTTGTCATGGGTCGACCAAAGTTTCACCTTATCAATTGGTGTATGGACATGATGCAGTGCTACCATGGGAAATTAAGACTGGATCTAGGCGGCTATCTTTTCAAGATCAATTGACTACCGATGACTATGCTACTTTGATGAAAGACGAGTTGGATGATTTAGCAGAGCATCGGCTAAGGGCTTTGATAAGTATAGAAGAAAATAAGAAGAGAGTTGCCAGATGGTATGATAAAAAGGTAAAGGTTAAGGAATTTGCCGATGGAGACTTAGTGTGGAAATTAATCTTACCGATCGGAACTAAAAGTTCAAGATTTGGGAAGTGGTCTCCCAATTGGGAGGGTCCCTATCGGATAAATCGATCTGCTCCTGGCAATACTTATATTTTAGAAACTCTCAAAGGAGTTGAATTTCCCAGGGCATTGAATGGCAAATATCTAAAGAAATATTATCCTAGCATATGGCTTGATGCATGAAAGTTTAAATGCCGATAACATTCCTATCGGCTGGATTAAAGTGTATCTGGGGCCGGACTTAATGTTTCAAGAAGGTGTCGATAACAGTCCTATCGGATAGACTAAAATAATCAGGAGTTTCTTAAAAAAAGGAGAAAAAAACAAGACATGCTACCGATGAAGAGTTCACATGTTTAACAAAGCCTGGATCGTTGATATGGCGCGCAGACGAATCTGATCGGCTTCTTCTATTTCCTTCATGTCATCATCGGTAGAGCCCTCCACTGGCTTCAGTCTCTTCTTCATCTGCACTGCCTTGCGGGCTTGGACGTTTTGCTCTTGTTCAAGAGTCTTGATCGCTTCAGGCAGCTGGCTTTCTTCCTGTTGAGCTTGGGACAGAGCTTCTTCCACTTGTTTGAGTTCCGCCAACAGGGCTTCCCTTTTTGCCGATAGATCAGAAATCTTTCGCTTCAGCACGTCTCCTGAGGAGTTCAGGATGCCGATGCTCTTATGCTTCTCATTGGCAAGGTGCTTTACCTTCATCACCTCCTCTGAAAGCTGGGCATAAATAGCCCTATCGGCAAGGCGCTGAGTGGCCTTTTGATACTAAAGCTGTCGACTCTCTAAGTGTGCAGCCCTGAAGAGGATCTCCTCGGCATCGGCAGGGATCTAGCCTCTGAGAGTTTTGAAAAGAGCCTTGGCTGAATCAGAATCATCAACCAGTTGGGCTGTGTCTTGATGGAGGATGGCTGACAGATCTTCCAGCTTTGCTCTAAGCTCTGCCGATGAAATTCCAACTGCTTGAGAAGAGCTTGCTTCCTCTCCTTCATCCTCAGAGATTTCGATAGCAAAGGAACAGGCTGTTAGGAGAATCTTGTTCCTAAAAGAAAAAGGAGATGAGTTATTTGATAACGAAATATTGATGAAATAAAGAATGATAGTCAAATAACTTACTTGTTTCAGAGCTATCTCTCGCCTCTGGCTGGTTGAAGCTAGTTGTACCACCAGTTGATCGGCTGGAGCTGCCGATGGGGCTATGTGTGCTGAAAGATTGACAAAAGTGATTGATAAAGAGGAAAGATGGGTCCATCGGCAGTGGTTGCACAGATAGTATTTTACCTTGAGGGGGTACGGTACTTGTTTGAATCGAAGAAACTACCGATGCTATGATTAGGCTTGCTGGATCAGTGGTTTGCTCGGGTACATCAACCGATGTTTCTTCGAGATGAGGTTCTTCTGGCTAAAGTTCTTCTGGCTGGGGCTCTTCTTGTGGTTGAGGGGGAGATGGTACTTGCTGTGTCTGGGCCTCTGGAGAATAAGGGAATGATTCTACTGGGATCGGAGACCTTGGAGGAGGAGGAGGCGTTGCTGTTCTCTGGCGCTTCGCTTGTGATCTGGTACTCTTGGAACCTTTTCTCTTTGGTTGACTGGACTGGGGGGCATCGGCAGTCGTACTTCTGGTCTTTGTCGATGTGCCGGTATGCTGATACAACAATTAAAAGGTTGTGAGTACAAGTGTAACAAGGTATTAATGAGGTTCTGATTGAAACAGTAAAAGTTATCGATGAAGTTCCCATGTTAGCCGATGTGTAAGTATAAGAATGGGATCAGTGTAAGTTGAAGAATTTGAGAGTTTACCTTGAAGGCTTGTGCCAAAGCAGTGGCAGCTACCAACGGGGTTGTTTTCGTTCGCTTGGTGGTGACCTTCTTGAGACGCACACCCCGGTGCATTAAAGCAGCCAAGGTTGGAGCGTTGTTACCGATCAAAGAGATCGGGCCCGATGGAAGGAGTTCGATCGACCTGCCACTCCTGCTAACTGATGGCGGCGTATCATTGACCTGAATAAAATAAAGAAAGTAAGTTGCCGATGGAAAATGAAAGTGAAAAGATTGAAATATCGGTTAAAATACTTACGGTATTGTTGGGGACCTTGTATTTGGGGTCGATCATGCCACGATATGTGAGTGCCGATCTGCAGAACAGATGCTCTTTCTATTCTTCCCACCACTATTTGTATGCCTGGGTGATGAACAGAGCTAGGATCCAAGCCGGTAAGTCGACATCTGTATCGGCGTTTGGCGGGAGTTGAGCTATTCTAATCCACTAAAGATTGCTGGTGATGGTCTCCCTCGGCTTTACCACATCGGCGTAGCAAAGTACAATCGGTAGTTGGTCGAAGGCCAGTTGGCGAGCCAGTGCCGATGGGTTGTAAAATTCATAAGTTAGATTGGAAGCTTTCCCACTACCAAAGAAATTCACTGGTATGGCCCTTGGAGTAATAATTGCCATCATCACATCACAGTCCTTGTTGAGAGCATCATTGAAGGGATGGAAAGTCAGAGGAAATCTAGTGTCTGGATCTTCATAAGGCATCCATGCCCTCTGGTCCCTAGTCAGACCTTCATACAGGGTCTGAAAGAATCGGCTAACCTGGTCTTCATTACCACTGGTGCCAGGTAAGACTATGGCAGCTTCGCCAAAGTTCAGAGGGGAGCGAGTTGCCGATTCTTCTTCGTCCAGTTCATAATCCTCAGCTATGTCCCTGGGGAAGCGTTGTGCCAAAAGGTCGAATTCAAGGCGCTTGTGCATGTGGAGACTAAGCCACATGTTGATGAACCACCAAGGACCCCCTAAGTTGCCGATGGGTTGGCCAAGCAGAAGTTTCCTGGCTACTTGGTGGAGGAGGTGATAGACCGAGCCGAGCAGGTATCGGCCAAGAGGAAATCAGCCGCCATCGGCTAATCTTTCTGCTGCCGATAAGTAAATTGAAGTTGGTCCTGCTGATCGACCACAGAATACAAATTTATCCAGCCACATATTCGGGAAAGTGGTCTATTCCTTTGCATTAACAGGTCCTGTTCTACGGTACTTCTGAATGTACCCAGACCAACCGCTGATAGCGTGAGTTTCCACCTTAGCGCTAGGTTTGGTGTCAAATAGATGACTGTTATCGGTAGTGGATATATCTAAGCCGGTGAGCATAAGTACATCGGCAAGTATGGGAGAAGCAGGGCCATGGCCAAACACAAAAGCGTTGAGCGTGTCTGACCAAAAGTATGAGGCGGCGATTAGCAGTGACTTATTCCTCTCCATATCGGCAAGGGACAACCTAATGCATTGGTCTAATTTTCGCTCGCCCCATTGAACCTCATTTGAGTGGCTGACTCTCAAGAACCAATCATTCCACCCCTTGGTAGGACTGGGCTAGGAACAGAAGGCATCCTTCCATAGATCTAATGAGAAGTTTTCGACCCTTAAAGGAATTCTGTTTGTCTCTGCGTTTATCAGATCGGTGGGATCTGGGTTTCCTAGCGGGCCAAGGCATTGGAGGTGAGGTTGATCAGTAGGAATAACGATCTTATCGGCCAAATCCTAGATGTTTTTGAAGGTAAAAAGAAGAACAAAAAGAAAAAGGGGTATTCAGTAAGATAAATTGCGGATGAACAGGAGTGCAGTAAAAGTGCATGAGAAAAGGTAGTGAACTGACCTCAGGCACGGTGAAGTTGATGGCCATTTTCTCACAAGGGAGAAGATCGAAGACTTGGGATATTGGTGAAGAAGGCTTTCGTTGAAGTTCTTGGAGTCCTCGGGTGGTGCCGCCGCCGTGAAAGTGGACTTTGGGTTGCAGAATGATGAGATGGAGAAGGAGTACCCGAGAAGGAAGTGTTTATAAGACAAAACGGGTAGGGGCAAATCTGACTTATCTCTTTGCCGCATCCGTGAAATCCGAGAATGCTTAGGTGGATATGGTAACTGTTCGCACGGTAATCAAGGGATTGCGCAGGTGATTTGACAGCAAGCGGTCATGATTTTGGAGATATTTCACTGTGCAAGATCTCCTGGTCGGTCCATCGGCAACTCTCTCTAACAGTAATATTGCCAATGGGTGTATAAAGTGGAGGGATTCGATTCGGGAGGTTGAGGAATTCGAGGAACATGCAAGAGAATCGGGCCAAGGTTGTTCGGATTTGACGAACGGTTACCAAATTGGGAGAATTAATTGCGGAAAGGCATCATTACTCTAGAGAATTTCGGAGCATTAATGATTTTATACTCTGAAATTGGGGGGCATGTGTTGACACCGTTTTTGGACACGTACCCGGGGATCAGTGAAGTATAGATCGGCAGATGGAGCAACGGTGACTGGTCTGTAGGAGAGTTGCCGATGAGGGTGGTTGCCGATGAAGAGATGATTGAATATGACTAAGTCCAGAGGTCATGACGTGTTCGTGCCGATGATCAGTAGTAGTGTTTGCCGATGGCCATAACAGGAGGTCTGCCGATGACTCTGAAGGAAAGCATGGAGATTGCCAATTGATCCATGGCGGTGTCCTGGTCGATTACAAGGGGATAGTTTTATGTCTTCCTTAGTTATTTAAATTTGTTTTGTATATGGATTTCGTTTAATTTGGAATTTGAGTCCTAGTCGTGTCTGATTGTAGTTCTTTGAGCAGGGTATAAATGTAAACCCTAGGGCCTTGTAAAAATCAATCAATCAATCAAACACCAGTTTTTACTTATATTCCAGCATCTACTTCTTCGATGACTTCGTCATATTTTCCTTTTACTACGAGTTCTTAGGAATTCGTCGACTTAAGCTCAGCGTATTCTCGAGTTCCGCGTGAACACCTCTTGGCCGTGGCATCCGGGCGCATCATTATTGTCGGGACCAAAGTGTTCGAGTTACCACCTTCACCGATAGTAAGGTCCAATCGACTGGCACGCCTTAACGTTTGAATCGGGTATTAGCCCTTTGTGTTTGCAGATCAACTTTTGCACCAACACTAGCATTTCACTCAGTGAGTATTCGGGTATCGTTATTTGTATTTTCCCAAAGGAAGTCATTTGATTAAGATTCTGATATGATCTTGAATAGTAGTACTATGCAAATAAACCAGCTGTCAAGGAGGTGTTGTGTCTAGCCGATAAGAAGATTGTCCATAGCTGATGATGCTGATGACCGGATGATGGGTGGAAGTTGTTGCTAAGCTTGACGGTAGCCGATGATCATTGCTGATTGATTGCCGATGTTGATGATTGCCGAGGCCGATGAAGAAGAGTATGCTGATGATGATGAAGGGAGACGTGGGAGTTGCTAGGATGGCAACAGTGATATGCCGATCATCAGGATAGATAGGTGGTTACTTTCCATATTTGTTAGAGTTTGCCTTATGTAAGAGTCCTGTTTGGTTTAGAATTAGATCCTAGTCGTATATGGTTGTAGCTCTTCAGGACAGAGTATAAATATAGGCCTAGTAGCGATGTAAGAAGGACTGTCAATCAATATCATACACAAGTTTTACAACTACTTTTACATCTAGTTTTCGACGACTTCATCAACTCGCATATTTTCTTTTACTAACGAGTTCTTAAGGATTCATCAAGAAATACTCGGTGAATTCTTGAGTTCCGTGTGAATACCTCTTGGCCGTGGCATCCAGGCGCATCGCTATTGTCGGGACCAAAGTAATCAAGTTATCACCTTTGTCGATTGCTAGGTCAAATCGGCTGGCACGCCTCAACGTTTGAATCGGGTATTAGCCCTTTGTGTTTGCAGATTTGTTTTTGTATCAACACATCTTTTGGAACGCCCGATGGGACAATCTATCAACAAAACCAGCATGGCTACTGCTGATCTTGACACAGAGAACGTCATTGCTGTGACAGAAGCCGATCTCAGGGACGAGGAGAAGCAGGCTATGGAGAGTGCTACGGAGGAATACAAGCAGCTTTGCTTGAAATCCTTCAGCGTTAACAAGAGTGGGGAAGTTATCCAGAAGCAAGAACAGTCGATGCCGTGACAGGTTACTTTTGATCCCAATCCTAGAAAATTGCAAGACATGGTTGACAATGCTATTAATCGTGCCTTGATTAATCACTCCAATGTGTTGTCCAATACTGTTTACAATGCTGTGGCTAGAACTTTTAAAGAAGGACAGACACCACCACTATATGCTGGCCCGGCCTATCATCAGCCACGATTGTCATCAGTTACAGCTCCATCGGCTCCTCCAGCCGTTGTGCGTACATAAGCTACTTCTCCTCCAAGTACATTAGGGTTGACTAATGAGCAATCTACACTGATGAGTCCAGAGTTTTTTAGGGGGACGGGTTCAGCTCAACATAAATCTATCAGCATCGGCAATGTCAGGATCTGTGTTTCAAAATTGTCAAGTTCCTCCCAAATGGTGGGGATATGGTATGCCTCTAGAGTTTTTGACAAATGGTTCTGGAACATCTCAGGTAACTGAATTAGCAGGGAAGGCTCCTATGACATCGGCACCTCCAGTCTCGACGATGACTCAAATTCCTCAGTATTCAACAACTACTACTGCAAGACCTGTTAAAGGGAACTTTCAAATACTGATGTTCCAAATGCCTAATGCAAATTCGTCGGCAAATCCATTGCCATATCAACAGAGGTTTCTGACTCAAACAGGTTATGCCAACCCAGCGATGACAACTGATTATCAACCATCGATAGGACATATGCCGATGAACGCCAATAATGGTTGGACAGAGCAGTTGCTTGTTGGTACCCCTTATCTTATAATTGTAAACATCATTTTAATAAAAAAATAAATAGATGGTAGGGCTTTGAACTAACCTTTGCACAAGTTTTGTTCGAAATATCAATTTTAGGTATGACATGTAGAAAGGCGCAAAACACATGAGAAAGCGCACTTCAAGAAAGCGTATTCAGAAAAGGTGAAAGTCAAAGATAAATGGAAAAGCCCACCAAAACACCGAACTAGATCCATCCGTAACCACGTTAAGGATCGGGGCCCAGAGATGAACCGACCACACGAAGGCGGTGGCCAGGGGGGCCACCAGTGGTGCAGGCGCACCCCCCGTGGCGGCAACTCGGTCCCACCTTTTTCAGGCGGTTGCATGGCAGCATGCATAGGACGGTTTCACCTCCTAACAAATTTAGATCGCCATGAACCGTCCTTGTTGGGCTATAAATACATGGCTCCACACCATTCAACACACACCATCATTTGGAGAAATACACCTCACATTTCTACACTTGTTCTTTAGTTTAGATTCAATAGTAGAGCAAGGCAAAGCTAGCAAGGAGAGCTTGTCTCCTTGGAGGATCTTAGAGCTTCTTGGTATGAATCCAATTTAGTTCTCCTCCATGAGCAAGTTCTTATCTTATCTATATAATTATGCAATTGAATTAGAGTATAGTTGTGTTCATATCTTGTTCATAGTATATGAACTAGTTCTTAGTTCTTGTGCTATGTTCTTGATGTGTTCATCCTTGTTCTTCATCGTTCATCGAATTA
>Ga0182004_10005872_pt1 | contig 10001 bp, 10 predicted proteins | sample Sormic07211540_1_FD_120479 | JGI IMG/M metagenome (GOLD analysis project Ga0182004, IMG submission 120479) | Endophyte microbial communities from Sorghum bicolor roots, Mead, Nebraska, USA - 072115-40_1 MetaG | ecosystem: Host-associated > Plants > Roots > Unclassified | place: USA: Nebraska... | reverse complement strand
TGAGCATCCATCATTTTGCGTATAGTGCACGTGACCGAAGGAGCGACCGTTGAACCGAACCCCGAGGTCGGTGTTCCGTTCGAGGAAGTAGGATCCGAGACTTGGGAAGTCTCCGAGGAACCCTCTCAGCTCTGCAACCAAGGCAAGCCCCGGATGCATTAACCCCTCGTTGAATGTTTTAAATCTTTTGTCACTTATGAATTGAAAATGCTGCATTAGGTAGTTGAGAATTGGGTTAACCAACTTGTTGCATTTACTACCTTGATATTTGTTATCTTGTCCTTAGCACCTGTTTTATTTTAAAATTGCGTAGTGATGCTTAGCCTTGCTACTAGATAGGTTTTCAAACAAGAAAGTTTGAAGGGTTGTTGTGGAATACCTTGTGGTCAATTATGTTTCAACTTGAGACCGGTCGGTGGACTTGCTTTAAGAATCGAGTCTTAAAGTAGTGTCTCCAACTGTGTCGGTTAAGGACCGTTCCGTTGATGGCCTGCTCGGTTGAGAATTTATAGTACTAGCCACTTGCCCTCAGTATGCCCGGTCTTGTGATCCCTCGACACGAACGGCTACTCGCGCACTGGGCGTGGAGCGATGGCGAGAGTAGCGTGTATCCTCCTGGCAAATGGGCTGGATGGGTGGGGTACTGTGCTCTCGGGTGCCGCGAACCCGGTCAAATTTGGGGAGAGCTAGATTTGGGTTGACATATGCATGATTTGGTTCTACATATGTCGGGTGGTTAGGAACTCCAGCTGGATTGCTAAGCGATTCGAATCGTCGTTGCTCCCTGATTGGGAGACTCAATTCCTTCGACCCTTATTGTAGTTAAATGTGCAACTAAGTTGTAAAATGAAAAAAGGGGAAATGTCTCATGAGGTTCGAATCCCAATTCCTGGACTCAGAGTGACATGAAGCTATGGCCGTTGGACGGACAATACTTTTATTAAGGACTAGGAACTCACAGACTTGTCTGTGAGAAGCAACTAGATAGACTGTCCTCGAACTCCTCGACCTCTTGAGGAGAGGAATTTTTGGGTAAAACTTGAAAGTAAGGATGCACTATTAGTAAGCTTTTTATCAAAACAATTTGGCTCCTTGCTCAGCCACCCCTTGTCTACCCTAAGCCTGCATTCCTAAGTTCTCCTCTTTTTCTGCCAGGTAAGTCTTGTTGAGTACCCCATACTCAGGGTTTTATAACCCCTATTGCAGGTGAAGCTCAGGAGCCGACCTGTTTCGGACCCTGTTGTGTGACCATCGTCGAAGTTGACGACGAGGAGGAGTAAGCATGACCCATGGGCAGGGTCTGTAAATTTATAATCGGTGTACTAAGGTTTAAGTTGCTCCGGTGGACCTAGCTTGTAATAACACTTTTCTACTTGGAAGAACTACTTTTGTAAATTAAGTTATGTAATGCTTCCGCTGTTTTACACCAAAATGCTATTTTGGTTATTTATCGTCTGTGATACTGCAATGTCTTCGCAACGAATGATCCTGGTGTTAAGGTGGCCACTCGCTATCGTGTAAGGGCGAGAACAAAAAGTTCTCGTTAATGGACCATCATCGGTGGTCACGACGAGCTTGTTGTTACGCCATAGGTAGCAGTGAGATGGGCATCCTGGGGTGCTCATTGGGCTTCTAAAGTGGGAGGATCCTCGGCATCACCGTCAGAGGTCCTTAGGACAATGACAGGTGTTGGTCGACCCAAACACTTAGGAGGTTCTGCCACAGATGGTATCGGAGCATTCTTGCTAAGATGACTGTTGTATCCTTTGAAAACTTCAAACTTATTTGGATCCAATGGTATAAAATTGCCTATTTTGTGTCCAAGTGCTTTAGTTCTACCTTACCCTTGTCTGTAGGCTTTGTTAGAATTTTTGGGGTCATGTGGAGGAGCAACATAAAGCATAGCCCTATGTTGTAAAAGTCTTAAGTGTTATAATGAATTTCTATTACGAATCGTAAGTACATGCATGCATCATGATATGACACTTGGTTGAATTCCTTCCTCTTTATTCGGGTTAGGTTGTATAGAATCAATCGCATTCTTGCTAACCTTTAAGGTTTCCCTTACTAATCTAAACTTACCCTCTACAGGTTGGGTCGTTGGAAGCAAAACCCTCGCAAGAGAACCAGTCCTAAAGGGGTGCGTCGGCACGAGTTGGCCCCACGAAATGATCAAGCTAGCAGTAGTCGTTCCCCATCTTAGCAGGAGATGGAAAGGTTGTCAGGGGAGTTGACCGAAGTAACAAGAGAGATAATGTATAATGTTATAGAGATAGGCGAACTCAAAGCTCAGTTAACAAAACAAAGACAAGCCACCGGGAATTGTGAGGCGATGCTATCCCGCATGGTGGAAGAAAGAAATGTAGCTATTGCTCAGGAAGACGAGGCCAGGAGCACACATATGCACGAGCTGACCAGAATGATGGCCAAGTTAACCAAGAGCAAGTACACTAAAAATCTGTACATGAAGATGGTGGCCACTGTCACTGCATAGAGGGACGTCGCATGGCAGCACGAGGATCGGCTGCAGCTGGAGAAGCTCGAGTTGGCGCATTATCTGGACACCGTCAGTGACATGGCGATGCAATACCGCGATATTGCATTCGACTTATATCGTTAGCTTCATCCACCTCTAAGAGAAGGGGAGATGGACACTGACGGAGAGTTGGCAGATGATGGAGAGCCCGACCAAGAACCCACCGACGAAGAGAAATCTGACTCCGGCGACGATAACCCAGGGGATGACCATGGCGACAACAACGACGACCCGGGCTACGGCTCTGACCACACCGACTAGTTCGGTGAAGTTGCGGACGACGTCGTTATAGAGTTCCTAGTCTACCGTAGTTGGGTCGGGTCTGTAGTATAATGTTTTTCCTTAAGTTTGAAAAGTTGTACTCGTTTGTTTCTAGTGTGCTGAACTGTTGTATTATAAAAAAGTTGAAGTATGTGAAATATTTTTCTAAGTTATGGGTTCCATGTGGTAATGAGTAAATATAATTCTTGTAGCAGATGCCGATGCACACACATGGATCTGATGGAGCCGAGCCTTCACAGGGAGGGGAGGACATCCCTAACCCTCCACCTCCTCCGCCTTCCCTAGCAGATGCAATTGCTGTTCTTTTGAGCGCCACTACAGACAATGCTCGCCTGTTGCGTGAACTAGCGCAGCGCCAACCCCACCCTACCCCAAACTTCAGAGCATAGCACAATGGGGAGGGATAAACTCATTACGTGGATTTCATGGAAACGAGGCCACCAGTGTTTACCAAGGCTGATGAGCATTTAGAGGCTGATGACTGGCTTCGGACAATGGAGCATAAATTCAGCCTGATCTGCTGTTCAGAGACTCAAAAGCCCCTATTCGCAGCCCAACAGCTTCGGGGAGCTGCGGGGGCCTAGTGGGAAAATTTCTTTGCTATCCAAAATCCAGGACACCAGGTCACCTAGGCGGAATTCAAGGACGCGTTTCACGCCCATTATATTCCAGAAGGGCTTATGGCCATGAAAGCGGAAGAAGGGCTTATGGCCATGAAAGTGTGATGGAATACGTGGACAAATTCAATCACCTTTCTCAGTATGCCACGGAACATGTGAACACGAACAAAATGAAGAAGGCCTATTTTATGTGTGGTCTCATACAAAGCTTCAAACTATGATGACCACATGTCAAAATGCTACTTTCTATGAGGCGGTTAATATTGCCATCGCCTCGGAAGAAAAGAACAGAAAACACAAAGAAGCAAAGAAGAAGGCCACTTCTTCATCTTTCTCTGGTCGCAGTCAAAAGCGCCAGAGGATCATCTATCTCCCACCCTCAAAACAGGTGGGCAAACTGAAAGGGTGAATCAAACATTAGAAGATCTGTTAAGGTCATGTGCCCTAAATTTTCCAGACAAGTGGGATGACTGCTTGCCTCTAGCAGAATTTTCATACAACAATAGCTTCCAAGAAAGTATCAAGATGGCTCCATTAGAAGCACTATATGGCCGTCGATGTCAGACTCCACTACACTAGTCTGAACCCAGTGAGAGATGGTTCTTTGGGGTTGACCTAATGAAGGAAACTGAAGACAAAGTTAGACAAATCCAAAATAACTTGAAGATTGCTCAGTCCCGACAGAAAAGCTATGCCAATAGAAGACGTCGACCCTTAAGATTCGCCAAGGGTGACCATGTGTATCTAAAAGTATCCCCAATGAAAGGATTAAATTGTTTCGGGGTTAAAGGCAAGCTAGCACCTTGTTACATTGGTCCATTTCGAATCATCGACCGGTGTGGACAGGTAGCTTACCGCCTTAAACTGCCCGAACGATTATCCGGGGTACACAATGTGTTTCATGTATCTCAACTAAAAAAGTGTCTTCGAGTAATAGACCAGGTTCAAGATATTGAAGATGTGGAACTTGAACGGGATCTGACTTATGCAGAATATCCTATCCGATTATTAGACAAAAGGGATAGAGTTACTCGAAGAACAACTACCAAATGGTATAAGGTGCAATGGAGCCAGCACTCTGAAGAGGAAGCCACATGGGAATCTGAGGATTATCTAATGGAGAATTTTCCTGAGTTTCATGCTTCTCTTCTAGATAACATCCAATAGAAAGAAGTGTACTCTAGGGGAAGAAAGTGTAGCCAAAACCATGTACTTAATGTACATATATGTTTATAATGAAGTATTCTTCCCCAACCTCTTGTCTTATGAAAAGGTTAATGATGAAGTAACTTGAAAAATTTCCTTTTCCATTACGTACCCTAAGGCTTTAAATCTCGGGGACGAGATTTCTTTAAGGGGGAAGGGCTGTAACATCCCTGATGTTACGGTTACTAAAACTGGATCATGTCATCACGAGCATTGCATAGCATATTGGTTAAGCACAACTTGATGCATCAAATTAAAACAAGTTTACTTTGGTTGCTTGTGCTTAGGGAACTAAAGTATGTTTATATTATGCAATGATGCTAGCATGGTTGTAAAATCCCTTGCGTTGAAGATTTCCGAGAAAATAGGGGGGGGGGAACCTTGAATTTAAAACCCTAGTTTTGCCCCCTTTTGTACAATTTAAGAACCAAGAAAAATTTGAGGTTGAGTTCAAAAGCAAAGTTGTAGATCCTCTCAAGATGTACAACTTTGGTGTTTTGAGTTTTTGAAGTTTCAATATAAAATTTAAAGTAATTTTGAAAATACCTATTTCCATAAATTGTCCACTTTTCCAATTTGAATCTCTAGTTCAAAATATATTTGGAATCTTGAAAAGTGACCAACATGAAAGTTGTAGATCTCAAAAAGTTGAACAACTTTCATGTTGGGAATTTTTCAAGTTGTTATGGAAAATCAAAAGTAATTTTGGATTTTTTGTTTTAGTCAAAGTAAAAATTTGAATTTCCCCCAAATGTGAATTTGAATTTCAAACTGTTTTTGTTAAATTCACTTGGTTCCTTTAAGAATTTGAATTTGAGCGTTAAAGAAGTGTTGTAGGGAATTTTATGCTTCACAACTTTTGTTTTGGTGGAAATTTGACTACAGTTCAAATTTTGGGCGAATTTGGCAAAAAGACAGAAAGGGGAAGGATATGGATTGCTACAGTGATCCGATAGGGATCATGGCGCCCCTGTCCGGCGCGGCCGCCGCGCGTTCAGCACCGCGTGCATGCTTGCGGGCACGCAGCTGCCTGCCTGCCTATGTCGCCAGCTGACGTGGAAGCTTGGCGTCTCCTCCACTCGCGATAAAAGCCACTCCACCGGCCGAAACGCTCTTTTTCTTTCTCTCGCACCCGACGCTGGTGAACTTCTTCGCCCACAAATTCGCCGTGTCCACTCCCTGTCTGAGCCCCCAGAGCACCTCCAGAGCTTCGCCTTTAGCTCAGCTACTCCCTGGGCCTTCCACTGCGCGCTCTAATCGCCTGTAGCTACAACCCGAGCCGTCCTTCCCTGTTTCCGCCCGAGATCACCACCGCGAACCCCTCACCGCGGTCAGGCCTGCTCCGAGCCTCTCCACCGCCGCTCTTTGCTCCGTTGAAGTCGCGGTGAGCTACTGATCCTTGTGTGCCCAGTGGTTGATGCTGTGCTTGCTTGTGACGGTCGGTACTCGTGCGGCCCATGTTGCCGTCCGCCATGGACGCGAGGAAGGGGTTTAGGGGAGGTTAGCGTGTGGTCTGAGTGCCTTAGGAGATGCGCAGTGAGCCGAGGGTCCTAGCTCGCCCTACTGCGGAGGCCAGAAGCTCACTGGCGGCATGTTTGAGCTCGCCGGAGCCGCGGCGAGAGGAAGAAGACAGAGTTGACAGGCGGGACCCGTCCGTCAGTGACCGCGTGAGAGTTGAAGCGCCCGCGCGTGACGCGGGAAGCGCTCGGGCCGGCTTGGGCTGAGGCCAAGCGGGCCAGCTGCATTAGCGCAGTGCTGCTTTCTCTTTTTCTTTTTGTTTTAAAATGCTTGATGTTTGAATTTGTGTAGAAAATTGTTTGCTGATCCAAAAATAGTGAAATTTCAGGGTATGCTCTATGCAGTGTGTAGAAGACAGAAAAAATGCTAGGTGTTATTTTCTAGCACTTTATATGTGGATAAAAAATTCTGTCTTTTAATTAGAAAATAAAACTTCCATGAATTTTAGTAATTTATTAATATATCCAAAAATCACCAAAATTTGTGGGAGGTCTCTGAGAATTATTCCCTAGCTTCCCACAAAATTTGGTGGCATTTGGATGATGTTTGAATAAAACATTATTATACCCTTAATTAGTAATTTAGTAATAATTCCAAAATAGTTAAGTAATGATTAGCTTAATCTCTCAAAATAGGATTTGAGTGATTTTGGGATTGTATCATGACCTAAGGTCATTAACCTTAATGACCTTTGGCACTTAATTATTATTTGATGTTAATACTTAATTACTGTCATTAATACCTAATTAAGAATTAATTAAGGTAAAAAGGATTAATAATTAGTTAGTTAAGGATAATTATGAATTAAGAGAAATATTAATTTACTGATGCAACCACTTGGGTAAAAACTCTAAGATGATAAACAACTCTAATTACTGTTTAGCCTGTTTTGCACCGAGAAGGAATGTCGTACTCAACTCGGTCCTTCTTAAATATTTGTCATACGCATATCATGAGCATCCATCATTTTGCGTATAGTGCACGTGACCGAAGGAGCGACCGTTGAACCGAACTCCCAGGTCGGTGTTCCGTTCGAGGAAGTAGGATCTGAGACTTGGGAAGTCTTCGAGGAACCCTCTCAGCCCTGCAACCAAGGCAAGCCCCGGATGCATTAACCCCTCCTTGAATGTTTTAAATCTTTTGTCACTTATAAATTGAAAATGCTGCATTAGGTAGTTGAGAATAGGGTTAACCTACTTGTTGCATTTACTACCTTGATATTTGTTATCTTGTCCTTGGCACCAGTTTTATTTTAAAATTGCGTAGTGATGCTTAGCCCTGCTAATAGATAGGTTTTCAAACAACAAAGTTTTTAGGGTTGTTGTGGAATACCTTATGGTCAATGATGTTTCAACTTGAGACCAGTCGGTGGACTTGCTTTAAGAATAGAGTCTTAAAGTAGTGTCTCCAACTGTGTCGATTAAGGACTATTCCGTTGATGGCCTGCTGGGTTGAGAATTTATAGTACTAGCCACTTGCCCTCGATAAGCCCGGTCTTGTGATCCCTCGACGCGAACGGCTACTCGCGCACTGGGTGTGGAGCGATGGCGAGAGTAGCGTGTATCCTCTTGGCAAATGGTGTGGATGGTGGGGTACTGTGCTCTCGGGTGCCACGAACCCGGTCAAATTTGGGGAGAGCTAGATTTGGGTTGACATATGCAAGATTTGGTTCTACATATGTTGGGTGGTTAGGAACTCCAGCTGGATTGCTAAGCGATTCGAATCGTCGTTGCTCCCCGATTGGGAGACTTAATTACTTCGACCCTCATCGTAGTTAAATATGCAACTAAGCTGTAAAATGAAAAAGGGGGAAATGTCTCATGAGGTTCGGATCCCAATTCCCGGAGTCAGAGTGACATGAAGCTATGGCCGTTGGACGGACAATACTTTTATTAAGGACTAGGAACTCACAGACTTGTCTGTGAGAAGCAACTAGATAGACTGTCCTCGAACTCCTCAGCCTCTTGAAGAGAGGAATTCGTGGGTAAAACTTGAAAGAAAGGATGCACTATTAGTAAGCTTTTTAGCAAAACAAATTGTCTCCTTGCCCAGCCACCCCTTGTCTACCCCAAGCCTGCATTCCTAAGTTCTTCTCTTTTTTCTGCCGGGTAAGTCTTGTTGACTACCCCCGTACTCAGGATTTTATAACCTCTGTTGCAGGTGAAGCTCAGGAGCCGACCTGTTTCGGACCCTGTTGTGTGACCGTCGTCGAAGTTGACGACGAGGAGGAGTAAGCGTGACCCATGGGCAGGGTCTGTAAATTTGTAATCGGTGTACTAAGGTTTAAGTTGCTCCGCTGGACCTGGCTTGTAATAACACTTTTCTACTTGGAAGAACTACTTTTGTAAATTAAGTTATGTAATGCTTCCACTGTTTTACTCCGAAATGCTATTTTGTTTATTTATTGTCTGTGATACTGCAATGTCTTCGCAATGAATGATCCTGGTGTTAAGGTGGCCACTCGCTATCCTGTAAGGGCGAGAAGAAGAAGTTCTCGTTAATGGACCATCATCGGTGGTCACGACGAGCTTGTTGTTACGCCACAGGTAGCAGTGAGATGGGCATCCTGGGGTGCTCATTGGGCTTCTAAAGTGGGAGGATCCCCGGCATCACCGTCAGAGGTCCTTAGGACAATGACAGGTTCTGCCGCAGCAGTGCAGGACACAATCAAATATTCATGGCTGAAGACGATATTCCCAAGACTGCATTTAGATGTCCTGGTCATGTTGGATTGTTTGAATGGATAGCTATGACTTTTGGTTTGAAAAATGCTGGTGCTACTAGTCAGAGAGCCATGAATTTTATCTTTCACGAGTTCATCGGAAAGCTTGTGGAAATCTATAATGATGATGTGGTGGTTAAGTCTGGAGATTTCATAAAACATCTAGCCGATTTGCAAAAGGTGTTGGAGTGCACAAGGAAGCATGGTTTAAAAATGAATCCTAATAAATGTGCATTTGGTGTATCAATAGGACAATTTCTTGGTTTCATGGTGCATCAAAGAGTGATTGAAATTAGTAGGAGATCTATTGATGCCATCAACAAAATAGTTGCTCCCACCAATAAGACTGAACTTCAATCATTGATCGGCAAGATTAATTTTATCAGATGATTTATATCTAATTTGTCCGGTAAGATTCGTGCTTTTAGCCCTTTGCTTAAGTTAAAAGCCGATCAAGAATTTGTGTGGGGAAAGGAGCAACAATTAGCCTTGGATGAAATCAAGAATTTTTTGGCAAATCCTCCAGTTCTGGTTCCACCTCAACAAGGAAAGACCTTCAAATTATATTTGTCTACCGATGATGTGGTCATCGGTTCAGCTCTCATTCAAGAATTTGAAGGAAGGGAGCGCGTAATTTACTATTTAAGCAGAAGATTGGTGGATGCTGAGACAAGGTATTCGGCAATTGAGAAATTGTGCTTATGCTTATACTTTTCTTGCGTCAAATTGAGACATTACTTGCTATCAGCCGAATGCATTGTTATATGCAAAGATGATTTAGTTCGATACATGTTAACAATGCCGATTATAAGTGGTAGAATCGGCAAGTGGATATTAGCATTGTCACAATTTGATCTACGCTACGAATCGGCAAGTGGATATCAGCCGAATGCATTGTTATGGCCGATTTTGTAACTCAGCATTGCGGTGTAATGGGTGTTTTGGAAATCGTTCCTTGGGCGCTCTTCTTTGATGGATCTACGTGTGACCGGGGGCCAGGAATCGGTATAGTGCTAATTTCTCCTCGAGGAAAGAAGTATGAGTTTTATTTACCGATTGTTGCCACGTCAACAAATAATCAAGCTGAGTACCAAGCTTTGATCAAAGGATTAGAATT
>Ga0182004_10005871_pt1 | contig 10001 bp, 3 predicted proteins | sample Sormic07211540_1_FD_120479 | JGI IMG/M metagenome (GOLD analysis project Ga0182004, IMG submission 120479) | Endophyte microbial communities from Sorghum bicolor roots, Mead, Nebraska, USA - 072115-40_1 MetaG | ecosystem: Host-associated > Plants > Roots > Unclassified | place: USA: Nebraska... | reverse complement strand
TCTTTTTCTGCATTGCCCATTTGCAGCCCAATGCTGGCAATTGCTAAATATAAGCTCACCCATTCAACTTCCATTCCCAGAAATTGCAGATCTTTTCAAGGATAGGATCAATTCTCAGTTCTTTATGGAGGCTGTTATTTTAATGTGTTGGGAAATTTGGAAGTCTAGGAATGACCTAATTTTTAAGGGGATTCAACCTTCTCTTGATGAAGCCAAAGCAATCTTCAGTTCAGAGCTACTCTTGCTTAAGCATAGAGTAAAGAGAGCGATCAGTGCTCAGTTCTCTCAATGGATCAGTTCCATCTTGTAATTCTTGTTTATTTCTTTTATTGCTGTCTTCTGTTTTTTGTTTCTTTTTTGGTCCCCTGACCTCTCCTCCCTGCAAACTAGAACTCTACTCAAACTCTTTGTACCTTTCTGTTTTTCTTGCAATATATTTCTTCTGTAGGGGCCCCGGCCCCTCCAGTTCCCTCAAAAAAAAGAATGGGATTACGAGAATCCGGCGATCGCTAGCAGGCAGCCACAGGCAGCTGAGATGGTGACCACGAGAAACTGAGGAACGTCGGCAGCCACAGTGAGGATTTTGCACAATTCAATCTCTGTTGGTTTCTCTATGTTGCTTGTAGGTGAGGAAACACGTTCTTGGACTGGATGAACTAGGACTGAAGTTAATTTGTACGATATGATTTGGGTTGATGATCTTGCAATTATGGTAACATATTTTTGATTGATGGTCCATGTTCATATAGCCAAAGCATTAATTTTCAATTTGATTTATGGTTGATTATACATCAACAAATGTTCCTGAAGCTGTGGCATAGTCTGACACTGCTCGTCGTCCGACAATAGGTATTATTGGTGCTAGATAGAATCGAAGTTTTCAAACTACCTGCTACTATGCTTTCACGATTGAAATTATATGCTATATCAAAGTGTGCAAACTACCTGCTAATGTGATTCCTAAGAAAAAAAATCTAGCACTGCTTCATGTTCATTCTGATTATTTTGTGCTGCCACTAAGTGCTTGGTGTTCGGTATTGAGACTTTTAAATCAAAGAGAGGACATATATAATATGAGAATTTTTACAATGGTTGTCAAAAAAATAGACAGCTCACGAGCACCCGATCGGACAGCTAAAAAGATAGAGGAACCAATTAGAGAGGCACTAAGTGCACACTATGGTGGTACCATACGCACTAAGTGCATACTAAAATTGGTGAAATCAACCCTTAAAAAAGGTGGGATAATTCTATTTTTGATTTTTTATGTATTTTAGGTAGAATAGTAAATTTATATTAGAAGAATAATGTTTGATTAGTATAGGGACGGATGATTAAAGTAAGTATAGTCTGTATCTCTCAAATTTAGACCACACGAACCCTAGCCACCCTCTCGTAGTCTCGTCTTTGTTCTTTTTCTGCGCTGCGGCGGCGCCGGCAGCCAAAGGGAGGGCGAAGGCGAGGGCGAGGACAGGGCTGCCTTGCAAGTACGAGGAGGAGGCTGTTCCCAGCAGAGGCGAACCAGCTCCGTAGCCACGCCCTCGCTACCGCCGCTGACCCTACCTATATGTTCGGCAAGGTGTGTGTGTCCGCCCACGCCCACCAAGAAGCAGCGGCGTCAGCCATAAAGGAAGCAGCAGGAGGAGGAATCAGCAGAGGAAGAGAGGGGAGAAGGCGAGGGGAGGAAGAAGTACGCCCTGGCAACCTACGCCACACGGCCTTCCGACATGCTCGGCAACCATCGCCCTGCAGTCGTCAGCACTATACAATTCTTCCTCCAGAGAATTCGATGTTGTTTAATTTACTATGTAATTCACTTGCTTTTGCACAATGCTTAGAAGTAAGTTGCACTCGCTGATTTAGTAATTCAAATCAGGGTTTATTTTTTGGCGAAATTTCACCAAAATTTTGCATTTTTGGCTGAGGTCCGAATTTTTTTATATCGGTCAAAATTTTCAGGGGTACTTCTGGGTTCCTCTAGGTTCCTATAAGGCTAGTCTCGATTGGGGTTTTATGGTCTAGTTTTCAAAACACTTGTAAAAGTTTCATCCCTATGAAATTATCTCTACTCTCATGAAACTCTTATGATATCTCTCTTTATCAATATAATATCACATCAGTATATTTAGGCCTTGTTTAGTTCTATTTTTTTTGACAAAATGGGCACTGTAGCACTTTTATTTGTATTTGACAAATATTATCTAATTATGGACTAACTAGGCTTAAAAGATTCGTCTCACAAATTACAGGCAAACTGTGTAATTAGTTATTTATTTTATCTATATTTAATACTTCATGTACGTACCGCAAGATTCGATGTGATGAGAAATCTGAAAATTTTTGCAAATTTTTTTGAACTAAACAAGGCCTTAATATGCATGAAACTCTCATAAAACCCCATTAAAACTGGCCTAAATATCTTGTGGACACTACAGTGGTGATCACGAATTAATGGCTATTTACTACTAAATCAATTGCTATCTCGTTTCGTTACCTTCAGCACAAATGCTCATCAAAAAGTAATAAGTGTATATTTTTATAAAAGTATTTTTCAAGACATTCTATTTATATGATATTCACATTTTTAAATTCAACAATTTAAAAGTTATTCATGATTTATATTTCCAATGTTTGACCCAAATTTTGTTTAAAATGACTTTCTTTATGGGTATAGAGGGAGTATGTAGATTGTTATAAGTTATGAGTGCAAGTAAACAAGAAAATAATTAAGTATAATAATATTTATATATTGAATAAACAAATAAAAATTGGGGATGTAGCTCAACTGGTAGAGCATTATGATACGCTTCGTAAAGGTTTGGGGTTCAATTCCTCACATCTCCATTTAATTATTTGTAATTAACAAGTACATTATCAACTCCTTTTATTTGCTTATACCTATTTTTTTCTATTTAATCACCACCCAGTCTTTTTTCATATTGACTAATCTCCATGTCTGTCTATCTATTTCAATCTATATCTATATCTATATACACACACCTAAAAAGACTAATGTAATCTACTTGATGATACCAAAAACCGTATACATACCTGGTCACATAAACTGCCAAATATGTATACTCTTGAGTCCATAAATATATGTACAGAGTCCATGTGGAAGCCAATTCCAAGTTCGCGTCAAGGATGGTCGGCAGCGTTGTCGGGACGGTCAGCAGCCTTACATCTCTTTTCTTCTCTTCTCTACACCAAAAAAGATTTCAATTCTAAATTAAAGATGTATTTGTAGAGAATGGTTTGAAGCGAGTACGTCTCTCATATATATTTATGTATTTATACAGACGGCTAAAAATAAAACTGCTTTTATTATATAAAATAGAGATGTCTCTACAAATTGTTTTTAGCACTGGTTATCCCGTGATGGTAGTGGTGACATGTCATGTGTGCATGACATGTGTGTCAGAACACCGCCAGGATGAAGGAGCCTGCTCCGATGCAATGCACAGACATCTATCTATCTAGTTAACTAATAATTAACTAATGCATAAAATTGACGCCACTTTTTCGATGGTATGTCGATTATTATATGGTATGAGTGCAAGTAAAAGAATAAAATAATCATCTATAATAATATTTATAGTGAATATGTAAATAAAAATGTAGCTAAATTGTTAGAGCATTATGATAAACTTCCATTTAACTCTTTTTTGTTAAACTCTTTTTATTTGATTATATCAAAATAGTGTTTCTGTTTAATCACCACCTCATACTGTTTTCATATTGATGGCTACATATTGATAAGTGATAACTCAACAACGATAATGTAAATTTGAAGGTAGGAGTGCAAGTTAAGAAGAAAGTATTAACTATAAAAGTATTAACGGTGAATGTAAGTAAATAAAAATTAGGGATGTAGCTCAATTGGTAGAGTATGATATGTTTTCTAAAGATCCGGATACGATCCATGAGCCCCTTGAGATAAAGCACATCCCAAGAAAAGGATGTGACCTCAGTGTAATTAAGCTTACTCCTCCTCATGTTCACCATCGATGCCAGCCAAGGCGCGTTGAATGACCAAAAGGAGCTGCATATATACTTGAAGTCTGCACCATCAAGGGTGTTGTCGACTTCCAGTCCTACACCATCAAGCAACCTAGTAGAGCCGAAGATGAAGTCGATGGTGCCTTTATTGGTGCACGACTTGAAGTATGCACCCTTTATGCTCATATCTACTATAATGGTTTCAGTGGATCTCCTGAAAGTGTGCTTGATGACCCTGAACCTTGTGTTGTGGCCAACTACCAGAAGGAACATGACAACTTGCTCTTCATTCTAAGAGTTAATGCTATCCCTAAGAAGGCCCCTAGTCTGAAACAAGTCACAGAGCTGGAAGAAAGGGGCTCCCTTCATCCTAAGAAGCTCCACACAACCAGTGTCATCACTGTGGTGAATGAACCTAAGGTTTGGTGCTCTCTCTTGGTCTCTGACAAACATGGGGCCGTAGGTAATCCCTCTCCTACTGGATGTTATCCTTCTGAATCTAATAAAGAAACAAGCACTCATCATAGCAACCATTGTTGCACCCCTAACAATGAGCCTGCGACGCCTAATTGAAGGATCCATGAAGCTAAACAACAAATTAAGACTAAGAATTAGTACAACATAGGCAACGATAGGCTACGACACCAAACTGATGCGCCACCCAAATCCTATTGGACAAAACAACTTAACCAAATGGGTAAACTAGGAATAGGGGAACCAATTACTAGACCAAAGCAGTAGTATGAACTAAACCCTAATCAATTTAAGGGATCGGCTACGACAGAACATGTTGCGCCACCCAGATCCATAGAAAATCATTGACTAGTTCTCTAAAGCGTAGCAAAGATTCAACATTTTTTTATCCACAAGGACCATATCAGTTTAGAAGCAACCCTAACTAGTACAATGAATCAAATCGGAGTAGTATGAACCAAATCCATAAGCACAACATACAATCCCACCATCCATAACAAAAACATGACAAATCAGAGTAGTAGACGAAAGAAATGAGTAAACGCGATGGAAAGGGGAAGTGCGTCGTGTACCAGTGACCCAAATCTCTTACCAGAGGTCACGGTGAGTTCACCACAACTGGCGGAGGATGACGGAGAAGGAAGGGGGCGAGATCTAGAGCGCGAGAGAGGGGTCGTGCCGCACAACGAAGAAGGAAGTGGGTGAGTTCTCGAGCAGGAGAAAGGAGTCACGCCACCAACGAGTGAACAGTACCAAGAAACCTTAAGGGGCAGTGAGGCTACGCTTTTATTCGTGGCTACCGAGAGCCACCTGGGCCCACCAACGGCGGCGTAGGGAGGCTGGCCCAAGCTAGGCCCCAGAAAAATGGACGCCCCCTCCATTTTCTGCGAGCCAGGCTATCCTGCGTACCGATGCCAGTGGAGGCCTAGCTTAGGGAGGAAAATGGGCAACCAAACAAGCCTTTTTGAGCCCCAACAGGCCTAGTTTGGAGATAGCCAGCCTACCAAACAGGCCCATAGAGCGCCTTGGTAGCCATTGATGGTGCATTTGAAGGAGGTGTACAACTTATTTGAGGCCATATACTTTTTTGGGATGCAGTTTTTGCCTCAGGAGACTCATGGATCCTACCCATACCACATGTGGTGAGAAATCAAATCGCACTATGAATCTCCCACAACTAAAAGAAACAAAGCGTGGATAATTTTTGGTGCGACATTTGTTGTTTCGTCCTTCTACCTCTCCCCATGCGACAAATACGTCGCTTTGCTTCCCATGCCACAAGGTGGGACCAGGTTATCGCCCAATAGGAAAGACAGTCGTGCAACATGTTGGTCATGGATCCTGCTCCCTTCCTCGTGCGATTCGTGGTTGCCTTAGTCTCCACCGTGACGGCAAAGGGAAGGGCACAACTGCCTACTGACGAGCCCAGCCGGTCGCTCAGCGTCCTAGCCTCTCCGGTGCTAGATTCGGCGACGCCCCTCACCGGTGAGTCGTGTGCCACCACCTGCAACTGCTGCTCTTTCCCTTTGCCACCCATGGCCCCATCCTACTACCACGGCTAGTGGATTTGAATTTGCAGGTGGGTGATGCACCGACTGCTGCTGCTGCAGGTAGTCCTTAGGATCTAGCTGCTGGCCTCATGGAAAGGCACTCAGCTCTTGGTTCTCCTCACCTGCGAGGCTATTCATTTCGGGAGGCAATCAAATCTAGCTGCGGCTGAAGAGGGGGAAGGCGCACACGCTAGATGCAGGGCGGAGGAGTAGAGGCCACGGTTGTTCGCGAATCTGCACAACATCCGATGGCGGGTCAAATAGCGTACTTCTGGCGTCGCCCAGGGCCTCTGTCAACCAGCTAATTTGTCGCGCTACCGTGGATTCACAGAGGAGGTGAGGCTGATTAGCTCTTGTGCTTGGTCCATGTGCTGTTCGGTTTGTTTTTGTCGGCAGGAATCTCTCTCTTGTTTCTAGCTCCTTGTATATGTTGTTGTTTTGCTTACTACTCCATATAGTCAAGTGTTGTCTTTCTGATGATTATGATGAGAGAAAAAACATTGTATTTTGCCAAGGAAATAATGCAATAATTAAGAGTTAATGCTTCCAATTGGATTATGGTATCAACAAAATAACTCACGAAAATTTGCATATCTGATTAATGGTTGTTTTATTGTTCGCGTTGCTATGAATTTTGATGAGAGAAAATTGCCAACTAAATGGTAAATGGAATGCAGATGATCTCGAGGATTCAATCAATGAACTTGTAATCTCTTTATCATGTAGGCTCCAAGTACAAACTGGGTGGGTGTAATGGAATATATTGATCATGAGGGTTTCAATATAATGATGTTGCTTGACCGGTGGTGACAACTCTCTTGAGATGACGACATCGCGGATCGAATGGGACGACAACAGGTGGTGACTATAGTTTTCTGTATCACATTTGATCGTTGAGTAGTGCTTTTAGTTAGGCGGAATAGCCAAATTATGGACTAATTAGACTCAAAAAATTCTTCTCGCAAATTACTCTTTAGCTGTGTTTTTAGTTTCGTAAATAGTTTATATTTAGTACTCTATGTATGTGTCCAAACATATAATGTATCTACTGATAAACTTCAATAGATGCAATCAAACAGAGCCTTATGTATCTTGCGCAATCTTTTATTTGTCAATATGCAGGTCATCCCCCTGGATCCGATCTTCCGCCAGCCCACCCTGCGTCCGTGCCCAAACCGTGGTATATTCCGAGTCACCCGTGAGGCCCGGATACGGATCCTACTCGTCGTGCAGCCACATTACCGATGCACGCACCATGGCTAATGTTAGACCTTGTTTACGTGCGAAAAGTTTTTGAGTTTTGACACTGTAGCACTTTTAATTTTATTTGACAAATATTATCTAATTATAGAGTAACTAAGCTTAAAAGATTCGTCTCGCAATTTACAAGCAAACTGTACAATTAGTTTTTATTTTTATCTATATTTAATGCTCCATGCATATATCGCAAGATTCGATATGACAGGGAATCTTGAAAAGTTTTTAGTTTTTGGGTAAACTAAATAAGGCCTAAAACAGATGTACCCCAAATTGTCTTTACCATTTTTATTATCAATCATCATTTAAAAATAAAATATAGATATAAGGCCATTTGTCACACCCCGGCTTTACCATAAAAGTTTTTTTTTTTGCAAAACAGCTACATAATCAGCTTTCTTATTAAATCTGAGTTGTTTTGGAACACGCTGGTTTATTCAGTTTCATCCCAACTCTTGTCTTTGCGAGAAAAGAAGAAAAACAACTTCACTGGTGAAGCTATTTCACAAATGGGTGTTTAAAAAGTAGTTCACGGCGGCTCATAAAACTATTGTAAGCTATACCAAATAGACCTATAGATGGATATATCCAATAACTAATATTTGTTTCCAATCGACTAATGACCAATGGGCGAGACCGGGGGTCTGAAGCATTCCATGAAATAAACCTCCTTCTCATTCTTGAGCGCCCCAAAAAAAAAATCCAAAATAGAAGATGGATATATTTAGATGATCATTTAGAGAACCTATATACTAAAGGATACTTTTTCACCAAAAATCTCTTTTCATAGAATTTATGAAGGATATGAAGAGTCTCTTGGATATGCTTTAAAATTGCCTCACTTTGAAGTTACATAGTAGCACAATAAACCACTTGGCTCGTTTAGTCCGTCTCATCGTTATGGTCTTCAATCCCTTATATTCCCTCTTAATGTACTGGATAGCGTTGTTGGTCATCGTCGCACAAATGCATTATTTCAGATCAAGACAATGATGGCCTGATCTGCCACCATTCTGTAGTATCTGTATGTACACAGTACACACAACCTGGATTGTAGTTCATGCAACCGTTATGGTATTGAATCCCTTATATTCCCCTAGCGTAGCATTGTTGGTCGTCGTCGTGCACATGCATTGTTTCAGGTGAAGACAATGATGGCCTGATCTACCACCATTATTTAGTATCCATATGTACACAGTACACACAACCTGGCTTGTAGTTCATGCAGCACTAAACATTAATGATAGTCTTCCTAGCCCACGGTCCAATTACACAAAGCAATTTTAGAAGAGGTCTGATTTGGTTTATAGACAGTTCTATTTCAAACCACATCTAATGAAATAGATTAAGGCCATGTTTGGATCCTATGGTCTAAAGCTTAATTGTCTAAAGTCAAGGACTAAAATTTAAAATAACTTTAGCTCACTTTTATGGTATAAAAGTTTTATGAGGTTGGCTAAACTTTAGACCTCCTATATAGGCCATAGTAAGGGCACATACAACGCCGTGCTGGCCGTCATCTCAAGCTAGCAGTTTTGTAAAAATCCCTCTCGTTTGGTGCAGTAAATGAGGAGAGAGAGCAAAATCATCGTGTGAGACCACAGCCCGCGCTCGTGCTCTCAGACGAACTCGACGGCTGGCTTTGCGTTGTATAGGGCCGTCATCTTCAGCTGCGCCGCATGGATCCAGCTACGCACGGACACGCGAGGGGAAAAATCACGCCAAAAATCCATTGACGCCGTCTTCTCCGTGCCTTCATCCTCACCGACGCGCGGAGAGCGAGCGGTGAGCAAGTGGCACCGGCACCGGGGTAGGGTGGGGCGAGCAGGGCGCTAGAACCGGAGCGAGGTGGGGCAAAGCAGAGCCAACACAGAGAGGACAAGAGCGTGGAGGACCGTGGCCACCCCGCAGGCGAGGAAGCAGTGGCGAATCTAGGATTTTATCTAGGATTTTCATATATAATTTGGTAAATCCATTTTATTAATTCATTAATAATTATAAAATTGACAATATTATTTGGTATATATGCAAAAAATAATAGAATAAGGCTTAAATTTATGGATTAATTAAGTTCAAACTATCCACTAAGTATTTTAGCGCTAAGCAATTAGCAATTAAAGTACACATGAATTTTTTAAAAAGACGAAGAACAAAAAATTTGATTAAAAATTTACCAGGATCACGAGATCACGAGCGAGACTTGACGAGGACGAGGATGAGGATAATTGGACAACGATGGGCGGGGCAACAGCAGATCGCCGACGGCATGAACGGTGCCGAGCCGCCGACGTAGGGCAGGGCGAAGACTCGCGATGCGCTTCCAAAGTTCCCGGTTCTACATGATCCCTATTGACTGCCAACGGTAATACGTCATGAACTGATGCGTATTGGCATATTGGCCATGTCTCGTTGGGCTGTTGGGAGCATGGGCCTGACGCTCGCTGACTCCAGAGTCCAGACTCCACCTGCTAACGCTCGCAGACTCACACCGCCACACTCGCGGACAGATGAGCATTTTTTTCTAATACCTATATATACTCGATGTCTACACGAATTGTAGGGTATGCCGGTGCATACGCGGCATACCCTGTAGCTACACCACTGCGAGGAAGAGCACGGCCGCGCCAGCAGGGCAGGGCAGCACATCCCAATGAGACAAGCACATGGTGGAGGTGAGCTTCCTAGGCGGTGAGGTGAGATTTGTTAGCTGGGATTGACATA
>Ga0182004_10005870_pt1 | contig 10001 bp, 12 predicted proteins | sample Sormic07211540_1_FD_120479 | JGI IMG/M metagenome (GOLD analysis project Ga0182004, IMG submission 120479) | Endophyte microbial communities from Sorghum bicolor roots, Mead, Nebraska, USA - 072115-40_1 MetaG | ecosystem: Host-associated > Plants > Roots > Unclassified | place: USA: Nebraska... | reverse complement strand
TTTAGCCAGACTATTGGAGTTGCTCTTATGGGCTACATATTTGCAATATTCAACAAACTAACATATATGCTGATTATACATATGTGTATATATACATATATTTGTGTTTATCACAAAAATCATTGGTATTTCATGGAATACAGGGGCATACCCCTGGCGCCGCCCATGTGTGCCGTAGGGTCCAAGGTTTATGTCCGGTCAGATTCATCCTTTAATCAAAAGCAACATTAAGGGCTTTTGTCTGAATTCGCAGGGATCTGACCCAACCTTTTCATCCCAATAAACAGGGATCAGCCCTAAGAAGTAAGAACCATACATGTTATCTGCAATTCTAGAAAATGGTATGAAGCAAAGTTACCCAGAAACATGCCCAGATGCTAGTTCTTTTTCCCTTTAACCCTTTTGATCTCATGCATCATGTATGTTTCATCTCAACATCTGCTACCAGAAAATGGTATGGAGCTCAGAAGTCAAAAGTGGTATACATACACAATTTTGTATAGGGCTAACAATTCACAAATCACAATGCTTTAATTTTTTTTGTAGGACGCTGAAAACATGTTACCAAAGTGCTCGTGCTCCTGAAAATAATGTTAAACAATCAACCAATGGATAGGGTCTCCATAATTCTCATTTTTACCTATATATGGCTATATTGCCTTGGTCTTCTCTAGGGCTGGCTTAACTTCCATCTGTTCCACCCATTTACATAGTATGGCATTTACTTCATCTGGAACTTCATCATGTGGAGCATGCCCTGTTATAATAATATATAATGAGCCACAAAAAGAAACTCTTTTTAAGTAAAACAGTAAAAAGGTTAAGATTGATGGGCGTCCCGGAGATAAGAGGAGGGGCGCACCTGCATTCAACTCTCTGATTTGAACCTTGCTGCAATGCTCTCGGAGCATGGTAACAAACGCCTCAGATTTTGTAAGGGGATCTTTCATACCCTTTGTTTCAAATAAAGCAAAAAATAAAATTAACCTCCCACACATTAGCAACCACCAAATTTAGCAAGAGTAGTAGATATGCCAGTGTATGATTTTGTATTGACAAGTGAGGCTTGTCGATGGTATTAGGGACATACCTGGATAACCAATATCTTTCCTCCAAAAGAATCAAATAAAAAGTTAAGAGGAATTGAAAGATTAAAGTTGAATACACTCTCAAGGACTGTTGCAGCACCAGGATCATATGACTGAATCTATTTGTCAAGGAAACCTTCTGCAGACTACGTTGCAGTTAAATGTATGCCAAATATACTTGCACAATACAAGGATACCGCTCTTACAATCTGGTCTAGAAGTGGCTTGTCCACCCGTTCGGTTCTCTAAACATGTAAAAGTGTTACATATGGATGGAAGGAACTACTGAATTGAAAGAAAATATAGAAGTGACTTCATAATATACATACTGTAGGATAATATTCTTTAAGAATGCCTTCTGCTCTTGCCCTCAAGAAGAGCAAAAGAAGCTGTGCCTGCAACCTGGAAAGCCATGATGATGTTCGTCTTTCCTGCAAATGTTTGCACTTACTAGCATTTAATTTAATTTGCAACAACAATATATTTTGGAGACAAGAGTTCAATGTCAGAGATTTTGCGTTTTCTACTACTTCCAATGACCACTCCTGAGAAGTATTCTTTTAATGCAAGCACCATATATATGTATCTTGATTACGAAAATGTAAGCCTCACCTAGATATCACACTTTAGTGTTACAAATGATCTTACAGTTCCGATATCAAGCACAGTTTTCACAGTAAGGATTTCCAGAGCTATGTAAGGTTGATGCGCTACATAAAAGCACATCAACAGGGGTAATTAATATTACTAACCAACAAATTCAATTTGTAGGGCACAATTTTTTTTCGATATAAGTTGTAGCCAACAGGAACGCGGAAATGTACGGGACAGCTGCATGCATAAATCTATTAGCTCCACAAATTGATATGATGACAGTTGCAACAGCTATGTAAGGTTGATGTGCATCAAACAGATACTAACTCCATCCCAAAAAACTTGACGTTTTAGTTTTGTCCTAAGTCAAACATCTTAAGTTTGACCAAGTTTGTATAAAACAATATTTATATTTATATTTATATTTATATTACGAAATAAGTATCATTAGTTTCATCATGGAACATATTTTTTATAATGTGCCTATTTGATGTCATAAATTCTAACAGTTTTCTCTATAAATTTGGTCAAACTTAAAATAGTTTGACTTAGGATAAACTAAAACTTCAAGTTTTTAATATTACCAAACCAAAAAAGTTCAATTTGTAGGCACATTATTACCAATCTCATTTGTAGTCAACAAAAACATGAAAATGTATGAGACAGACAAGCATAAACCCATTACTCAGGAAATTACTATGATAAAACATTGATTCTTAGTTTTGTAATAGGATAATTATAAATAGGATACAGAAGATCGGTTGTCTTACTTCACTCAGTGGGACGAAGGAGTAATTTGGAATAACTGAACCAGCTGAGTTTAAAAGAACCAGAGATTTTGCAAGAGAAGGCCATAAACCAGCAGCAATTGCACAGATATAACCTGAGAATGTTTGAGAAAGAGAATGACTCCATCAAAGATTGTGTTCTGAATAGGGTTGCACATCAACTTAGCACAGATATAACTTCATTAATGTTGCGCTGTGCAAAACACTGTATGTCACATCATCTGTATAGCAATTTTTAAATATAATTCATGTACCTCCAATAGAGTTGCCAAGAAGATGAACAGGCTCCCTCACAATATCGACAATGAAGTCTCTCAGTAGTTCTGACCAGAAAAGTTCTGAATAGTTGGCATTTGGTTTCTCTGATTTCCCAAAGCCAACAAGAGTAATTGCCCAAACTCGGTGGCCCATATCAGCAATCTTGTCTATATTGTCACGAAAATGCTCCAGGAAAGCTCCAAAACCATGCACAAGAAGAACAGCTGGACCTTCGTTGCCAAGAAAGGTGTACTGCAGAGGGGGGTTGAAATTAGGAATTTGTGGTAACCAACATAAATAAAGTTGTGTACATAGATAAATTTAGACAAACATCCACAACGAGTATACAGTAAAGAATGGTTGAAATAATGAAATAAGGAATTTGCACTAACCGCCATAAATAAAGTTGTGTTTATAGTGATTTTAAATGCATAACCGCAAAAAATAAGAAGACAACCTGTACAAGATAACCCTTCCATCTCCAAATTCTTGTAGGATATTTCCCCTCGACGCATACTTGGGATTTTGATGCCAAGAGCCAATACCACTGTCATGTATCAAATAGATTGTGAAGAGGCAAAAGAAAGTGATGCTTGGTTTGCCTAACAAATGAGCCCAATAGAGAAGGAAAAGGTATGACATTGAAAACAAGATAGGAAAGATATAAAATAAAATACCTCCATCGAACATATAGCATCAACTGCTGCCGTCACTGTAGGTGTTGAGTACCCAAATGGTGATAGAAAACCTGCATTGCGATCTTTTTCATATTGAATAGTCTCCGTGTAAGCTTTCCTCCTAGATATGACTCCAAGCTGAATTGCAGGACCAAATAAGACGTAGAATGAAGCACCATATCTGGTTTCAGCTAAGCGCACTTTATCATGCAGCCTGGATAAAGAGTTAAATCGGGTCAGATATGAAAACCCACTAAGAATTCATATAATACATTAACTCCAATGACTCGATTACATGAATAAAAATGAAAGACAAAGTGCCTGGTGAGAATTTAATTGAAGGACAAAATTAGTTGGTGATACATACTCTTGCCAACTAGCATTCCCTGTGCCTTCCAGGTATTTTAGGTAAGCAGCCAAAGCATCCAAAGTAATATCTGTTCCACCCCTAACTTCCAGTGAATTTTCTGATGCAAACATTGAGTTTATAATCCTCTTTCTTGATGCACCAGAATCCATGGTGATATCCTCTATGTTTTCTCCATTGCTGGTGCTTAATGTAGCATTACTTTTGATCTTCCTTTGACTGATTGTCTTTTTAAGAATAGATATCGCAGACATGCTCTTGAGAGGAGCCCAATTATCCTCTGGTGCTATGTCTTTCAGGAAACATTTTAATTCTTCCAGAGTGGGTAGAGAACCTGAATAGGAAATTATTATAGTAGCTAAATGGGAACACAAAAATGTCCAAAGAAATGGGTAAAATAGCAGAGTGAAATACATCAGCATCTTTAAACTTGTCTGGAGATGCCATGTAAGTCCTGGAACTATTGATTTGCAGTTTCACATCCCTGAACTTGCTAACATCCAAGGCCCAAACCCTCATAACCAGTGTTAATCAGCTTACTTGACATTCCTTCGGACCTGCTTCTGGGCTTATCAGATTTGGAGTTTCTGTGGGTGGAGCTTTTACAAAAGCTGGTTTCTTAGAAAAGCTCCTCCAGACCTGTTTCTGGGATTATCAGATTTTATAGTAGTAAAGTCAGATTTTGCAGGCTTGTGGATTCTCCAGAAGCTCCTCAAAGCAGGCTACTTGTTTCAGCTTCTGGCTTCTGAGAAGCCTAGCCACAGAAGCTCAAACAGACAGGGCCGTAGTAAGTTCATAGTCATGGAACTGGAAATTAATAGTTCGGGGACCAAGATGACACCCTTGAACAAGTTTAGTGACCAATGGTACATTTGACTCAATAACATATTGACATACAATCCAGAAAGAATAGAATTAAAGCGCACCTGTGTCTAACTCCAAATTTAGAGCAGGCAAAGTTGCCGCAGCAAGAGGTGTGGCCAATGGTAATTTTTTCTTTAGAAATTCATCATGTGATGTCGATACTGCTGCCAAATTCTAGTATAATGAATACTTCAGCTATCAGCATGTCATATACATTTAAGTTATTAGAGGATAAAAGAAGAGGTTGTATAAATTACCTTATAGTCATACAATGGGGCACTCCAAGACACTATCTTGGGAGGGCTTCCCCATGAGAATGACCCATTAGATAAAGATGATTCAACATTGGCCAGAACATCACGCACTCTATATTCAACTTCTTCTTCTGTAAAAATTAGACCTGCTTGTACCTGTTATGCTCCATCAGTGCATGCAACATTGCAACCAGAAGATACTTATGTCAGATAGCTAGATGTGGACCTACATGTAAACTCGTAAGCTCAATGCTCAATATAAACCTTGCATAGTGACCTCATTTACAAGTTTCAGCACCACATCTTCAGCATTTCCCAGGCCTATGAGCAAATCAGAATCTTGAGATTTCAACGCCATCTTAAGATCTTTCAGAGCAAATAGCAGTAGTTCCAGCATTTTATCTGAATAGCCTGCAAGTGATGGGGGGAAATTATATAGATGCTTAGTTCAGTGATGCTACTAATTTAACAGTGTGGACGCAGGGCTGGTGACCAACAAGTCATTAGCAATTAACAAGCCCATCCTAATTCTACCAAACGAACTGTAGGGAAAAAAATAGCTAACGAATGAGTTTAAGATGTCCTATAAAAGATGGACACAGTTGCTGTGCAGTCTGTAGTATGCTGCAACTTAGTCAATGCAGTACCAAGTACCAACCATCAAAACCAAATCCAACAGCACTGCCAAAAAAAAAAGGAGGAGCAAATCACTGTGCGCTACCCGGTAAGTCATTGTAACGATCCTACTGTAGCTGGAAATCTAGAACAATAGGCTGAGATTGCATGCAGTCTTAACTTGTGATCTTAGCACTTCTCCCAAGAGGCAGCAATTACAATGCAGTCCATGACAGAAATGGTTTCAACATCTATTTAGTTTTTGATGCAAAGCAGCACATGTTTAATGCCATTAAACTTCACGGTAGCAGCAAGTATCGAGTTTTTCAGTGATGGCAGACAGCCCAGACCATTTAGTTCGAGCTAGCAATGGGCACTATGCATGCTCAGTGTTCAACTTCAGCTTTGGCACCACGCTGGACACAGAGCCCATCACACCGCGCGCACTATTCACAAATCCCACACCCCAACAGTGTACCGGATCGGACGTCTAGCACCAACACAAGCAACATACCGGCGAGGATGCGTCGGTCGAAGACGTAGAGCGGCACGACGGGGCGCCGCGGCTCCGACACGGCAGCGGCGAGGCCCGGGTGATCGTCGATGCGGAGGTCATGCTTAAACCACACCACCGCGGCCGCGCCACCGTCCCTCACGGGGTTGGCGGCATTGGAGGCGACGATCCGGCCCTGGCATCGTCGGTTCCGCAGGATCCGACGGCGGTGGGGCGGGGCTGGGAGAAGCGGCCCGAGCCGGAGCGCGAACAGAGCCATGGGACGGGCTGCGCGGAGGCGTCAGCGGTAGCAGCAGCCATAGGCGGAGAAGAGCAGGGATAAGAAGGGCGGGGCTAGGGCGCGCCCATGGCGAAATTGTGGCGGAGGGCGGCTGCTCGGAGTCGTGCGTGAATTTTCTGTGGCGGAGGACGCCGTGCAGCAGTGGGGTTCCGAAGCCGCAACCGCAGGTCCGCAGGAGAGCCCACCAGGGGAAACGCCCAATAGCGCAGGTCCGCAACAGAGCCCAGGGGGAAACGCGCAAATGTCGCTGAACCACTGCAAACCGCTGTCGGAAATCTTCAGGGAACAGTTAAATTCCTCCTGTGGAAAGAGTACTGTTCATCCAAAATAGCAGAGTAGCAAATCTGTACTACGCCTTCCATTCAACAGGATTTGATCATTTGAGTCAAAAATGAAATGCAAGAGTCACCCAGCAGTTCAGCTGTCATTTGCAGGAGTTCTGGTGCTGACAGTCTATGTATTTCAGAGATTGAATAGGAGCATGTTTAACACACAGGATATCATCAACTATTCAACTGAGATCAATTGAAGTTAAAAATTCACATTCCGCTCTCCTTCTACCACAATAATTTACCACAACTATCGTGCTTTGCGCACTCTTTTCAGCAACGGTACTTGATTCAGCAAATTATCGTTATGGAAGCAACTTGCAATAGCTTCTTCAGGAGTCCTTGCACAACAGGATCCCCGGTGCTTGCCAACATCTCCCTGAAGCCTGAACTCTATATACAACTTATAAAGTACTCCGTCCCAAATTATAAAATAGTTTTTGCTATCAATGTATCTAGAAAAGCCAAAACCTAGTCACAGTATTTTTTTACATCAAAATAAATATTATTCTTGTAATGCCCACCTTTCCCCATAAAAGTATTATCTCCGTCCCAAAAAAATAATGCAATTATAATTCAGTTATGTTGATAGATATTTCCGGCTGATAGTACAGGTTTTGTGTCTCATGGAAATCATGTATTGTACAAGTTTCTTTCACATAATAATATAAAAGGCTTCACTTCAGAAAAATCAACTATTGATTTGTTGTTCACTTCAGAAAGGCATGTTCGCTTGTTTGAAAAGTCATTGCTGAAAATACTGTTCGCTAATTTGTTGTGCGAGATACTGCTGAATGGCTGGCAAATTCGGCTGATAAGCTCAAGCGATGTACAAGCGATGTATTGTCGCTGTGCTATCTCCATGAATGCTGATCCCTCTCTGAGTTCCTAATGCCAAATCCACTTCCCAGAAGCCAGTGAGGATTCATATCTGAAAAATCAAGATGTCTCCAACTTAGATGCACAAAAAGCTTGATATGGGTATAAGATGAGTAGGCACAGATATATTAGGATAATATGTGGATGCTGCTGCACTTAAAGCTTGATATGGGTATAAGATGAGTAGGCACAGATATATTAGGATAATATATGGATGCTGCTGCACTTAAATCTTGAAAAATCAAGATGTCTCCAACTTAGATGCACAAAAAGCTTGATATGGGTATAAGATGAGTAGGCACAGATATTAAGCCAATGAGGATTCATATCTGAAAAATCAAGATGTCTCCAACTTAGATGCACAAAAAGCTTGATATGGGTATAAGATGAGTAGGCACAGATATATTAGGATAATATATGGATGCTGCTGCATTTAACGCGAAAGAGCATGAATACTGCAGTAAAAGAAAGAAACAGAAAAATGATAGGTTTGGCCCAAAAATCTTATCTTCAGAAATTAATGATTGAACAGATCCAACTAAATGTTTCAACTACCAAGCTATTAATAGTGCCAAATAAAAAGAAGTTGAGAAATTGACTTTATGTAAGTATAGAAATGCATTAGAACCCAAGGACACTGGTAACAGGCTTTTTATGTGATACTATGATTCATATATTATGGTTCATCAGGAGATGTCATACCTTATTCAAGCTAACCAGCAAGACACCAGATAATGCTCCTAATACTCCACTAGAGGCACTTTAGCAAGAAAAATGGCCATGCTCTCTAGTTTTTGCCATATCTCCTGCAATTTTCTTCCAGAGCTGTTCCTTTATATCCAACAGAAATTAAAGCCCATGGTCTGTGTTGCATATGTCAAGTGAGATCACTTAAGGTACTGCTAGAGATCATGTTTGAACCACACTACCTTCCCACCATCTGCAACAATTCTGCCTCAATACAATCCTCATCCTTACAAACACACCTGATCACTGAACTCCAGCTCTCAACATGTGGAACCACTCCAAGATCAAGCATCCAACTCATAATTTGTGCAGCCTCTTCAACTTTCCCAACTGTACAGCAACCCTTGATAACTGAATGAAACACTGAGAAATGTGGCACAAGCCCTTTACCAACCATGTCCACCAGGTAAGTCTCCGCCTTGTCATATAATCCGCTTACGCACAGCCCATTGACCACTGTGGCATATGTCACTGCATTCGGTGTACATCCACTCTCCATCATATCACCAACAACCTTGCAGGCATCCAGTGGCCGCCCCTCGCGGCACATACCGACAATGACCGTGTTGTAATGCACAATGTCAGGGGAGACTCCACGGCCTCGCATGAGACAGAGCAGGCGGTATGCCTCTCGGAGCTGCTTCTTGCGGCAGAGAGCGTTCAGCACGGTGGTGTATGCCAGCGGATCGGCAGGGATGCCCCTGTGCAGCATTTCGTCGAGCAGTGTAGCCGCTGTGCGGACCTGGGCCTTGCGGCAGAGTGACTGGGTAAGGATACGGTAGGTGTCGGCGTCGGGGGATACATGGAGTGAGCGGAGGCGGTGGAAGAGTGAGAGTGACACGGCGACGTGGCCGGATCGAGCCGCGGCGTCGATTAGCAGGTTGTGGGAGGCGAGGACTAGCGGAGCGGGGAGAGGTAGCCGCGAGGAGACGAGGCGAAGGAGGTGAAGCGCGGAGGGGAAGTGGGACGGGGTGGAGGATAGGGCGCCGAGGAGGCGGAGGAGGAGCTGGGGGTGGAGCGGCAAAGGGCTGGGCCCCGCGACGAAGAGGGAGTTGAAGGTGGAGAGGAAGAGCTGAGGTGGCCGGCGGAGGCGGAGCACCGCGAGGAGAAGCGGGAGCAGGAGGCGCGGGGACGGCGGGGACGGGAGGCGGCGGAGGAGCGCGAGAGCGTGGGGTAGGTGGTCGCGGCGGCGGGCGAGGCGGAGCAGGAGAGAGTGGAGCGTGGCAGGGTGCGGCGTGGTAGTCGGGGAGGTGACGGTGACGAGCTCCAGCGCGAGGAGCGGATCCTGCTGCGAGGTCACCAGCTTGTGCAGCCGCGCCGGCGAGATCTTCGGCGGCGATGGGAGCATCGGCGCGGCTGTAATGGCGGGGCGGCGTGGTTTAGCAGTGGGCTACAGCCTACAGCTACAGGTGCCGCGAGATGGAACGGAGCGAAGGAATATTTCTCTGATGACTAGTGGCCTTATGGGCTGGGCTGAAAGGTGGGCCGAGATATGTGTTTTGCTCTTTGATTTAGGGCCGATGACCGCTCCTGTAACCGTTTACGCCTAAGGCTATCTCCAGGGAGAGCATTTGGGAACCCAAACCTAAAATGGGTCTCCAACACAATACCTATAGCCTCCAACAGAGTACCCATACAGAAGACCTATTTTGGGTATCAGGAGAGACATAACCCAAATTTGGGTATCCTCTCTCCTCGAGACCCATTTGCAGAGAGTGTTGTCTTTTAGGTCTTGTTGTTGGAGAAG
>Ga0182004_10005869_pt1 | contig 10002 bp, 5 predicted proteins | sample Sormic07211540_1_FD_120479 | JGI IMG/M metagenome (GOLD analysis project Ga0182004, IMG submission 120479) | Endophyte microbial communities from Sorghum bicolor roots, Mead, Nebraska, USA - 072115-40_1 MetaG | ecosystem: Host-associated > Plants > Roots > Unclassified | place: USA: Nebraska... | reverse complement strand
TGACTCATGAGTCTTGCTATTTCGTTTCGCTGAAATTTAGGCCTTGTTTAGTTTCCAAAAAGTTTTAAAAATTTTCTGTCACATCAAATCTTGCGGCACATGCATGAAGCATTAAATATAGATAAAAATAAAAACTAATCACACAGTTTGACTGTAAATCACGAAATGAATCTTTTAATCCTAGTTAGTCTATGATTAGACAATATTTACCACAAACAAACGAAAGTGCTACAGTTCCCTAAACAAGGCCTTGAGCGTGCACCCTGCCCAGTTCACCAGCCGTTCATGCATCACACAGGCACGTTCACATGAGCGCACACCCTGCCTAATTAATCTGTGGCCTTGGTAGGGCACCATCCGCGTAACTGGGGGTGACTTCGTCGATTTCCAAAAGTTTAATGTGGGTTTTATTTCCATGTGATGAATTGGGGACTGCCTTAGATATACACATCGAGTGTGTTTGGTTGCTATCTGAAGCTGGTCATGGATTTATCTGGGCTCAAAACTAGGTGTTTGGTTGATTGGCTAAGGTTTGAAGCCTCGCTTCAAAAAGTCAGCCGTACCCTGTTAACCAGGCCCAATTGGGATCACTGAATCGGTGATTCTTCTGGAGTCAGGCCAGACCCAGCTCAGGGCACGAGCTTGGACATGGGTTACTTGGTCAAGGCTAGCCACCGAATAAAAGGAAGCTCTCACCGCCTGGCTAGGGTTTCTGGATAATGTTCACTCGTCTCTCCACTATGCCGCTCTCGTTAGGGGAATAGAACACCAAACACTGACGAGACTCTCACTGCGCAGCACCGCCTTCCGCGAGAGCGGGAACGGAAGCGACGTTGCCGCCGGAGGCCTTCCCAGTATCGTTAGCAGCGGCCTTCTTCTCGATGGGGGGCGATGCTGGGCCAGCCGCGGCAGGCGCAGTGCTAGCCCGGAGCGGGATCTACGCGTTCACCGACTCGACGTGCACCCAGAGGGGAACCTCTGCTCTGCGGCACGTGCACCCGGAACCACCCTGGCAGCGAGCCAAGGCCCGGCGAACCTCATTGACGGCGGCGGGGGCATTGTCACTCATCTCTGCCGAGTCCTCGCGAACGGGATCGTGAAGGGACGGAGAAGGCGAGGAGGTAGCCAGAGAGAGACGAAAGGGATTGGGAGGGGGTGAGTGGCTGGGGTGAGCGACCGAGGAGGTGGTCTGCGTTTTTATGAGCAAGGGAGGGAAGCTGAAGGGACACCAATGGAAAGTCCACCAAAACAAATAAATGGGTGACTTCAACTAGCCTAGTCCAACAAACCAAATAATCTGATCTTGGCTACATTATTACAACAAAGAGTTTATACACCCAACCAAACAAAATCACACCTCAACCAAGGTAGCTATACACTGTGAACCAAACAAAGCCAGTGGCTTGGTACACCTAGGCTAAGTGCAACCTGGCTTTAATTTACTAGCCAGACTCCAAGAGACTAGCAACCAAACACACTCATTCCAAACTGGATTATCTAGGCTTGATGTAACTAACCGTATTTCTATTTCTATTCAATGTGACACATGTTACAAAGACACGTTCGTGGAAAAAAAAAATAAACACATCTAAATAGTAGCATTGCAATGCAACCATTTTTTTGGACTCAGATTCGGTATATTCTACCTCCCAATGCAATTCCTCCATCTGAATATATCTACATCAAAATAGAACCTTACGGTTTTGGGCTCTCCCCTCCATTGACCCAAAAAAAGCTTGAACGAAGACACATTAGTTGCCCAATAACGAGTAAAATGCTTGGGCGATGATGATTATATTCATGTAAAATTTATCAAGAGCTTTCTTTTTGTAAGAATGAAAATATACCGCATGTCCTAATGATATGTCTATCCTAACGTTGTGCTTAATCAAACCACTTTAGATCTGAAACAAATTTGAAAGAACACTTTTCCACCAATATGCCGGCTCATCATCCTCTACTTAACTGCTGGTCTGGTCTGGTCTGCTTCTATACTTAGGCCTTGTTTAGTTCGCAAAATTTGTTCTTTTTGGCTACTGTAGCGTTTCGTTTTTATTTGACAAACATTGTTCAATCACAGAGTAACTAGACTCAAAAGATTCATCTCACAAATTACAGATAAACTGTGCAGTTAGTTTTTATTTAATGCTCCATGCATACGACCAAAGAAAGATTCGATGTGACGGAGAATCTTGAAATTTTTGCGAACTAAACAAGGCCTTACTGGGCAGTGGGCACAATAGACCTGATGATGCCTTTTCTGGCCAAGCCAAACTGCACGTTTCCCATTTTCTCGCCAAAATAAGTGCGCAAACGCAAAATGAATGACAAAAAAAAGAAAAACATTCCGTTGCCGGGACTCGAACCCGGGTCTCTCGGGTGAGAGCCGAGTATCCTAACCAGCTAGACTACAACGGAAGCTGACAACAACGGTTTCTGAGATCCTTGATGTAGGCTGCTCGGCCCGAGCCGCTGCCGACAGCTCTGCACCGTTGATGGGCGTTCAGACGGCAGCGATCGCTCCGTCGAAGCTCGAACATCAGAACTGCGGCGGCACAACTGCAGCCCCCAAACCCTAGCTCCATTTCCCTCTCTCTCCACCCACGGCGGCGCAGAGCGAGGAAGACGGTGGCGCCGCTGGGTTCCCCTCGCCGGGGCACGCGTGCGCGCGGCTGTGGCTGTGCACGCGGCTCCGTCGAGCGGCACTCGGCGGTGCCCTTTGCGAGGCGAGGCGGGCGGGGCATTGGGCAGATCCTATATGAGTGAGGAGGACCCGCGCCGAGTCTGTGCGGCTGATGGTAGGCCTCCGCCGCCCTTACCTTCCAATCTGGGGTTACAGATACATATTTGTGGATTTTGTGCGGGTATATAGTACTGTATTTGATTTGATGGGATGGGAAGAGGACGGATTCAATCCATTACAACACCACGATTTGCGCTAGTAATTTTGCGCACAGCGAGGGTCGTGCTGGGTATTTTACAGATTTAGAATAGACGTAGGAGTCGTCGTTTCCGATCCCAACTGCGGGCTTTGTGGGTTGTTACCGAAAAAAAACTGAGAGCTTACCAAAACCCACCCTTTCCACGTTCTAGGATCCGTGTCTTTTTTTTTTTAAAAAAAATATTTATATACCTCTCCAAATCCAAAACCCAAAAGACTCCGCGCCGCTCTGTCTCACGAAACCGATATGGAGTTCCAGTACCGCGCCATCGACGAGCCCCGAAGCCGATCGCCACTGCCGCCGCCGCCAGCGGCGCCAAGTACTCCTGGCTCCGGATCGGCAGGTGAGATCCCCTATAGACCCCCTAATCCCGATCGCTTCACGGTTAATGTGAAGGATTGATCGATCTCCCTGTGTCACCTGCTTACTGCTTTTGCATTCATAAATATGCCGTACGTGCGATTTCACCAGACAGCCATCGAGGCGACGGTCCGGTAGAGCGTGTGGGGAATTCGGCCGCCGCGGCGGTTGACGGTGATGAGCTGCGGCGGCGGCAAGCGGAGAAGGCGAGGATCAGGGAGCGGATCCTCAGGGAGGAAGTGGAGAACTGGGAGCTAGAGCTGGAGGTGCGCAGTGAGTTAAGGGAGGAGATGCTGCAGCGGTCATGGCCCATGCTCGGGCGATCGGCGACGGGATCCGATGCTCCGCCGGCGTTGTCAACCGGCATGATTACCGCCGCCGCCAAGTCATTGCAGCCTGTTGTTGCGCTTGAGGTCTGCTGTCTTTTGGCCTTTTGTGTTTGATCACGCTTTCCGTTTCTCCCTAGCTCATGCCTCACGTTTTCTGTGTCACATCATTGAGTCTTTCCGATCGAACGAAATCTATATCAGATTAAATCTCTGCCGTTGTTACTGATTTAAGATAATTTTTTTCACCCTGAGGGATTTTCAACTCGATGCATCATTTAGTCTTTTGTTGATTTGATAAGTGCTTAAAATATGCATGTTTTCCAATTGAAGCATGTATTTATGCCTAAAATATTAAAATCCACTTAGACTATGCCATTTGGATGTTTAAAGCATAAACCATAAGTGAAGCTTCTATATAACATATGAAATTGGCTGTTTCTTAAAGTAACTTTTGAATGATGAATTATTCTATAGAAGTGTTGAGCGTAAATAGTTATAAATAATAATCATGGTTAGTTGTTTGTCAAAAGTATGCCGTTCTGGTTAAGTTTATAGAATTTTGTTGTTCTATTTGGTGTGGTTTAGGTTAGTGATGCTTATAACCGCTTGCAATAGTATGCCATATAATGTTTGTTTCTGTTTGCTAGAGTATGTCATGGAGCCATGGATAGACCTATTTAGTGTAGTACTGTAGTTTATTGGTTAGTGATTAGTGATGCTTATAAACCGCTTGCAACAGTATGCCATAATTTTTTTGTTTCTGATTGCTAGAGTATGTCATGGAGCCATGGATAGACAAGACCTACTTTTTTTTACTTTGTTCATCTTCAAAAGTTCAGATAAATGTGCATGCATTGTGGGCAAACTGCGTTAGCATAAATGCAAGATAAGATTCAAGTAATTCATGTAATCTACATAAAAGAAAATTTGTGTAGGTGAAAATCATTATGCATTATTGATGCCAGTTCATTGTCCGCATTTTGGTATGGTAAAAATAAAATGATCAATGCTGAACAAGTAGCTGAGAATCATTTTGCTCATAAGCACAGTTTTGAGCGCTGGGGTGCGGTGTTGCACTATACTGCTATTGATTTTCACCTTTTTTATTATATATGCAATGATCAGAAACTGAAGAAAATAGAGTATCATATACGAAGTTTGTGCTCTCATTGTTGATACCTAAGAATTTCTTTCTAGTCAAACACCTTGCGCTGGAAAGGAGTCCACGTGAAGGAATTCTTTCTGATATTTAAATTGTGCTTTCTTTCTTCCCTAATATTTGTAAACTGCCACCATGGTCTGAACACAAATTTTGGATAACCAATTCAAAACTTTGTTGTCAGATTGTAGACTTTGCAATACATGCTGCAGATTTTAGTAGTTTTGACGCTGATGGATGTAAAGTTGCAAAACCTTGAAATGTCTAACAAAATTATCATCTGCAATATCACAATTAAAAAAAAAACTAAACAGGAATAGCTTTGTGATAAGGATGCCCACGGCATGTATACCATGTTAACTTTTACAGATCTTGTAGGAGTACAGAAAAAACTTGACGAGTTGCTCAATGTCACAATATTCATGCAATTTTGTTGTTTTTGCCCGAAAAAGCTAAGTTGTACTTCATTATGGTAAAAAAAGGAGCCAAATTTAATGATGTACCGGTGTTTTGAACATTTTTTAAGAGTTCAGTTTTCATGTGTGTTCTTAACATACAATCATGATATTCCTGTCATTATTATTTGAAGTTGCAGCTATTTTTGTTTGCTCATCTAGATGAAACTCTCATGTTGGTTGTGCAGGCCCACCCAAAATCAAACGCACTAGCAACCGCGCTGACCAAGCGGAAGAGCCCTGATCGTGGCACCGGAGCATTGTTGGTTCCAGGCAGCAAGAAGCAGAAGAGTACAACCTGCATGGTGTGTTGCATCACTGCAAACAGCAAGAAGGCCATGCAAGACCACCTCAATGGGAAGGCGCACAAGAGGAAGGTGGTGGCACTTCCGGAGTTGCCAAAGCTAGTGCCAGAGACAGAGCAGGAGAGAGGGCTCGAGGCAGGGGAGGAAGAGGCAATGGCAATGGAGACATTGGGAGATTACAAACCGAAGAAGTTCATGATGGCGACGAACGCAGGAGAGCTGAACGAAGTGGCACAGATGGACGGGTACCTCCTATGTGAGTTGTGCAATGTGCCGACAGCAGACCGTGTTACCATGATGTGCCACCTACAGGGTAGCAAGCACATCTCTAATTGCCAGAAGAAGCGTCAACCCTCCATCAAGCCATCGAATGAGGCAAAGGGTACAGTTAGTGCTGCCACTTCAGCTATTGGCAGCGCTGATCCTAAAAAGCTGGCTCTAGAGGATTTCAGTGTGCCGCTGCCACACACCGTGCGACGCTTGGAAGGATTTTTGCTCTGCGAGCTGTGTGATGTGAAGGTTCCATCGATGCATGTCATGCGTCAACACTTGTCAGGGAAGAAGCACAAGAATAAGGTGAACACCAGCTCTGATGCCTTTGTCTTGTCCACAGGTGGAAAGGAAGCGGTCAAAGTGCAGCCAGTAGACACACAGACATTTGTCATCTCTGACTTGGCAGCAAAGGTGGAAGCCCCATTGGAGAAGTCCTTGCAACCAAAGCTTGGTGATGACAGTGAGCTGCAAGAAACGACTGTGACACCAGCAAAGGAAGACGCCGCCACTGGGGACAGTGCTAAGACTGCTGGAAAGGAAATGATGAAAAGTAGTGCAACTTTTGCTGGCGCTCAGCCCAATAATGTCTCTGTTTCTAACTCGCTGACCATGGAAGTAGACAGTGTGATGCACCCTCTCTCCCAGGTGGATGGCTTCCTCGTCTGCCTGAGCTGCAACATAAAGTTACCATCTGAGACTATCATGAAGTCTCACCTGGCTGGCAAAAAGCACAAGCGCAAGATGGCACTCGCTGCACGAGGAAACAGCGACTTGTCTGTCCTTGCCACTGGGGCTGACGAGGTGCAAGACAGCATCTCAAAGACCACGAAAGCCAATGTGGAGGCAGGATTGGTGCCGTCGGTGGTGCCACAGGCAAATACTACTGCCGACGAAGAAGAAGAATCAGCCCCACTGTTAGCAACTCCACAAACGGAAAACACTGTTGCAATGGCATTGACTTCAATGGCAGTAGATCTACCAGCAGAAGCCCAACTTGCTACATGCATTGTTGAACCAGCTAAGGATTGCGAGATTACTAAGGAAGCTGAAGGAGAGCACGCAGCGCTTGCCCCTGGCAAGCCAATTAAGATCCAGGTGGAGGGCAAGGTGTTCACTGTGATGCGGCAGGAGAATGGCAGTCTCTTGTGCGAGGTGTGTGGTGTTGTATGCGACAAAGACAGCATGATTCTGCACCTCTACACCAGTGCGCATTGGAGCAAAGCCAGTCTTGCAGAGGAAAAAGAGAAGGAGCAAGCGTGCATCACTGCAGATGCAGTAGTGGACAAGGATGGCGAGGTTGGCAACATGGCAAACAAGGGTTCTGGTGGACTGAGAAGAGAAGTGGCAGTCGGTGTGTGTGATCGTAAACAACTTGAACGTTGCATGTTGACTAGTACTACTACTTGAATCTTGAGGTACTCCTATGACTATATATGGTTACATTGAACCTAGCAACATGAAAAACTGAACCAGTACATTGTCATAGTTCGCCTCTTTGCCTTTTCTGTTTTTGCTGTATTTCTGTTTGATGCATGCATGTGCAGTCATGCTGATGTTATATTGAGATGAGTAACTACTGAATGCGACTACTAAACACTACTTAATACTTAATACTACTGAACATGATATTGGTGCAGTAGCAAGTAGCATTAAGTAGAGTTGGTTTGGCTTATGATCAGAGCACGTGATAAAACTGAACGTCCGTTTCCATCTCAGAAAAGTCTGAACAGCAACATGTCTTCGATCTTGATGGAAGGGGGAAATAACAACAGAGTATTAGATACTGAACCAAAATGATTTATCCATTTTCATATCTCTATCTATCTACAAATAACAACTGAGATTGATCCCTGTCTCCCCTTCCTGGATTGCTCGCAACCCTTTGATTTTGTGTCTCTAAAACTGAATGTTGCAGAATGGCTGGACCGCTGGAGGCTGGGAAGCTGATTGTGCTGGTGGCCTTGCTCCAGCGCTGGAACTTTAACATCTTCAAGGGCTGTGAATTGAGAGGTGGATTGTGTTAGTGTTGTGGTGACAGGACAAATTAGTGTCAGCAGGGAGGATTCACCCTGGTTTTATCCTTATCATTTTTCAGTCAGATGGAGTCAATGATATATGGTTTTGAACTTGTGTTGCTCCATGCAGGTTCAAATGTGTGATTATGAATTTATCTTTGAGCCTGCAATGCTGAAATTTGTTTTCTAATTTTTTCACAGTAGAAAAATTTGTGCGCAAAGAACCAAAAGTATATGATATATTAGCAGTTGTGTGTGAGATCCAAAAGTAATATGATATCTTTGTTCTATGAAATTTCATGGCACAAAACAACCTTTTAGTTGCTGCATACTTTGGATTCTGAAATTTGTTCTACAGATAGCAGGTTGGCACAAAACAGACTTTTAGTTGCGCGAGAACAAAATGTCAATTCTGAAATTTTGTTTTCATATCTGTTGCCTGGTGTTGTTGTTGCCTTCCTAGAAAGGTTGATTCTCAACTTTTTAATGCCTGCGATAATTGTTATATTAACAGTCCATCCTGTTGTGACTTTTGTTATACTTACTACATGGCCATCAGTAAACACAGTTAAGGGTTGTACAAAAGCACCATGGAGCATGGCACTTTTCATTGTGTTGCTGAAGTTCTTATTGAGGTTATCAAGGTTTACCAATTTGTTGGCAGGAGGTGTTCCAGAGCACAGAAGGGCCCTTGAGCTAAGCAACTTTTAGGAGTCAACATTTCTCCAAAATAGATACTTGTGTGGTACTCATGAGTCATTGCTTATCTCCTTTCTTTACCTTCGAAACCACTGGATATGTTAAATTATCATCTAAGAAAATTTGTAATGTGTGTAGATAATGCATGGTCATTCTCCTTACAGAGAGCTGGTGAAGCGTGTGCCTTTCAAGTTCTACATAAATGATTTCTTGTTTCTTCATTGACTTGTAGGACCTAAATGGAACCCCTCTTTGAACTCTGCAGTTTCGAAGATGACCTTATTGTCGTTTTAGTGATGTCCGAGTACGGGATACAAAATGAACACTGAAATCTCTAGTTCACAACTACATTATACATTTGTATGCTCAGAAAGTCGTATGAGGAAGGTTTAGCAAACAGAGCATCCGAAGATAGGTGATGTTATTTCTTCTAATGCAGGAGCGCACGGAAGGATACTGATATGCATCACTGGGAAGCTCCTTGCATTGTTGAATTGGCATAATCCTTTTTAATCCTCTTCAGTGTCACCACATTGTTCATTGACATCCTTTGTTCAGGGGAGTCGCTTGAGCAGAGTAAACCCAACTCAAATATTGGTCAAAGTTAGTCGTTCAGCTTGTAGCAAGAAGCATCATCTTGTAGGAGCTGCTCAAATTTGCTGTGGCATGAACAAGGTCATGGTAGGAGATAATTCTTTGATCAACGATATCACTGTGATCAACGACAAAGCTTTTAGCCTCTCCCTTGCTCTTAAGTTTCCTTCTGATCATCAGGCAAACGCAAAGCAGAGCAGACCCAAATGCTACGGTAGCAGCAGGGTAGGTGCGGTGCCTAGTATTTTTGTGAAGCTTTCCATGGCAATGAGAAAATCCTAGACTTGGCGCGCCACATAGACCTGGATTCCCAATCAAAGATTGCATTGTGATGTTTGAGAATACACCTCCATCTACTCGTCCCGGTTGGACCAGAATCGGAATCAGAATCCTTTTTTTATATCCTGATTGCGCGTGCTTCATTAAATGCTCTCTTCATCCTAAATTATAAGATATTCTGAAAATCTTGAAGAGTTAAAGTATCTAAGTTTAATTAAAATTATAAAAAAAAATATAAAAATTTATGAAATCAAGTAGATATACTATGAATTTATTCAAATTTAAGATATTTTGACCCTCCAATATTTTTGGAACGACTTATAATTTGAGGGTCTGTTTGGTTCCCTTGCTAAATTTTAGCTAGCTAAAATTATTTTGGCTACTCTTGGGTGACTGTAACTAAATTATTTTAGCTCCTTTTAGTCAATGTGTTTAGCTACTAAAGTGACAAAAGTTTAGCTAGCTAAAATTGGCCTGAGATGGAGGGAGTATGCCCTGCTTGGAATCAAGCAAGAGCACGTCATCAGATTAGAGATAAGCCACGTCGTGTGAGACAGCATAGCAAAGATGGAGTTGCTGACACTGACAGACG
>Ga0182004_10005868_pt1 | contig 10002 bp, 6 predicted proteins | sample Sormic07211540_1_FD_120479 | JGI IMG/M metagenome (GOLD analysis project Ga0182004, IMG submission 120479) | Endophyte microbial communities from Sorghum bicolor roots, Mead, Nebraska, USA - 072115-40_1 MetaG | ecosystem: Host-associated > Plants > Roots > Unclassified | place: USA: Nebraska... | reverse complement strand
GGGGCACGGCTTCTTCCTTATTCTCCGCATCGTTACCCACGCCGGCGGCTGGCGGGGAGGAAGCAGCCGGCTGGGGCACGCCTTCTTCCTTATTCTCCGAATCAGTCGCTGGCTCCCCTCCCTTGTCCTTCGCGGCGTCGTCGTCGGCCGCAGCAGCGGCGGCGGCAGCCTCGGCCTCGGCGCGCTTGTTGACGGCCTCCTCGGCCCTGAGCAAGGGCGCGTAGTAGTCGGCGTGCGCGTCCATGCACTTCTTGAGGTTGGCGGTGGCCTCGTGGCAGCGCTCGACCATGTCGTCGCCGTCCTTCTGCGCCGCCTCCACGCACTCCTCCCACGCCACGAAGGTGTCCCTGCAGCCGCCGGCCTTCATGAAGAGGCAGAACCCGCACTCCCCTTCCTCCTCCTCCTCCTCCTCCTCCCCCTCCGCCTTCACCGCGTTCTCCGCCGCCGCTTCGGGGACAGGCTCTTGCGGTTGCGGCGGACCTTCTTGCGCGGCCGCGGGCGCCGCAGCGGGTGTGGGAGTGGGGCTCTCTTGCGCGAGGCTGGGCTCCGTGGCGGGCTCAGGGGACGCCATTGCTGTCTGTGCGATCTGTGGGCGAGGCGAGGTGGCTCGGAACTCGGAAGGTAGTATGGGGGGGAGCTGCGGCGCTTGGTGGCGGCGGTACTTCTTGGGGAGGAAGAAGAGTCCCGCCGCCGCCCGAGGAGCACTTAAGAGTTGGTGTTGGTGTTGGTCTCTCCGCTCTAACAGCGGCAGGGGTTGATCCCTCGTGGGCCGTGGTTTCGTGAACGAGTCTGGCTCGAGGGCTTGAGGCCCACAAAATCATAGACCGGTCACTCGGCCCAGACCCAGTGCCTCGGACACTCAGCGCAGAAAAGAAGCATAAGAGTTCTCTTTCTAAAAAATGGTATAAATAAAAAAGCTGTCACCCGCTAACCCACATCAAATCAAATACATAAATCTATATCTTTATCTATACCTAATATTAGAGATACAATATATTTTATTTTAATTTTTTATTCACCTCTCTCTAATTATTCTTAGATAGTTGAGAGTTTCTTATGTCTTTTTTATTTTATTTTAAAATTACACTCGTGCCCTCTGTCTATATGATTTAGACTTACTACCCATATACTCTTATGAGTTAACACAATTTTGGGTCTACCAATAATTGATATGGAGTCCGATTCAAAAATGTATTTGGATCACGCCTCTCTCGTTCTCCTCCATGCACTTCTTGAAGTTGTCGAGGTAGGGGAACGGTTACCATAGGCAGAGCTAGCTAGGTGGACAAGAACCACCCTAAAATTTAGTTCAAGGTTAAAATATAGTAGATAAGTTCTCTAAAATCATGAAAATTACACATAGATTATCTATAGTTTGGTTTTACATGTAAAGTAGACTATCCATGCTTTAGATACTAGCTACGCCACTCGGCTACTAGTCTGTTCGTTTGGCTGAAAAAACTATGCTAAAAATACTATTCGTTGATTTATTATAAAAAAATAATATTAAATAGCTGGTAGATTTAATAGATAAACTCAACCAAGTCGGTGTCATCGGCGTATCAGAGCCGTCCTTCACTGCCGCCGCCACGCACTCCACGAGCACCTACGAAGGCGTCCTTGCAACTCCCTGACGCTATTGCCACTGCCTTTTCGATCGCCTTTAGGCTGTTTTCTTTGAATTGCTTGTTGGCTTGTTGCTTGTCATAGAGCATGTTTGGCTAGTCGAATCAGCTCTGATTCTAGTGGGAAACCAGTGAAACGCCCAAACGAGTTTTGGAGACCAAGAATCGGAACTGGAATGTTCCAGGTTTTCTATGTTTAGCACCAGAAAACGGCTAGGACCTGGTTTTGCACGATTCTGATTCTCAGTCTACCTACTTCATATATTGATTTGCCAAGAATTAAGTGGAATATAAATCAAATTTTGTTTAAGTTATTCTTTACCCAAAAAAAAGTTTTGAATTTTGTTGAAGCGTACTTTCATTTATATATATTTTTCGAATCAAAATTCAGCCTACTAATCAAACAATCTCATAAAGTGATTATGATTCATACTGACACGTTTCTTGAGAGGTTTCCACGAAAATCTGGCCTACCAAACACCCTTTTGCTGCTACTAGTCCTGCCCCGCCGTAAGAGATAGGCCCATCGATTCGCATTCAGGCCCACAGACTCATGGGCCGCTCGGCCCAGCGGGCCCATCAGATAGCGGATAAGAAGACGAAACTAGATATTTATCGGCGGCGAGAGGCTGCACTGCTAGTCTGCCACCGGACTTGTGCTCCCTCCGCTCCGGCCCTTCTTGCTTCTCCGGCGATGGCCGCCGCCGTCACAGCAACCTTCCGCACCCTGCTCCAGCACGCAGCGGCTGGCGGCGTCCCCGTCCCGCTTCCCAGCGTTCGGTTCCAGAGCCTGCAGCGCCACCGCGTCGGCCTCCGCCTCCTCGCGCCCCCGCGTGGGCGCCCCGTCCTACTCCCGCCCGTCGCCGCCGCCGCAGCCGGCGAGGAATTCTCTTCCGACGGAGAGGATTCCACCGGCGACGAGTACTTCGATGAGGAAGAGGCCTCCGAGTCGGAGGAAGAAGCCGAGGCCCCGCGCGCCTACTCGCCGCCACGAAGCCGCCCGACGCGCGGCGACGACCCCGGCCGGCTCTTCGTCGGCAACCTTCCCTATACCTATACCTCTGAGGAGCTCGCCCAGGTCTTCGCTGAGGCCGGCAGGGTCGACGACGCGCAGGTACCCGTATCTTCCAATTCTTGGTCTGCCTCCTGGAACAATCCCTGAACGGTATCATCATTCATGGCTGACGGTTCCATTTCCTGCAGATAATCTATGACAAGGTCACCAACAGGAGCCGGGGCTTTGCCTTCGTCACCATGGCCACCGCCGAGGAGGCTGCCAAGGCCATCCAGATGTTCGACGGCGCTGTAAGTACCACACCGGCCAATTGGATCAGTCCTTGCTCAGTTCACAGAATTGGGTTCTTGCTCTTGCCCATGAATGTGCAAGTGTGTGCTCTGACTCTGACATGATCTTGGCACATTTGTCTTCAAACAAATGCAGCTGCTGGGAGGGAGGACCGCTAGGGTGAACTACCCGGAGGTGCCGCGTGGTGGGGAGAGGAGAACGGTCACCATGGCTGGCCGCAGGCGTGACGATGGCACATACAAGATTTATGCCGGCAACCTGGGGTGGGGAGTGCGTGCCGACACATTGAGGAATGTGTTTGAGGGTCGGGCCGGCTTGCTCGACGCCAGGGTCATCTTTGAGCGTGAGACTGGCCGCTCCAGAGGGTTCGGGTTCGTCTCCTTCAGGACAGCAGAGGATGCACAGGCTGCATTGGAGGCTTTGGATGGAGTGGTATGTTCTGTCTTCATCTAGGCCAATGTTGTTCAGTGCCCTTACATCTCTTTATTAGTAGTAGATATATGGAAATGCCAACTGATGCAGTAGCATGGGCACTTCAAATTGATTCATCAAATTAGAGCACACAAGATAGCTAATATATGGATTTTCAGTGTGGGCTGGACTGGACAATGCATACCTGCTAATTGCACTTCGTCCAAGTAGCATGTGAATAAGTGAATTGTGATTTACTTGAGTGTATACCTTCTTTCACATTACTTGAGTGACCTTGGTCTTGTTGTAGCAGTGGTTAACATGGTTATGGAATGGCAATGCAGGAACTGGAAGGGAGGCCACTTCGACTTAGTCTGGCGGAACAGAATCCACCACCTGGTTCCCCGCCTAGTAATGCGCAGGCACAGCAGGAAGAAACAGATTCAGGCGCATCTGATGCAGAGACGGAAGTAGTCAGTTCTTCAGAATTATCTGAAGCAGAGTTGGACGAGAACAACTTGCAGACAGCTGCAACTTATTAATAAGCAGGAGCCACGGGTTATATATTGACTTCTAAGTTCTGCCATTCAAGTCCAAGGTGTACTGATAGGAGCAAAAATTTTGACAAGTGATGCTGTAGCAAGGATTCAGCATTTGAGCTATATAATGTATTAGATATTAGGAACTACCGTATTTGTGTAATGAGTTCTGCAAAATATGATCTGAATTATAATTGTGTAGCCTTCCGCTTACTGTAAACTGATCCTTTTCAAATGTTCTATTTTGTTAGTGCCTGGTCAACTCATAGGTTTTATTTGTTAGGTCATTTTTCAAATGAACTAGAGCAATACAAGAGGTATAAACTATTTCAATTGACGTTTGAAAGATGTAATCAATTGAAGTTGTAGCTCTATTTTGTGCAAACTCAGGCCTTGTTTAGTTTCCGAAAATTTTTGGGTTTGGCTACTGTAGCATTTTCGTTTTTATTTAACAATTATTGTCCAATTATATACTAAGTAGGCTCAAAAGATTCATCTCGTAAATTACAGGTAAATTGTACAATTAGTTATTTTTTTATCTATATTTAATACTCCATGCATGTGCAGCAAAATTTGATGTGACAGGGAATCTTGAAAAATTTTGGGAACTAAACAAGGCCTCAGTAAAAAGAACAGAGTAAATGATTTTAGGTCATAGCGTCAGTTGGGTTATACTTGTACACAGTCAGAACGTGCTTGACATGTCATCAGGCTCATGGGACACGGCAAAACTGTCAGTGAGGACAAAAGTATAGCAGACCAAAAATATTTCATAGGCATATTGGAAGTTGTAACATGAAAGCATGAAACCAAACGTTAATCAAAAGGGAACATTTTTAAAAAAATCACTGTCATCAGCTATCTTGGACGGCAGTACCACTCTCAAGCTGTGCACCGCCAGATGCATCAAGATCCTGAGGAAAGAAGAGTCTGCAAGGTTGGCAGATCCATTAATCACGTATTCACATCAATTAAAAGATGACTAATGGAGCACCACAGAGCTGGAGCTAGAAAGAAGCAACATGATATATCCATAAGCATTTGGGGAACATGGGTTATTTCTAGTCACTGATAACCACTGGAAAATTCTCAGGTTGATACAAAGTTATGTTACCTGCATGTGTTGTGGTACAGAGTTCTACTAAGGCCTTCTATGTCAGAAATTCCTTTGCATCCAGCCACTACCTCAAGAACTTGCCTGAAATCCATAGTTATGAGTCAAATTTTCTGGGGCAAAATTCATGGGCAAATAAAAATTTGAGTAACATATAATGCTGACTAGTTCAGCTCAGTACAATAACAGAGGAACAATCATGACTTAGTGAACAAGTCTAATGAAGCACAAAACTGAATTATCAACGCTCAGCATCATTGATCAGGGTAGAAATACAAATTTCCATGTAAAAAGCATGTGTCTTGTTTAGTCTTTCTACATAGAAGGGCATGAGTTAAGGTTGGATTACTTGGATGTTTCTACAGAGAAAGCATGTAAAAGAACGAGCACTTGAATGAGAAGCAAATATTCTCCACATTGGAAAGCAGTTGTCAGAGTTAAAAACTCAGCAACCAGTCTATACCGAGCAAGAGAACTTAAGAATTGATGGAGAACTGTTGCAACTTACCTGACTAAACAAGGCTCATTCCGACCTTTTACTGTTGAATCTGGCTCGTACTTTTCTTTCTTCTTGGATGGCCAGACAGATTTCACATACTGGCTTCCAGCATGAGTATTTCTTATGTCACAATATGGAGAATCTGTCTCTATCATCAACCTCTCAACAGGAATGCCTCGTAGAACCTCAAGATTTTCGTTAGTTTTCAGAGAGCAGCCATTAACACCTGCAACCATTGATTCACAAACACTTATATGACCCAACTGGGAGATAATGAAATAACAGAATATCAAATTCTACAGTTGCTTCAGTTGTCACTATCCAAATGGAAATTTTCAACACAGAACTCAATTACAAAGAGGAATTACAACAGAATTTGGAATAGCTTGTTGCAACTACTGGAGTGTTTGACTCTCTTTACTCTGAAGTCATCATGTTGCAAGACATGCAGATTTTTATTGCTGGGTAAAGAGATTTTACCTATAAACATCTTCTCAAAAGAAAGTAGCCTGTCCCGATCTTCTGCCGAGTCAGTGAAGGAATGTGTAACCCCACCAGGGAATCTGCCAAAGAAAAAACACAGAGAGAGATCAGGGAATAGTTATAAAACATAAGTGAATTGAAACGTAGGTAACTCCTACGACCAGTGTACTTTCAACTGTTTCATTAAAAACCAGAGAGTGTATTCAGCACGGCATCATTGACGAACATCACCTATGGAATACAGATTGTATGCTACCTGTGCAAATTTCGTGTCATGATTTCACAGAAGTCTTCACCAGCAGCACGCATGTGAAGAAACATTGGCAGTTTTACTGCTTCCGCCAACTCAAATTGTTTCTCGAAGTACCTAATACAAAATAAATCACTCAGAAAATGAATAGATCAAATGCCAATTTGTGTGCATATGAGAACAAGACTATATATACTTCTTTTGCACATCTGCCGGACAGAAGTGAAGTCTGTCATAATCCAAACCACATTCACCAACGGCGACGACCTGCAGAAATTGGAACTCATGTAGGATTGCAAGTGTTTTTTTCCCTGGGGGGAGGATAGGGAGTGGGGACTGAAATAACCACTGAGTGGCTCACTACAAAATGATCATATCTTCATATTTCAAAACTTAAAGATCGGTTCAAATATCTGTGCATGTCCTTTTGCTGAAACTGTGGGTTGACAAGTAAATCAATGCACACTCTATACTTCGCAAGCACAGAATAGGTGAGGGTGTGTTTGCACCCAATCCTCTTGATCTATACTTTGTTCTTGTTTCTGTTTCTCATATACGCACAACGCACACCCTAGCAGCCAACACCAGCATTTCATGCTTATAGAATCACAGTTCTTGTTTACTACCACTACAACTAACTTAGCTCTTTTTCTTTTACATATTTATTATGTCCACTTTCTTTTGGCTCTAGATGGGTTTAATCTCTAGCCTAATCCAACTTTTCTTGGGACAGAAAAGCCTATTGCTATTTCTGGGTCCTGTGAAGTTTAAGTTAGATCATTGATTTATATAACATTGTTTAACTAAGAAACTGTGAGAACTTCCAGTAGCTCCAAACCTAACACATGACTGAATATCTGTCCCTAGGAATTTATCAATAGGTTACAAGAAAACAACAGTCACAACACTTTTTGCATGCTGGGAAATAATATAATCATACACAACCTTGCCTTTCTCTATCCCCTCCTTCGCTAGAGCCAGCAGTGCCTGAAAATGACCCTCGGGGTCTCCACTCTCCTCGAACTCCTAAACATCCAAAATGTACCAGATCAGGAAACAACAGAAACCACTAAACAACAATAGCAAATACCAATCGAAAAATTCCAGCTACCCCGCATCTCGTCGGGTGCACGCCCACAGTGCAGAACAGCCTCCCTGCATTGCACACACAAGACAGCTTCTCAGGAGCATTTCACCGAACACTTTACAAGCACCACCAAGCGCAGCAGCAGTCAAAGAACCACAGCAAGCAGGCAAGCAGCTGGGCTTACCGTCGGTCTCGGCGATCTCCAACGCCTCCCTGGACTCTTTCAGAGAGCCTCCGGTGACCTGCCGCCTCACCAAAACCAGGAAGGCAAGAAATTAATTACCATGAAACCGAGGCGAGTCAGGAGACGGCGAGAAAAGGGACACCAGCGAGGGCCATAGTATACTTACAATGATGCGGTCGACGCCGGCAGCCCACGCGCGCGCGAGTACGGCCGGGATGTCAGCGGCATGGCACTGCTTGCCGTGGTAGATGCCCTTGAACATGCCATCTTCACGGCAGTAGCAGCAAACAGCCCGTACGGCGCAAGCCAACGGTGGGGGAGGAGAGAGAGGCACAAGAATCAGCCAACCAGTTGTGAGGCAAGCACTAAGAAAAGAGCAAAATGGAGGATATTTGGAAGCATGAGTTACCGGTGAAGTTGACTGCGATGTCTGGTGCGGTGGTCGCCGCGGCCGGAGACGGGGAGGAAGGTCCGTGGAGGGCAAGGTGAAGGCAGAGTGTCAGTCCGGGTTAGAGAGGGGACGATACAGGACGGTGCGGTGGGAGAGGGAGCGGAGGAACTTGCCGATGAGCTTGACGGCGGTGGACGCCATGGCCGCGGAGCGCAAGGAGGGCGGAGATGGAGCCAATCGGAACTGAAAAAGGCAAAATCAATCGAGTTCTTTTTTTTTTACATAGAGGAGAAAAAAAAAAGACGATTGGTCGAGTACCTTTTTTTTTTTTGAGGAAAGATTGGTCGAGTACCTGAGAAAGCACTACTTGGGCATGCCAAGTCCAATTCTGGCCCGTCATGAGCGCCCTTCACCTAATGGGCCGAGAAAAATATCAACATTATCTCCATTAACTTTCGCAAAAGTCTATTTTATTCCTCCATAAACTCTAAAATTAGGCAAAATACCTTCTTCAACTTTTAAAACCGCTCATCTTACCCCTATCCTACTTATAAGCAGTTTTGAAGATGATTTTTCCTTTTTTTTCTTTTACTTATTTTGTTGAATCATTGAAAAATCTATATCTATCTCTAAATAAAAAGTAAAAAGACAAAATTGTCTTCAAAACTGCTTATAACCGGACTAAGGAGGTAAGATGAATGATTCTAAAAGTTGAAAAAGATGTTTTGCCTAGAGTTAGAATTTATGGAGAAAAAAATATTTTTATAAAAGTTGAGTGAGGTAATGTAGATGTTTTCCTTTCCACCATAGAAATCCTCTGGCCTATCTTGGGAGTTAACGGGCTTACTAGCGGCCTAGTGCATACCCCCTCATTCCAAAAGAAAAAAAATAGAAGGTTAAGCCGCTCACTTTCTCTCGTCAGCTACAAAAAACAAGTTTTTATTTATACCTCCTTAAATGATTCTAAAAAAATTATACTTCCTTTGATTTTCAAAACGGTAATGATACATATAAAACGTCCGGACGAACGGACGCTGTTGTTCACTCATTTTATTCGCTCCGATTCACTCGCCGCTCTCTTCTCCCTTATCCACTCCTTTCCATGTTTCTCTAAAGCGTCCGCCGCCGCTCTTCATGCATGCGCTCGCACTCTTTGTGTGCCGCTAGCGAGCTATTCCTCCCCCTCCCTCACTCTACTACAACTTCCAAGCCTCTAGCTCTAGGCCACCGGACTGAGGAGACGGCGGTGGCTTACAGCGAGTGCGCGCCCCTCCCTCTCTCTCCGTTCTCTCTCTCCCTCGTTCCACGACCTCCATGTATCCAGGGATGAGAATAACGACTAAGGTTGAAAACGAACGGAAACGAACGGAAAATCGCTTTATCGTTTTCATTTTCATATTTTTAGACGAAAACGGAAGCGGAAGCCGGACAACCGAGAGCGTAAACGGTAGCGGGATAAACGGTAATACGAAAACGGGTAAATACGATCGGAAAATAGACGGAAACGAGCGGTAAGCGAAAAATTGAACCCGAACATGTAAAGTTGCATATGATAGCGCAAATACAGAGACCAAAATGCAATACCAAATATCAAATATGCATTGACCAGTGACTAGTGACCACATTAATACAATACCACATATCCATAGTCCATAGATCACAATTAACACAAATATGAATTATCCATACATCGCATAAGAACATATCCATAGTCCATAGATCACAATTCACATAAATATGAATTATCCATACATCACATAAGACAAGAGACATTTTAGGCCATATTAGGCTTGGGGACTATGTTGGGCTACTTTCCCGTTTTTATGAAAAATGGGATATCCCGGTAAAAAACGGGATTCCGCAAATACGGACGGACAAACGCTCTACCGTTTTCGATCCCGCTCCCGTTTTAATTCGTCCCGTTTTCGGTCCCGTTTCCGTTTATCCCGTAAAAAACGAAAACGAACGGAAAAATACGGTATACGGTTGCGGACGAAACGGGATCTATCCCGTCCGTTTTCAACTTTAATGACGGCGTGGCTCCGACGAGGTAGGTGGGAGGGGTTTGGATCTGAGGCCTCCCTTCCCCTTTCTTCTCTTGTGGATCTGGATC
>Ga0182004_10005867_pt1 | contig 10003 bp, 11 predicted proteins | sample Sormic07211540_1_FD_120479 | JGI IMG/M metagenome (GOLD analysis project Ga0182004, IMG submission 120479) | Endophyte microbial communities from Sorghum bicolor roots, Mead, Nebraska, USA - 072115-40_1 MetaG | ecosystem: Host-associated > Plants > Roots > Unclassified | place: USA: Nebraska... | reverse complement strand
TGTAGTAAAACAAGTTGAATGTTAAATGTAACTGAAATCTGAATGTAACCACTAATACAATCATATTGAGCTAAGGGGCACATATTACTCAGACAACCGATGGAAGTGAGAAAAACTAACCATTTTTGCCAGAGTTGAAAACGACATCATCGATACTGTCAGCCACAACGACCTTAACAGGTTGGTCATTCACCTTTGGGATTGGCTCTGACTTAACATAAGGTGTCAAGTTTCCATCCTGCATGAACCAACACAAGACAGAACAAGATTGAGCAGGAAATTATTTGCCAATAAAGTACTGTGAAACAGCTCGGTAACTAAGAAACATAATAAAGTAGAAAAGGCCTCAACTATGTACTCCTTCAACCAAGGGATGATTTGATCAGGGTCAATAGTTGGATTGAGATATTTCCCACCCTGTGCAATCACAAAAAGGAGGGGCACATCGTTCTCTTTAAGCCCAAAGTACTGAAACCATTAGCACAAGAGCTTGTTAGGCATCTAACTGTAGAAATTATTGACAAACAAATACACAGAGAAACTACAAATAGCAACCTGGAAGGCACGGTCAGCAGCTTCAACATCACCAATTAGAAAACTTATGTTATTAGCACTGAATTTCTTGGCAGCTTCTTGAATCTGATTCTTGAAGGCCTCCACTCTGTCGTCACTGAAGTTCAAGAAAAGCATTGCCTGTCCAACCATATTTCAAACGATGGTATTCATGCTTTCAGTAGATATGAAAAATAGGTCGATGCATTCGCGCAAGCAGAAATGTCAGCTCAATGCGGATAACATAACCTATTACGTATACTTATGCAGAGGAAAATGAATTACAAAAACCCAGCTCTTCCACCTAACATACAGCTCGTATATTCAAATTCTGAAGGAGCAAACAGAACATAATCACAATTGTGTTACTCACTTTGGCACTAGGAGTGCTGTAGTATCTCTCAAGAAACTTATGGTTGGTTGGATCAGCATCGAATGTAACTACTGCTGGGAAACCAGACACGTCAATGAATTTTTCAAGAGCATCCGTATCAAAATCCTGAAAAAGATCAAGAATGGTGTTTTAGTGCTAGTGTGTTACTGTGTTCAGTCATGAATTAGCATTGAATTATACATGAAAAAGGAATGTACCCATGAATCAGCAAAGAGCTCGTCAAATGGTTTGAAGAGACGAACAACAGGGCCCTTGATGGTCTGATCACCACGTGGCAGAATGCTTGCGTCTGACGTGTGAAAGAAATCATAGTCTGACCGTTTTTTCTCTGCCACGGCCATGAAATTCTCATACTCCACACCAGCAAACTCGGGGAAAAGTCCAACCTGCAACAGAAGTTTCATATGGACATGGCATGCATCAAATTCACATCCATCACTCTCCCATGGCATCCACGAAACAGAAGACATTATTCTTAACAGTGGTGAAAACCTACAAGAACCACCCCCTTGTCACCGATGGACGACTGAGCAGCCTCCGCCGAACTGAGCTCGATGGAAGCTGGGCCGACCTGCTTCTTGAGGTACCCCACAATGCCATCGGCGTCCCTCGGACCACCATAGCCACGTACATCCTTCCCTCCGTTCTCTATGATCTTGATGGTGGGGTACGCATGCACCTGGTACTTGTCCTTGATCTCCTTGTTCCTCTCGTCGTACGCGTCCACTTTGGCGAGCACCAACGGCGGGTCGTGATTCCTCAGAACAGCAGCTGCCTTCTCGTACTGCATGCATGGTATCACGGACATGGCACAAAACAAATTAAAACACACATGACATGTCCCTGCGTTGCATCCTCCGGGGCAACCAGGCAAGCCCGGCAGTCTAGCACAGCGGCCCGTATGAAAGGAGCAGCGAGTTGTTACCTCTGGAGCGAGTTGCTTGCAGTGGCCACACCTGCGGATAAGTTACCATTACTCCATTAGCCAAGAGTTGAGACAGAGCACGGCTGCTCAGAGAATGGAGTCACTGAGCCGTACGTACCATGGCGCGTAGAACTCGACGACGATGAACTGGTGCTTGGCCACCACCTCCGAGAAGTTACTGGCGTCAAGCGTCAGGACCACCTCGCCCAGCTCCACGGCGGTCTCCACCTCAGCCAAGACAGGACCAGAGAGGAGAACGGCAGCGAGGAGGATGGTGAACGGAAGCACCAGGGAGACAGCCATTGCTTAAGCTGCAACTAAAAGTGCCCTGCTGAGGGTAGAACCCGAGTTAATATATGCCAGGGTATTGCATTGCATTTGCAGGGATCTCGAGGAAGTCAATGGGAGCTTTGTTTGCTAGCTTCTCTTTGACTCTATGTCTATGAACTTTGCCTTCAAAAGACATTAGTGAGCCTCGTTCATCTTTTTTTTCCCCTTCAGCAAATGATAGCCTGTAGCTTGTAAGTGCTATCAAGTATTGATAGTACAGCGCCTTTTGTGTGCAAGTGGCATATCACCTTTGTAAATTAGAGTTATGCGCTAGAAGCACACCAAATTTTTTTGTAAGTTTTGCAAGTACAAGGTACTTGGCGTTCTTGCCATCCCTAGGAGATTAAAAATGATTTACAGGAAAATACATAACACAGTTAATCTAAGAGTAACTGCAGACTGCTAACGCTAATGCTCACCATCTGAAAATGCCAGCAGTAACAGCTCCAGCTTCTTATTCCCACCAGGCACCAGGGGCGGGTGGCGGGCTTCATCCTGAATTCCAGAGAGGATTCCAGACTCAGAGCGGCCCTGTCTACTGAACACTCTGTTTTCCTTTCTTTCCAAATTTCCCAGATTGTGAGGATGATCAGGGACCTGAGACCCAGCACCAGAGAAGGCCGACCTTGCTTGTTAACTGAATGTTTGAATGTAGCAATCCTGCAGGGAGGTAGCCGACTACTAGGTGGAAGGTTACACCCCTCATGCCACAGTCAAATCACCGCCACTGCCCATGCCATCATTATTACTGGACGCTCTATGCTAGGTGCGTTGCCATCTCCAAGTTCCTGATACATAATTGGCAGAAATATGAATTCAAAATTTTTCAAATCAAAAGGAAAAAAAGAATACGAAGAGCCATCCACACGTTTGCATCCGTGCTGCCGTCCATACATGTTCTTGTAGGGACATCCTCACATCCATACAAAGAATTTACGACTTCGCGTCGCTGATGGCTTCCAAATGTGTGTAGCTATTGCCGAAATTACCGTTTCCCTGAATTTCAGAAAATATGAAGAGCGTGTGAAGTACTCACCATTCTCATTTGCAGTCCACACACTGTGATCAGGCTGGTCAGATGTAGGATCCACATTGAAATCTTGCTACTGGACGAACAGCTTGACAAATTTCTCAAATAAAGGAAAAGTGAGGACATGGTCCAAATCTGGAAATCCATCTACGATTATGTGAGCCTCAGCCATTGTATTCTTCCTTCTGGCGTGCGCGATTATGTGAGCCTCAGCCATTGTATTCTTCCTTCTGGCATGCGCAAACAGGGACGGGAAGAGTGCCGACAGTGTGTCTTCTCGAACCCAACTAGTCCAGAAACATGCTGTGTCCTATGAGTCTGTTGTTCAGTTGGACAACAATAGCTGCATTGAAAAGAGCAATATTAGTAATGCTCTACAGGCAGGGGCATGCCAATCCAAGGGTGCTCTAGTGCAACCCATTCAAACCACAGCCACCATAAGCGTTGAGCTCGCGTGTAGCATTCAAGGTCAAGTATGCTAAGGCCGGCCATTTCTAATAGCTGACACATTGTTGTCCAAGGCACTTTGTATTTACCCGAGGAGAGTTCCTAATCCCCCACCCAAAGGAAACATCTCCGTAGCTTATCCCATTCTTTGAAAAAATCATTTTATCTGGTTGAGAACAGTGACCAGATAGGTTGGTTGGGAGCTTAAAATCGATCTGAAAACTCGCCCCTCTCTCTCTCTCTCTCTCTTACTAGGTAAAAAGATGATCCTTTCTGTCAACCAACTTGCTTTTGGCCCTGTCCTGTAAGTACTGTGGATGTACTAACCTTGGCAATACAATCTCAAGTTGTCAACGCCTACTTCTGAAGTCATCTGACTTTCTACTTCTATCCACAGGCTTCAGAGCAGTAATTCATCAAGCCATCATCAATTTCATCTATACTCGTTCTGCCCATCTCCATCTGAATTATTCTTAAAGTATTGTGTATCTCATTCCTGCATGGATGTCGTTTGTCTCGTGCTAGAAACACATTCATTTTCCTTCCTATCTCAATCCAACTACACCCTGGCTGCTTACTGACACCCCTGTCCTTCATGGATCTCCTCACTCTAAAAACTTCTGCCCATTTGCCCATCTCAGCGTACATATTCGAGAGAAGGACATAGGGTCCAGAGTTCTGAGGATCAAGCTCAAACAATCTCCCAGCTGTCCATTCCCCCAACTCAACATTCTTATGCAGCCTGCAAGCACCTAGCAGAGAAGCCCAGAGCACAGAGTCAGGTTCCATTGGCATGTCGTTTATGAGCTCCTCAGCTTCTTTGAGATGACCAGCACGACCAAGCAAGTCAACCATGCATGTGTAATGATCTCGGGATGGCGTAATCCCATGATCTTCAGTCATAGAATGGAAGTATCTCCGGCCCTCATCCACCAATCCAGAATGGCCACAGGCTGACAAGACCCCTATCATAGTGACAGAGTCCGGGTTCTCATTGCTGCACAGCATTCTCTCAAAAAGATGCAATGCATCTTTTGCACGGCCATTCTGTGCATAACCAACAATCATCGCATTCCAGGACACATTATCTCTGGCTGCCATTCTCTCAAATACCTTAGCACCATCATCGATGGAACCTGTTTTCAGGTACATGTCTACAAGGGAGTTCCCAACAAACACATCAGATTCTGGCCCAAAGTCAAAGCGAAAACCTTCCTTGAGGACATGCACATGAGCTTGCTGACCAAGTTGAAGGTCAGCAATATTCCCACATGCGTTCAGAACATTCCCATACGTGTAATGTGTCGGCCAAATGGAGTCTCTTTTCAGCTGGACAAAGAGCCTAATTGCTTCTTCCTCCTCACCATTCTGGGCATATGCTGCAATGAGCACATTCCAAGCAATGACATTCTTCTCGACCATCTGCGAGAACACCACTTGAGCATCTTCCACATTTGCAGACTTCGCATACCCAGTGAGTATAGATGTTTCTGACACAATACTCCTGGAAGGCATGGAATCAAAGATGCACCTTGCTTCCCACGTCCTCCCACATTTGGCATACATGTCCACCAGAGCATTGTTGAGCACCATGTCATCCCTAAGTCTGTCACACTTCACCATATGGGCATGGACCTGCCGTCCTTCCCTGTCTGCAGCAAGTCCTGCACATGCGCTCATGACACTTGAGAGTGTCACCTCATCCGGAGAGAAACCAGCAGCCATCATCTCGACGAACAGCATGAGTGCCTCACCCACGGGACCGTTCTGCTCGTAGCAAGTGATCAGGCTGTTCCAGGAAACGACGTTCCGCTCCGGCATTGCGTCGAACACCCTGCGCGCATCCTCCGGGCGCTCGCACTTGGCGTACATGTCCACGAGCGCGCTCCTGATGTGCACGTCGTCCGCGTGCGGCGACCTGGCGACGAGGCCGTGCACCTGCTCCCCGGTCCTCGAGTCCTTCTCAGCGGCGCACGCGCTCAGGGCGCTGGCGAAGGAGTAGGCATTGAGCACGAAGTCGTCCGCGTGCATGGCGGCCAGGAACCGGAGCGCGTCCGCGGCATGCCCGCGCCCGTGCCGTGCGAGCGCCGCGACGACCGCGTTGTAGGAGCACTGGTCGGGGTCCGGGATGGCCTCGAAGAGAGCCCGCGCCTCGTCGGGGCGGCCCAGGCGCGCGTACGCGGAGAGGAGCGCGTTGTACGAGAAGGTGTTGCGCAGGGGTATCTCGTCGAACACCCTGCGTGCGTCGCGGAGTCGGCCGAGCCGCGCGTACGTGGACACGAGCGTGTTGAGGAGGAAGGTCTCGCCGGCTACGGGGGACTTCAGAATACGTGCGTGCGCGGCTCGCGCGCCGGAGAGGTTCGGCGCGGAGCGGAGGAGGTCGGCCAGTGGCGACGACGCGCGGAGGTGCGCGACGAGTTCTTGGCCATGGTGGTGGTGGAGGTGCCGCGCCATGCCACCGAGAGGTACGCCGTCAGGTCGTAAGACCCACCCTTGGACGGATCTCCTGTCGTAATCAACGGCCAGGATCAGTTAAGATAACATGTGCGAATCTGAGTCAGGATCCTGCATGAGAACACAAATACTATTTCTCAGCAACATTCTCGAGATGTTAACATTCAAATAAGTGTTCAGTTTCGAAATGCGTTTGTAAAAGCATCACAGTTTCACACTTGCTGATGCACTTTTGAAAGATTGAATTGAGAATGCTCCTTGCCATCAACCCATCCCATCATCAGTTTCATCAGTCCCCTAAATTTCTTGATTTTCATCATCCATGGCAATACAACTGCATTGCAGCATCGGGGGCTCGGGGCTTCAGCTAATGCTGCATAGCAGATTACAATCCTGTCCACTTCATATATAGATTCAGCATCTGGACACAACAGTTAATCTTTGTTTTAGGCATTTATAGTTAACATGCACAGCACCAGATGCAACTAAAAATGCATCAGCATCTTCTTATCTTAACTCGAGGCATGCCATTTGCTCTCCGAGAGTTCTCATTGTAGATCAAGCTTCAGCTCGATTTTTTTTTAACACAAATTGCAGCAGCTCTGCCCTTCAATTAAGGTACGAAAAAGAGAACAAACAATCCAAAACTAAGGGAGAGGCAGTTGCTAGCTGCTACACCACATCACTAATAAAACAGGAAAAGCCCCAAAGGCTGAGAAACCTCCCCTGAACACAAGGAGACACTGAGCCAAGGAAACAAACACTATGGCAGATTGTTAAAAGCTCTTTTATGCTGAGAAATGTCTTCCTTCACTTTTAGAGCAACCTGTTGCACCGTTTGGGACATGCTGTCAAAGATGAGCTGGTTATGATGTTTCCAGATGTTCCACATGATATAGACGGCCATACCTTTGAAACTGCGCCTCTTGTCCTTTGGGATCTTGCGGGCTGTTTCCTTCCACCAGGTGCTAATCGCTGTGCTCACATCTGAAAGCGCAGGCAGCCTCATGCTAAAATGGTCCCAGGTCAGAACCTGGTTCCCGATCGCCTAGGCAAAGGGGCACTGCAAGCAAAGGTGTCTTCCAGTCTCAGGGGGCCATTACACAGCACACATGCATCATGGTGAGGCCAACCCCATAGCACCAAATTGTCTGTGGTTAGAGTTTTATCTTGCACCAAAATCCAAGTGAAGGCTTGCATTTGTTTTCCATATGTGCTTCAAATTAACTTTGGTTTGGGCCTAGTGTAGGAGCCCTTGAATTGTGCCTTGTGCGCTGACGTGGAATACTGGCCATCAGAAGTCCATCTCCAGATGATGGAATCTTGCACTGTAGATGCACATACTTTACTCGATTGATGGTGATAGTCGTACTTTACTCGACAGACAGATGAACTGCTGAAAGTGAAGTCTGCAATTGGGAAATCCAGCACTATATGATCATATACTTCTTAACTACATTCTGACCCAATGCAAACCCCCAAGGCAGGAGAGGAGGTTAAGCCCTTGATAGACATCAATTATCAGGTCAATCAGCACATGAGCTCAGGGTCCAGCCTGAATTCTCGTTTTAGCAGGGTATCATAAGTGCTGCTGAATGCTGATCCTACCAGCTTATAGGCAGCTAAAAGGTCAAGTTCAAGTTTGTAGCATCTCAGACTGCCCATTCAGCTTCTCAGCCACCAAAAAGACCACTCCTCAACAAGAATCTCAATCATCACCAGTTTTGTCCACCTCAGCAGAATGACATGGGCTCTTCATCATCACTGCCACTGCATTTGTAGTCAGGAGTGGACTCGAAAAATATAACTGGAGTAAGGGGTTTTCTGTCATTGATACGCTGCGCAGCCCTCTCCCCTAATTTTCTGTTCCCATATTCCCTGCAGCAGTCAAAGATCCTAAGCCACATCGCGGTTGTTGGCTCAAAGGGCATGTGGTCCACGAAATCCTCTAGCTCAACCATGTATCCATGCTTGCCCAACAGCTCGATCATGCATTCATAGTGTTCGATGCGTGGGATGATGCTATACTCATCAGTCATCAGAGTGAAATAACTCCTCCCCAACCCAACATGCCCTTCACAGATACATGAAACCAGAGCACCAAGGAAAGTGACAGAGTCTGGCCTAATCCCCTGCTTCCGCATTTCATCAAACAATTCAAGCCCATAGTCACCTTTGCTATTGTAAGCACATGCAAAGATCATAGAATTCCACAGGATGACATCATTAGATAATCCCAACTCAAAGATCCTGGAGGAATAATCAAACAGACTACACTTGGAATACATATCAACCAGTGCACTTCGCAGTATGTCATCAATATCATACCCGTTTCTGATCATGTATGCATGAATCTGCTTGCCATGATTCAGCAGAAATATATTTGCACAGGCTGCAAGGGCAGAGCTGAATGTGGACTGGCTAGGTTTTGCCTCAGATTGCATCTCACGTAGAGCATGCAGAGCTGCTTCACTCATGGAGTGGCGTTCGTAACCTGAGATGAGTGAGTTCCAGGAGAATCTCTCTCTCTCTGATCCCATCTCAAATAGAAGAAGCCGTTCCGCGTTCCTCAGGCATCCACATTTGGAATATAACCTCACAAGTGCATTCATCAAAAAGGGGTAACTGAACAAACCACACTTGAGAGCAAGTGCATGGAGCTCCTCACCTTTCCCAAGGTCAAGCAGCCCTGTACAGGCATTGAGCACAGAACCAAGTGTAACGACATCAAGCTCCTTTGTCTCGTGCCTCATCTGCTGGAACAAATCTAAAGCACCAGTCAGATCCATGGACTTGACACAACCGGTCAACATAGCGTTCCAGGATACCAAATTGTGCTGTTCCATGCCATCAAACACCCTTTTTGCATCAGCAATCCTGCCACAAGCAGCCAATCCTGACACAACTGAAGTGGATGTCACCACGTCCTTCTTTGGTGCCAAGTTGAAGAGCCTTAGCGCTGCATCAATGTCACCACACTTTGCATACATATCTACAACTGAGCTCCGCACGTGTACATGGTGTTCATACCCATGTCGGAGCACAAAAGTATGTATGCACCTTCCTTCTTTAAGTGCACCGTTATCCCGGCAAGCAAGCATTGCGTGTGTGACAGTATATACCAGTGGCCTAATGCCAGCCCATACCATCCTGAAGAACATATGAACTGCCATGTCGCCCATACCAGCGAGAAGATATCTCCGGATGATTACATTCCACGAAATGTCATTGGGTTGCAGGATGTCATCAAATGCCCGCCTTGCATCTGTAAGCAAGAGGCACTTCCCATACACGTCAACCAGTGCCGTGCCTAGAATCACATTGGACTGAAAGTCTCTCTTTGCGATGTGACCATGGAGCTGTTGTGCACCACGCAGGTCAAGGCACTCAGCACAGCAGGCAAGCACTGATGCCAGTGTGACGTCCTTGGGGCGAATGCCAAGAGAGTTCATGCCAGCGAAGAGGGAGAACGCCTCTGCAGGGTGCCCAGCGCGGGACGAGGCGGAGATGATGGCGTTCCAGGATCCGCCATCCCGGCGTGGCATTGCGTCGAACATCTCCCGCGCGTCGGCGAGACTGCCGCAGGCAGCGAGCGACTCGATAGCGCGGTTGAAGAGGAATGTTGGAGCGAACGAGGTCGAGGTGGAAGGGGAAGAAGACGAAGAGGAGGCGAGGTGGGAGGCGACGCGGCGGGCGGCGGCGAGGGAGCGGCGGGAGGTTGCCAAGCGGAGGAGCGAGGCGTAAAGAGAGGGCGGGAGCAGGGAGGAGGCAGAGCACGGGGGGAGGGCGTCGATGGCGGCGAAGAGGTGCCCGGCGGCAACGTGGTGGGAGATCGCGGACACCGTTGAGGCGACGGCGGACGCGGACGCGG
>Ga0182004_10005866_pt1 | contig 10004 bp, 10 predicted proteins | sample Sormic07211540_1_FD_120479 | JGI IMG/M metagenome (GOLD analysis project Ga0182004, IMG submission 120479) | Endophyte microbial communities from Sorghum bicolor roots, Mead, Nebraska, USA - 072115-40_1 MetaG | ecosystem: Host-associated > Plants > Roots > Unclassified | place: USA: Nebraska... | reverse complement strand
CTTCTGCACGTCCTTGAGATTCGTGGTGAGGTTGAGCGACAACCCCAGCTTGACGACGCTGTAGATGCGCTTGAACTCTCCGAACGTCATGGTGCGGTACGCCGGCGGGTTGTCGTCGCTGAGGAACTCTGCGGCGGGGCCGATGAGGCAGTCCGTGGTCGGCATGATGAACGTGGCCACCGTCGTCCTCGCCACCCCCAGGTTCGTCATCACCCGGTGCTCGATGCTCTTCAGCGTCCCATTCGTCACAACCTGCATGATATGGATATATACGGATGCATGCGTGCGTCAGACAGAATCATCATCAAAGTAAAAAAAAAAAAGGAAAAATCTGGATCTGAATCGGAATCTGAATCATGAAGCAACAACACCATACCACTACCAGTAGAAAATTAATAAATTAACAAATATACCTCAAGTTGGCATCCGAAGTTGACGACGAAGGCGCCGGCGACGGGGTCAACCTTGATCCAGTCGCCATTGTAGGAGACCTCGAGGCCACGGACCATGCTGGGGAGGAGCAAGGTGAGGAGGTTGCGGTCGCAGTGCGGCGGGAGGCCGAGCGTGGCGGTCGGGTCGGGGCAGGGCGGGTAGTGGTTGACGTGGAGCACGACGTCGCCGCCGCTGATGTCGCCGTCGAGGTAGTCCGGGCGGAGGCCCAGGCCCTCGCAGAGGAGGCGGAGGATGTGCATCCCGAGCCCGCGCGTCTGCGCCGTGAACCGCTCGACGACCTCCCGGAGCCTCGCCGGCTTGTCGGGCCAGCCGCGGGGGCTGTCGCCGACGTCCGGGAAGGAGCAGGCGAGGCGGAGGCAGTCGCGCCAGTACTTCTCGGCGCCCGTGTCGAACATGGTGCTGGAGTAGATCCGCGTCGCCTTCCCCGTGTCCTCGGAGTAGAGCCCGGCCTTGTCCTCCGCCGGCAGCGCGAAGAACTCCTGGCACACCGCCTCCATGTCCCGCATCGCCTCCAGGGACACGCCGTGGTTCACCACCTGCACTGCACCACCGAGCTTATAGATAGATAAAGAGCATGGAAACACACTACACAATATATAGCTAGTAATAAAGGAGCTAGCTAGCTAGATCCATGCCTGGAAGAAGCCGATCTCCTTGCCGGCATGGAGGATGGCGCGCCGGACCTCGTCGCGGCCGAGGGACAGGTCGATGATGGGCAGGGAGACCGCGCCGGAGGTGGACTTGGCCTGCGGGAGCTTGTCGGACGGGAAGATGAAGCACTCCGGGAGCGTCGCGTGGACGGGGGCTGCGTGGAGCATCTTCTCCATCGGCGAATCCGAGGAGGAGGTGGCGGGGCGTGAGCGGTGGGTGGTGGGTGGAGTGGGGTGCAGTGGAGCTGCTCTCTACTAGTATAGCGCGCAGGTACGTGTGCAAGCTGATTCTACTAGTACTGGTAGTAGTAGTAGTGTACTTTGGTCGTGTGCTCCGTAGGATGAAAACGGATCGAATACGGACAGATATCATTGATATTATATTTATTTTCATATTTCTATTTAAATTCGGATTCGAATACGGATAATATCAATTATGTCAGATAAGATATGATTAGATCTCGACATCATAAATATATGATTTAGGCCTTGTTTAGATCTGAAATTTTTTTGGATTTCGTTATTGTAGCACTTTCGTTTGTTTGTGGTAAATATTGTCCAATCATAGACTAACTAAGGTCAAAAGATTTGTCTCGCGATTTACAGGCAAACTGTATGATTAGTTTTAGTTTTTGTCTATATTTAATACTTCATGCATGTGTCGCAAAATTCGATGTGACAGAGAATCTTGAAAACTTTTTTGGTTTTGGGGTGAACTAAACAAGGCCTTAAGTATTCGGATATGGATAAGGTATCGGATGTTAGATATTCAGACTCGGATATGAACAGATCTGAACTTCTCTAAACGAATTCGATCTCAAATACGATCAGAAAATATTCGTACCGTTTTCATTCATAGCTCTCGGGATATATTTCGTTTAAATTTATTTAGTTAGTTTCATGAAACTGAAGATAATTCAATCGCGAGAGCAAGAGAGAAAAAGTCACATGCAACTATGGTACGTACTACGAGTCTACTAATCTGAAAAAATTTCGGATTTGGCTACCGTAGTACTTTCATTTTTATTTAGTAAATATTGTCTAATCATGAACTAACTAGGATTAAAAGATTCGTCTCGCGATTTACAGACAAACTATGTAATTAATTTTTGTTTTCATCTATATTTAATGCTTCATACATGTACCGCAAAATTTAATGTGACGGAAAATCTTAAAAACGTTTTGGATTTTGGAGTGAACTAAACAAGGCCTACTACACTACTAGGAGTACGTATGGTTGGGCAGATTGCGTGCCCTAGTTTTTGTCGGGCTCGTTGTCCAGTCGCCCTCGTCGATTTGGACTCGTGAATCGTGATTGTTACGTGGAGGCATGTGCTGCAGCGGACAGGCTGCCGCCCCCATTGGACACTGCTATGCGGTCGGACAACTTGGAATGCGAATGAACGCTAGCCACGTGACGTGATTGGCCCACTACACTGCGGTGTTGGACTTATTCAGCGTTTTGAGTTCCATACAATTTTCATCTTTTCTGGTGAAAAAAAGAAAAGTTATACTCTCTACATCCAAAAAAAAATCAATCTGTAGAGTTATCCTAAGTCAACTTTTTTAAGCTTTGACTAAATTTTGTTAAAAAATACTAAAATTTACAGTATCAAGTTAGTATCATTAGATTCATCCTAAAATATATTTTCATATGATACATATTTTATATCATAAATATTGTTACCCTTTTATATAAAGTTAGTTAAACTTTAAAAATTTAAATGACATAGATTTAGGTCTTGTTTACTTCCACCAAAAATCCAAAATTTTTTAAGATTCCCTGTCACATCGAATCTTTAGACACATGCATGGAGTATTAAATATATATATAAAAATAAAAACTAATTGCACAGTTTAGTTTAAGACCCAACTCCAATAGAAAAAACAGACCAAGTCCTTATTTTACATGGGACCCATCTGTTATTGACAAATCATACATCAACTCCACATTTATAATTCTTATCTTAATTTATAGGTGGGGAGAGGAAAGTGGATGGGACCCACTGGATAGAGAGGTTGAGGGGCTGAAACTATAATTTGAGAGGGCATGAAAAATGGGAGCCCAAAAAGGAGGTGGGTTGGAGTTGATTTTTTTGAAGAGGTGGGCTGGAGTTGCTATGATGGAGCCACAAGCGGTGGGGAAGGTGTTAGCGGATCAGCTAATCACGTAGGAAACCCTTGAGAGGGTCTTTGGAAAAGGTGTGGTATATAATCAAAGGGGCCACATGCAATTATCTGGAGGAGAACCATTTCCTTTTCACCTTTCTGCAGCCTTCGGGGAAGAGGAGGGAGTTGGAGGATGAGCCATGGCTATGGATGATTTCAAAAGAATTGGTGGTTATGGTGCATTTTAATGAAACCAAAACTTTGGAGGAGATGGATTTCAAATCATGTGCCAATCTGGGGTACAGGTGTCCAACCTACCCCTTGGAATGCTGGATCAGGACACAGGACCAACTTTGAGGGAGAAGATTGGAATTTTTAGGGAGGTAGATATTCGGGATGATGGTTTGGCGGTGGGTAGGGTTTTGAGGATCAAAGTGGTGATCGATATACTGGGGCGAAGTCACCTTAAAACTAACCCTGGTGCACACTCTATCAAACATAAAGAAATGTATAAAAATTAAAAGAAAATATATGAAAAATTTAAGGCATGTATTAACAAACTATTATTTTACCATGATGCACGTGCACCAGGGAAAGCCAACATGGCTTCGCCCCTGTATACATAAACCTCTTATGTGAGGCATTATGGTGAAGGTCGACATTGATGAGAAGGAGAAATGGCACCCATTTGCATGAGTTTCTACCAGATTTATGCTACACTTGTGCCTGCATTGGCCATGTGGATAAGTATACTGAAAACTCTAGTTGGCTGTTGATGGTAGTTAACACTTATCATAATACCGTCAATATAACTTATATAAATGAAAGAATATGATCACCAATATAATAAAGGTCTAGGTATTTAAATTAATAAATTTCATAAGCTTTGGTGAATCTATATTTTTAGGAGGATTTATTCAAGAAACAGGCAAAGTGGGCCCATTCGTCAGAGCAAATCATGATTATCTAGCCTGCCATCACCCGTCGTGCCGCATGTAGGACTAGGGACACAAACTACCACAGTCACTATATCTAGGCGCAGGCGACCTCCTCCTCACTCGATCCGGACGCAACTAGCCTCCTCCACACTACATCCAGAGCATGCACATCCATTTCCCGGCCAAATCCAGAACCCTAGGAGAAAGAGAGAGTGGGGGAGAGAAGAGTCGATCTAGTTACCTATGTTGAAGAGCGGATCAAAGCCGGCTTCCTCTACGCCCGCCGGATCTAGTGGAGCTCGCCGCCATTGTCGGATCCTCCAGGCCATTGCCGGATCAATTGGGGAGAAAGAGGGAGCTCGCAGCCAATGAAGGATCCATGCCCGCCCTATCCAGTTGAGCTGTTGCCGGGTGTGCGAGTTGGTGGCCATATAGGGCCACCGTCGCTGCTATTGTCGGACGCGCGAGCGGGTGGCCGCACTGGGCCACCACACCACCGCTGTTGTCGGGCGCATGAGCCGGTGGCCACGCTAGGCCGCCACGCCACGGCCACCATCACTGCATGAGTGGAGGTAGAGAAGACAGAGCTTTACAGTAGAGGAAGAGGAAGGGTGGCGCTCCTGTGTGTGGTGAGAGAGATGAGGAGGCATGGAGAGGGAGGCTAATAAGGGGAGGAAAAACGAGTGAGTGCGGTGGAGTTCCAAACCCTAACTCCCTATGATATTTGTTGGGCCGATTTTTTGAGGACCCCTCCAAATATAGACCTTTTTTGCCTTGGTAAATTGATTTTAGGGGCAGTTATTTTTTGATCGCCTCTATAAATTTATTTACATAGACACGAAATTTTAAATGCCTCTGTAAATAAAATTGACCACCTTCGTTAATCGTCAGACATTTTAGGAGGTGGTTGAATTTTGTGACCCTCCAGATTAATAAAAGTGCCCCACCTTGGATTTGCAATTGTGTAGTAGTGTTGGGATAATCATACATCATACATCCAAACATGTTAAGCCAATTTCGCGAAGTAGTCTAAATTGAAGAATGGACTTCACCATCATGTTTCCCTCATCAACCGAAGAACATATATATGGATCATCTAATTTTGAGTCTAGATGAAAAAAAAGTCTGCATTGATTACAAGTTTAAGTTGAAAGTAGCAAAACAGGCTTAACCACTAAAAAATAGTCTTAGTTATGAATATGAAATAAATATTAAAGGCATAAGAAAAGGTCCCACGCAACTATATATACTTAGGCACTATTTGGTTCATAGAATTAATAATTACTTGACTATTTTTTAGTATCTAATCTAAGTATCTAAATAGACAGACTAATTCCTAGTCCACTAGTTATAGACTAATTGTGAGTTTACTATTCACTCATAGAAGTTAACAGGATTAGTTATTAGTTCTAGTCCATCCAAACAGCCCTCGTAGGATGGACAGATTGCGTGCCTACTTTGTCGCTTGTTGTTCAGTCCCACTCAATTTGGATTCGTTATCGTTGTATGGACTCATGTGTTGGTGGCTTTGGTGCAGACAGGTCGCCTTCCCTGCATTGGACTTGGACCCGGCTCCTGATATACAAAACGCGAATGCATGCACGCCAGCCACGCCACGTGATGGGTCCACTACGCCGGGGATGCTGGATTTATTTTACAGCAACTCCATGAGTATACAATGCATGATTTTTATAAACTAATATATACATAATAAATGAAATGCGGTCGGTAATAGAGTTTCTAGTACATCTGGCTTTCTATTTACTCCCTCCATACCAAATTATAAGTCATTTTAAAAATTTTATAGAGTCAAAACATTTCAAATTTGACTAAAATTATAGAAAAAAATACAAAATTTTCTAGTATCAAATAGATATAGAAATATAATTAATAAAGAACCTAATGATACTTTTGTTAAAATTATAGATGTTATTATCTTACTATATAAATTTAGTCAAACTTTAAGATACTTTGACTATTTAAAATTCTTAGAATAACTTATAATTTAGGATTGAAGGAGTACTAATTTTCTTTTCAAGTAGCTGCAGGGTGATGTCGCACGCACGACGCGTCTTCTCATTCCCATTTTGAGCAGGCGCAGGAACAAACGCGAGATATGGTCTGCTCGCAAAAACAAAAGTGCCACGTATGGACCATGGACGACGATTGAGCCTGCATTTCAGGCCTTGTTTAGTTAGCAAAAATTTAGGTTTTTGGCTACTGTAGCACTTTCGTTTTTATTTGACAAACATTGTCCAATTATAGAATAACTAGGCTCAAAAGATTCATCTCACAAATTACAGCTAAACTGTGCAATTAGTTTTTATTTTTGTCTATATTTAAAGCTCCATGCATACGACTAAAGATTCGATGTGACGGGAAATCTTAAAATTTTTTGTGAACTAAACAAGGCCTCAGTGGGGAGGCATCGGGGTTAAAGGCAGCATGGGGTCCACGTCTACTTATTAAAGAAAATACAACACTGATGATGCGTCTCCGAGATGGCCTCCGCGAAACCGCTTTCGTAAAGGTTGGCGAAAACCAACGGTGATGAGTAATACGTAGTAGCGTGGGTTGGAAGAGCTTGAGGTAGAAGAAACGATAAAAATGTTTAATATATTGGTTTTTGATCGATTGATAGGATGATCTCTCAATCAGTTAATCAGTTATGAATTTATGATCCTCTTGTAAGAGAAGAGTCTTATTAGCGTAAAGTTTCTCACAAGATCATATTGAAGGAGACTCTGAACATGAAAACCTAGAAATAGCCCTGGGCTACCAAAACCGGCTCAGGGACTGGGTTGGTTTTTTTTTACAATAAACAACTTTATTATTAATAGCGTTACAGAGTTCAAAGCAACAGAGAAAAGTGCTTCTCAAAGAGAGCACTGAACATGTGCTGCATATTAGAGCAGGTACAAATTAAAACAGTAGGAGAAGAGGATTGCGATTGAAAAAAACTTTGCCTAGCTAATGCATCAGCCGTATAATTTTGAGCTCTCTGAATCTTAAAGACCCTATTTTCTGAAGTGGTAGAGAAAATGGTAAAGGTTTGAGCGTAGTATTTGATTCTCCAGTTAGGTGGATCAGCTTGATCAGGGCCATTAAGGAAGTGCACCAATTCTTGGTTATCTGAGAGAAAGGAAACCTGCTGCAAACGAATAGTTGTTGCGAGGGCTAGCGCCGCAGCTTCAGCCATCAGCACAGATGTGGTTGCCTTCATAATCGCTTTAATGTAGATGGTTTGCACCGGATGAATCTGGTTATTGATTATGAAGATACCAATGCCTGCATTTCTATAGGTGTTAGAATGAAGATCAGGGGATGTCGAAGCATCGGTATAACATCTAACACCAGACAGCAATGCAGGTAGTCGGACAAAGTAATGATCATTGTCATTTGGTGAGGTAGAGGTTCCTGCAGTGTAGAGAGGTATACTTGTGTGCATGCTGTTGCTTGGATTGTGCCCTGGTGAGTTGCCTGCAACAGAGGTACAACTTGTAGAGGATGGTGAGTACCTGGTGTTCTAACAGGGCCACAAGCACCTTCTTCTCAAACCGATCTAGGCTGGTTTTTAGTGGTGCAGCCAGAATACCACCCAATTTACACAATTTGCCGAAATTTGATCCTTTTCAACTGTATTTGATTTTTCAGTCCATCTTCAGATCTTCCGATCATAGTTTGGCCGTCAACACCATATTCATGTTTTAAGATTTCCATTTACATTACATACGTTTCTAATTCCTGCGAGTCAGGATATTTTTTTTTTAGAGAACATGCGCTGCATGTATTTTGATTCTTATATTTAAGTCCCTTTAACACCCAATATCTTATAAATTCTGACAAAAATAAACAAGACAAGCATCCTTGTAACCACTCAAAGTTTTCAAAATATGGAGGATATGATTGGTAACACCGTGATATCCTGATTTATTTGCAGCTACATATCATATTAGAAGAGAGAGAGAGAAGCAAGCACGTACAGGTCTGCTTAAGAACATGATACAACTAGTTCAAAGAGCTCTCTATGTCGATTACAAAGCGGTATTTCACATCTCGGTTTATAAGCCTCTTGAGAGCCTCGTTGATATAGTCCATTTTAATGACCTCAACCTCTGGGTATATTTTGTTTGATGCACAAAAGTTCAACATTTCTTGGACCCCCTTGGTTCCTCCACCTCCACTGCCAGAAAGGGTCCGTGCACCTGCATAAATGTGTATTTCAGGACAAGATGATAAAATCTATTTTGTTTTTTTTTTAAATAATGGACTGACGAAATTTGTACATGGAATGGAATGTAGCAGTACCAAAAATAAGGCTTCCAGGATGCACATTGATTTCACTTGGGAAGCCAACTAGCGTCATTATACCACCAGCTTTCAGAAGCGATAGATAGGGATCGAACGGGTGGTTACCCGCAGCAGTGTCAATAATGAAGTCCAGGGAGCTTTTTAGGGCCTACAAAATACAAGAGCAACATATATAAGCAAACTCAATTGCCGTTCTTGTTATCATTTCATATGTCAAGAATTGTTCTATTATCTTAAAAAGATGTTATTTTCGATAAGGGAACAAAGTCCCAGTCTCGACCATCCGAAGATAGTACAGCTGAATCTTAAAAGGACATAACTGAATTTCACACTGACCTCCATCTGTTGCTTGTCGGATGATAATACAAAATTATCTGCACCAAGGAGATCAATGGCTTGGGCTCTCTTTGATTCACTTGTACTGAAAACGGTGACCTTCAACCCAAATGCTTTTCCAAATTTCACTGCCATGTGCCCCAATCCACCCAGTCCAATCACGCCAAGTGATTTGCCAGGTTGGTTCATGTTGTGCCGAATCATGGGAGTATATACAGTGATTCCAGCACATAACAGAGGCCCAGCCTTAGCCAAAGGGTAGCCATCATCAGGGATTTTGAAGCAGAACCTGAAATGCAAGTGAATTTTCTGCCCAAATTATCTTATGTAACTTGATACTCTTGAGCTATCTCTTTGAAAAAGTAAACTTTCTGGTTTCTCTATGGTTTATTTGCTTAGAAATGGTAAGTTGAAATATTGTTTTGTGGGTAGTCCTGTAGTTCTCAAAGTGTGATTCAATGGACGTCTATGCATTAAGATAATGACCGCTGAGCAATCTACAATTTCAGTAAAGCATACAGTCATACCTTTCACGGACTACTATATGTGACTGGAATATCCTCCCATCCCATTGTCACAGTGCCATCCGCATCGATGCCGTTGAAAGTGACCACCATTTTTGGGCAGTGGATCTCTGTGAAGCTATTGCAGTTTTCACAGTCCCCACACGAGTTTACATAGATTCCCACACCTACATGGTCACCAACCTTGAAGCCCTTGACTTCTGATCCAACCTCTGTTACTTGTCCAACTATCTCATGTCTGCCCAAATATCATATGAAATTAATTTACCACACACATTCAGATATATTAGTAAATATTCATCAGAAAATGAAGAAGATCTGCTAGCTTTTATAAGTTCAGACCCCAGAAACTAATGAATCAACAATTATATATCCTCCGAGCCATATATGGGACATGCAACTTATTCGTCGAACTTACCCTGGAACAAGGGTATATCGAATCACCGTGCTTGTTTTGTGTCCAGATAACATCAGCATAACAGACTCCACAGTGCGAGATTCTCAAAGAAACATCATCGCTTCGTACAGCTCTGAAACAGATGAGCGCGCATAGCAATTAGGGCCTTGTTTAGTTCCCTAAAAATTTTGCAAAATTTTTCAGATTCTCCGTCACATCGAATCTTTAGACGTATGCATGAAGTATTAAATATAGATAAAAATAAAAACTAATTGCACCGTTTGGT
>Ga0182004_10005865_pt1 | contig 10006 bp, 6 predicted proteins | sample Sormic07211540_1_FD_120479 | JGI IMG/M metagenome (GOLD analysis project Ga0182004, IMG submission 120479) | Endophyte microbial communities from Sorghum bicolor roots, Mead, Nebraska, USA - 072115-40_1 MetaG | ecosystem: Host-associated > Plants > Roots > Unclassified | place: USA: Nebraska... | reverse complement strand
TATGATGAAAACTAGAGTAATAAACTAATAATGGACTGGCAGACAGTCGACGACACTACGTACAAGATGCAGGCACAGCTAATGGTGCCAAATGGAGTGATAGAAACAAATGAATCCAGGTTGGTACGAGACTGAACCAGTCAAAAATCATATTTTTTTTTCAATCGTTTTTCTTGTAAAGAATGAAGATATATAGTCCATTTACTAAAGTTAATAAGAGTAAAATAAAGTCTAGAAATGGCACCAGTGAAACAAATGCAAGTGTATAGTCCTAAAAACTTCATCCATTCCAAAATTATAAGGCATTTCATCTTTTCTAAATACAATGTTTTCACTGTGTATTAGAAGTAGTGTATATCTAAGTGCGTATGACAATAATGTATGTATAAAAGTCAAAATGCCATATAATTTGAAATGGAGGAAATATATTAATTAAATTTGCAAATCGACAATCTTTCATGCCGCAAGGTTGTTCAAACCTGGTGCTCTACTCTAGCAGGGTCATTGCAGAAGCATGTTCATTTGGTGCTGGCGTATCTGGCAGCCAGGCATACCTGCATCTCCATCATCTGTTGCAAACTTTTCCATGGAAGATTTTTTTAGCAGCTCTTAACCATATTTCTGACAGTTACCATGCACCAGGATATTCTAGAACAGAGCTCTGGCATTGGGTTTATGGAATGATGCTTCTGGCCAAAATTGGAACCTATGCAAAGGCAAAATGCCGTCGCATCGATAACTCCAATGGAAAAGGCACAATGACACATACAGGACGATATGATTCATCTGATAAAATAAAGCTGCCTTACAGTTTGGTTTTGCTCAATATCGCCTGTAACAAAACCCAGAACATTCATGCGCTAAAAGTTTTTTTTATGAAACAGGAGGGTTTTAACACCCATACTGGAATTTTATTGAATTTAACGGAATACAGATTACAGAGACATGAAATCACGAAACAAAGAAAATTTAAAAAATTATACATAATTCTGTAGCCATAAATCAATCTGTGGGTGTAATTTTGTTTTTGCTCGTAGGATAACTAGAGCAAATTCCTTCTTGAACACTGATCTGCACCTTCGCACTGTATGGGAAATGTTGCTGAAGATCAAGCCATTCATCATCCAAATAGACTAACACATGGTGATAATTATTTCCATAAAGAAAGGGATCTGCAGCTGAATTTTGAAGCTATCTATAATGGATGGAGGATCCAAGGTATTGGGCATGTCAGATTAAGAGTGTCCCAGCAGGCTAAAGAGAAGGGACAATGAAAAAGAAGATGACTAACTTCTTGATACAAAGATACAAACTCTCTTGCGCATTTTTGGAAAAAAAAGTAATGGTTCTTTGATGTGGTTTCTAGACTTATTTCTATATGAAATCTAACATATGTGTTTATACAAGAGAAAAATAGGAACTTAGAACTTATATATAAATGTTTATAGAACATATAAAGAATGAAAAACAACGCACTTCTGGCAAGCGCCCTAGAACTCTAGAAGGTCTACACAGCTAGGGGCTGGACCATCCTAGCATAGTAGCTTACAAGTTCAAATTTTCGAGATTACAAAAAATGGTAGAAAATCGAGATAAGGGTAGCGACAAAACCTACAAAGTGGGTTTGCACCTCCGCTGCTGCCTGCGTGACCAAATTCCGACGTCTGGGAAGAGCGCTCCTACTACTTCGACATTAGAAGCGTTTGGCCAAGCCTCGTAGGTGTTCCTTTTCGACATGGAAGCATTCGGCCCAGCCTCGTCGTAGGTGTTCCTTTTTGACATGTTTGGTGTGGAGAGATCTGTGGCCAAACCCAAACCCAACAATCCGTATATATAGAACACATAAAGAATGACAGAAACAAAGTATTGCAGCCATTTTCTTTCGTCATAGGCCAGTTAAAAACTGAAGGAAATATAAATATATATGTGGAGTAACAAGCCAGAATCCCTCCTTCCATGACAATCTCCTATATCACCTGACAAAAGTAGTTTACAGTCTATAGGGTTCTGGACTCATCGTGTTCTCACTAACTATCTGAATCTTACTGTTACTGATCAGCACATGATTCATTAATCTTCCATTTGGACAATGCATACAGTACTCTGCCTTTCCACCCTTGTAGTAGCCAGCCGCTGTCTTCATCAGCAACAAAGTCCTCATGGTAAAATTCTTTCTTCATCAATAACATTGACTTCATGATGGCAGGATCGAGAGGAAGCTGCTCGAACCCAACCTTGAGGCACCTTGCTTGCCACTGCTGGTAAGTTTCTGGCCTCTCAATCCTGTCAGCACTCTCACATGCTATGACGTTTAAGATCTCCCGCCCAAGTATCCCACCCTCTAACAGCTTTCTCGCTTCATTACCCCGTGAAGCATTCACGTCAAGCATGTCAAACAGTGAGGAGTAATGGAACAGAAGCTCTTTGAAACGTGTTACGAAGAAGGGGGAACTGTATGATCCATTCAGAATGCCGAAAATAAACACCTTTGGGTTCATCCTCCTCATGATCTTCAGTACCCTATCCCTTGCGCTATCCATGGCTACTGTCTCATCGCCGAGGTTCTTCATTCGGTACAAGCAGTTGATTATAAGCACTTCATCCTCCTCAATGTTGAGATCTTCGATCTGAATATCTTCATATCGTGAGTAAATGCCCTGATACTGAAAGGGCACCTTGTACATGTTTGCATAGTCAGCCAACAGCTTCCCTGTCCGCTCAATGTTCTCCAAGGGGCTGAAACCTGGCCGAGGCACTTCTATACCTGTAATCCGAAGCCTTGGAGGCACTCCTTGGTCACCGAAAAGCTGAATCAGTGATGGCCATTGAAAACCAGTGTAGACACCAAAATCGATGATGTGCACCCTAGAGTGGCCTGCTGACGTTTCAATAATAGTTTGGTTAGCGAAGGTGTATGATGCCCTGTGGAAAGGGCAAACTGCAAGATAAAAGTTGTAGACCTTCAACATGTCATCTTCGCTTATCCGCTTTGCCAGCATCTTGGGGAACAACTGGCTCCCTGTCCCAGCCAGGCGTGCCTCGAGGCCATTCACGAAGTAAAATGCCAGTCTCTGGCAACACTCTCCATCTCTTGAGGAGTGTTGTCTTATCTTCTTGATGAGCTCACTGGCCAACAGACGGTCATCAGCTGCCACAGCCTGTGCACAGTGGATGAGGAGGCTCCTGAGATCGACCACCTCTTTCTTGAGCTGCCTAGTACCCCGAGACTTCTGTTGAGCAGTTGATTTGCTTTCACCCTTTGGTGAATTCTTGCTTGCTTCCTTTGCAGCCATGTCTCTCAACCTTGCTGTTTCATTGAAACAGTCCGGACCATAGCATAAAAGAACACTGTCGAGCTTATCATTGTGGTTTATTTCGCAAGTGATGGTACAATTTTTACCCCACCCTTCCCTGTTATCCAAGTCTTGGATATATGGATTGTTCCTGGGGTCTGATATCTGAAAGATCGCATATTTGCTCTTGCCGGCTACCTCTTTCGCTTTAGCAGTGGTCAGTCTGCAAATGGAAAGCTTGTCGCCAACCAAATGGATCACCATCTTATCGAACCCCTTTGCATCCTTGGCTTCTCTTCTAATTTGCAAGGCAGGGAAACCAAATCTCGAGGCCCTCCCAGTGCTTGCCAAAGGCTGATATGGCTGGAAAGAACTCCTGCCATAGCTATATGGACTCAATGGGGCTTGCAAGGACTGCAACATGCTGTTACTGAAAATGTCAGTAGTGAAACTGCTTCTGCGAGGCCTTTTGTGATAACTGTTGCTACCCTCACCTGGTCCATCCCCTGCTTCGCCGCTGTGATGTAGCGGTGACCACTCGAGTGAAAGCGGGTATACCTGCTCAAGAATACCGTGGAAGGACTTCTCAGCGGCCTGAAGGGCGGCCTCTCCTTCATGCGAGCCGACCCTATCATCGATGTCTTCCATCAGGATCTGGCTTATGTGGTGAAGAGCGTTGTTTGGTCTGACCATTTGGTAGTCTGGACTAACTCCTGTAGGAATCTGAATGTGGTTCTGTCCGAGGTTGCTACTGACATTGTACATTCCAGGGATGGTGACTACACCAGAGAATTGCATGTTTGATTCATTCGTTAATTGGGAGAAGAACTGGGGATCACATAGTCTTTGGTCATACAGTGTGAGTTGTTGCTGAGAAGAAGAGGTAGAAAAGCCATCTTGCCGTTGTCCAGGCGTTGTAATGGTGTACAGATCATCAAAGGGAGACTCAATCCTCATCGAATAGTAACCAAACTGGAAGGATTATTATCCCTTCAATAGAACACAAGTGTTCAGCTTGTCTCCGAGAGGAAAACTAGTTTGTATTCCAATGAATTTTCTGCAAAGACAACAAAAATTAGGTCCATCTTTTTTTTCTCGAACAGCGCAGGAGAACTGCGCGTCATTTCATTAAGGAAGAAAAAAGGTACAAAGGTCATAGAGACCCATACAAAGGTCACAGAGACCCAAACAACACACTCATACCTGGATTAATCCGTTATAATTCATGCACTTAATATTCAAAGTTTTGATAATAAATGTTTTTAGATAATAGGTCATTTACATCTGCTAGATTCTACTGTCACTAGCAAAGCATGTTTTTAGCTAGGCGGGGATGTGGTGGTGCTTAGGTGTCACACTAGTGGTACAAGCGTCAACAAATGGATATGATCAACCCATGCACTGTGATGGGTTGATGATGTTAGAAAAGAAAACAACAGTTAGCTTTATTTGCCTATTAAGAATCTTCTTGTCGGCATCAATGTCACACATGAAAGACTCATTTACAACATTTCTTGCAGCAATTATGGATGCTCCTAATTTTTCTTATCTCTTGTCTGAGCTGCAGGATGCATGCATAATCCTAATCTAGCTTGGACATAAAGAGCAAGTGTTGAAGCTGTACTTCACATACCTTTATTAATAGCAATGTCACCTATGTCCCAGGCCTTCAGCAGGAGGTGGGGGAAGAAGAGGGCATGTCTTTCTCTCCAGGCAATGCAAGCAGCCTTATATAGACATAAAAAAAAATTCTTGACCAACAAGACTTGAGGTGTCCTTTGATGTTGTTACACTGAACAGTGAGACTGGCATCAATGTAAACCAAGCAAAGTTATCGCCTCCCATTGCCCTTTGTTTTTCTCTAATTTCTTCTCAAGCAACACCGCCCATAGGAATGTCGACATCCAGGATGCAGACAGAGAATGGTCCAGGCTGTCTTCTCATCCTCTCTATAAACTTAACTCTGCAGTTTGGAAGATCGATAACAGGCAAAAATTGGGAGCAAAGACCAAAGAGCAAGAGCACTTGATGAGCTCAGCTGGTTAGGGTTCCGTGTTCATGAAGGAGTTTGACAATATCATCCATCTGCCCAGCTAACTAGCATGAAGGTTAATGTGAATAATATGATCGATTTATATCCTAACAATAGGCCTAATAATGCTTTACAAAATTTGTTGACCATATAGATGAAGTCATAACTGTTCACCTAAATGAGAATGATACTATACGCATGAAGTTTTGTTCACCCATATGGCAAACTTGTATGTGGAACTACAAGTGAAATATCAGATAATGATGACCCAATGCAGAATGATGTCATCCTACTTTCCTGTGTGCAGTATTTTCTTTTTTTTGACAGTTGATTTTATTTCATGGACAGCAGAGATGCATATACTTTTTTATGTGTCTCCAAGTTTCAATATTTTGCCCAGAGGTGTCCCATCTAACTACAAGGGCAGTCAGCAGCAGATATATATTTGATAAAGTAGATGCAGTCGCACCATATTGCGTAACAGCAGGCATAAGACACCAAGAAATGAACCATTTTTCTTCTCTGATGATGATGAAAACTAGAGTAATAAACTAATAATGGACTGGCAGACAGTCGACGACACTACGTACAAGATGCAGGCACAGCTAATGGTGTCAAATGGAGAGTGATAGAAACAAATGAATCCAGGTTGGTACGGGTGAACCAGTCAAAAATCATATTTTTTTTCATCGTTTTTCTTGTAAGTAAAGAATGAAGATAAGTCGATTTACTAAAGTTAATGAGAGTAAAAAAACGTCTAGAAATGGCACCTGTGAAACAAATGCAGGTGCATAGTCCTATATACTTCATCCATTCCAAAAATTATAAGACATTTTGGCTTTTCTAGATATTTTATTTTACTATGTATTAGAAGTGTATATAAGTACATATAAATAATTATGTATCTAGAAAAGTGAATGTGTAATTTTGAACGGAGGAAGAGGAAGTATATGCTGCTGAAAATGACATAGTGTAGTAGTCTAATTAAATTTGCAAATCAATAATTCCTCGTGCTGCAAGGTTGTTGAAACCTGGTGTTCTATTCTGGCAGGGTCATTGCAAGCATGTTCATTTGGTGCTGGCAGATCTGGCAGCCAGGTATACCTACATCTCCATTATCTGGTGCAAACTTTTTCATGGAAGATTTTTTAGCAGCTTTTAACCGTATTTCTGAGAGTAATCATGCAACAGGATATACATATACACAGTTCTGGCATTGGGACTAACGAATGATGCTTCTGACCAAACAGATTGGAACCTATGAAAAGGCAAAATGCCCTCGTATCGATGACTCCAATGGAAAAGGCAGAATGATACATACAGGACGATATACACTGTTGCTAGTTGCTGCACCTGCTGCTGGCCTGCTAACCTGAAGATAAAAGGTTATTACTTTTGGAAGTGACAAGCTACAGAATAAAAACAGAGATCAGTTGGGCGTGTGATGCTGCTGTTACTGCTGTCAATCTGCAGAGAGAGAGAGAAAAAACAGCTACTGGACAATCTGTTGTTGAACAGAAACGCTGAAGTCCCAAGCAAACACAGAAACGAGTGGAGAAAAATGCAAGCAGCTGGACACAGATTGAGATGAAATCGGCAACCGGTGTATACACTGAATCGATCTCAAGACAGGTGCTACCATCTGTAGCAAACTGCAAGGCAGTCAGCAGCAGATATCTATTTGATAATAAAGTAGATGCAGTCGCACCATAGTGCGTAAACAGCAGGCATAAACTACAAGGAAATGAACCTTTCCTTCTCTGATGATAAAAACTATAGTGGTAAATTAATAATGGACTGGCAGACAGACGACACTACATAAAAGATGCAGGCACAGCTAATGGTGTCAAAGGGAGAGTGATAGAAACAAATTAATCCTGGTTGGTACGGATGAACCAATAATTTTTTTTCCCATCATTTTCTCGTAAAGAATGAAGAATGATTCCATTTAAGTTAAGAAGTCTAAAACTCCTTTCCTTGTAAAGTTAAGGAGTCTTAAAACGTCTAGAAATGGCACTGGGAAACAAATACAGATGTATACATATATGCTATTGAAAATGGCATGTCTAATTAAATTTGCAAATCAGTAATTCTTCATGCTGCAAGGCTGTTCAAACCTGGTGCTTTATCCTGGCAAAGCCATTGCAAAAGCATGTTCATTTGGTGCTGGCAGATCTGGTAGCCAGGCATACCTACATCTCCATATCATCTGGTGATAAAATAAAGCTGCCTTACAGTTTGCTTTTGCATAAAATCGCCTGTAACAGAACCCAGAACAATTCATGTGTTAAAAGTTGTACATTAATTCACAGCTTGATGCAAGTGAATATTGTTTGACTGCAAACTCAGTGATCAACATCTTTGCCCTCTGGTTGAGGATTTCATAGGCAGTGTTCTACTTCGCACTGAACTAATCCCATAGTACCAAAATTACACTGGGGTTGGGAAATAACATTACAACTCAGAACCGTTTTTGATACAATGCTCGTTCTAAGATGCTCCTTAATCTACACTGTCCTGGTGAGTCTCTTCTGGCTGAATGGTGAACAAAGGTCGCATGGTATGTGCACCAAAGGAGCTTCTCAAAAATGAGCCAAACTGTATACTAGAGTCCACGAAAGCTGCAAGCAACAAAAAGGAAAATGACATGTCAATGACTAAATCGATATTGGTCCTTTCCTTTTTGAAGTAGAATAGAATAGTTACCAGGAAAAGGGTGAAAGAAGCGAAAAGCCCCTCCTGAAGTAGAGCCCCATGGCCTCCATATTCCTCCTCGTCAATCTTCAACAGGTATGTGTAGTACCAATAGATAATGCCAGTCGAGATGGTCAGAAATCTGTAAAGGGAGGCCGCATTATGCGTCATATTAGAATACAACCATAGTAAAATTCACATGCTGAGGTCAAATAAAGTCATAAAGATAAAACCCAAAAGTCACCATAATTTTTTAGCAACGGATACCGACATCTTGGTCATGGAAACAAAACAACGATTTTGCTTTGCGTGGAAACCAGCACGTCATTTGATTAGCATTCATCTGAAACTTAGCAGGTAATCAACCATGGTTCTATTGTGCAAGTCTTTTCCTGTTTGCTAAGGCCACCTTAAAAGTATTGTACAGTCAGTCCTGACCAAGACACATTATGGAAAACCATGTACTCCTACTTACAGCCCGAAGATAGTCTAGAGCGTGATAAACTCCATCAAAGAAGACAAAGAAAGGTCCACCTGAACTGAATCGTTGAAGTAGACAACTACATACCGCCGCAGCTGTGTCACGGTAGTACCAATTAGCAGGAATTAGAATTCTGGGCATCGAAAATAGCCCAAGCGCACTGTTATACAGAGGTAGAAACTGTCAAATTTAGCTACCGCCCAGCTAATCAGATCCCTAACTCACAAGTAAACGCAAGGGGCAGATCTGACCGCACACGTGACTAGTAGCAGTGATAAAATCGTCCCTGAACCGACAAAAAAAATTGAGAAACCGATCACTCTCCTGAATTCCAATCACACAAACACTATCAATCAATTTAACAGTGACCATGCCTGGTCGCAATGTACCAGAGCTATAAAATCCATGTGATGTCTATCTAATCTAATTCTAACAAATTACGAAGTGTATGTATATACAAAAGGGCTTAATTTCGCTTATGTGCGCGTAGGTGAAGCTACAGATCTACACACGGCAAGGCTGGAGCTTGACAAGATGGGAGAGAGACAGAGGAGTTAGGAAGGGGACTGACAATGCGATCCAGACGGCGCCGACGAGGGGGACGGCTCCCCAGAGCAGGCCGCAGATGAGCCCCACCGCCTGGCGGATCCAGTGCACCGCGTCCAGGAGTTGGTCCTGCCACAGCCCCCGGCCGAGCCGAGACCAGAGCGTCAGTCAGCACGGCAGCAGCTACCCGGCGCGTGCGCGCGCAAGACGAGGGGCGGGGCGTACCTTGTCCAAGGAGGCCTCCGGGTCGAGGTACCTAGCGAGCTTGGAGGACAGCGCGTGGCCGCCGCCGTTTGACTGCTGCGCCTGGGCCTGCGCACGCGACTGCTTCGCCGACGACCTCGCCTTGGCCATCCCTCGCCCTTGCTGCCGCTCGCTGCGGGTGGGGGAGTAGAAGCGGATGGAGCGGCGGCGCGGCGGCGGTATCCCCGAGGCGAGGCGGGGCCGTTGGGACTTGGGAGATGGGATCGCGGGCGGTCGCGGCGGCGCACGTGGGGAAAAAAATCGAAATCGAGGCAAACCACAAAAGCAGTTGGCTCAAAACTCAAAAGCCACCCCACAACTTTTGGTATTTGCGTTTATGCAAATTTTATTTTTAGGCCTTGTTTAGTTCAACCCGAAATCCAAAAAGTTTTTAAGATTCCCTGTCACATCGAATCTTGCGGTACATGCATGAAGCATTAAATATAGACGAAAACAAAAACTAATCATGCAGTTTGACTGTAAATCACGAGACGAATCTTTTGACTCTAGTTAGTCTATGATTGTACAATATTTACCACAAACAAACGAAAGTGCTACAGTTCCGAAAACTATATATATATATATATATATATATATATATATATATATATTGTATATATATTTATTTTTTTTTTTTTATTTTATATCACACTATATATATTTTTATATATATAAAATATATGAATCTATATATGTATAACTACATATACAAACACT
>Ga0182004_10005864_pt1 | contig 10006 bp, 8 predicted proteins | sample Sormic07211540_1_FD_120479 | JGI IMG/M metagenome (GOLD analysis project Ga0182004, IMG submission 120479) | Endophyte microbial communities from Sorghum bicolor roots, Mead, Nebraska, USA - 072115-40_1 MetaG | ecosystem: Host-associated > Plants > Roots > Unclassified | place: USA: Nebraska... | reverse complement strand
GTGAGGTCTTGATAACCTATTATGAAAAGAGTATGCAACTATTGAAGGAATTCAAGGATTTCCGATTAGAGCATGTTCCTCGATTACATAATGAAGAGGCTAATCGGTTGGCTCAGCATGCCTTGGGATATCAACCCATCTTAAATATATTATCGGCAATCAGTGCCGATGATTGGAGAAAAGAAATTGTTGATTACTTAAAGGATCCATCTAAAAAGGTTGAGAGGCGTGTTAGGTTTCAAGCTACCAAATATGTACTCCTTGAAGATGAGTTATATTATCGGACAATAGATGGGGTTCTACTCAAGTGTTTAGGTGATGATGAGGCTAAAAGCTTGATGGGTGAGATCCATGAAGGAGTATGTGGAGCACATTAGTCGACTTTTAAGATGAGATAGATGATTAGGAGAAACGTGTATTATTGGCCGACTATACTTGAAGATTGCTTTAGATATTTCAAAGGATGTCAAGGATGTCAGAGATTAGGCAATATTCAAAGGGCACCCGCATCGGCCATGAATCCTATTATTAAGCCTTGGCCGTTCCGGGGATGGGCTATTCATCTAATCGGCCAGATTTATCCACCATCAAGTAAAGGACATAAGTTCATCTTAGTTGCCACTGATTATTTTACTAAGTGGGTTGAAGCTATTCCTTTGAAGAAAGTGACATCGGCTAACATGATTGATTTTGTGAAAGAACACATTGTCTACCGATTTGGTATTCCTCAAACGTTTACTACCGATCAGGGTACTATGTTCACATCGGGAGAGTTTGATGAATTTGCAATCGGTATGGGGTTTAAAGTGTTGAATTCTTCTCCTTATTATGCTCAAGCCAATGGGCAGGCCGAAGCATCTAACAAAGGAATTATTAAGCTCATCAAACGGAAGATTGAAGAAAATCCTAAGAGGTGGCATACATCGTTGAATAAAGCCTTGTGGTCATATCGGATGTCATGTCATGGATCGACCAAAGTTTCACCTTATCAGTTAGTGTATGGACACGATGCATCGGCTGCCGATGATTATGCTACTTTGATAAAAGATGGATTGGACAATTTGGCAGAGCATCGGCTGAGAGCTTTGATAAGTATAGAAGAAAATAAAAAGAGAGTTGCTAGGTGGTATGTTAAAAAGGTAAAAGCTAAGGTTTACCAAGGGAGATTTGGTGTGAAAATTAATTTTACCGATTGGGACTAAAAATTCAAAGTTTGGCAAATGGTCTCCTAATTGGGAGGGTCCTTATCGGATAAATCGGTCTGCTCCTGGTAACGCTTATATTTTGGAGACTCTCGAAGGAGTTGAATTTCCCAGAGCATTAAATGGAAAATACTTGAAGAGATATAATCCAAGTATTTGGGTTGATGCATAATGGTTCAAATGCCGATAACACTCCTATTGGCTGGATAAAATGTATCTGGGGCAGTGCGTGTTTTCAAAAGTGCCGATAACAATCCTATCGGCTAGACCAGAATGATTAAAAGTTTTCTAGAAACAGGACAAGATAAGCTGCCAATGAAGGGTTCACAAGTTCAGCAGAGCTTGGATAGCCGATATGGCACGCAAGCGGATTTGGTTGGCTTCTTCTATCTCCCGGATGTCTTCATCGGCAGAACCCTCCACTGGCTTCAGCTTCTTCTTCATCTGCAGCGCCTTGCGGGCCTGAATGTTTTGTTCCTGTTAGAGGGTCTTGATCATCTCAGGCAGCTGGCTTTCTTCTTACTGAGCTTGAGAGAGAGCCTCTTCCACTTGCTTGAGTTCTGCCAGCAGGGCTTCCCTTTTTGCCGATAAGTCGGAGATCTTTTGCTTCAATTCATCTCCCGAGGACTGCAGAATGTCGATGCTCTTGTGCTTCTCATCGGCAAGGCGCTTCACTTGCATTACTTCCTCTGAGAGTTGGGCGTGGGTGGCTCTATCGGCAAGGCGCTGGGTGGCCTTTTGGTACTGGAGTTGGCGGCTCTCCAAGTGTGTAGCCTGGAAGAGGATCTCTTCGGCATCGGCTGGGATTTGACCCCGAAGAGCTTTGAACAAAGCTTTGGCTAGATCAGAGTCATCAACCAATTGAGCAGTGTCTTGGTATAGCAGGGCCAACAGATCCTCCAATTTTGCTCTGATTTCTGCCGATGAAATCCCTATTGCCTGAAAGGAGCTTGCTTCCTCGCCTTCATCATCAGAGATCTCGATGGCGAAGGAAAACAAGCTGTCCGGAGAGTCTTGTTCCTAGAGAAAAATAAGATGAGTTATTTGATGATTAGACATTAGTGATATAAAAAAGGGAAATCAGATAACTTACTTGTTTCAAAGCTATTTCGCGCCTCTGGTTGGTTAATGCCATTGGTACCACAGGTTGATCGGCTGGAGTTGTCGATGGAACAATGTCAACTGGGAAATGATGATGATAATTATAAATTGGAAAAATAAATCCATCGGTGATGATTTTATGGACAATACTTTACCTTGAGGGGGTGCAGTGCTTGTCTGATCTGAAGAGACTACCGATGATATGATTGGATCCACTGGATCGGAAGTCTGCTCAAGCACATCCGCTGATGTTTCTTATGGCTGAGGTGCTTCTTGTGGTTGAGGTGGAGACGGTGCTTGCTGTGTTTGGACTTCTGGTGAAGAAGGGGACGATTCCACGTGAATCGGCGACACCGGACGAGGAGGAGAAGGCGGTGCTGTCTTCTGGCGTTTTGGTTGCGACTTAGTGCTCTTGGGGGCCTTTCTCTTAATTTGGCTTGGCTGGGGGGTATCGACACTTGTCTGGGTACTTCTGGTTCTTGCCGATTTGCTAGTTTGTTGATACAGCAACAAAAGTTTCATAAGTACGAATGTAACAGAGTGTTGATGAAATTTTGGTTGAACCGTGAAAGTTACCGATGAAGTTTCCAGAGCGGCCGATCTATCCTGAAAAAGTTATGTGAGTATAAGATGGAATCGGTATGAACTGAGGAAATTAAAGATTTACCTTGAAAGCTTGTGCCAAGGTAGCAACGGCAACCGTTGGAGATGTCTTTGATCGCCTAGTGGTTATCTTCTTGAAACGCACATTCCGGTGCATTAGGGCTGCCAGGCTTGGTGCATTATTGCTGATCAGAGAAATCGGGCCCGATGGAAGGAGCTCGATCAGCTTACCACTCCTGCTGATGGTTGGTGGTGTGTCGTCAACCTGTTCAAAAGGGAGAAAGTGAGTTACTGATAAGGATAAAAGTAGTAAAAGGATTGAAGCATCGGTTGAAGACTTACAGTGTTTTCAGGGACTTTATACTTGGGGTCGATCATACCATGGTATGTGAGATCCGATGTGCAGAATAGATGCTCTTTCCACTCCTCCCACCACTGTTTGTATGCTTGAGTAATGAAGAGAGCTGGGATCCAGGCCGATAGATCAATGTCTGACGTATCAGCATTTGGTGGGAGCTGGGCTATCCTGATCCATTCGAGACCACTGGTTATGGTTTCCCTTGGTTTCACTACATCGGCGTAACTCAGTCCAATCGGCAGCTGCCCAAAAGCTAGTTGACGAGCCAGTGTCGATGGGTTGTAGAATTCATAAGTGGGGTTGGAGTTCTTCCCACTGCCGAAGGTATTCACTGGAATAGCCCTTGGTGTGATGATTGCTATCATCAAATCTGTATCTTTATTAATGGCATAGTCAAAAGGATGGAAGATCAACGGGAATCTGGTTTCTGGATCTTCATAGGGCATCCACGCCCGCTGATCTTTGGTGAGACCTTCATAGAGAGTTTGGAAGAATCGGCTGACCTGGTCTTCATTACCACCAGTGCCAGGTAAAACTATAGTAGCCTCGCCATAGTTCAGAGGTGGGCGAGTTGCCGATTCTTCATCGGTCAATTCATGACCCTCGGCAATATCTCTGGGGAAGCGCTGTGCAAAGAGGTCAAATCTGAGGCGTTTGTGCATATGAACACTGAGCCACATGTTGATGAACCACCAGGGACCTCCTAAGTTGTCGATAGGTTGGCCTAATAAAAGCTTCTCAGCTACTTGGTGGAGGAGGTGATAAGCAGAGCCAAGCAAGTATCATCCAAGAGGGAATCGAGCGCCTTCGGCCAGTCTTTCTGCTACCGATAGATAGACAGAGGTTGGCCCTACCGATCCGCCGCAGAAAACGAACTTATCTAACCACATATTCAGGAAGACAACGTGTTCCCTCTGACCGACTGGCCCTGTTTTTTGGTATTTCTAGATGTATCCCGACCAACCACCGATGTTGCAGGTTTCTACTTTGCGCTCAGGCTTGCGATCATATAAATGGTTATCATCGGCAGTTGATATGTCTAAACCAGTGAGCATGAGTACGTCGGCAAGAGTAGGGGAAGCAGGGCCATGACCAAATACAAAGGCATTGAGGGTATCAGACCAGAAGTATGAAGCAACTATCAACAGTGATTCATTCCTCTCCATGTCAGCAATGGATAGCCTAATGCATTGGTCTAATTTTCGCTCACCCCATTGGACTTCATTCGAATTGCCGATTCTCAGGAACCAATCTTTCCATCCCTTGGTAGGACTGGGCCAGGAACGGAAAGTATCTTTCCACAGATCTAAAGAGAAGTTTTTGGCTCTAAAGGGGATCCTATTTGTCTCTACATTTATCAAATCAGTAGGATCTGGGTTTCCCAATGGACCGAGACACTGGAAGTGGGGTTGATCGGTAGGAATCACAATCTTATCAGCCAATTCCTAAGAGGTTTAAAGGTTGGAAGAACAGAAAAAAAGAAACAAAGGAAAAATGTACTCAGTAAAGATTCGTAGAGGAATAGGAGTACAATAGGAGTATGATAAAAAGAAGAAAGGGAGTGTTGAGTTGACCTCAGGGACGACAAAGTTGATGGCCATTTTTCCTGAGAAGAGGAAAGAATCGGAGACTCAGAAGATTGTTGAAGGAGATCCTTGCCAGAGTTCTTGAAGCCCTCGAACAGTGCCACCGCCAGGAAGGTGGATTTGAAGCTGAGGAATGACAGGATGAAAGAAGGGTACCAAAGAAGGAGGTATTTATAGATCGAAGAGGGCAGGGGCAAATCTGACTTATCTCTTCGTTGCATCCGAGAAATCCGAGGGTGTTTAGGTGGATATGGTAACAGTTCGCAAGGTAATCAAGGGATTGCGCAGGTGATTTGACAGTAAGCGGTCGTAATTTTGGGGATATCTTACTGTGTAAGATCTCCTGGTCGGCTCATCGGCAGTTTTCTCTAACAGAAATATTGCCGATAGACGTGTGTTTGAGAAATTCGGTTTGAGGAGTTGAGAGATTCGAGGAGCATGCAGGAGAACCGGGCTAAGGTTTTTTGGATTTGGTAATAAATTGCTGGCAGAAAGGGATAATTGCGGCAAGGCATCATTACTGAGAAGAATTTCGGAGCATTAATGATTTATACTCCGAAATTGGGGGGCATGTGTTGACACCATTTTTGGACACGTATCTCTGGACGCGCATCTGGAGTCAATAAGGTATAGATCGGCAGGCAGGAAAGTGGTGGCTAGTCTACAGAAGAGTTGCCGATGAGGGTTGGTGCCGATGGAAAAGGACAGGATATGGTTAAGTCCGGGAGTGGTGATGGATTCGTGCCGATGACTGGTGTTGATGGTTGCCGATGGCTATGAAAAGTGGCTTGCTGATGGTCATGGAGAAAGGTGCAGGGGTTGTCGATCGACTCATGGCGGTGTACCGATCGGTTGTGGATGATGATTTAATTTTTTCCATAGTTATTAGAGTTCGTTTTGTATATGGATTCCGTTCAATTTGGAGTTCGAGTCCTCGTCGTGTCTGGTTGTAACTCTTTTGAACAGGGTATAAATATAGACCCCGTGACAATGTAATAAACATCTATCAATCAATTAAACACAAGTTCTTACATCTAGCATCTACTTTTTTGACGATTTCGTCACCCTGCATTTTTTTTTACTACGAGTTCTTTAGAATTCTTCGAGTCAATCTCGATGAGTTCTCGAGTTCCGCGTGAATACCTCTTGGCCGTGACATCCGGGCGCATCGCTGTTGTCAGGACCAAAGTGTTCAAAGTTACCACCTTTGTCGATTGTAAGGTCAAATCGGTTGGCACGCCTTAACATTTGAAATCGGGTATTAGCCCTTTGTGTTTGCAGATCAGCTTTTGCATCAACACTATGATAGACATATAATAAAAGTAGACAATGACTATTGCAATTAAGAACAAAAGGTCTATTAATGTTTCCCTAATCATGATGAATACAATAAGAGAGAAAGACTAGAACTATACCAGACTCCGCAACTCTAGACAGTCGCTCCAGATCTAGACGATGAACTAGAACTCCTCTACTTCTAATCTAACTAGAACTAGAACTATGAACTAGAAGGCTCTTGATGAACTAGAAGGCTCTTGATGGCTTAATGGCTTGAGGCCTTACTGAATGAATGAGTTCTTCTCCTAGGGGGGTCTGCACTTTCTTTTATAGTCCGGTGGGGTGAACGTGCGCCGTTTGATCAAACCGACTTAGAACACGGCCGAGATGCATCTTTGGAGGTAGTGGAGAAAGCTTCTAGAAGCAGGGACCGGGAACCCTAGGTAGGGCGCCGAGTGGCCTCATGTGGGGCTGGTCGGGCCCACCCAGTGGCCCTGTGGGTCCTGTCTTCTCTTGTGTCTTCCAGAAGGTTCCCACATCCCAATGGTGTTTGATTTTGTCGCGGTTAAGTTTCGTGATTTTTATGCACTTGAAACCCTCCTTAATGCCTTTCTAGAATAGTCCCTGGAAAATATGAAATATCCAAAACTCATAGAAGTTGTTAGTTAAAACCCTAGACTAGTGTGTATTCATGTATCTTTTCATGTCTAAAGTCTTAATAAAAGTTGACGTTATCCGCCGTCAACAGGGACCAACTCTTAGATCTCACGCTTTCTAGCTTGCTAGAGGGTTTTATCAACAAACTAAAGGGGTTGATCTGCCCTGCGATGTTGAGACCTGTTAGCATATGAACAGCGGCTAATGTAGGGGACATCGGGCCTTGTCTGAAGAAGAAGGCATTATATATGTTGGACCAGAAGAAACAAATAGCCTTGAGCATAGGTTCATTCTTCTTGATGTCAGAAAGAACTAGGGAGATGCATTGGTCAAAGTTGCAAATTTCCCAATCCATTCTCTTCTTAGCCGATACTTTAATCAACCAGTCCCTCCAGCCTAGGATGATTGATGGCCAGTTCCTCATGGAAGTTTTCTTGTCCCAGAGATTTGGATGCATATTGGAGTGCTTGAAGGGGATTTTATTGGTCTCAACGATGATTGCCCTGCTTGGATCTGAGTCACCCATAGGGCCTAAAAAAATCTTGTGCAAGTTGTCTTCGAGAGGGATGAATATTTGGTTCGATCCTAGGGTTAGAAAAGAAAATGAAAAGGGGTTGAAAGAGCAAAAGAGATCAGAAGAAACACAGGAGAAGGAGGAATACCTTAGGGATGTTGTTGATGGACGCCATTGAAGTGAAGAAATTGTCGAGTTGAGAGCTCGGTTGGATGGTGTTGAATCGTATTGATGTCTTGCGAGTTGCGTGGGTTTCAAATTTTCGACTGAAATTGCTTTAGAGGGAAACCCCAGCTTTTTAAGACCGACGGACAGAGAAGAACAGAGAAGTAAGGAGTCATCAATGTGTCCGCGCCGGTTTTGATTAAGATTGGATAATTGGCAATTTTGGAACAAAATTAATTTTATCCCAAAATTTAGGGGCACGTGTTAATCCCAAATTAGCAAGACAGAAAATTGCCTGTGGGCCTGCTTCGTGGAAAGGAGGGATAGCCGGATAGTGGATCGACTAAACAGAAGCATGGATGAAAATAGTCGATCAAGGGGATGTCGAATCAAGGCAAAACGTGAGAAGACGTGTCGGATTTCATCACGAATTACGAATTAGTCTACATTACCTTTTTTTGAGTAGTTGTGTAATATTAGGACATATGACTAGGTTTCTAGGCTACAAATATTAGAAACTCGATCCTTGTAAGAATATACATAATCAATATACAAACCCTTTTTGGCTCTGTCCACCAACCTTAGGAGTAGGACTAAGAGTAGATCTCAACAAGACCTTCGACAAATCGAGCTACATCGGTTGATTTCGACATTTGGTTTGCTTGTAAGTATTTATCACGGTTCATGTTTAGTTTGTCACAGCTGCATCATCCAAACTCGTGTTAAACTCGATTTGAACTAGTTATCGACTTAATCTTTTTTGTAAGGCTGCATTGTTCTAATCTCTTACAAAGATAATCTCTTACAAAGATAGGTTTAAGTTAGTTATCGGCTCTATTAAATTGGCAATTTAATAGATTCAATAAGTTATCAATATTGTTTGAAGACTAATGTTTTATTCATTGTAACAATCAAAATTCGACAGATTAGTTTAAACATTAAATATAAATTCTTGCGATAAATTTCAATAAACAATAATTATCAAGTAAATTTAAGATAGCTAATTTGTTGATCTTGGTTGTTACATGTTGTGCGTTCGAGATATTTATCTAATCATAATTAGTCTGGTAATTTCAAACTAAATTCGATTATGATAAAGTAAATAGATCTTGTTCGTGTTTTATGGACTCTGTATCGGCTAGCCAATCTAGTTAAGTTTTAAAGAATAGCGCACGTTTGTAAATTCAATTATGGTATTAAATAAATTAGTAATCTATGTTGAGTTTATTGAAGCCCGCTGACCTTTAGACCAGGTGAATAAGCTTAACATATTTATGAAAGTAATATATTAAGACTGTAGGCCTATAGACCAGTTTTAATGAATTATTGTTTGCTTAATGAATAAAAAGATAAACATGCGTAAACTATATCCTCTACATATACCACGTATCAACTAAATGGTCGATCCAGTTACTTATTGTTCGTAACTCAATCATTCAATAACATTCAAAAATAACTTAACAATTGAGCAATAAATATCATGATGCATTAGGAGATGACTCTTTAGTCAATTTTCTTTGGTCAACGACGTTTTTGAGCCATATATTCTTGGATCTGGCAATAACCTACAAGTTCTATAATTTGACGTTTATCTTTCTTCCTCGTCAATTTCAGGTCAAATTAACCGACATGCCTCGGATTTGAATAACCAAGCTAAGCCCGTGTGTTGAGGCTCAGGAGGTCCAGTACACGTCCTCTAAGAGCCACCGAGATTGTTGAACAAGAAGCAAATTTTTGCACTAACACCTTGATATAGGAAACCGGATGCTCTTAACATAGTGATTTTAATTTTTATAAATTTTGTTATTTTAAAAATAATCTCATTATTTTTTATTCTTAACTCTTTTGGTCATGATGTCGGGTGCATGTTGCCATGCTGTATACATTGACGTGGTAAGCTTTTTCATGTTAGGCCTTGTTTAGTTCCTAAAATTTTTTAAGATTCACTGTCACATCAAATCTTACGGCACATGCATTAAGTATTAAATATAGATAAAAAAGATAACTAATTGCACAGTTTACCTTTAATTTGTGAGATAAATCTTTTGAACATAGTTAGTCTATAATTGAATAATAATTATCAAATAAAGCCGAAAGTGCTACAGTAGCGAAACCCAAAATTTTTCGCGAACTAAACAAGGCCTTAGTTGAGGATTTTCAATGCAAAATTTTTCATGTAATCTTATTATTTTAAAAATAACCTCGTTATTTTTTTAACTCTTTTGGTCATCCTAACATGTTTGGTGCATGTTGCCACGCCGTATTGACGTGGTAAGCTTTTTCGGGGATTTCCAATACAATTTTTTTCACGTGAAAGTCACCATTCAGTATAGTGGATTTTACTGTATCAATGCATGTGGTGTGGTAGTGTAAGACCTTGTTTAGGCCTTGGCCTTGTTTAGTTCCGAAAAGTGAAAACTTTTCGGTACTGTAGCACTTTCGTTTGTTTGTGACAAATATTATTCAATCATAGACTAACTAGGATCAAAAGATTCGTCTCGTGATTTACAGCTAAACTGTGTAATTAGTTTTTGTTTTCGTC
>Ga0182004_10005863_pt1 | contig 10006 bp, 13 predicted proteins | sample Sormic07211540_1_FD_120479 | JGI IMG/M metagenome (GOLD analysis project Ga0182004, IMG submission 120479) | Endophyte microbial communities from Sorghum bicolor roots, Mead, Nebraska, USA - 072115-40_1 MetaG | ecosystem: Host-associated > Plants > Roots > Unclassified | place: USA: Nebraska... | reverse complement strand
TCTAAACCCTAACTTTGATGGCTACCTCTGAATAATGATTTCTTCTCTTCTCCTCCAGGGGCCAGGGGGTCTGGTTTTATAGTCCCCTCAAGTGAACGTGAGCCATTGGATCAAACCGACATATATTGTATGGCTTAGATTGATCCTTTAGGTCGGTGGAGCGTAGTCCCGAAGCAGAGTCCTGATTGGACTCCTGGCCTGGGCGGGCGCCCTGCCCCCGAGCCCGATTCCCTTCTCGTTCGTTCCCGTGGCTTCTCGATTCTTCTAGATTAAGGAAAATTGCGCGGCACGTAATTATCTCGTTGTAAACATGACATGTGGGCCTTCTCTCCATATTATCTGATAACCCCCTGCAGAAATAGATAAACACCAAAGCTCATGGAATTCTGTCAGATAAGACCCTAATTCTAGATGTTTGTTTCATATTGATCCTTTTTCATGTTTATTTGATTATTAATTTTAGTACTTAAGGACCGTCAACAGCTACCACGACAGGGTGAAGCCGTCGTACAAGGACAAATGGTGATGCGTACCTCAGAATTCCAAAAGAACCCGGTCGATGAGATCGTGGTGCAAATACTATGTACGCTTCAGGTGCCCTGGGGTAGGTCGGGGAGGAAGAAGGATGTGGCACACTGTCGGCATCTAGACTCGTGGTCTAGACACAAACGAGTATAAGTATGCATGACTACCTAAGCCCGGATGATGATGCAAGTGGAACACAGAGAATTTATACTGGTTCGGGCTGGGGATGCCCTATGTCTAGGTGAGATCGGAGATCTGTATTGCCTTGCACCCAAAGGTGCTTGTAGTAGGGGAGTACAAGTAGGTTGCGAGAGAGGGTAAGTCCCAGGTCTCGGCTTTGTGTGGTGGACAGAGTGCTGGCTGGTACTCTGTGAGTGAACTAGCTTGGAGTTGTGAAGTGTGTGTGCGACGTGGTTGAGCTTGCTTTCATTGTGTGTCTGTCTTGATCGTGAGCCCTGGCTCCCCTTTTATAGCCTCAAGGGGAGGCAGGTTTTTACATGTAGGCTAGGATATTTCCTCTACTGAGTGGAGGGGTTACAGTCCCGACCCTGTAGGAGTTTGACCTTCCCGTCCTTGAGGTATGGTTGACAGTATGGTTATTCCTGTGGGGAGTTGCCGAGCCCTGTTGGAGTCGTGGGGGTCGGATCGGCGACACTGTAATCTGTCATGTTAGCAGTGGGAAAAGATAGCAAAGAGTTATGCTGATCAACCTCTCCCATTCACCTTTTACTGTGAGGCGGTACACCACAGTGAAAGAGGCAAGGCTGCACAATGAAAGAGGTGATGCTTCAGTGACCAGGGTGGTTGGAACAGTCGCCACCATGCCCTGTTGCGATATGGTTGTTACTGCGCCTGTCATGTCATGGGTACGGGCGACGTGCGTTGAAAGCCTTGCCCTGGTCGGGCGAAGCGGTGTTGGCGCCCGAGCCCTGGAGGGGTCGGGCGAGACGGAACTTACGCCCAAGGCCAAGGGGGTCGGGCGAGGCGGTGTCTGCGTCCGAGCCCCGGGGGGTCGGGCGAGACGGAACTCGCGTCCGAGGCCAGCGGGGTCGGGCGAGCCGCGATTTGGGCCCGAGATCGAGGAGGCTGATGTGCTGGGGCCCACGTCCTGGTGATTGTCAACGACTTGCTTAGTCTTTTTTGCAATTTTTATAGCTCTGATTTGGGTATCCCTTGTATGGTACCCAACAGTAGCCCCCGAGCCTTTGAAGGGGTGAGCTTACCTCTTCAAAGGTTCTTTTCTAAGGGACCATTATTGTCCAGGTGCTTTTTTACTTCTCTTCGGAGGGTGCGCGCGAGCGCACCCGCCGGGTGTAGCCACCGAGCCTTTTGGAGGAATGGTGTTATTCCTTCAAAGGCTTTTACCCCTGAGTGATACAATCGGGAGTATTTGAGGGATAGGTTGCGTGTTCTTTACACGTAGTGCCTGTTCCCAAAGCGTGAGGAAGCCCCCGGGCCCCTTCCCCACAAGGGTCGATTAGGTTCCTTCTCGTCTTAGTAATTACGTCCCTCATTAGTCCTTTCGCTCAGAGGAGGGGTGGGTCGCGCCGTACTACCCTCGATGTGCGAGTATCAACGTTCCCCGGGAGCTACAAGCGGGTAAATCCAAGTGGATGTCTGAGCCCTATTCGATAAGGGTCGGCTGGTGGCCTTATGGGCACATCTCAGAATACCCGAGGGCAGTCACGATGGATGTCGGAACCGTTCGCTAGGTTCCGATGGCTCGGTGCCTCCCACGACGGGATTCCACTCGCGTGACACCCGCATGGGTCTCGGATATGACTGGTAAAGATGCGCCGACCCCCTATGGGGCTCGGTCCTTGGCCTCTATTGTGCTCATCTTCAATCATCCCTTGCTCAGTCATCCTGAGGTGACTGTTCGAACCTGTTTTGCAGGTCAGTCTCACATCCTCTGGAACGTAGGTGGCCATGGCTTGGGGATTTTTGGCCCTGTAAGGCTTCTTTAGATTTGTTTGTAGTATCGGGGTCGGGCGAGACAGAATCTGCGCCCAACGGGAACCGCCTTGCGATTTTCGCTCGGGGTCAGCAAGGGGTCGGGCGAGACGGAGTCTGTGCCCGACGGGAACCGCCTTGCGACCTTGGTCAGCAGGGGGTCGAGCGCCGCTTGCCCTGGAAGGAACCGCCCTGACATAACTTTTCAGGGCGCTCCTTTTGAGGCGCGGCGCATGGGGAGTCGAAACGGCCGTGCCGTTGTACCCCGTCTGGATGCGACGTTTCACCTGTGAATTTAATGTGCGTGTGCGGCGGGCGTGAGAATTGGAGGGAGTTGGCGCTTCGAGTTTTTCACCTGGTGGGAAGCGGGTGACGGTTGCTCTTTTTTTCCTTTGGTCTTCTACGCAGGCGGTGTGGCCGTGGTACGCTCTCTCTATAAAAGCAGCCATAGGGGACTTGGTTTCTTTCCTCCTGCTTCTGCGCAAAAAAACTCTTGCCTCCTGCCTTTTCTCCTGCTGCCATCTTCTTCAGCTTCGCCGCTCAAACGCCCTATTTCACCCGGAGCCATGGCCGGCGACGATGTCTGGCCGCCCAGCAACGTGACCAGGTCTGCGCTAGATGCCCGCGTAAAGGCCGGGATTCTCCGTCCCCTCACGGACGTCGAGCTGTCGGAGTGGATCGTCCCCTCGGCGAACGATAGGGAGCCAAACCCGCCCCCGGGCTATGTGGTTTGCTTCCTATCGTTCTTAGACCGGGGGTTCGGAACTCCGACCGACCGCCTGATCCGGGCGATCCTCCACTACTACGAGGTGGAGCTGCACAACCTCAACCCCAATTCGGTGATGCAGGCAGCCGTTTTTGCCACAGTATGCGAGGGGTTCCTGGGGGTCCCTCCCCATTGGAACCTCTGGATCCACCTCTTCAAGGCGGATATGGCCGCCCGCTATGAGGGAGGGGAAAAATTTCCCTTGTGGGTCGGCGGCTGCACGTTACAGCTCCGCCAACAGCGATCTTCCCAGTACATCTGGAGTGCGATGCCCACATCGAACCGGGGGTGGCAGAGCGGATGGTTCTACCTCCGGAATGACGGCGGGCTGCTCCCGGCGTACACCGGGAAGATGGTGACAGAGTGTCCCCAGAAGTGGGTGTGGGGCGCTCCTGCGGAGGAGCAGAAGAGGCTTGCCCCGCTTCTCGCGGGGCTCGGGAAGCTGCGTGATGCCCAGGTCACTGCGGCCACGGTGGCGACGGCGTTCCACAAGAAGAGCTTGCTCCCGCTAGCGCAGCGGCGGGCATTTATGTTCGAGATGGCCCCGAACGTCCCCTGGGTCGGGACGAGGATGCTGGCGGAGCCAGTATCGGCATCGGATATAACTGCCCGGGTCGCGAAGACGACGCACCCGGACTTGAAGAATTCTCGGGTGGTGCCGATGCGCCCTGACATGGGCTATATTTCTCTGGTAGGGTGTTGACTTCTGCGCTTGTTTCCTTTTTCTCCCTGCTTTTTTCTTGATCGCTGCTTGTTTGCAGAGGATGGGGATCGTCAGGGATTCCCTGCCCCCTGTCCTAGAGGACAAAGAGATCCGGGCCAAAAATCAGGCCCAGAACGAGGAGCAGAAGAAGATTAAGGAGGACAAGAAGGCGAAGGCTGCGAGGAAGGCGCAGCGGCGAGAGATCTCCGCCAAGAACCACCGCGAGGACGAGAAGGCACGGGTCGCCCCGCCCGACTCTCTCGAAACTTCGGTCTCGGAGATTGAGGGCGGGGGAAACAACGCGGACTGGCTCGATGAGTAGGCGGAGGAGGACGACGTAATCCCCCCTGCCGGTGGGGGGATTGAAATCCCGGAGGGGTCGAGGGCCCGAGGGGGGTCGGAGGCCCCCGAGGGGTCCCAGGTGCCGGGGGGCGGGCAGACCGTCCCCCACATTATTGTAGACGACGAGGACGGCGCCCCTCGGGAGAGCTCGGTTTCCGTGGGTCCCTAGGGAGAAGGCATCGGGGGGGCGAGTCCGAGGTGCCCCCTCAGCCGGAAGCGCCGGAGGGCCCAATAGAGCCCCGCTCGGTGCCCGGAGCGGAGGCAGGCGACTCGGCGGAAGCGCCGCAGGCCGAGACCACCATCGAAGTCCCTGCGCCATCTGCTAGGGAGACAGGGGTCCAGCCAGCGGCTCCTAGCGCTCCGGGAGGCCCACAGGGAGTTCCGAGCTCCCAAAAGAAGGCAACTCCCCGAGCGAGGTGCGCGTGGGTTTTCTACTTTCTCTTCGGATTTTTTGTTTTTCTCTTTCTTCTGACTTGCTTTATCTTTTCAGATGGAAGCAAAAAGCGACGCCAGTGGCGCTGGCCCCCCTGAAGGCCGTGAAGAGGGGGGCGCAGTCGACACCTGGGTCGGCGAGGCCCAAGTCGCCGCCCCCCTGAGCCGCGAAGAGGGGGAGCCCCGTCGGGAAGGAGAGGGGTAGGAAACGGGGACGCCGAGGCCCCAAGGGTCGGAGGAGACAGTCCTCGCCCCCGGGGCTATGCCTCCTCCTAAGGATGCCGATCTGGGAGGCGCGGCTCGGCCTGCGCAGATTGAGGAGGGCCGGGCCATCGTGGCGTCTGATTGGGCGCCCCTCGGTGGTCCTCACGGGAAGGGCCCTGCCGGTCCTGTGGCACCCGCGGCAGGAGGGGAAGGAAACGCCCGATGGGGCAAGAGCCCTGTGTTCTGGCCCAACCTCGACGATGCAGAGGGAGGGGCCAGATTTGTTCTGGACGATCCGTCGGAGGCTTACCTCTGGCAGGGTCTGGACGTGTACGGGCGTGCCAGCGTCGAGGCCATCAACCGAGCTTCTGAGCTCATGAGCTGAGACATGTACAAGTTGGCCCAGGTGAGGCTTCCTCCCATGTTGTGAGGTGTTTTTTTTGTTCTATTTTGCAGTACTGACTCCCCGTTCAACTTCTGATTTTGCAGGCGCTCAAGGCTACGTTCCTGGAGAAGTCAGTTTTCCTTCATAGGGAAAGGGACGCCTGGGCGGCCTGCGAAAACGAGAAGGCTGCTAGGGAGGCGGCTGAGGGGGAGCTCGCGAAGGAATGCGAGATCTCTGCCGAGCTTCGGCAGAAGTGCATGGCCCTCGCAACTGAGGCTCGGGAGGCCCGGGAAAAGGTTGCCCCCTGGAGAAGAGGGTCGGGGACCTTACCCAGGAGTCCGAAGTGCAGAGGGCGGCGGCTGAGGGGTACAAGGGCGAGGTCGCTCGGCTAGAGGCTCTGCTCACCGAGAAAGACCTTGCCTTAAACCAAGCCTAGGCCGACCTCTCCACAGCTCAGAGTGAGGTGACCCGCTGGCACCGGAGCTCGGTGGAGAATGAGAAGCGGGCCGAGGGTAAGAATCGTGTCTTTTCCCTTAGCTCTTTCTATATTTGGATTGACTTTTCTGACCTTTCTCGTTTTTTTGTTTTGCTTTTCAACAGAGTTAGAGAGGAAGATGGCCGAGGCGACCTCTGTTGTCGAGGCTTTGCAGAGGTCCCTTAACGCCGAGGTCGCGAACCACTCGGCTTTGGAAGCCGTGGTTACCTCGGCGTGCGAGGGGCTCGGGGTGTCGGCGTCGGGGTCATTGCTGCGGAGTAGAGTCGAAGCTTTTTACTCCCGGGCCGGGGAGTAGATGAGGGAGGCGCTCCACTCCGGGGTAAAGAAAGCCCTGGAGGTGGTGAGCTCTCACTACGTCGGCATTGACTTGCCGGCGGTCTGTGAGGGCTACGTCCTCCCTGATGATGAGGTGGAGGCCCAGGAGGAACTGCAGAGGCTTGAGGACGCCGCGGATGCCCCGGGAGATGCCTTGGCCGTCTTCTTTGATGCCGAGGTGGAGCTTCCCCCCTCGGCGCGCAGGGGCCTGCGCAGGCAGGGCAACAAGGCCCTTTAAGTTAAATTTCTTTTTCTTTTTGTAAATGTTAAGGCCAGTGGGCCTTGTATGTATATACAACGTTAATGCTAAGTACGATCATTTGCATGATTGTTCCTTTTAAGCTTTTTCTTAATTATCTTGTTGTTTTCTTTTTCCTTATACCGACCTGACCTCGGCGGCGCGGGGTCGGGTGAGCTACCTAGGGTCTGCGCTAGCCAGAGTCCTCGAGCCTAAGTCCTTTTCCTTTTTCCTTAGTAGTTTTCAGAAGTCCGGATCCGCCCCCCGACCCTAAAGCGAGTAGAGGTCGTCTTTGCTCGTGAGCGTGGATCTTTCCTCGGGCTCATGCCTTAAGGTTTAGGGGATGGATCTTCGGTTTCTTAAATCTTTTTTAGATAACGGGAGAAAGACCTTGGGTCAGGGTTCTTTTGACTTGTGCAAAAAGGAAAAAAGATTCGGAGTTGCCGCAGGGGGTTCCCCCCATGTAGCCGCCGAGGGAGGCTCGGATTCTGCAAAGCAGATCTGAGACTTACTCAAAAGAAACGGTCATATAACTTAAACTTTCATTTATTCTTTCAAGGTGATGAACAAATGGAAATTTTTACAAAATCCTAAGGGTAGAAGCGACGTAGCTGTTCTATGTTCCACGCATTCTTGAAGACCTCCCCTGCTTTGTTGGCGAGCTTATAGGTTCCGGGTTGGAGGACTTCGGCGACGACAAAAGGTCCTTCCCAAGGGGGTGTGAACTTGTGACGACCCTTGTTGCTCTGCCTGAGCCTCAGCACCAAGTCGCCGACTTGAAAGGCTCGGCCCCGGATTCGTCGCGTGTGGGGTGGAGGGCCTGCTGGTACTTGGCAGAGTGTAGGAGGGCTACGTCTCTGACTTCATCCAGCTGATCCAGCGCGTCTTCTTGGAACGTCTTACAGCTATTTTCGTCGTAGGCTTGTACCCTTGGAGACCCGTACTCAAGATCTGTGGGGAGGACGGCTTCCGACCCATAGACCATGAAGAATGGGGTGAAGCCTGTGGCTCGACTTCGGGAAGTCCTTAGACTCCAGACCACGGCCGGTAGCTCTTTGAGCCATCTTTTTCCAAACTTGTTCAGCCGGTTGAAAATCCTGGGCTTCTGACCCTATAGGATCATGCCATTGGCACGTTCCACCTGACCGTTGGTCTTGGGGTGAGCCACTGCTGCCCAGTCCACACGTATGTGGTGCCTGTCGCAGAACTTCAGGAACTTTCGCCCGGTGAACAGTGTGCCATTATTGGTGATTATGGAGTTTGGCACCCCAAATCGGTGGATGATATCCGTGAAGAACAGCACTGCTTGTTCGGCCTTGATCCTTGTGATGGGTCGGACCTCGATCCACTTGGAGAACTTGTCGATTGCGACAAGCAAGTGGGTGAAGCCCCCGGGCGCCTTTTGCAAAGGCCCGACGAGGTCAAGACCCCAGACAGTGAAAGGCCAGGTGATGGGGATCGTCTGCAGAGCCTGAGCGGGGAGATGGGTCTGCCGAGCGTAAAATTGGCATCCCTCACAGGTCCGCACGATCTCCGTGGCGTCGGCCACGGCGGTGGGCCAGTAGAAGCCTTGCCGGAAGGCATTTCCTATCAGCGTTCGAGGTGCAGCGTGGTGGCCACAAGCCCCCGAGTGTATGTCTTGCAGGAGCTTGATTCCCTCCTGACGTGGGATGCAACGCATAAGGATGCCCGAGGGGCTACGCTTGTACACTTCTCCGTCGAGGAGGACAAAAGTCTTGGCACGACGAGCGACACGCCTTGCCTCAGCCTGGTCTGAGGGCAGAGTGCCATCGACGAGGCATTGCAGCAAGGGGTATCTCTAGTCTGGCGAATCGTCAGGTGCAGGGGGCTCGTACTCGATGTCCATGGCTTCCTGCTCCTGAGCGTTGGAAGCCTCGGGGTCGGGGCTTGGTTCGCTTTGGGGCTTATCCGACCCCACGTCGTCCTTGTAGTCGACAGAAGGCTTGTAAAGGTCACTGACGAAAACATCCGGGGGAACCGTGGCCCGCTCGGATGCCATCTTGGCGAGCGCGTCGGCGGCCTCATTGTATTTCCTTGACACATGGTTAAGCTCGAGGCCGTCGAATTTTTCCTCCAGGCGTCGGACTGCTTTGCAGTATGCGTCCATCTTGGGATCATGGCAGCTAGACTCTTTCATGACTTGGTCGATGATGAGTCTAGAGTCGCCTCAGACATCAAGCTGTTTGATCCAAAGCTCGATCGAGATGTGGAGACCATTGATGAGGGCGTCGTACTCCGCCGCATTGTTTGAGGCGGGGAAGTGGAGTCGGATTGCAAATCGCATCCTTACCACGAGGGGTGAGATGAAGACGAGGCCGGTGCCGGCCCCGGTTTTCATCAAAGACCCATCGAAGTACAAGGTCCAGCACTCGTGCTGGATCTATGGTGGTGGGAGTTGGGTCCTTGTCCACTCAGCGACAAAATCCGCTAGGCCCTAGGATTTTATAGCTTTCTGAGGTTCATAGGTGATCCCGTCACCCATGAGCTCTATAGCCCATTTGGCGATCCTACCGTTAGCATCTCGGTTCTGAATCACTTCCCCTAGAGGAAAAGATGACACTACCGAGACCGGATGAGACTCAAAATAATGGCAGAGCTTGTGTCGGGCCAAGACTACTGCGTAGAGTTGTTTTTGGATTTGAGGGTATCGGGTCTTTGTGTCAGATAGTACTTCACTGATGAAGTACACCGGTCTTTGGACCGGCAGGGCGTGCCCTTCTTCCTTCCTCTTGACCACGATAGCTGCGCTGGCCACCTGATCAGTGGCTGTGACATAGAGAAGTAGTGGTTCCCCCTCGGCGGGGGGCACCAGAATGGGAGGGTTGGTGAGCAGAGCCTTGAGCTTGTCAAGGGCTTCCTGGGCCTTGGGGGTCCAGGAAAAATGCTCGGATTTCCTAAGTAACCTATACAGAGGTAGTCCTTTCTCCTCGAGATGAGAGATGAAACGACTTAGGGAGGCTAGACATCCCATGACTCTCTGTACTCCCTTTAGGTTACGAATTGGGCCCATGTTTGTGATGGCCGAGACCTTCTCTGGGTTGGCCTCGATCCCCCGCTCAAACACAATAAACCCGAGGAGCATGCCTCGGGGGACCCCAAAAACGCATTTTTCGGGGTTGAGTCTGATCCCTTTTGCCCTGAGGCATCGGAATGTTTCATCCAGGTCAGCAACTAGGCCGCTTGGTTTCCTGGATTTGACAACAATATTGTCTACGTAAGCCTCTACCGTTCTGCCTATCAGGTCCCCAAAGACCTGGAGCATACATCGCTGGTATGTAGCTCCTGCGTTCTTAAGGCCGAAAGGCATGGTTACGTAGCAATACATTCCGAAAGGGGTGATGAAAGAAGTCGCGAGCCGGTCGGACTCTTTCATCTTGATTTGGTGGTAACCGGAATAACCATCAAGAAAAGATAAAATTTCACATCCCACGGTGGAGTCAACTATTTGATCAATACGAGGTAATGGAAAGGGGTTCTTAGGACTTGCTTTATTTAAACTAGTATAGTCTACACACATCCTCCACTTTCCATTTTTCTTTTTGACTAGTACAGGGTTAGCTAACCACTCGGGATGGAATACCTCTGTAACACCCCAGTGTTATGGTTGCATTGATCATGTGCATAGC
>Ga0182004_10005862_pt1 | contig 10007 bp, 11 predicted proteins | sample Sormic07211540_1_FD_120479 | JGI IMG/M metagenome (GOLD analysis project Ga0182004, IMG submission 120479) | Endophyte microbial communities from Sorghum bicolor roots, Mead, Nebraska, USA - 072115-40_1 MetaG | ecosystem: Host-associated > Plants > Roots > Unclassified | place: USA: Nebraska... | reverse complement strand
GCTCCTAGAATTGGTTAGGCGAGCTCTTGCTAAGGTAGCACCTTGTTTGCTTGTTTAGGATCTTTTACAAGGTGCTAGAGAACTTAGATAGAGGGGTGTAGTCTTGGCTAGACCGATAGTTTCGATTCCGCATTTGTTTCGGTTAGCCGGCGTGTTAAGTTTTTTAGAAAGGACTATTCACCCCCCCTCTAGTTCGCCATCTCGACCCTACACTTACCCTAATACAGAAAAATCCATCGGATTCAGGTATTAAGTACCCATTGCCATCTTTACCTAAATTCATACTAGAAAACTAGCTAGTAGTACACAGTAATTGTCATCTCTTGAGTCTAATTAGTCTATAATTAGCCATAACTGCTAATGACGGATTAATTAGGCTTAATAAATTCATCTCACAGGTTCCATATGAGCTATGTAATTTATTTTTTTATTAGTATTCAAATACTCCTTCCAACATCTTATGAAACATCCAATGTGACACCCAAATTTTTTCACTCTCCAACTAGGCCTTGTTCAGTTGTCCAAATTTTAGGATTTTGAATACTGTAGCGCTTTCGTTTGTATTTGATAAATATTATCCAATTATGGAATAACTAGGCTCAAAAGATTCGTCTCACAAATTATAGATAAACTGTATAATTAGTTTTTATTTTTTTCTATATTTGATACTCTATGTATGTGCCGCAAGATTCGATATGATGAAGAATCTAAAATTTTAGCAAAACCTTTTGGGTGTGTTTGGTTCATTTCCTAGATAAGCCTGGCTAGCCAAACTAAGTCTGGCTAGTACAAGCCTGTCCCTAGCTAGCCAACTTGTTTGGTTGCATGTACTATATCAGTCTGGCTAGCCTTAGAGTATGTTTGGTTGCCTAATTTCTTGAGATAGAGTTACCTCTTCTCTTAATTGGTAGGATTACCCTCTTTCAGATATTTCCTCGAGCAAGGTGAGCATGGAGGTCACCTAGTTTTCCTCCTCCTCACTGTCACGAAGTAGGATAGTGGTTGGGGGCTTGGGGCTGCTGCGCACCGGTGCCAGCACGTGGTGGTGCGACGGCGCGTGCGGTAAGGGCGGGGACACCGACAGTGGTGTGGCTGACCATGCAGCACGCTTGCGGCGGCGGTGGGAGCGCCAGCGGAGCGGAGGCAGGAGGCGGTGAATGGGAGATCTAGGGCCTCCGCCACCTTCCATGTGGCGCGGGCGCCCCCTATTGGGCTTGACGGTGGGGAGAGTGAGGGAGAGAACATCTAGGGCCTCCGCCACCACCATCACTGCCACATCCTCCTCGTCATCCTCGTCCAGTCACCGGGATGGGAAGCGAGCAACATGGTTGGATCTAGTGGACCGGCGTGCCACGGCGAAGAGCGGCATGACAACGACGCAGAAGGCCACAAAGAAGGGGCGGCCACCGCCATCGCCGCCTCTCGAGGAGGAGCGGAGCGCTGCGAGCTCCTGCAGCTTCTGTGGGTGGATGGCATGTGATGCGAAACGGTTAGAGTCCTCGGCACCGGTGACGGTCGCGGCGGGCACCATGGGATGTGGGGGAGGAGAAGGCGAAGTTGGGGGGAGTTTGGGGGCGACAGCGCCACCTCCTGCTCGGACTCTGCCTGCGTCATGTGCGACGATGGGGGAAAAGGGGCACGCGTGGAGGAGAGCGGCGGTGGAGGAGGAGGGATAGGATGGAGAGGCCGAGTAGGGCGGAGTTGGGGCGGTGAGGAGACACACGAAGAAGGCTGAGCGTAGCCTGGCTCCAAAAGAAACATCAACCTGGTGATTCAATCTGGGCCTGGCAAGGGGTGCACTTTTGGCTTCCTAGAGCCTGGCTAAGTAGGCTGGCCAGCCAACCAAACAATCCAATGTTGGCCCAGCTAAACCGAAAGCTAGCCTAGGAGACCCAACCAAACACACCCTTTGAGAACTAAACAAGGCCTAAAGGAGACTGTGGCCTGTGGGTGGATGGATCAGATCGATCAGACACCCACACGTGTCGTGGACAGCACAGCCCCAACTCCCTAGGTCGCGGACGTCGTTCGGTGGAAGCTTTGAGTAGTACTGGGCGATATGTCATAAGTTATCTCTCTATGATCACTCAATCCTCCCAAATCCTCGATTCCCCTCACTATAATCTATCCCAATCCTTCTGATCCATGTCCCGTGTACCAATCTGCATTTGATCTACGCGGTATCAGTTCCTTCCGCTAAATCAACTTGATCTACCAACTTGCTTGCATCCAGCTCCAAATCCAACCCATACTCTTCCTCCTTAGAGTTGGTCTTCTCTTCTTTGGCTGGATTTGTCATTGCTCCTCCGTTCCCTGGTTAGCAATTGGTTTGCTTCCGCCTCACAATGTAGCGCCGGCGGATCTGCGAACCACGTTCCAAATCCAAGGCAGGGTGGCGACGATGGTGGAGTTGGGACACTGCCCCGCAGCCTTCCTCACTAATTGCATGACTACGAACTACAACAGGCTTTGACGATAGCTGCAAGGGCGTCACAGGCACCATGACATTCCTTGCCTGGAACTGTCGGGGATCGGGTGGATCCCTACGCAACTCTAAAATGGCGCACCTCACCCGCCTACTCACATCCACCAAAGCCCAGGTTTGCTTCATCTCTGAAACACGAAACTCATCCATTTCTCATACTTCTTTCATTACTCAATTTAATGTTGTTGATGCTACTGTTATTCCGGCACAAGGCCAGTCTAGAGGCCTTTGGTTAATTGGGAAACAAGATGTTAATACTAACATAGTTGACCAGTCTCCTAACTATATTTTTGCCTTGTGTAATAATAATCTTGACAACCAGTTTGGACTAGTTTATATCTATGGTGATCCTCATCACCACAACACATCTACCATTTGGTCGCAAGTGCTTGATTTCGTTGTTACTAAAGGAAGCTTGCCTATATTTTGTATGGGAGACATGAATGATATAATGAATGCTAATGAAAAATTAGGTCCTGGTAGGCCTGATCTTAGGCGTATTAATGCTTTTTGTGATTAGGTCAAGCAGTGTGGTTTCATTGATTTTGGCTACAGTGGCTCGGCATACACTAGGACCAACAAGCGTTTCACTATCGAGCCAACCTTCCAGCACCTCGATAGTAGCCTGGCCAATGCCGAGTGGTGCACTACCTATCCTTGGACGACGGTGTATCTTTGTTGATGCTTCACAGCGACCATGCACCCATTCTCACAATTCTCAATTCTACTAGGCAACAAACTAACAAACCTTGTTGTTTTGAAAATTGGTGGCTCATCGAACAAGAATATGAACTAGTGGCAAAGAACAGCTGGCAGCGATCTATAAGTAGACCGTTCTATCAAAAAACCAAATATCTAGCTTCTGATCTGCGAAAATGTCGCAGGACAAAGCCAAGGCTCACTAATCAATTAGCTACTGTAGAGGATCAACTACTACAAGAGCAAACCAAACCTCCTCAGTACCAGGACTTCAATCTCCAAGTGCAACTCACTGAGCAACACCATTAACTACTGCCAAAGATGAGGAATACCACCAACAGAGGGCAAAAAAGATCTAGGTTGTACATGGGGATCGTAACACCTCCTACTTCCACCAAGCAATAGCCAAGAGAACAAGAAAGAATAGGATCACCTACCTCTAAAATTCAGATGGCACCGACTCAACCACCTAGGAACAATTAATGGCTACCCTATTAGCTTATTTCCAAAATATCTTCTCTTCTCACACTCCTAATCTCACTAATGTTAATGCTACTTCCTCCCAACAACCTCTTGCAGGTACCTAGATGATGATACCTCAGCTCGACCCCCCCCCAGAAAATCATATTGATATACAACAAGTATCGGCAAGACAAGAAACAATCCTCTACACTACATCACTACTGTCAGTACAAGAACTCCACAATATTGTCAAGAACATGAGAAGAAATGCCTCCTCAGGACCTGATGGCCTCAACACAGCATTCTATAAAAATGTTTGGCCATAGATTTCCAAAGACGTCCATGCTCTGGTAACTGATTTCTATACCATAGCCTTCATGCAACCAGAGATTAACCAAACTTTTATCACGTTAATACCAAAAAAAATGCAGCCCATTACTCCTTAGGACTTTAGGCCTATTAGTCTATACAATGTAGTTTACAAAATTATCTCAAAATCCCTTGCTGACAGGCTCAAACCTCACCTTCCTCATTTCATTGATCATTCTCAGGCAGCTTTTATTAAAATCAGACATATCTCTTCTAACATCGTTGTCACGCTGGAAATCATTCACTCTTTCACTCTAAAGAATTGGCAACAACAGGCTTTTCTTCTCAAACTTGATTTAGCCAAAGCATTTGATCGACTCGAGTGGAATTTCATAGCTTCTACTCTCCGCCGTCTTGGGCTCCACAACCACTTCATTCGTCTAATCCATGCTTGCATCTCTACACCGACCTTCTCCATCCTTGTCAATGGTGAGGCCTCTGAAAGTCTCTTCCCTAACTGTGGTGTTCGCCAAGGATGCCCCTTATCGCCTTACCTTTTTGTGGTTGCTACCAATGAACTATCCATCTCCCTCCAACATGAGTTACATAACTCTAACTTAACCGGGGATACTTTGGGGCCTGGTTACCCTCCTCTATACTCACTTCTTTTTGCAGACAATCTCATCCTATGTGGACAAGTAACGAAACAGGAAGCTACTACCATCAATACCATCCTCAACAATTTCTACAATAGATCAAGTCAGGTACCTAATTTACATAAATCAACTATTACTTTTAGCAGGAATGTCCCTACAAATGTGAGAAACTCTGTTAAAAACATTTTCCATGTTCTTGATCTCTTAACAACACCATGCACCTTGGTCCCCCTATCATTTTCAACCATAATGATAGGAACAAAGCTTATGAATTTATCATTAATAAATTCAACGCATAGCTAACTTTTGTAAAGGCCAACAAACTTAACCATGTAGGGAGACTCACTTACATTCAATCTGTCCTGTCCTTTATTCCTGTTTACTACATGTCCATGGTCCTTTTCTCTAAGACTTTTGTAGAGCAGATAACAGCGATAATCAGAAGGTTCCAGTGGACAGGAGTATAGGAGGACAACCCTACCTCCCCTATTGCATTTAGATCATGGGAGGATATCTGCCAAAGCAAAGACAATGCATGGGAGGATATCTGCCAAAGCAAAGACAATGGAGGTTTAGGAAACATGGACCTCTACACAGTGAACAGGAGTCTTATTATTCATACAACCTATGACATTGCTAATAACAAGAATCCTCTTCTTAGTGCTATTCTCAAAGCTAAATACTTTCACAACTCCTCCTTTTGGACAACTAACACTTCTGGACCAAGGTCCATTTTCTGGTCTTCTATCATGCAGGTCAAGAAAGAACTATGCAACACCATCATTTTTCAGATACATGCAGGTAACTCAATCTGGTCCACTCCATGGTGCCTAATTTGGGAATTCATCCATGATCATCTCTTTCTACCAGTCACGACTAATCCTCCGTCAACCACTATCTCTGACCTCTAGTTCCCCAATTCTCAAACTTGGAATCTACATCTTTTGACCAATACCTTTGATAATGAAGTAGTACAGGCCATCACCTCAGTTCGACCTGTTCCTTCCCCTCAGCAAGATACCCTTCATTGGACTCCTGCCAAGAATGGCATCTGCACCACGAAGGAAATCTATAGGCATCTAGGTACTCAAAACTACATCCAACTACCCCAACAAGGTTCTAGGAGCATCCTCCCACATACCAATCATATCCTGAGGCGTGCTTGGAAAACCAAGGAATTTCCATCACTTATTAAAGCCTTCACCTAGCGACTCATTCGTTGAGCTATATCCACTGCTGATAGAACTGCTAGGTATTCCAATCACATTGATGAACATTGTTGTGCTTGTGGTGCTATTGAAGATGATGCCCACCTTTTCTTTCATTGTCACCTCCCACGAGTGGTATGGTCCTCCTTCTCTCCTCCAATACCAACTGATAATCTCCCTCAACAACAAGATGGTATCCAGTTAATCATACAAAGTCTCATTTCCACTTAAACTTCTGGTAACCTTTTTTGCAGAACTTTAGTAACCTTCTGGTACATCTGGAAGGCTAGAAATGATAGACTTTTTCACCACAAAATTTTAACCCCGATGCAGGTACATAATGCAGTAGTTGCTCATATAAATACTCACATCCAAGCAATTCTACCGTAGGCTTCAACCATGTCGAACAGGGCTGCTGCAACTAGTCTCACCCTTACAAGCCAAGGTTTGCAAAGTTCAAATGCAGGGACATCAAATCGGGAAGTAGATACTTCCCAGCATAGAGACACTATCCAAATGAATTCTCAACACTCTCAACATCCACTACATCCACTGCATGCTCGATCAGGTACGGCTTTTTCCTTCATTCAGATACACATGAGGAATAGGTACAACATTGCCATACCAGCTCTTCTACAAGGCACTAGATGCTATGTTGATGCATCTATTACACCAGATCAATCTGATCCACAGCCAAGGATGGCTGGACTTGGCATTTTCATTCTAAATCCCCAGGCACAACATGTTCAGACTATCTACATCAAATCTAGAATGGTGACATGCACCTCTGTGCTTATGGCTGAGGCGGCAAGCCTTGCACTTGCAGTCATAGTCATACACAGATTGAATATCAATGGCTATAGCTTCCTATCAGATTGTGAACAACTAGTGTAGTTCCTCACCAAAGTAGATTGTTCCACACCACCCGACTGGAGGATTAAGCCATTCACTCAAACCTTTCTCAGCCACACCAGAACTATGTCATCTCAAGTATTCAAGATAAGCAGGAACCATAATACAACGGCAAACGTGCTAGCGAGCCAAGCACTAAACTCTCAAGCCTCCCACTTAGAGACTCTTTGCTCTTTTGAACATTGTTTCTCACAATGCTCTGTTGTTCAAGCTCTGCAATCTGTAGACCTAAATGATGTAACTATACTCGCAGCACGTTGTTGCTAATCAATAAATTTGTTTGTTGTAAAAAAAACTCCCTAGGCCGCCAGCCACATTTAGCTACAAGAAGCTTCAGGCTTTGACTCGACACCGACATCTTGGCACATCTTTCTATCAATTTCCCCTATTTTTAACTTGCCATGGTGTGTTTGATTTCAAGAAAAAAGGTGATCCATCGATGTTTCACTCCTTTCTTTTTGAATTTGATTTGTGGAATGAAATAAGTTGATCCATCACCACTTTATTCCTCGCATAAGCTAATGCAGTAATTAGTATATATATATATAGCAAATGAGTTGATTTCACCAAAAATTCATAGGATAAACTCATGATGCATCCTTTTATGAAGCATAGGGTAACTACACAAATCAAAAGTTTCCCAATGGCCCCAGCAGTGCAGTCGTGCACGTGCGTGAAAGAGAAGAAAAGGATTTTCTCTATCCATCTTTATTTTGTGCCCCGCAATACCCCTTTCATAATACTCTATGTTCTCTATATGGTCCAAGTTCATGGCTCATACTTATATATGAGTCTAAGGAACGGATGTCCATAGCTTATATAAATTCTGATTTCAAGATATGTCAAGTGAACCTCGATCCAAACATACGAGAACAGCTGACAATGTTGAATAAATCTCCAAGTCCTAAATGATCTAGGTGATCACACAACAAGTTTTATTTTCACATATATCTCAGTTACAAGCTACAAGCAAACATATGGATATATATATGTAATAGCTTTAATCAAACTGTTATGTTTAGGAGGATTGTACTATTGTCACTAGTTGTATGTGGACTAGCATTGGTTTAAACCACTTTGTGGTTCATAGAGTGTATGCATTCAATTTCTACATTTTTTGTTTATGTTGTAATCCATGCTCTATAAATGAAGAGTCAAATGTATATGGTGATGCTTCCTTTTATGTACCTAAAACATAACATGTCCGGATTTCTTTCAACTCTATCTGGATTTCTTTCAACCTCTTTGTGTGCTCCACTAGATGATCTTTTCTCTTCGGGGGCAAGATCACAGTCCGCACAAACTTGTTGTGGCACTCCAAAAACTTGGCTACTCGTCGGCAATGCCTATCCATCTATGAGCGATTCTCCAAGAATTTGACACTATCACAATGTGCTCAAGACTTTGCTCAGCTCTCTATTGCTCACACAAGCTCACAAAAAAGCTCAAATATAGCTCTTCAATTCAATGGATACGACAAATAACACTCAAAATTCAAAAAGGGTGAATTAGGAGCTCTCATAATGCTTTTCTAATGTTAGAGAAGTTTGGGAAGCATCAGCAACCCTCCAAGGGTTGTGGGAGAGGGCATAAATAGCTCTGCCATAAAAACTAACCGTTATAGCACATTTTAGACAAAACCGGTCTAAACCAATTTTTCTAGAACAAGTTGTTACCCATTCAATTTATTGAAGCCCTTATCATCATTGTCGTTGAGGACGACCAGTTCAGGTTAAAGATGACGCAAGCGGTGCCTAGAGCAGCGATGATGTTCAACAAGGAGACACCACCATACAGCTATAACTAGAGGGAAACAAATTAAAACTTAAAATAGCTATAACTAATGGAAAAAACTAAAACTTACATACTACAGGAATCTTCTTTAGTGACAGCTAAAACAGGTTTTCAAGGCGGTTAGAATAGCCGCTGCAATGCCACTGACAGTGAAGATTGGCATCTCGAGCTTCTTACTGCTCCTGAAAATACATTTTAGGAGCAGTTCCATTAGGAGAAACATCTCTAATAATGCTATGTTCAGAGGCGGTTGCCTTAGGAGAACTGCCTTTGATAATGCATTTTCAGGGGCAGTTGAGGTAGGCAAACCATCTCTGAAAATGACTTTTTAGGGGCGGTTCCATTACAATAACCGCCTTTAAAAATACTTTTTCAGGGGCGGTCACAATACATGAACTATCCCTAAAAATTTATTAGCAGGGGTGGTTGCTACAATTCAATGGTTCTTAAAGATGTTTTCTTCAAGGACAGTTGTGGCAATATAACCGCCTCTGATAAAACAAATATGGGGACTATGTGGAGGACCGGGTCTGCCTCTTCTTGCTGCCAGCAAGGACGGTGAGGCAGAGGAGAAAGAAGGACAAGCGGTAGTGGCGCTGGGCTACTAAAGACTTTCGAGTCCTATGAGCAGTCGCGAGCGCATAAGGTTATCTCTAGTTAGGCTACAATCCACATTGAATTGGATAGTTCATAAGAAAGTGCGACCAAGGTACTAGTAAGCACCAAGATTACTGAGTACATGGTTGGATCACTCCTTGATCCTTGTCTCAGCTAATCACATAGAAACTCTCTCTCTCTCTCTCCCTACATCTCCCCTAAACTAGCACTAATCACTCCTTAATCTTGTGCTAATTGCATTGGTATTCACTTTTACCTCTTGGGTGCCTTCTATGCCATGTAAAGTGTTAATTGCCTTGAAAAATCCAACCAATGGAGTATATAGCCTCGGCCACTCAAACAAGTTGTTTCTCCAACAACTCAATTTGATTGTACTCATAGGATGATCTGGCATGAAAACATTTATAAGCATCAGACCATATAGCATGTACATCTCAAGAAGTAGTCGGTGTCACCGGAACCCCACTTCTTGTCTCCTTTGAGCACTGGATAGTCCAGCACTCTCCAGCAAGTTGTGTTCTCTAATCACTACACCATATAAATGAAATGAAGATGATATATGTGCTAGATCTTGATGTAATCAATTTTCACATATGTCTGCAACAAGGAAATTACACTCATTTGTAAATTGTCTCCTTCAAGATTAGTCGCCATGGAATGGAACTAAACCTAATTAAAATGAAGTGAAGATCAAGATACTAACCTTGAAGCACCTAGGGCAGATGGGTTTCTCCAAATTTTTGAAGCCTCCCGAGTCCTAGACACCAAGTAGCCATAAACTGCCACTATTGAGTAAAACAGAGGGAACGAACAGAGCTCCTCCTCTGTTTTTCTCAAGCTCCCCAAATATGACAATAGCCCTAT
>Ga0182004_10005861_pt1 | contig 10008 bp, 7 predicted proteins | sample Sormic07211540_1_FD_120479 | JGI IMG/M metagenome (GOLD analysis project Ga0182004, IMG submission 120479) | Endophyte microbial communities from Sorghum bicolor roots, Mead, Nebraska, USA - 072115-40_1 MetaG | ecosystem: Host-associated > Plants > Roots > Unclassified | place: USA: Nebraska... | reverse complement strand
TTAATTTAGTCTAGTTTGATAAAATAATATCTCACTTGATAAGTTATGTCTATCTCTACTTTATCTTCAGAGAGAACGTCGTTTTTTATGTCAATTCTCTAAAATGAATCCCTGAAAAAAGATACAACATCCTTTGTTTTCAAGAGAAAATAACTCAATTAGTATTTTATTGTAGCAGTGACGGGCATTTGTTAGTACGGGTATATAAACAAGGTCTAAGTCCTGGTGCTGTGTATTCCGGAAAATGATTCATAGTGCAATGCTCTAAAAATCATCGTCAGCAGGAGAAAACAAGTCTGGAGTGAGATGTGCGCCTATACCAAGCTGTCTGTTTTTCGCCCTCAGCGCTCAGCTTGGCCACCTACAAGCAGTCAAGCACAATCTTACACCGGCAGGGACCAAACCCCGCGTGGACTGAACCTTTCGAGTGAATAATAATTTTTTCTGAAATGCCACAAAAACACGAAGCAGACCTGACTGGGCAGTAAGCCATCAGCTGTAAACTGAACACATCAGTTCACTTGTATGTATATTAAACATCAGTAATTCATTGTTCTCAGAGGAAAAACAGAGAGAGCAACAACTTTCCAAGTGCAATGGAGTACAACCATCACAACTAACCAACACGTCCTAATGTGGTACGATGATAGCTAGAGGCCCTAATTCTGCAGCCCTGAAGGGAACCCGTAGGCAAATGTACATAAATGACTAACAATTGAGGCAATGCTCAGCACAGGAAACACACCACAATTACACACTTGGCATTGAAGCGCATACGACGACGTAGGCCAGGTACTGCAGAGCATCTTGTAGCTTGCTGACAGCACTGGTCTGATCGGAGTTAAGATGGATGGATATGGACTTAACCTTCTCTTGCAAAGACTTTTGATTTGGGAGGTCATCCTGCTTGCCAGCGAGAGCACTTTGCATAGCTGCAGCATAAGCTTCAGCAACATCCGAGATACCTACAGACAAATGAGTTGGTATTTGTGAAGATTGAAATTCACCTCCTACATAGAGTAATAAATTTGGCATGAGAGGTCCATTACCTGTAGCAAAACTAGTAGACACCTTTTCCATATCCACAGAGATGGATTGCACCTTCCATCTGATTATTTTAGCTTTTGAAATGGGATCTTCAGGCCAATCAATCTTAACATCATTTTCATCGTCTTCACTCTTTGATTTATTGGCAGAAGATATTACTGACTTTCCTAGCACCAGAAGCTGAGAAACTGCAAGGCAGCACATCTCTGATAATCTCTGCAAGAAAGAGTTTTTTGCCTCAAAGAAATATCAAATTTATAAGCAAAGAATGACACATTATATAGTATGTACATACATGAACACCCTCTGAATGAATGGTCTCAAGCCTATTAGTGGTTCGTTTGATAATCTCATTTGGAGAAAGCCCACCCAAGGCAGTGGTGAACCTGCAAAGGTGATAGATATAATCACGGTCTCAACTCTTAAAAATGTTTTTAAAGAGTGCCAAAAAATGAAGTCTAAATGAGAAGATACTTTTAGAACCGACTTGAGTGGACAATATATCACAAAAAGTTAAACCATGTTGCTTTTATCATGTATACATTGGATTTTCTTAAGAAGTTGCTGTCTATCTAGTCAACCACATGCTAAAATGCCTCTCTAAATTGACACGATTTCATTAATTTCATCAATACTTGACAAAACTAAATATAAGTACCAACATACTAGTTTTGAATTCACATGGGAGTGAAGGATACGCATACCCTGCAGCCATCTTAGCAGCCTTGCTAACACTGGATTCACATAGCTTCTTCATCTCAGCATCAGCATCAGTGTTAGCCGATTCAATCTTCTTCCCTTTGTCAGATTCTGGTCCATCTTCGTCAACATTGGTGCTAAGACTAAAAATCTGTTGTATTTCTTTAAGCTTTCCATCATATAATGTTTTCTGCTCAGTATTAAGTTTTCCCTTTTTCCTATTAAACAATAATGCATAGTGGCTTGATAATGCTTCCAGCTCCTATTACACAGAAAAAAAAGACTGCATCCAACTAAGAGAAGAAAAAGGGGCATATTGCAGACAAAACAGATAATATCCTTGGGAAAACAAAGCGTCACCTCTAATTGATCAGGTCCTCCATAAATATAGAAGCATCTGTCAAATGAGGCTTCTTCAAACTGTTCCTCTTCAGTCTGCTGGTCACCTTCACCGTTATTACCTTTATCAACTTCCATACCAGTTTCTTCGACAATAAAATCCATTGTTTCCTTTCCAACACGTTCAAGCACTTCCATTCCTTTTGCTGTAAATGACTTCCCTGTCTGTGGTTATTGAACTTTAATATTAAAATGGTATTCGTTTCACATATATGTAGAGGCAATGCAATTACTGAGTCCTAGTTACCTCTAAAATGGTTGGCGCTATCGCAGATGCTTTGGCAGGCAGTTCTCCTTGCTGAATGGTTTCAGCCAAGCTTGAAGCTGAATTTTCCAATCTAGGAAAGTAACCATGTTATAGTCAGAGATGAATATACCAAGCACACGTGTTACTTATCCAAGTAAAGGAGAGACACTTGCAGGGTTAATGTTAATGAACACATTACTAACTCTTGAACATTAATAAGACATTAGAAAGGTTAACCTGTTGATAGTTGATGCTTGAAGTTGAGAAAAGACATACAAAGTTACTTGATAACAGGCAACAACAAATTTATGATGGAAAGTACGTTTTCAGAATCTCATCGCTATCTTATATCTTATACATAAAAAAAGCTATGAAATGTCATGTTATACATGAATACCAATGTATTCATCTGTCAACAAGTAACTAGAAATCTGGAATAAATGGCATCATAACACTAGCGCTAGCGGCATTTCATTTATATAAGAAAAAGTTTTTGATTTCATGTTCTTACATGTAAGATGTAGTCAATTAGATCCACAATTTCAACAGTAGAATAGACTCGGTGGATTTACTAGTGGGAGGAAGCAATCCTAGATTCCTAGGTCATCTAGGCTGGATGCGTCTGTCATCACTGAACTAAAAACTTTCTGTTCAATCCACAAGGGCTGTAACAGCAGAAACTGAAGTAGATATAAAATGAGGGATTACTTTTGAACAAATAGCGAGCCACTCTTCCATGCGGTCCCAAGAGCTTGCCAAGTACCAGTGGTGATGGTTTCCACCGAGCTATCAAAGGCCTTCAGCCCCTGTAGAAACCCACACACACATATACACACATTGCAAGCAGCAATTCACCAAAAACTATCACCGGCATTGCCAAACCCAAAAAGACAGCAGCAAACAGCAATATTGAGAGAGTAGCAAGACAGGTACTTGCCTGGCCCAGGATTGAGTCCTCGCTGGCCTTCTCTAGCTTGTCCAGAGCCGCCTTGCGTCGCTCCTCCTCCTCCCCCTCCCCCTCCGGTTCCTTCTCTTGATCCTTCTCGCCACTACCGGTACCGGGTCCTGTCTCCTGCTCCGGCGGTTGCTGAATGTCAGCGATGGCACTCTTAGCAACCTCCACCGCCTGGGACATACCACACCACGTCAATTCATTGAAACCCTAATCCGAACTTCCCACCGAGAAAAAAAAAATATCTGCGCATGGCGTATGAAGCCGGCAGGTCGGAGTGCTACTCAGTACTCACGCTGCGGGAGATCTCTGAGAAGATGGAGAGGCCCCATCCGCCCCAGCTGCCTGCCGCCTGCTCGGCGGGCTGGCTCTTCTCGTCCGCCTGCGCTGGCGGCGCTGGCGGCGGCGGCGACTCGTCGGACATGGCGCGTGCCGTGGGATTCACTCCTCGCTGCGGACGGATCTAACACTGCAACCACCAGTGGGCTCGCGACTCCAACTACCTGGCCGGCTGGCCGGAAGGTGAGTCGCGTGCCGTGCCGTGCACGTGGGGTTGGGTTGGGCCCGGCCCTATACGTCAAGTCTCACGAGCCCACGATGCAGTTGCGGGCCCGGCCTGTGACTTCCTTTGGGCCAGGCCTGCCTGACTATGATTCCACTTGGTCCTGGCCCAAACGGGAACGAGCCAGAAACCCCGTCGAAACCCCAGCCCCAGGCCGCCGGGTGCTTTGCTTCGCCGGAGAAGAGCTGAGCGCGATGGCAGCGGCGCAGGAGGAAGCGGCGGCGGCGCCACCGGGCGGCGCGGAGAGCGATGCTACGGAGACGGAGGAGGCGCCACAGGGTGTCTCGGAGAGCGATGCTACGGCAATGGAGGCGGCGGCGGAGTACTCGTGGCCCCAGCTCCACTTCGACCGCCCCCCTCGCCGGCTCTACCACTTCGCCCACCAGTTCCGCTCCGCCACTTCCTCTGGCAGCAACAGCGGCGGCGAGAACTTCCTCAAGGGCGTAAAGTGGTCGCCCGACGGGTCCTCCTTCCTCACCAGCTCCGACGATAACTCCCTCCGCTTGTTCTACTTGTAAGCCGCGCGCTTACATTTTTCTGATACGCTCTCTCGCGCGCGCTGCAAGTGGCTAAAACTGGGGGATTCCTTCTTCCGTTGGACAGGCCGGAGGAAGCGTACAGTGCGGCGGAGCCCGTTGCCGATGCCGCCGTCGGAGGTGAAGGTGCGTCTCTGGTTTTGAGTTGTTTGCTGTTGCGATTGTGTGAGTGTATCATGTAAATGCTTGCACTGAATGCTTAGCCTGTCCTTTGGCTGTCCCTGTTGGTTCAATTCTTCTCTACTTCCAATCCGCTGTTTTAGTTGCAACTCTTTCCCCCTGCAGATTCTTATGGCGCATTCCTTCAGGTGAACGAGGGTGAACCAGTGTACGATTTCTGCTGGTACCCGTGTATGTCCTTGTCTGGTGGGTGATGAATTGCTTTCTTTGATTTTCATGTTCCTTTTTCGTTTATGATCAATTAGTGAATTTGATGCATTTTTATTGTTTTGCAGATCCAGCCACCTGTGTATTTGCAAGCACCAGTCGTGATCATCCGATACACCTTTGGGATGCCACCAGTGGGGAAGTAAGACTGGTTGTTCTTGCCTTTTGTGTTTCGTGTATGGCTAATGAGTAATTCTGGTTCTAATTATTTGTTTTGGGAATTGCAGCTCCGGTGCACATACAGAGCATATGATGCCATGGATGAAATAACTGCTGCACTTTCAATTTCTTTCAATTCTACAGGATCTAAGTATGTGTGGTGCATCAGACTTTAAATTGAATTTGTGTTATGTAAGGAATTTTTCTGAAGCATACCTGTTTGTAGTCATGGGATTCTGTTAGGCCTTATTCTCAGTATAATAAAACAATGGTTTCTTACTCATTTTGTTGTGTGTAATGCTTACTGTCAAATATCATACTTTCGTATCTTAAGATAACATATGGGTTAGTGGCCTAACTTCAGGAATTAAACTGAAGACTGAAATAAAATCTTCTTGATTGTTTGTTCATTTGGGGTATAATGTTGTTCTACAGGCTATTTGCTGGATACAACAAAACTATAAGAGTGTTTGATGTTCATCGGCCTGGCAGAGATTTTGATCAATATTCTTTACTTAAGGGAGGTGAAGGGCCAACTGGTATGTGACAATTCCAGTTGTAAGTTTGGTGCCCTTGAAAGCATCCTTAAAACTCTGTTGGAATATGTAGATCATAGATTCTTGAAATGTACTTCACATTCTTTTTCCTCATACAATAGCATTCAATGAAATCACCAAAATAAGTTTGTGCTAGAACTTGTTGTCAACATAATGATCAATGAGGCTGCACTATCAACAACTTTGCACTAAGGTTTACTCATATAGATTTTGATTGCTTCATCTCAGCTCACTTTTGGCTAGTGGTTGTTGAACTTCCTTTGGTATGACTTGTGAATACTTTGCTATAAGTGTTTGGCTTCTGAACACTTGTTTTCATGACAGGTATAATATCTTCAATTTCCTTCTCTCCACAAAATGGGATGCTTGCTGTTGGTTCATACAGCCAGACAACTGCTGTGTATGCAGAGAGTAATATGGAGCCTTTGTATGTCTTACATGGGCAGATTGGTGGTGTCACACAGGTTGGGAAAGCAGTCGTGTACATTTGAATCTTACGGTATGAATAGCAGTTAACATTGATGAAAGTTTCAGGTGCTTTTTTCGAAAGATGGGAACTATCTGTATACTGGAGGGCGCAAGGTACCTATTTTCTCACCATTTGGTCAGTTAGCATACTATTGGGCAGTTTAGGGTTCATATGACTTGCATAGATTTACTCAATCCTTTTGGTCTATGATATCAAATATCTATTGATCTTTTATCAGGATCCATACATATTATGTTGGGATATTCGCAATACTGTGGACATTGTTTACAAGTAAGAGCTTAATCGTCTATTTTTGCCTTTACAGAACAATTTATTTCTTGGATTTTTTTTTTAAAATGATTTGATGGTTATGTACAAGGCCTTATCTCATATGAACATATCAGAGTTTTGTTTGTTTCTTTTGGTAAATGATAAAATATGTTCTTTGTTCATCTTATCTTAAATGTTTCATTTGGGCAGAACTTATAGCTATATTTCAGCTATGGGTTTATGGCGTCTGGTGGCAGATATGGTTTATCATTTCAATGCTGACCTATCTACTTCCATATGGCATACTTAAGTGGTTGTACGGATGAGCTATTCGATTGGTTAGGTCTAGTAAGCTTGCTTTCCAGTGCGGGTTAATTAAATATATCCACTTGCCATCATAACTGAAGCAAGCCTGTCCTTATATTGATCATATATTACTATAGCAATCTTTCAATGTCTATACCAATGCAGTACTCCCTCCGTTCCAAATTATAAGTCACTTTGACTTTTTTTGTTCATCCATTTTGCTACTTATCTAGACATATTATTTATCTAGATGCATAGCAAAATAAGTGTACCAAAAAAGTCAAAGTGACTTATAATTTGGAGCCGAGGGAGTATATTTTACATCAGTTAATAAGTAGAACTGAACTATGTCGGTGCAGTATACTGGATTTTTAAGTGGAATTATGTCCCTTCTAGTTTATCTGTGCAAGTTTTTCTTATGTTCTTTTTTTGTGTATGGTTTCCATAATAAGGTTGTACAGATCAGCTGATACTACTAATCAAAGAATATATTTTGATATTGAGCCCTGCGGTAGACATCTAGCCACTGGTGGGCAGGTGAGGGCCAATTTCCTCATTTGAGTTAATTATGTTTTGAACCAGCAAAAACTGAAAGAGGAATTTTCATGTCTCCATAGGATGGCATGGTCCATGTATATGATCTTCAAGGTGGTCAATGGGTAACCGGCTTCCAAGCAGCAGCTGGTATGTTTCTTCTGAACTTGCATTTCCGGAGGAGGTTTAACGGCGTGTTTGGTTGTGAACCTGGCAAAAGGCGCCTGGCCTGGGTGGCTCCCCAGGCCGTCGATTTCCAGCGCCTGGCGGCTGGATCAACCTGCCTGGGCGAGTGCCCCCAGGCCAGTGTGACCAAAGACGCCTTAGTATGTCTCTATTTCTGTATTATATCCATTTTAATCTTATATCGACTTGATCTTAGATACTGTAAACGGGTTCTCGTTCCATCCATACCTTCCATTTGCTGTAACATCATCCGGACACAGAAGATTTGGTATGCAAGATGAGTTTGAAGATGAGTTAAATTTGGCAGGTGCATGTTATATTACTCTCAAAATTGCCTTGAAAATCATAGGTCTGATGCTTGAATGGGAGCTGTGACACATTTAATTTCCGGTGCTCTATTAGGTGATGAGAACAGCTGCTCTGTCTGGATGTTTTCTTCCTCACAAGAAGCTTGAAGCATTTAGTGAAGATATTGGATCAGGCTGAAGCTAAGCAAGGCATTGGATGCACATTAAAAGCCGCACTGAAAAAAAAAACACATGTACCGGGGCGGGATTTTTGAATTTTTTATGTTCCTGTGCAGAGAGCATTGCGGCATTGACTACCTGTTGTGTTGGGTGTAATTGGTGTCTGCAAAAGGCAAATGTATTCACTGACGGCTATAGAATCAATTGCTTATTTGGGGCTAATTTGTATCATAGCACGGCCATAGAATCGATTGCTTATTTGGGGCTAATTTGCATCATGGCATTGTACGACACTCGCTGAAGTTTTTGTCCTGACCCAACTGTTGTTGTCTTACTGGGAACCTCCAGGTATTGTCATGATCATTGACAAATTTCAGACTTTGCAGCTGAACTATTGACCAAGCCAAAATTTGGCCATGCCTTGTCTGTATTTTCTCAAGGCTAAAATTGGGCTAGTCCTAAAGATTTTTTGCCGGCCAAGCTACTCCATAAACTGCGGCATGATTTGAGCTGCCAATTTGCTGGCCCGAGCTCATTTGGCCGGCCAAACTGCATGCAAAGCGACGTGGCCAGCGAGCCATTGCCAATGGAACTGTATTTATTGCTCAAGAATATCGCTCAAAATATTACATCTCCTAAACGATATTTCAATTTATGCGCTGTTTAAACTATCGTATTCTTGGCAATTAAATAAACGAAAGAGATCCATATGGACTTATGTGATATGTACATTTGGGCATTTGGGCAATGTTTAAGGATTTTGGAGTACCATTTTTAGTTAAATCTGGATGGATACCATGACTCTACCTTTTCAGAGGCAATCTATGAGTTTTTTTAAGAAAATTATAAATAGGATTAAATGTGCAAAATAGAAAAAATCTATATAACCCTAGAACCTTTGGTGTGTGGTCTGGTCTAATCAACTCCGACATATGATTATATGAAACTAGGCATTATGCTGAGTTTGTGAAACCGGACTAAAAAAAATCCTTGGGTGATTACTAAAGCTTGTGAAACCAGACAACGTGGCCAATGAGCCCGCTTGTCATCCTATTGGCTCACCCTAACACTGGGTGGACTTAGCTGCATATACAAAATCCATTTGCTCCGTACTTTTTCTACCAGTCAGTAGTGCAACGAACAATACTTTCAACTATAACTTTTTAGAGAAGCGAACATATAGTACCCAAGCTTGACCATGGGTCCAACAAGAGCCGGTGAATCAACTGCAAAGCTCACGAGCTCTCGTGTGGCACACAAACAACGAGTGAAGATAGAGCTCACACTTCCCGAGTTTGACCTCGTCATTGTTGAGGCACTGCAGTATATGAACCAAAAACATTTGAGACAGCAGTATAAAGCATAGTGTCGTGGAAGGTAGATTTTGGCCATTGCAATTTTTTTTTCTGTTATTGTCAGTTGCTACAAAAATACACATCTTCTTAAAAAGCATTTTGAAAATTATATGTAACTTTTGTACATTAGACGTTCATATAATTTAGCTAATTGTTGGTCCAAACCTATCAAGTTTAACTTTTTTTTCAAAACAAAAACACACATTAGACTAGTGGACAACTAAATGCATGTGAGCTCAACAACGTATGAAAATGCTTGTATGAACTAATAAACACATCAAGGGCTATCGAGGTAACATGAGCATGGGGAATTAATAATAGCATATGCTTTCTTTAGCCAAATGCATGGGAAATTAATATTTAGATGCACACTGTGTCTAGGTAACATAAACACGGAGAGTACATTCAACAAGCTCAATACCTAGAAAAGGCAAGTGAGACAAGACAACTTACAATCTTCAATTCTAGATAAGGGATGTAGCATGAACCAGCATTATTTCCCATTAGAGCAGCAGAGACAGTAGTCCCCTCCGTCTGAACCTTCGAGTGTTCCATTGCATCATCAGCTCTCCGGCGGCACTGATGTAGCAAAGCAAGATGGTGCATGCACTTTCCAAGCTTGATCTCGTGGCTGTTGAGACACTGCAGTTATCAAATTAAACGAACAGCATTGAGATACCACATCACCAACAAAGCTCGAAAGATAATGTTGAATACGGTTGTAGAGTAGTAATATGCTACAGAGGAATCACCGAATCAGCAACACCATGCGCGTATATATATATAATAACTTGGAGAAGGAGCTGGCCTACATACATCCAAGAAGTCCTTAGAGTGGCTGTGGCATGGATCAGCGCTATCCATGGGAGCAGGAGC
>Ga0182004_10005860_pt1 | contig 10013 bp, 12 predicted proteins | sample Sormic07211540_1_FD_120479 | JGI IMG/M metagenome (GOLD analysis project Ga0182004, IMG submission 120479) | Endophyte microbial communities from Sorghum bicolor roots, Mead, Nebraska, USA - 072115-40_1 MetaG | ecosystem: Host-associated > Plants > Roots > Unclassified | place: USA: Nebraska... | reverse complement strand
TATCAGCACCTATGAGATTCATAAATTCCAACTCGATCTCTTTAGCGTTCGCTGACCCCTGTTTCACAGAAATCACTGCAGTGCTAGCTTTCTCTTTAACAACTCTTGGATCTATACACTCATCAATGAAAAAGAAACTTTGGTCCTCTACTTGAGCAGCACAAAGCTCCGGACCTAAGTTCCAAGGTAAACATCTTTTGCAATCATAAGTTGAGTGATTGTTAAATCCACATATTTCACAGATAGTTCTTCTACACTCTCTAGTTGAATGATTGAACATACCACAATTCTCACAAGGAAGTTTCTGCTCAGGATCGACAGATTTAACTGGATTTTGAGAGGTTTGTGATAAGTCATTACCTCACCCTCGAGCTTAGAGGGCCATGTCCTTGGTAGAAGATTCACCTTCCCCCTTGCTCCATTGACTGTGAATGCTTGGTTTATCAATCTTTCCTTCCCACTTAGAGTTCTATTCTATAACCCATCGGCACTGGCTCATCAACTGGCCTTCGGACAGTTATCGATTAGACTCTACTATGCCGATGTAGTGAAGCCGAGGGAAACCATAACCAGCGGACTTGAGTGGATAAGGATAGCTCATCTTCAGCTGAATGCCGATACATCAGACATCAACATATCGGTATGGATCCCAGCTCTTTTCATCACTCAGGTATACAAACAATGGTGGGAAGAGTGGAAAGAACATCTGTTCTGTACATCGGCTGTGACATACCGCGGCATGATTGACCCCAAGTACAAGGTCCCCGATGACATTGTAAGTCTTCAACCGATACCTCAGTTCTTTTGTTGCTTTTATTCTCATTGGTAACTCACCCTTTCCTTTTTAAACAGGTTAACAACCCACCACCAGCAGTCAGCAGGAGTGGAAAGCCGATGGAGCTCCTCCCATCAGGCCCAATTTCTCTGATCGGTCACGACGCATCGAGCTTGGCAACTTTAATGCACTGGAATGTGCATTTCAAGAAAGTGACCACCAAGCGACTAAAGACATCTCCATCGGTTGCCGCTGCTACCTTGGAACAGGCTTTTCAGGTAAATTTCTGAATGCCTTTACTTATACAGATTCTATTCTATACTTACACAATCTTTTCAGGATACATCGGCTACTATGGGAACCTCATCGGTAACTTTTATCTCTTAACAAGATTTTCATCAACATTCTTTCATATTCAGACTCATGAAATCTTGCTTGTTATAATAGCAAACTGGCAAATCGGCAAAGACCAGAAGCACCAAAACAAGTGCCTATGCCCCCCAGTCCAGTCAAGCCAAGAGAAAAGGCCCCAAGAGCACTAAAACATTAGAAGACAGCACCGCCTTCTCCTCCTCCTCGTCTAGTGTCGCCGATTCATGTGGAATCGTCCCCTTCTTCACCAGAAATCTAGAAACAGCAAGCACCGTCTCCTCCTCAACCAGCACCCCAGCCATAAGAATCACCAGCAGATGTGCTTGATCAGACTGCCGATCCGGCGGATCCAATCATATCATCGGTAGTCTCTTTAGAACAAACAAGCCCTGCACCCCCTCAAGGTAAAGTACTGCCCATAAAATTATCACCGATGGATTTATTTCTTCAAATTAAAATTATCCATATTATTTCTCAGTTGACATTGTTCCATCGGCAACTCCAGCCGCTCAACCCATGGTACCAGCGGCGTCAACCAGCCAGAGGCGTGAAATAGCTTTGAAGCAAGTAAGTTATCTGATTTCCATCCTTTATATCACTAATATTCCACCATCAGATAACTTATCTTCTTTCACGAACAAGATTCCCCGGAAAGCTTATTTTCCTTCGCTATTGATATTTCTGATGATGAAGGCGAGGAAGCAAGCTCTTCCCAAGCGATAGGGATCTCATCGGCAGAAATCAGAGCCAAACTGGAGGACCTGCTGGCCCTGTTGCACCAAGACACTACTCAATTGGTTGACGATACTAATCCAGCCAAAGCTCTGTTCAAGACTCTCTGTGGCCAAATTCCAGCCGATGCTGAAGAGATTCTTTTCCAAGCTGCACACTTGGAGAGTCGTCAGCTCTAATACCAAAAGGCCTCCCAGCGTCTTGCCGATAGGGCCACTCATGCCCAACTTTTAGAAAAAGTAATGCAAGTGAAGCGCCTTGCCGATGAGAAACATAAGAGCATTGGGATCCTGCAGTCCTCAGGGGACACACTGAAGCAGAAGTTTTCTGACCTATCGGCAAGAAGGGAAGTTCTGTTAGCTGAGCTTAAGCAAGTAGAGGAGGCTCTATCTCAAGCTCAGCAAGAAGAAAGCCAGCTGCCTGAGAAGATCAAGACTCTTCAGTAGGAACGAAACATCCAGGCTCACAAGGGGCTGCAGATGAAGAAGAAGTTGAAGCCAGTGGAGGGTTCTGCCGATGAAGACATTCGGGAGATAGAAGAAGCTGATCAAATCCGCCTGCGCGCCATATCGCCATCCAAGCTTTGCTAAATGCATGAGTCCCTCATCGGTGACTTACTTTATTCTATCCCGAGAACACTTCTGATCATCCCAGACTAGCCGATAGGACTATTATTGGCACTTTTGAAAACATTATGTCCCAGATACATTTTATCCAGCCAATAGGAGTGTTATCGGCACTTAAATTCTTATGCATCAACCCAAATGCTTGGGTAATACTTCTTTAGATACTTCCCATTTAATGCTCTTGGAAATTCAATCCCTTCGAGAGTTTCCAAAATATAAGCATTACCAGGAGCAGACCGACTTATCCGATAAGGACCTTCCCAATTAGGAGACCATTTTCCAAACTATGAACTTTTAGTTCCAATCGGCAAAATTAACTTCCACACCAAATCTCCATCGGCGAACTCCTTGGCTTTTACCTTGTTATCATACCACCTAGCCACTTTCTTTTTATTTTCTTCTATACTTATCAAAGCTCTCAGCCGATGCCCTGCTAAATCGTCTAATTCATCTTTTATCAAAGTACCATAGTCATCGGCAGCCAATTGATCTTGGAAAGATATTCGCCTAGATCCAGTCTTAATTTCTCATGGTAGCACTGCATCGTGTCCATATACTAATTGATTAGGTGAAACTTTGGTCGATCCATGACATGCCATCCGATATGACCATAAAGCTTCATTCAACAATGTATGCCACCTCCTAGGATTTTCCTCAATCTTTTGTTTGATGAGCTTAATAATTCCTTTGTTAGACACTTTGGCCTGCCCATTGGCTTGAGCATAATAAGGAGAAGAATTCAACACTTTAATCCCATATCGATTGCAAATTCATCAAACTCCCCCGATGTGAACATAGTACACTAATCGGTAGTAATTGTTTGAGGAATACGAAATCGGTAAACAATGTGCTGTTTCACAAAATCAATCATGTTGGCCGATGTCACTTTCTTCAAAGGAATAGCTTCAACCCACTTAGTAAATTAACCAGTGGCAACTAAGATGAACTTATGCCCCTTGCTTGATGGTGGATAAATCTGCCGATTAGATCAATAGCCCATCCCCGTAACGGCCAAGGCTTAATAATAGGATTCATGGCCGATGCGGGTGCCCTTTGAATATTGCCAAATCTCTGACATCCTTGACATCCTTGACATCCTTTGAAATATTTAAAGCAATCCTCAAGTATAGTCGGCCAATAATACCTGTTTCTCCTAATCATCCACTTCATCTTAAAAGCTGACTGATGTGCCCCACACATTCCTTCATGGATCTCACCCATCAAGCTTCTGGCTTCATCATCACCAAGCACTTGAGTAGAACTCCATCTATCATTCGAAAATATAATTCCTCTCCAATGAGCACATACTTGGTAGCTTGAAACCTGACACGTCTTTCAACCTTTTTAGATGGATCCTTTAAGTAATCAGTGATTTCTTTTCTCCAATCATCAGCACTGATTGCCGATAACATATTTAAGACAGGCTGGTATCACGAGGCATGTTGAGCCAACTGATTATCTTCTTCGTTATGTAATCGAGGAACATGCTCTAATCGGAAATCCTTGAATTCCCACAACAGTTGTATGCTTGTTTCATAATAAGTTATCAAATCTTCACTTCAACATTCATAAGTTCCAACCAAATGATTTATAACAAGCATAGAATCGCCGAAGATCTCAACAGCATCTGCATGAACTTCTTTTAATAATTCCAACCCTTTGATCAGAGCTTGATATTCCGCTTGATTATTCATCGACGTGGCAACAATCGGCAAAGAGAACTCATACTTCTTTCCTCGAGGAGAAATTAGTACTATACCGATTCCTGCCCCCCGGTCACACATGGATCCATCAAAGAACAGTGTCCAAGGAACGATCTCCAAAGCTCCTATTACAACGCAATGCTGAGTCACAAAATTGGCCATAACCTGTCCCTTAACCGCCTTAGCCAATTCATAACGCAAATCAAATTCCGACAGTGCCAAAATCCATTTACCGATTCTACCACTCATAATCGGCATAGATAGCATGTACCGGACTACATCATCTTTGCATATAACAGTGCATTCGGCCGATAGCAAATAGTGCCTCAACTTAATACATGAAAAGTATAAGCATAAACATAACTTTTCGATTGCCGAATACCTTGTGTCAACATCAACCAACCTCCTACTTAAATAATAAATCACACGTTTCTTCCCTTCAAATTCTTGAATTAGAGCCGAACCAATGACCATCCCATCGGTAGACAAATACAATTTGAAAGGTTGTCCTTGTTGAGGTGGAATTAGAACTGGAGGGTTTGTCAGATAATTCTTGATTTTGTCTAATGCCAATTGTTGCAATCTTCCCCACACAAACTCTTGATCGGCCTTTAACTTAAGTAAAGGACTAAAAGCACGAATTTTACCAGACAAGTTAGATATAAATAGTCTGATATAATTTATCTTACCGATCAAAGATTGGAGTTCAGTTTTGTTAGTAGGAGCAACTATTTTGTTGACAGCATCAATAGATCTCCTACTAATTTCAATCCCTCTTTGATGTACCATGAAACCAAGAAATTGCCCTGTCGATACACCAAATGCACATTTATTAGGATTCATCTTTAAACCATGTTTCCTTGTGCACTCCAACACCTTTCGCAAATCGGCAAGATGCTCTGTGAAGTCTCCAGACTTAACCACCACATCATCAATATAGATTTTCACCAGCTTGCCGATGAACTCATGAAAGATAAAATTCATAGCCCTCTGATAAGTAGCACCCGCATTCTTCAAGCCAAAGGTCATGACTATCCAATCAAACAACCCAACATGACCAGGACATCTAAATGCGATCTTTGGAATATCTTCTTCGGCCATGAATATTTGACTATATCCTATGTTGCCGTCCATAAAGCTAATAATCCGATGTCCAGCTGCAGCATCAACTAGCAAATCGGCAACTGGCATTGGGTAGCCATCCCATTCTTCTTGTAGACTGGAACAACATTGGAAATCCATTCGGCATACCGACATTGCCGAATAAATTTAGCAACGATAAGTTTAGTTATTTCGGCCTTAATATCAGGAAGAATATTAGGGTTGCATCGGTGAGTTGGCTGTTGATGCGGCCGAAATCCGGACTTAATAGGTAATCGATGCTCAACAATAGATCGGTCTAAACCAGGAATCTCGGTATAATCCCAAGCAAAGCAATCTTTATATTCCTTTAACAGATCGGTTAACTGCTGCTTACATTCAGAATCCAATTTAGCACTAATAAAAGTAGGCCTTGGCCTATCACCATTACCTATATCTATTTCTACTAAATCATCGGCCGATGTAAACCCCAGGCCTAATTTTCCATCATCGGCGAACCTATCCATTAAAACTCTTCATCAAAACCGACTGCTTGGATCGGAGGAATTTCATAATCGGCAACTTTGAGAAAATCCTTCTCCCAAATCTCCCCTAAAATGCATCTAGTCCTTTCATAAGTATCCGCCTTTGCCGATGCTATGACATGAATAATCTCCTGGGACAATCTCAATCTTGTCACCAACCCACTGAACCATACATTGGTGCATTGTGGATGGGATGCAACAATTGGCATGGATCCAATCTCTCCCCAATAGTAGATTATAAGCACCCTTTCCACTGATGACGAAGAAAGTTATCGGCAAGGTTTTGCTGCCGATGGTCAACTCAACACATATGGATCCCTTGACTAGAGATACATTTCCTTCAATGTCCTTCAACATCATATTGGTCTTGGTCAAATCTTGATCTTCTTTCCTGAGCTTCCGATAGACTGCATACGGCATAATATTGATAGCAACTCCACCATCAACGAGTATTTTGGTCATCGGCTGTCCATCAACCCTGCCTTTGACAAACAAAGCTTTAAGATGTTGTCTCTCACTATCAGCAGGCTTTTCAAAGATAGCCGTCATCAGATCCAGAGCCAACTGAGCTATCTGATCGGGAAAATCCACCTCCTCATCATCACTGAAAGGCACAAGGAACTCCATCGACAACATAAACACCATATTAACATCTGCCGATGGCCCTTTTCCTTTAGGATCCGGCTGCTGCTGATCTCCAGACTTAGCAGAATTTTCTCCTTTACTCAACTCTTCTTGTCCCTCCCGCTGCAGTCTTCTTTTCTGTGTCCTAGTTAATCCCTCCAGACACCATGGAGGAAGTTGTGGCTGTCTAACTGACTGACGACGATTTTTCCTTGATTCTACCCGATAAGTATTAGCATCTCTGCAAAATATGAACTCATCGGGAACTCGTGCATCTGCCATCTCTTCAAGCTCCTCTTGGTTCCTGGGAAAATACCCGACACGCTCACCAAGTCTGTCATGCACACTGAGTCTTATTGGTGCAAAAGCTGATCTGCAAACACAAAGGGCTAATACCCTATTCAAACGTTAAGGCGTGCCAGCGGATTTGACCTTACAATCGACGAAGGTGGTAACTCGAACACTTTGGTCCCAACAACAGCGATGCGCCAGGATGTCACGGCCAAGAGGTGCTCACGCGGAACTTGAGAACAAGCCGAGTTTGACTCGACGAATTCCTAAGAACTCGTAGTAAAAAGAAAGTATGACGAAGTCGTTGAAAAAGTAGATGCTGGAATATGAGTAAAAACATGTGTTTGATTGATTGATAGATGTCTACATTGCCATGGGGTCTAGATTTACACCCTGCCCCAAAGAGCTACAACCAGACACGACTAGAACTCGAATTCTAATTTAAACGGAATCCGTATACAAAACAAACTCTAATAATCAAGGAAAACATTAAACTATCCTCCACAACCGATCGGTACACTGTCATAAGCCAATCGGCAACCCTTGCATCTTTTTCCATGACCATCGGCAGACCGCCTTTCACCGTCATCGGCAACCATCAGTGCTTGTCATCGGCATGATCCCGTCACTATTTCCTAGACTTAGTTATATTCCGTCGTTCTCTCATCGGCACCAATCTTCATCGGCAACTCCCCTGTAGACAAGTCACCATTTTCCCAGCTGCCGATCTATACCTCATTAACTCCAGGTGCGTATCCAAAGATACGTGTCCAAAAATGGTGTCAACACATGCACCCCAATTTCAGAGTATAGAATCATTAATGCTCCAAAATTTTCCTCAGTAATGACGCTTTTCCGCAATTACTTCTCCCAATTTGGTAATCAATCACCAAACCAAAACAACCTTAGCCCGATTCTCCTACAGATTCCTCGAATTTCTCAACTTCTCGAACCAAACCTCCCTAGAACGCGCTCATCGGCAATATTACCGTTATAGAAGGCTGCCGATGGGCCGACCAGGAGATGTTGCACAGTAAGATATCTTTAAAACGACCGCTTGCTGTCAAATCACCTGCACAATCCCTTGATAATCGTGGAACAGTTACCATATCCACCTGAACACCCTCAGATTTCATGGATGCGGTAAAGAGATAAGTCAGATTTGCCCCTGCCTTTTTGTCCTATAAATACCTCCTTCTCCGGTACTCTTCCTCCATCTTGTCATTCTACATCCCCAAATCCACCCTCTTGGCGGCGGCACTGTTCGAGAACATCAAGAACTCCAGCAAGAGCTTCCTCCAACAATCCCCCGAGTCTTTGATTCTTTCCTTTATCTGGGAAGAAATGGCCGTCAACTTCGTCGTCCCTGAGGTCAACTTACCCCTCTCCCTCTTTATACTTTTGTTTACTGAGTACCTTTCTTTTTCTTCTCTTTTTTTCTTTTGTTTCTTCGTTCTCCAAACCCTTTAGGAGTTGGCCGATAAGATCGTGATTCCTACCGATCAACCTCACTTCTAGTGCCTCAGTCCATTGGGAAACCCAGATCCCACCGATCTGATAAATGCAGAAACAAATAGGATTCCATTTAGAGCCAAGAACTTCTCCCTAGATCTGTGGAAAGACACTTTCCGTTCCTGGCCCAGCCCTACCAAGGGATGGAAGGACTGGTTTCTTAGAATCGGCAACTCAAACAAAGTCCAATGGGGCGAACGGAAATTGGACCAGTGCATTAGGTTATCCATTGCCGATACGGAGAGGAATGAATCCCTGTTGATGGCTGCTTCATATTTTTGGTCTGATACCCTCAATGCTTTTGTATTCGGCCATGGTCCTGCATCTCCCACTTTAGCCGATGTGCTGATGCTTACTGGTTTGGACATATCGTCTGCCGATGATAACCAACTTTATGACCGCAAATGTGAGCGCAAAGTGGAAACCCACAACATAGGTGGTAGGTCAGGATACATCCAGAAGTACCGAAAAACAGGGCCAGTCGGACAGAGAGAACATGCTATCTTTCTGAACATGTGGCTAGATAAGTTCGTCTTCTGTGGCCGATCGGTAGGACCAACCTCAGTCTATCTATCAGCAGCAGAAAGACTGGCCGATGGCGACCGATTTCCTCTTGGCCGATATTTGCTCGACTCTGTCTATCACCTACTCCACCAAGTAGCTCAGAAACTCCTGCTAGGCCAACCCATCGGCAACTTAGGGGGACCTTGGTGGTTCATCAATATGTGGCTTAGTGTCCATATGCACAAGGGCCTTGGATTTGACCTTTTTGCTCAGCGCTTTCCAAGAGACATAACCGAGGATCATGAACTGGATGAGGAAGAATCGGCAACTCGCACCCCTTGAACTATGGTGAAGCCGCCATAGTCTTACCTGGTATCGGTGGTCATGAAGACCAGGTCAGCCAATTCTTCCAGACTCTCTATGAGAGCCTGACCAAAGATCAACGGGCATGGATGCCCTATGAGGACACAGAAACCAGATTCCCACTCACTTTCCACCCCTTCGATAATGCTCTCAATAAGGACCATGACCTGATGATGGTGATTATCACCCCGAGAGCTATACCGGTGAATTTCTTCAGTAGTGGGAAAACTTCCAACCTCACTTATGATTTCTACAACCCATCGGCATTGGCTCGACAACTAGCTTTTGGACAGCTGCCGATTGCGCTCTGCTATGCCGATGTGGTGAAACCAAGAGAGACCATAACCAGCGGTCTTGTGTGGATCAGAGTAGCTCAGCTTCAAACGAATGCCGATACGTCAGACATCGATCTATCGGCTTGGGTCCCTGCTCTTTTTATCACTCCGATGTATAAGCAGTGGTGGGAAGAGTGGAAAGAGCACTTGTTCTGCAGATCGGCCCTTACATACCGCGGTATGATCGACCCCAAGTACAAAGTCCCCGAGAACACTGTAAGTCTATAACCGATGCCTCAATTCCTTTATTACTTTCATTCTTATCAGCAACTTACTTCCTCTGTTCTACACAGGTCGACGATACACCACCGACAGTCAGCAGGAGTGGCAAGCCGATCGAACTCCTCCCATCGGGTCCGATCTCTCTGATCGACAATAATGCACCAAGCTTAGCGGCTTTAATGCACCGGAACATGCGCTTCAAGAAGGTTGTTGATATTTGGGAACGCAATAAGGAATTGATCCGCAAGCGCACGGATATCGGTGAGCACTTCACCCGAGAAATTATCCAGAGTATCGTATTTATTTTTTTACCACTAGGAGAAAGAGTG
>Ga0182004_10005859_pt1 | contig 10014 bp, 6 predicted proteins | sample Sormic07211540_1_FD_120479 | JGI IMG/M metagenome (GOLD analysis project Ga0182004, IMG submission 120479) | Endophyte microbial communities from Sorghum bicolor roots, Mead, Nebraska, USA - 072115-40_1 MetaG | ecosystem: Host-associated > Plants > Roots > Unclassified | place: USA: Nebraska... | reverse complement strand
CAGAGTTCTCGCTCGCTCGGGCGGCCACCGGATTCGTCGAGGAGGATCTGGAGGGGGCGCCGAGGAGGATTTGGGAGCGGGGCGCCGAGGAGGATGAGGGGGGCTCTGCGTCGAGGAGGATCTGGGAGGGGGCGCCGAGGAGGATTCGTCGAGGAGGCGGGCGCTTTCCTTTTTTTGGCGGAAGAGAGAGCCGGGCGTCGCGCGTCGCAGGAGGCAGGACGAAAACGGGAGGGGAGAATGTCGCACCAAAACGATGTCCCCTCTTTAGTCTTTTTAGTTGTAGGAGAGGAGATTGGTTTCCTGTTGCCAGTCACACCGTCTCCGTACGTCCTTGGCGTGTTGTGCCTGCGAGCCAGCTCTCTTCCCTGTCCTTTGCAAGTCCTTCCATGACTCTTGGATCACTTGTGTTGTGCATCTTATAATCTTATTATCTAACTCTCATGCAGCCAATCAAACAGAGAATTGACTTGTCTCAACTAAGGGAGTGTTTGGTTGAGATTGCGTGTTAAAGTTTAACACGTACTATAGTATTTTCGTTTTATTTGATAATTAGTGTCTAATCATAGACTAATTAGGCTCAAAAGATTCGTCTCGCAAATTACTCTCTAGTCATGTTTTTAGTTTCGTAAATAATCTATATTTGGTACTTCATACATGTGTTCTCAATATGACGGACGGTAAACTTTACCGTCCGTTGTAACCAAACAGGGCCTAAACAGTATATTATGGTGAGATGGTAAGTTTGTTTTAGTTTCCCCACATCTTTTTTGAGGAAGCTGGAGGGGCCAAGGCCCCTGCAGAAATTTTATTAAAACAGGAACAGTTAAAAGACGTTACAAAACATTAGAGAACAGCCAGGGAGAGGGAGAAAGGGAGGGCAATTAGGAAACAAAAAAAGAAAGGAAAAAAATGAACAGTAGTCTAAGGTCTAGCTGAGAGATTGTATCCATTGATTAAACTCTTGTTTAAGCCCCTCCTTGATCCTGTGGGTAACAAATTGCGCTTCATTGAAGAACTTTTCTTTGGCTTCTTGCAAGCTGCTTTGATAGTTTTCGAAAACTGCTCGGTTCCTGATTTTCCAGATAGTCCAGGTCATGATGATGATTGGAACCATGAAGAATTGATTTCTTAGTTGGTCCTTGATAGCCAAGGTGTTGAGACAAGTTGATCCATCTTGATCAATTCGAATGTTTAGCATCCCCCAACACTGTTGGGCGAAAAGGTAACCCCAGAATAGATGTTGAGCATTTTCTTCCACATTCTGCAAGCAAGTTGGACAGGTGTAGTCTTCCAGGTGCATATTTTTCCTTCTAAGAATATTCCTAGTACTGAGCCTATCTTTTAGGAGTAGCCAGTAAAAGACCTTGTGCTTAGGTTGACAGAGTGAAATCCACGTCCACCTGAATGCCGGGTCAATCACATGTTGACCAATCAGCTTCTGGTAGGCTAAGGAAGATTTGAATTTAGAGCCCGAGCTGAAGTAAGTCCAAACATCAGTTTGTTGTTCCTCTGCAGTCCAGTTGTTCAGAATCTGCTGAATCTCATTTACCTGTTGGAACGCTGTCTGGGAGAGAGGTAGTGTAAAGAGCTCAGTTAAGTCTTCAGTTTGAGACACCTTCTGCAGAGTGATTGCCTTGTTCTTAGCAAAGGAGTGGGCCTGTGGGAACAAGCTTTCAAGAGTGTTAGGCTGCCATTTGTCTTGCCAGAATAAACAAGTTCTTCCATCTTTCCCTGTCACCACTGCTAATTCCTTGAACTTGGGAAGCAGCTTCAAAATGTCTCTCCACCAGAATGAACCTTTTTTTTATGTGGCTTGGCAACCTGTCGTTCCTGTAATTTTTCTCCCAGACCAAATTGACCCAAGGTATGTTTCTTCTATTGAAAAATTTGTCAAGATTTTTCATCAAGAGGGCCTGGTTCTGTAGCTGAAGGTCAATTACCCCTAGACCTCCTTGTGCTTTTGGTTTGCAGAGGAGTTTCCAAGCTGCTTTAGGCTGACCTCCCCCATTTATGTTGTTTCCTCTCCACAAGCAATTCTTCCTGAATTTATCTATCTGTTTGATGACTGCCTTAGGCAACTCTAGGGTACACATATAGAAAGTTGGTAAGGCAGACATGACAGCATTAGTGATTTGCAGTCTTCCAGCTTGATTAAGCATGCTTGAGACTCCTCCAAGTCTTCTCTCACATTTACTTACTAAGGGAAGGAAATCCACTACTTTCGGTTTTGTTGTTCCCAGGGGTAGGCCTAGGTATGTGAATGGTAAGGATACTTTGGAGCAACCAAAAGTGTTGGCCAAGAGATCAAGTCTTTCTTCTGAAACATTAATAGGTAACATCATTGATTTGCTGAAGTTGATTTTGAGCCCTGTTGAGACTGAATAATTTTGGAGCACTGTTTTGAGGAAGAATAATTGCCTTGTGTCAGCTTCTAAGATAATGAGAGTGTCATCTGCATACTGAATGATGGGGAAGTCAGTGTCAGATTGGATGGGCAGGGGTAGCTTCAACAGGTTCAAGTCTTTTGTTTTGTTGATCAGAGTCTGTAGGTAGTCTGCTGCTAGAACAAACAGTAGGGGTGATAGGGGGTCACCTTGTCTTACTCCTCTTTTACAGTGAAATCTTTTTCCTGGTTTACCATTAAGCAAAACTGAGGAGGTCCCAGAGCTGAAGATACTATGCATCCAAGAGATCCATTTTGTGCCAAACCCATGTGCTTCCATGATTTTAATCATGGCTTGGTGTTCCATTTTATCAAAAGCTTTTTCAAAATCTAATTTCAGTATGATTACTTCCTTCTTTGACTGATGACACATGTGAATGTATTCAAAGGCCCATGCTAAGCAGTCCTGAATTGTCCTAGTCTTGATGAAACCATATTGATTCTTGTGGATGAGTCCCATGATTTTCCCCTGTAATCTGTTGGCCAACAATTTTGTGATGAACTTAATTGAAGTGTTTAGAAGAGATATTGGCCTGAAATCATTTAGGGTCTGAGGGTCTTGGGTCTTGGGGATCAGAGTAATGTAAGAGCTGTTGATACTCTGAATGCAGGACGTATTCTCTTGGAAACTGGAACACAATCTATAGAAATCCTGCTTGATTATATCCCAGGAAGCTTTGATGAACTCATTGTTGAAGCCATCAGGTCCAAGAGACTTGAAATTTGGGAGGTTCTTAATGACAGCATCAATTTCCTGCTGTGAGAAAGGGTTTTCGAGATCTTGGAGGTTGTTATCTGTTTCAATCAAGATACCCGGGTCAATGGTGAACCCTGTAAACTCTGTGATCCCTAGTCTCTGCTTGAACTCTAGCCAGATGATTTCCTCTTTATCCTTATGTTGGCAGACTGTGAATCCTTGCCTATTAGTGAGGTGAGAGATCAGATTATTTCTGTGCCTGATTGTAGCATTAGCATGAAAGAAATGGGTCCCTGCATCCCCTAGCTGGGCCCATTTAATAGAACCTCTCTGTTTCCAGTACAATCTTTGCCTTTCCAGAAGGGTATGCAGGTGATCTTGTAAAAGTTTGTAGAAGTTCCATTCTTGTAGGCTGAGATCTCTCATATCGGCAATAACCTCAAAAAAAGTAGGATAAGCTTAGTATTTGAAATGGCAGTTTTGATACTAATCTTTGAGCTATGCCATTTTTTGAGTTCTCTTCTCAAGGATTTCATTTTGGAAGAGATGACCTTTGCCGGGTCCAAATCAGGGTTATGAGGACCCCATGTGTTGGAAAGGATCTGCTGAAATTCCTGCTGCCCCAGCCAATTGTTGTTGAATCTGAAAATACTCGTTGTTGGCAAATCAGTTGCAATGCTGACTATGCATGGGCAGTGATCTGATGGTGTCATATCCAGAGCTGTAGCAGAAGTGTTAGGGTATGAGGTAGTCCAAGGGGAATTGGTGAAGATCCAGTCTAGTTTTTCCATCAGAGGAGCTGGATGTTGCATATTTGACCAGGTGTATTTTCTCCCTTTTAAGGAGATTTCATTCAGCCCCAGATGACTGATTATCTCATTAAATCTGAACATGAGGTTTATGTCACCACCCGGTTTGTTTCTATCCTCTGGTTTTCTGATCAAATTAAAGTCTCCCAAGATTATCTGATTATCAGTTTGGGACACTTGCAATTGTCTGAGCCAGTTCAGGAAGAGATTCCTGCCTTGAGGGGTGCAGGGGGCATAAATGGCTGTTAAGCCCCAAGATGAGTTGTCGTATAGGGAGGTTAGCTGGACTGAAATGCTAAAGTCGTTTGAGTCTGTTCTGTTTGCTGAGAATTTATTTCCTTTCCATGCTATCAGGATTCCCCCAGAAGCACCAATCGAGGGCAGGAAAACAAAAGCATCGAACTCTGGTGGGCAGAACTTTTTCAAGAAGGCCAAGTCAACCAGTTCTGTTTTTGTCTCTTGAAGACAGACTATATCACAGCCTGCGTCCACTATTTTGTTCTTTATAGTATCCCATTTCCTAGAGGAGTTAAGTCCTCGGACATTCCAACTTAGCACTTTCCATTTCTTACCGAGGTGCGTATCCATTAGAAAACCAATGCGGAGTTTGGTCTTTGCTCAGAAGGGCCCCCATAGATGGGCAGAACCTTGTAGACAACGAGCAGCTAGAGGACGGCCCCAAGGCTATTGCAGTTAAAAGCATCGATTCAGAAACAGCAGAGTAAGAAGCATCAGTAAGGAAACCCAGGTTGCACAACCTGACTTTGCTGAAACAGATAGCGAACTTAAGCATCCCCTGATTGTTCAGACTACTAAAGCAACGATTCCAGCAGCAATACCAACTGTTACAAAGGACTAAGGTAACATAGAGCAAAAAGCCTGCCCAACTGTTCCAGACACATAGCGACCAAATTTTACTATGAATGTTTTTTGACATTAAAACTAAGGTAACAGGATAGCTTCCAGGCATCAGGTTGCCTTCATTCCTTGTCTTCTAGGTCTGCCCCCTGTTTGTCATCCTTCCTAGCCTTCTTTTTGACAGCTCTGTCCATCTTCCCCTTCTTCTTGTTTAGCTTGTCCTCTGAAGCATCAGCAGATTCCATTCCACAGAACTGCACACCAAGGTTACGAAGGGTTTTAGCAGGCACAGTTGGGGGTGGGTTGCAAGAAATGCAGTTCAGAATTGGGCAGCTTGGTGATTTGAATCCACCTTGGCCCTCTTTTTCTTTTTTTCTTTCACTTCTTCTTACCTCTGTATCCACCACCGGTACAGCTCTTTTTGCAGGTGTCTTCTTTTTGCCTTTGTCCTGTTTGGGGCTAGCTTCCGGAGCAACATTCTGGGACTCTGTGACCACTGGAGCCAGCAGCCCTGCATCTGATTGTTCAGCAGTTAACTCCAAGGTTGCAGCATGTTGTTTGTCAGGATATTGTTTTGGAAGGGGGACTGACACCATACCTTGTTTTTCTCCCAGGAAGGATGGGGCTCCAGACTGGAGAAAGCTTTTTGCCCAGCCAAAGTGCTCTGAAGAGGATAGTACAGTTATGAAAAACTTAATCCAATTTAATGGAATCTTGATGGAAAGTGGCTCTGCATTACCTGGGCTGATCATATGGTCCCAAGCCTGAAGGTTGTCTTCCAGGTTCTTGTTGATTTCCCAAGTGTGGAAGACTGGGCCCCAGGGAGTCTGAGGGACCAGGGCCATTCCCACCTGCAGGTTCTGGTTGAGTTGGATATCTGGGTTCTGCTGTTGGCCTACTTCCAGCTGGTCCTCAGGTTGATCATGTTGCTGAACAAGATTGGCCCCCTGGAGATCCTGAACTTGAAATTCCTGGGGCTGTTCCTGTACCATCAGAACTGGTGGGGGCGGCACATCCTCTATATTGGCTGGCAGTGCAAGTTCCTCTGGTTCCACAATTGGGTCTAAGTCCATGTCAAAGTTATCATCTCCTTCCTCCGCATTGTGGTCCATCAGCTGCTGAGGGTGAATTTCCTCCCCAATGAGGTCAGGGAGCTGTGGCAGGGGAGCACCATTGATGAAGTTGTTATTATCCACTGCCTCCAACTGTGGCTGGATGAACTGTTGTACCTGATTGAGTGCTGCTTGTTGAGGAATAAGTTGCTCCACTTCCTGAAGGTTGAGGCCTTGACCCATCTGGGGGTTCTCAGATTGAACAGGGTTGATTATGACTTCCATAGGATCAAGGTTGAGGTCAATCTGGCCCATGATGGGCTGTTGTGGAGGCTCATTGAGGTTAAGTTGCTGGGCTTGTTCCTGCTGAGCCCACAGAACCTGCTGTCTCTGGTTTGCTTGCTGTTGGGCTGGCTGCTGTGGCCAAGGGGCCCAGGGCTCCCAGGGGTTTATTTGTAGCATCTGAAGTTCAAATCCCCCCCTTGGGCTTGTTGCTGTCCTTGACCCTGCTGTTCCTCCAAGTTCTGCTGCTGCCCTCCTTGTAAGTTATCCAGTTGCTGCTGTCCTTCCCCAATCTGAATATCCTCTTGTTGTTGCTGAATGACCGGCTGTCCGAGCCCAAAGAAGTCATAGGGCACGACTGGCTCTTGCTCAAGCTCGTCTGGGAGCGGATCCTCTTCTTGTGGTTGAATCAAAGCAGGCTGATGCTGAAGAACCTCACACTGCACTGTCCACGAGTCACCATTCGGATTTGCAGGGTCTGTGTAGACGATGAACTGTGGGATAGCTTCAATGCTCATAACTCTAGCTCTAACTAGGATTCTTCCTGGATAGTTATCGCTTTCCTCCCAAAGGATTATTCTAGCAAATTCACTAACCGCATTGAAAATGTGCTTTTCAGTCTGGTAATCCCCCGGAAAGGCTAACATCATAAACCAGCATTCTTCAGTAAAATGAACCCTTCTCCAGTTACGGCCCTGGTTGTGTCTAACAAAGGTGATGTGGATATCCCCGTGCTGGTGGGGGCTCTGAGCAACCATGTTATCTCTTTCATATGCGTGATTGAATCTGACAAAGGCTTGACCAAGAGCACATGGGAGGATTGCACGCGGGACTATCCTGCGCTGGAGCAGAAACTCTCTGATGATGTCCCTAACCACAGTGAAGTTCAGCACATTACCGGGCAAAGGAGCAAAGTTGACGATGGCCAGGTCTTCATTGTTGGCAGCAGGGCGGACCGGCGCCACTACCCGGCGCATATACTCTCTGTTAGGCACATCCACCCATTGGAATGTTGCCGGGATGAAGGGGCAAGGATCTACCCGCTGGAACGCCATGTTGATGTCAAGTGGGCGGTCGGCGTGGACGTCGAGGTGGCAGCCTTGAACTTGCTTGGGGTTATTTTCTGGGAGCGGAGGGGGCGAGGTGAAGTGGGGAGAGGGAGCTGAAGGGTCGGAGCAGAGTAGAAGGGGGCGAGTGACAGTGCGATGCGGAGCGTGCACAGCAATGGGTCGTGCAGCGGTAGCCTTTCCAACTATAGGCTCCTTTCCCTTGGCGGCCCAAGCGGGATTCAAGGAGAGGTGTCTTCCCATCTCCGAGAGCTGAGCAGGGGTCAAAATACCAGGCGGCCCAATGCGGGAAGGGCCGGCGTCAGACCGTGTTTTACTGGTCTCGGTAACCCGCCCCCGTCTGTTACTCTGGCCGGTAGAAATGGCATTACGAGTCAAAGGCTGCGTCCTGCAATTTACAGCTATGTGCCCTAGCTTAAGGCAGGCCCTGCATCTGATAGGCTGCATGCAATGCTGTCTGGAATGCTCTCGGGACATGCAACGAAGGCAAAACGGAAGCAAGGGCCTGTCCCCGAGATGATCAAAGGGAGATACGCCTGTCGGACCACCATGGCTAGGGTTTGGCAGGGAAGCACCGACGGGAGGTTGAAGACGGCGAAAAACCGACCGTTTAGCAGGGAGCGGAACCGCGTTAGCTCCAGTGAGCAAGGGAGGCGGCTTGTTCAGATCTAAGGCCGGTTGTTTGAAAGCATTGGCATTGGCCTTGGTTACATCAGCGAAGGAAACTCCAGGGCGGACCAAGGTAGAATTACCGATACGCCGCGAAGAGGCAGGAGGCTTAAAAAAACGAGGCTTATACTGCTTGGAAGAGGAAGAAATCCAAGAACGATCCTCTTCAGCAAGGAAGAGATTAAACTCCCGTCTCCAATTTGGACCTCCGTCATTCCAGAGGTGAAACGAAAGAAAGTAAATATCACAGGAAAAGGATCGGCTGTTAACCACCGAGAAACCCACATGCTTGGAGGAGACAAAGAACTTAAACGTGCGCTCGGCAAGCTGGGAGACACGGAAGTAAGGCGCAGAACCGCCAATGGTGGCTTGGAGAATGATACTAACAGAGCATGAGTCCAAGCGAAACTTGCATCTACCGAAGGCGGCCACCAGAGCAAAGGATGAGGGGTCAGACGAGGGGCGGCAGACTGGAAGGTTAAGGTCTCTACTAATTCGCGACTCAAAGCTTCTTCCCGGGGCGAAGGAGAGCCCGGGCAGGACCGGCAGCGACATATCTGAACAAGGCCTTCCCCACATCTCGGTGCATGCATAAGAGGATCGGAGGACGAACAGCCATGTTGATCCTCCCACATATATAAACCCGATCGAGCTGACTGACATCGATCATGATGAGGTGATAAGTTGCTTTCTCTGGATCTAGACGCGAATGGGAGCTGCCGCGCGCGTTTATTTCAGGGTTGCCACACCAGTAGCTAGCAGCGGAAGCCAAGCAACAGAATGAACGAGCAAAATTAATAAATCAGGCAATCGTACGTGTCTTATCGAGATGGATGGAGCGGCAAGCTAAGCAAAGCAAAGCAACCAATCAGTGAGCAACCAATGCTGCGTGCAAGCAACATGCATGTCCAGTCCAGGTCTCACCCCCATCGATGGAACCAAGCAATTAAGAACATGCAGGCTCATCAATCAAGTCTATCTAGGACGACACAGGCACTTGCGTCACGGAATGCATGCAACGACTGTCTAGCCGAACACATCATGCTTGCTTTTATTTTCTTTGATATATAGATGCTTGCATGCAGCGGAGCAGAGTGAGCACTCGGTGACGGTGAGGCAGCAGCACGTTCACGGCCATTATCTGATTTCCTTTCTCCAGACTTGCAAGCCAACCCAAAAAAAGCAAGGCTGCCTTGAGAGATACACACCCGTAGTGTGATACTCCAGTATGTTAACTGTTAAGCTAGCAGCTAGGCTTTGCCAAACTGCACGTGAAACTGACACTGACAGCAGCAGCAGGTTCTGTCAAGCTAGCTAGGCTGCACAACAGATTTCCTTTCTCCTTGTTTAGTTGCTAAAAAATTTTACAAAACTTTTCAGATTCCATGTCACATTGATTTTTTAGACGCATACATGGAGTATTAAATATAGACGAAAATAAAAACTAATTGCACAGTTTGGTTGGAATTGACGAGACGAATCTTTTGAGCCTAGTTAGTCCATGATTAGACAATATTTATCAAATACAAACGAAAGTGCTACAGTATCGATTTCCCAAAAAATTTTGCAACTACGGTGTAACTAGGAGGAGGATTGCACACAGAGAATGCATGCAATGCATCAAGTGTGTGTAACTGAGTGAGGTTATTCAGTTGCATTTATTCAAGGATCACACAACCGTTATCGTTATGGGTGGCTCAACTGAAACGCTGCCGCAAATTCAGTTATAAATAAATAACTGAATCGGATAGCAGGGCGGGAGAAGAGAAGCACACACCCTCCATGCATCAAAGCTCGCTGTGATCTGAATTCCTGGGTGTCGACGGAACTAACACTAGTGAGTAGTGACTATGACATCACCATGAAAAATCTCCGTCAATCCCAAAATAAATCTCTGTCGATCGTAGTTGAAACGCTTGGGGGCAGTCAGATGTCATAGTTCTCCTCAAGTAAGGCAACATGCATAAATATTAGTCGTAATTAACTCTACTAGTATTTGATAAATTGTGTACAATCCCATGATCCACCCCCCCCCCCCCCCCCCCCCCCCCCCACCCCCACACAACCCCTTTCTTTCTTCTTCCCCCCGCCCACCGGAACAAAAAAAAACACAAAAATTAAAATACAACAAGGTAAT
>Ga0182004_10005858_pt1 | contig 10014 bp, 5 predicted proteins | sample Sormic07211540_1_FD_120479 | JGI IMG/M metagenome (GOLD analysis project Ga0182004, IMG submission 120479) | Endophyte microbial communities from Sorghum bicolor roots, Mead, Nebraska, USA - 072115-40_1 MetaG | ecosystem: Host-associated > Plants > Roots > Unclassified | place: USA: Nebraska... | reverse complement strand
CTTTTTGCCAAGTTAACAAAATTGCAAAGTCTAAATGCCAAACCGTTGGATAAGTGTTTTTAAGACTTTTTTGCAAATACATGAATGCAAAGCTTATTTGCAAAACGGTTGGGGATGCTCTTATGAAGCTGTTATGAGCTGTACCAAATAGGCTCTTATTCTCTCTCCATTTTTAACCAATTATATCACTTTATATCTTTAATCTTGTATAGATATGGTTTCTAATTTAGATTTAATTTCTATACTTACATCTGGGATGAGTCATAGCTATTTTGGAGAAGTCAAAATTTTTGACTGTCTTGTTCGTTTAGCTGATAAGCCATGACAGAAAAAATTGTTAGCTGATTTGTTGTGAGAGAAAAACATTGCTGAATGCCTAGTAGATTCGGCTGATGAGCTCAAATGAACATCGACAATCCAAAACAATGGTGACTTTGTCGATCTTAAGATTCAGCCGTTCAATGTGTTTGTGTTTATAAGGGTGAGTATGCATGTGTTTGTGAGCGTTCAAGTTTATACCGGTGATTCTAAAAAGAAAAAGAAGAATAATGTATTTTCTAACCTAGATCTCCAAATCAAATTTTCATTGCTAGACAAATCATATTTCGATGGATATTCTTGAAATAATTTTTTAAGCTGGACAATTTCTTTGTGAGGCTGAACTAAGTGTTTTAGCTTCACAACAAAATTGTTCCACCTTTAAAAAAATTTAACATGGAAAAGCTATTTAAACAGTCAGGCCTTGTTTGGATGTAGTCGGATTCACGTCAATCCACATGTGTTGAGGTGTATTGAAATAAAACTTGAACTAAATTTCACCTCAATCCATACCAATACACATAGATTGAAGTCAATCCGACAACATCCAAACCTCAAGTAAGGCCTTGTTTACTTCCAAATTTTTTTGCAAAATAGGAAATAGTAGCACTTTCGTTTGTATTTGACAAATATTGTCTAATTATGGACTAACTAGGCTCAAAAGATTTGTCTCGTTAATTTCGACCAAACTGTGCAACTAGTTTTTATTTTCATCTATATTTAATACTTCATGCATACTTCTAAAGATTCGATGTGACGGTGAATTTGATAAATTTTACAAAATTTTTGGAACTAAACAAGGCCCGATTCTTGTTAAAAAGATCTTTATCTTATTCTGCAGTAATAATTCTACATGTGGGCAGTGGGCTCGGTCGGTGGGCTGACACTGGCCTCACATCCCAACCCCCACTGACTAGCGGCGCGCGTCACCGCCGCTCCTCCGCCGCACACTTCCCCCACTCCGGCCGCTCCCATCCCATCTCGCCGTCGCCGTCTCCGTCTCCGTCTCCTCCCAAAATTTCACCACCGCCACAAAGCGAAGATCCCTTCCTCTCCCCTCCCCTCCCCTCCCTCCTCGGCTCGCTCCCGTACCCGCAGTCAGCAGCTCATCTGCCGCTGAGGAGAGAAGAAACCCACGAGCTCCCCACCGCGACCCAGCCCAGGCGGGCAAAGGCCACGGCCACTGCCCGTCGCGGTGCGGCTCCCCACCGCCTTCCAACCCCCCCCCCCTACCCCCACGCGTGCGATGCTGCCGCTGAGTCTACCTCCCGCCGCGCGGTGAGTGAGATGGTGCGCTTCTTCCGCAGCGGCAACCTCGCTTCCAGGGTCTTCGACCGGCAGCTCCTCTCCCCGCGCCCCGGCGCCGCGGTACGCTTCCTCCTCCTCCTCCTCCTCCTCTGCTCACCTCCTGTCCTGTCGTGTGTGTGGTCGTGTCTTCTGTCCGGTCGACTGCAGTCGACCGGGAACGGCGGTGGATTAGGCCTGGAAAGGGTTAGCTGCGGTTGCTAGTTCGTGTTTGCCCCAGGGCTGTGTGAGGATTAGCCTTTTGCTCTGCCGCCTCTGTGAGCCTGGTGCGGTGATGTTGTTGCACGACAGCAAGTTCCAGATGATAATAAAAATACCTGGCCAACTATTACTGTCTTTTTGCTTGCAAAGGACGCTGAAATGCTGGAAGATAAGCAAGCCAGATCATGCATTTCTGAATGCTATTGCTGGGATATGCTTCAACTGATGTCTACCTTGTCCTGCCAATCTCGAGGCTGTATATGACAAGTGTGCTGAAGCGACCGTGGGTTAGCGTGGATGATGCCTCTTTTAAGCTATGCTTAGCTCGGAATTATTCACATCATGCATTTGTACAACTATTATCAATTTGAGATCACCTCATCAATATACATGTACGGAAAATAAATGTAATACAGTGTCCAACTTGACACTGAAAGTCTGAAACAGTGTCCTAAATTGTCTGGCCTTTTGCGTCGAGTACTTCTGCTATTTTTTTTTTCCTTTTTTAACCATGGAAACTGGAGGATATACTATGGTGGAAATTAGTAGTCAAAGTTGTGTTTTGGAGACCCTGTCGATGTCCAAAACATCACTCTTTTGAGATTCGAGGGATTAACTGAACAATTGGTCACTTAGTTTGAAACATTAAAAACATTAAAATTAAAAAAAAATTATTTAGGTAAGATGATGAGAAGTCAGACGGCAATAATCTCGATCGACATGATGTTTTTTACATATAGTTCTGTTATTTATGCAAATTCACACTCATTTCTGTATGGTTGGGAAATGCTTTTCGTGAAGCCATTTACTTTGGTGAAATGTTGTAATAATGCATAATTATTAACAAAAGGTGGTAGCATGCTCTTTAATGTTCAAATTAAAGTCCAATTGTTCTCTGACCAAGTAAAATCTAAGTTGCTTTTGGTTCTTTCCATACTGTTGGCAGGTTAACACTATTAGACAGTTCTACGAGAATTTGGTCCCAAGCTACACTATATATGACATAGATTGCCCAGATTATTCATTTCGCAAGTTCACTGATGATGGGCAATATCTTGTGGCTTTTAGCCGAAATCACCAAGATTTGATTGTATACCGTCCCATCTGGTTGACATATTCATGTAATGAAGACTGTGATTCTCATGATCTTCCAGCAAAGTCAAAGAAGTTTGATAGTTTCTTTAAGCAGCTCTACTCAATTCCACTTGCATCCAGCAATGAGTACATTTGCAAGGACTTTTTCCTGTACATAGAATGCAATCAATTTGGCTTATTTGCAACATCAACTGCACAAAGTAACGATTCAACTGCCACTGAGGGTGCAATACACGGGGTTCCATCAATTGAGAAAATAACTTTTTATCTTGTGAGGTACTATTTTTGTCTCATGAGGAATGCATTTGTTGGGGATCCAAGTTACAATATATTTTGTAACAATTGCTTTCATCGTCTGGGTGGATTAGGACATCTCTATTTGTGTTACCAGGCTAGAAGATGGCGTGATACTGGATGAAAAGGCTTTCTGCAATGATTTTATCAATCTGGCACATAGTATTGGCGCTTACTTGTATGAGGATCTGCTTTGTATTGTTTCTCTGCGGTACCAAACAGTACATATCCTACAGATCCGAGATTCAGGCAACCTTGTTGAGGTACGCAGAATTGGTGCGTTCTGCCGGGAAGATGATGAACTATTTCTTCATTCACATGCCCAGGTATCTGCAGATGTTATATTGCAACTTTGTTGGATTTTAAGTACTTTACATCATTTATTCTTATTTGGTACATGATTGTAATTTACTTTTGAACTGATCTATTCTTGTTAATATATCAATTAGGACATGTCTAAAGCGTTTTGCATGGTCAATTGGTTATCACTCATCAAACAACCACCAATCTATCAGACAGTATCATATATTGTCATAATACTGATGTATTTATAGATCTAAGTATACCACATTATTTCTCGAAAACAAGTATCCCACATTATCAGTATCTGTTACATGGATGAGAGCCATCTGTTAGTACCTGCCCTAGTCTGTCTATTTATTAACCAAATAGATGCCCTGGGATTGTCTGCTGGTAATGTTTTATTATGTTTGAAGTATTGCAAGACACTGACTTTGAATTTTATATTATATTAGAGATATTTGATAAAAAAAAACTAGAGCTGTTTTTTCTCCTATGCGTTATAAACTCCAATTCATTTGTTGTTGTCAGCCTCACTCATCATAAAGGACGAAGAGGATTCTGTACTTCTTGCAGTAACAGTGTGCTGAGATAATAGAAAACTAGAAATGTTTTGTGTTACTTCCTCCAGTCTCAAATATTAGTGCATCTAAGTTTTTCCTAGTCAAACATGGTAATATCATGACAAAGACATTATTTTAAATTGAATGAATTATATATTACAAAATTATTTTTCATAATCAATCTACTAGTGTTAATTTGTGTTCTCAATTTATATAATAAATTTTAGGTATTTGTGGTCAAACCGTCAAAGTTAAGTTTGACTAGGACTAGGAGTCTAGCCTCTAGGACAAGCCTAGATGGACATATATATTTATGATTAGAGGAAATAACTTTCATGTTACCCGATTAGAGGAAACAACTCCAAGCGCCTCTTTCTGAAGTGGATCTTTGTGTGACAAATGTAGTTGTTGCTAGACACGGAACAAGTTAATAACTCATTAGGAGATAACTGATTTTCAGGACAAAAGAAGCTGAAAAACTTCAATTTTGCAATCTGAGTTTTGATGGTTCTCAATAGCTCAGCAACTTTTAGTTCTAACTTCAAAAAGAAAAAAAAGGCCAAATTGTCTATATAGCACTCCCCGTGAAACATTTTGCAAACATACCACCCTCCTTGGCTGGATTAGGGCAGTGCTGTGATTAGATTAGGACAAACCTGATGATCTAGAGCCCACTCCCCTGCTACAGCACCAGAGAAGATGATTGTTGTGCTTTCTAGCTTCTCCTCTTGCATCTAGCATCTGCTGCTGCATCTAGCACTCACAACTCACTCTTCATTGGCCGGCAAGCTCAGTTACATGAACCTAGTGGGGTTCAGTTGCAGCCAAATCGGGCATGGTTTGGAGCTCGATTAAAGTCGGAGACAAGATGGAGATGAGTTCTGATGCAGGGAACGATCAGTGGAGGAGCACCTTGAGATTGGGGAAAGAAGAATGGCGGCGATGCACTGGATGGCAAGGGACCTGGTCTGGCCACCGGTGAGCTTAGGTGAGAGAGGGAGGAAAACCGTGAGCATCAGGGGAGATAATGGAGTTAATGATGGTAAGGATTCTATACTGATCATGGCTGTTCATGCAAGATCAGATGGTGCAGTGCTAGACAGAGTAAACTGAGGTGACAAAGTAGTGCTAAACTAGATCTGTGATAAAGGAGTGGTATGTTTGCAAACCAGCTTGAAAACAGTGCTATATGTACAATTTGGCCAGGAAAAAAATTATGTGACACTGTATGATATGACTCGTCATTGAAGAAAATAAATGACTGCATCTGTTCAGATGTGTCTATGTACTCGGAATATTTGATTGTTTATTTTCTGATCCTTAAATTACACATGATATATCTAAATGAGGGAAAAGAGATATGTATGATCTTTTTAATGGATTTGATGCATGCAGACTGGTTATGGGGGTTCTTTTCTTCCTGGCATCAAGCAACGGTTGCTGTCATATATATTTCGCAAGACTTGGAATGAGGTTCCAGATCAGACTTTGGTTAGCTATCTCATTTGAACAATTTGTTTCAATAAGTTCATTGTAAGGCATGGACATATAATCTGGGATTAAAATTATTATTTAAATAAATTAAGAATGCTATATATCCTATATAATTTATCCCCTAATTTATTATTCACAAAGGTTTCTACTTTACTTACGCATAGAGATTAATGCTTATTTTGGGATGGTGAAATGAAAATATTCTTTTTTTCTTATTCTTTCATTATTATAATACGATTTATATTAAAGTAATCTTCAATTTTTTTTGGCAGAGGGTCCAGCATCTGAAGAAGAAGTTCTATTTTCACTTCCAAGACTATGTTGATCTTATTATATGGAAGGTACCCATAAAATATTGTTTGCTGTATTTTGTTTTCACTTTGTTCTATCTTCCCCTTTTCTGGTTTGTTGAACAGTTTTTCAATTCTTACAGGCAATTACTGCAGTTCAGTAATTTTCAATAGCTACTTAGCTCTTAGTAATAGCATGTCATGGCCTGTGTTGTTTTCTAAACACATGATTCACTGTTAAAGATTATTTGCAAGAGGTTCCTACAATATGATATTTGAACAGGTACAGTTTTTGGATCGCCATCACCTATTTATCAAGTTTGGCAGTGTCGATGGAGGGGTAAGTCATTTTTTTCCGGCAAAATATTCAGGGCAAACCACATCTTCGGTGCAATCCATGAAAATCCAATTAAAATCATACTTAGAATTTTTCAAAAAAAATTAAATTGTGCACACCAATAGTGCATCTATAGATGTGCATTGTCACAAAAATGGAGATTCAATCTCATTTTACAAAAAATCATATGAAAATAACAAATTTCATTTGCATATGCACTAAAGGACAAAATTCCTGGATTTTTGTCCTCTAGTGCATATGCAAATGAAATTTATTTTCATATGAATTTTTACAAAAAGAGTTTGAATCTCAATTTTTGTGACAATGCACATCTATAGATGCACTATTGGTGTGCATAATTTTAAATTTTTTGAAAACTTTTAAGTATGATTTTAATTGGGTTTTCATGGATTGCACCGAAGATGTGGTTTGCATTGAATATTTTGCCTTCTTTCCCGGCATCCTGCCAGTAGTGCATATCTGGATGTAATCTAACTGCAAATATGATTTGTATATCTCTAGGTTTCTCGAAGCACTGATCAAAATTTAGCATTCTTTGCTGTGTACAACATGGAGACTACAGATATTGTTTCACTTTATGAGGTACTTATTAGCAGGGAATCAGATATGCATTGCATAATATTTTTTTGTCATTCTGAGTCTATTATAAATTGTTGACAGAATTCATCAGAGGAGCTCTATTCTTTGTTTGAACAATTTTATGACCATTTTCATGCAAATCCACAAGATTCATCACATGGAAAATTTATCTCATCGCACTCCAATGATGTTCATGCTCTTGATCAACTTCGCACTATTAAAAATAAAGCAAGCAGCTCTTCACAGGTAAATATTGATAGAACAAGGAGTATGATACTTTTTTTCGAAGACCATTTTAGCTCTTTGTTTCACAAGATGTGAAATTGCAGATTTAATCTTCCATTGGAATCACGTCATATTTACCTGATAGTACTCAATTGGTGCTTGTGGGTGTTTATTTTTTTTATTGTTTTTTATTATTCATTTTGTTAGGCACTTAGTCTTATAGATATTTTGTGATTACTTATGTTTATATTTTTTATTACTTCTTATTATTCATTTTCTTAGGCACTTAGTGTTATAGATATTTTGTGATTACTTATCTTGTTCTGAAGGTGTTATGCTGGAGCTGCAGGTAAATAACTAAATGCTTCTTGTGTGTGTTATATTTGCAGTTTGTGAAGAAGATGATGGCATCATTACCATACACCTGCCAATCACAGAGTCCTTCACCATACTTTGACCTATCCCTTTTTAGGTATGATGAGAAGGTATGTTCGATGACTTGATGGAAACATAAACTATAAGCAATGTATAACACAGCTTGGGATTTTTATTGGTTCCCTACAGCCATGCTCAAAGTTAAAAACTGAAAATGTATATTATGTAGGCTTGTTTTTATTTGCTGTATTTGCAATCTGATCTTGGAGATTACATACACCTAGTGACTCCTGAATGCTCATTTGAAAACTTTTTCTGAACACTGTTGTTATAGTAGAGTTGAGTATTTGCTTTATGTTGACCTATGTGAATAGAAATAAGAAATTCGAAATAGAAATTTAGCATGAAGAGCTTGTAGGAAAATATAGCTTCACCATTCTATAAAAGGGTTGTTAGTCTGTCTAATTTTTTTGACATCAATATCTAGTCATATGTAAATGTATCTTGTATGTTACGACTCATCAGGGTAGCATTAAGTATACATTTAGTGCATGATTGTTTGTATGTGTGGTACTTCCTGGAAATATAGTAGCTATATATCCTGCTGTTTGAATTTTGCCAAACCAATGGGAGAGTTACCTTGTTACTTTGAATCATGTATTTCTTCAATGTCACACAAATCTCTAATCACTGCAGTACGAGGGGAGTAGGAACAAACATTGAAGAAACTGCACTACTTTACCCCGTTTTGTTGGTTTTAATGTAGTTTCATACTTTCATGAGACTGTTACTGATCTTCTTGGTTTGCCACAGAAATGGAAGTGTCTGATATTAATTTTCTTTCCCTGTTATGTGATCTGTGGTAATGTTTCGTTCCATTCTCTCTCTTTTTTTTCCAGCTGATTTCTGCAATTGATCGGCATAGGCATTGCACAGAGCATCCAATAAAATTTATATCGGTGAGGCAACCAAATGTTGTTAAATTTAAGATCAAGCCAGGTAAATCCTTTGGTCTTTGGTATGGTCATGTGCTGAGATTCTAGAGCTAGTTTGTGTGGCAAGCATAAACCTGTACCATGTCAAATAATTCATGGAGCAACATCACAGTAGTACAGTCATGAATCCCATACCCCATACCTAGCTGTAGGTTAACTCACCTTTGTGACAAAATTTGGGGAATATATCACCAGTTTTAGGCACTGCAAGTAAGAAAGTATAAAATTTATTTTGGCATGTAACTTTGTTTTAGTATTTCTTTTAAGTAACATAATTACATCTTTTTCTTCTATTCTGTAGGTTCAGATTCTGGTGCTTCTGACAGCAGAGCGAAAAGAATCTCATCCTTCTTATTTCACCCATTTTTCCCGCTTGCACTTTCGATTCAACAGACTTACATGCAGCCAACTGTTGTCAATATTCACTTCAGGAGATAGAAAAAATATAGCTGTCACCTTAATTGTATCTCTATCACTAATATTAAGCTTGCAGCAGTGCTCGCTGAAAATTTTGGTCATCTGTAGTAGGATGTTTAGCTGATAGATGTTACAAATCGGGGTAACAAGAGAGGTCTGTTGTTTGGGAAAATGAAAATCTAGTTTGGTTCCCCTTCCAAACAATTACGTGAATAACTTGAAAACAATTATGCTGTTGGGATGCAAACATGTGGTGGCATGGGGGAGCGTTGGACTGAGCCATCGATGGTGTTGGGATAGCGGTCCAACGGCTGGTTTGCAGGGCCAACGGCTAGTGGAGCCTTGGGGCCTCTATTTAACTGGCTTGGCCGGCTTGGGGGCGACTCTCTTGGCAAATTGTAGTTGTGTGACACCCCAGAGCTGAGCAAAGCCTCTCCCACCCATCTCCTTCACTTGTGCATCATCTAAGGTAGATTTGGAGTGATCCAAATTGCTTTTGCATAGAGTTTGAACATCTAGTGGTACTTTGTGATCGTGTTCACCGAGGGATTTTTGTTTCTCTTGGTGGTTGCCGCCATCTAGACGGCTTGGAGCAACGGAGGATCGTTGAGCGGCTTTGGTGATTGTAGATGGCTCCGATCAAGATCATGAGGGGTCATTGTGCTTATTCCCCGTGGAAAATTTGCGAAAGACAACTCTTGTGGAATCGTGGCTAGGTGGAGTGCTCCTTTGAGTGGTACTTGGGGCGCCTGGTAGCGCGGGCTTGGCATTTGAGTCCAACTGGCGTGGGAACCATTAAGTTGAGACTTGCCACAACGTGGACGTAGGTTGTTGGCAATCAACCAAACCACAGGGATAAATCTTGGTCTTCACATAGTGATCATATTATCTCTTGCCCCGTTTCGGTTCGCAAAGCTATATCATTAGTACTTGTAGAGCTTTACTTGTTAGTGTGATAGTTTGTGTGTGCTAGCTAACTAGAGTAGAAGTAACTAGTGCAATTAGCTCTCTAGCCATTGCCTAAGGTTGCTATTGTTAGTGTTATTGTGTGAAATTAGTTTATAGACATAGCAACTAGACTTGTGTAGGCTTGCTTGTGGTTGTTGTGGATTAGTGACCACACAGATACAGCCATACAGGTAATAAGTGACAATGGTAAATGGTGTCATTGTTCGTTTGACTGATAAACCATGGCAGAAAGTATT
>Ga0182004_10005857_pt1 | contig 10017 bp, 10 predicted proteins | sample Sormic07211540_1_FD_120479 | JGI IMG/M metagenome (GOLD analysis project Ga0182004, IMG submission 120479) | Endophyte microbial communities from Sorghum bicolor roots, Mead, Nebraska, USA - 072115-40_1 MetaG | ecosystem: Host-associated > Plants > Roots > Unclassified | place: USA: Nebraska... | reverse complement strand
TATAAGTTACTGAATCTTTGATGCAGTTCTTCGTACAATTTGGGCTAAGATCACTACTTCTTTCGCTCAAAAGTTTTCAGAGCAGAGGTTCTGGGCTCTTGAATTCTTGCTGCTCTGCTTTTGATTCGCTTTAGGGAACATTTCTTGATCAGAAATTCAGAATATGAGATAGTCTTTGTTGTCTTCCCATTTTGTACCATCATCTATCCACAACTTATTGTCTATTCTAGAAATTGTTTTGCTAGAAGTCTTGGGGTGTTCCTAACAGTGTAGGAAAATGCTGACAGCTGCATCAATTTGCTCTTGTTATTCCTTGATTTGCGTTAGTTCAGTCGGCTACCGAGAGTTTTTTTAATATATAATTGGAATTCTTTCTCACGATTTGTTTTCTAAACAATTTGAGCCATGGTATTTTCTTGCCACATAGTAACAAGGACTGGATACCTAGGTCTGAACATTTTTGTTCTCATCGCAATGTGTATTTAGACCTCCCATTCTCAGTGTTGTCTGTTTGTTTTGGTTTCCCAAACACTAGCGTTGTGCTCCATTGGAACAAACTCAACTGGTACCGATTCTCCCTGAGTTGCCAGTGTAGTCTGCTTGTTCTGGTTTCCTAAACACCAGTGCTTTGCTGCACTGCAACAGGCTCCAGCGATGACCGGTGGCCCGATCCGCCGGCTCCGGCGCCGGGGCATCCAGCCACAAGCACCTCAACCGGTGCTTCGGCGGACAATCCACTTCGTGTGGGCAGACGATCAGGGGAACTTCAATCCGCTCCATTGGAGATTCTTAGAGTTCGAAGGCCAGTCCGTATTCAACCTGAGGAGAGATATAGCAGGCGCACTGGGTGAAGCGAACAACGTCTTAGGCCTCACGTTGTGCGCATATGCTGGCTCAAACGGGCGGCTGACTCCTCTGGTCATCGACCTGCCTTCCGATGAGAATATCATGGACATCGTCGTTCTCACCACCGGGTCGACAGGTAAGAACTTGCGGGTTTTTGTTTTCAGTAATCTCTGTAGCACTCGTTACTCTTCTCATGAAAGGTGTTCTGTTGATCAAAGTGATAAGAGTACATTTACTAACTTGAATATTGATAAGGTCTGCAGTTCTGTTGTTTGGACTTTGGCATTTTGCTGTGAGAAATCAGTGAAACTTGTAACTGTAAGTGTAACTGTAACTTGCCTAGCATAGTAGCATGTTCTGAAGCTCAGATGTTCAGACTTCAGAGAGTTTCTTTAGTTTTGATTCTGAATGTATATATTTGGCTAGTTGCTGCATCCAGTACCCTCTTCTTGAGTTTTTGGGTTCTTTTTGTTTTTTTAGGGATGTAGTTTCCAACATCTGTATGGTTTTGGGTTCGTATACAATAACATATGTTTCAGAAAATGGTTAGGACAAATCTGAAACAAGCTACTGATAAACAGAGGTATATTGTTAGAATTACTTTCATGCTTTTGTTGTGTTTACAGCTTCTCTTGCCACTATGTCTTTTTGTTGATGCTAACAGTAGTAACAATATTGATATAATTAGATTCATTGTTACCCCGTCAGTTCAGAACATTGTGCCACTACTTTGACTCACTGTCAAGAGATTTTAGTTTTTTTTCCTGAATGAGCATAAATCTCTGTTTTGATGTTAAATGTCTTCTTTCGAGCTGACGCAACAATCGCATCAGCGATACTTGCTTCCTATCGCCTAACTGTTTCACTATTTTTACTTGTTCCCTTGTGAATTCAGCTGCTCAGGAGTTGGTGTACGCAAATATTGATCCACTATAGAGGTAGAGGAGTTCAAGAACAAAGGCTTCTGCATCGGAGTTCGTCTCTTCAGAAAGGAGAGAAAGGATAAGTATAGCTGCTTCAGATACAACGAGACAAGAACTAGTTGTGCTTTTCTGCTTTGAAAACTTCAGAAAACCAACACTCAGCAAGTCCTGTTTTTGGTACTAGTAGACCTGATACGCTCTGCTGACTGTAAGCGTTTTGAATTGGCTTGGAAGTTTCAGAACTTGAAAACTGTTGGATGCATTGTGTGAAAATAGTGCCTGAACGACTTTGTACAGTATCAAATCAAGGGTTGTAGTTGCCATTTTTACTGAATGGTTTAAACCTATGTTTTCTGAACTTTTTAGCCTTTTCTGTCATGAGCTGAAAATCACTATTTTGTCGTTTTGTGTGATGAATCTCAGTTGACGATACATCGGAAGCTCGAGGTGGCTTGCAGATTTAAGTATGAACCGGTGTAAGTGTAACATCAGTAAGGAGCTAAAATATGGAATTTTGGCTTTCAACAAACACGACACGTGATAAAATTACTAGAACATTAAGGGAGAGATTATGCCACGACCGGTCGCGTGCTCGGGAAGAGCGTGACCTGGTGCAGCCCCTGTTCCTTCCTCCTCACCTTGTCTTCGTCCCTGCCACCTAGCCAGCGGCCAGCCGTCCTCAACCTGTCCCCGCCGCTCCGCTCCACCCTGCCCCCGCTCTCTTTCTCCTCCTCCTCCTCCTCCTCCTCCTCCTCAACCTGGGCCAGCCACCGACCCGCCACGATGTTAGGGTTCATCGGAGCTCCGATCAACCTTAGCGGCCACGGCGGCCACCTTCTTCCCCTTCTCCATCTTGTCGGAGCTCCGCCATTCCATGCTTATCGGCGATGCCAAGCTCGAGCTCCGGCATGGTGCCCCCGTCTCTCCTTGGCCCGGACGCCTCCGTCACCACTAGGGCCCCTAAGCCGCTCGACCTCCTAACCCACCACCTGGCTAGAGTGCCTCCACTGGCTGACCCCATCTAAGCCCCACCAGATTTGGAGAAGAAGGGTGTGGCGTGGCTACCAGAACTCTAGCTGGAGTTGGGGAAGAAAGTTGGGTCGTGGGCATGGTCGCGCAGAGAAGGAGGAGGCCTACCTCATCGATGTCGCCGCCGCCAGAGGGGGAGGAAGGGAGAGAGGAGCTCGAGGGGAGGAGAAGGAGGCCGGGAAGGGGCGAGCTCGAGGAGGGCGACCGGTCACGTGTTGCGTAGTAGAGTTTCCGTTTAGTAAATTATTGGATGATATCTTCAAATCTCTTTTCATATGTGTTCAACAAATTAATAAACATTATGCATATACTTAGTAGATCTTTTGCTTTTACTTCAGACTAGTGGCAACTGCCCTGGCTTGCCTCTCCTATCTTTAAAAATAGATGCCTAGTTAGTTGTACTTTATATTGAGCAAGTATAACTTTATAAGTTCTCAGGATTGAAACTATAGACAACCTTAAAAAGTCTATTTTAATAAAAATAATTTATACAAACTATTCACACAGTGTGGAGATGTCTTTCCATAATAAATATTATTTTTTCTCTCTCTTCTTATCCCTTCCTCTCTCCTCTCTCTCCTCTGCTTCTCTCCCAACTGCGCATGATGCAGGACGCATGCGGCGACCTGCTTCTCTCCCAACCAGGCAACCACACACAATTGGACACATGTGGCGATGTGGGCAACACGGCAGCATGCGAGCAGTGAGCATGCGGCGCGGGCGAGCGCGCGTGGCTTCCGGGCCGCGAAGGGAGCACGCAGCGGCGGCTTGAGCGAGCATGCACGGCAGCCGGTGAGCTAGCACGTAGCCGGTGGAGTGACCAAGCGAGCATGCCGCGACGACCGGCGAGCTCCCGTGACCAGCAGAGCGAGCACGTGTAGCAGCAGCATCGGTGAGCGCACGCGATTGTCTGCGAGCCATCAACCATAGGAACGGTTGGTTTCCTCACAACACACAAATTGTCATTTCTTTATGCTTTGGGGCCTGTTTAGATTTGGAATTTTTTAGTCCAAAGAGAAATTTTTTTGTGGAATTAGAGCGTGATGCAACCTAAGTTGTCACTGGTGGGCTTCCATAGGAGTGCGCACAGTTGCAGCCTAAAATTTTGACCCCAATTTTTTTTTTGCCCCGTTTAGTTGTTAGGCCTCAATTCCACAATTTTTTTTTTCTTTGGACCAAAGAATCTAAACAGGTTCAAGAGCCGACGTCATTTCCTTTAGAAGAAATGGTTTTCTCTTTTTTTTATCTCTTTCATCTTTAATTAGGCAACCATATCAACATTTTGCTGAGTTGTCGATTTATTAAAGAGAGATAGAATCAATAATTAATTTTCTATTGAGAGTGCCCTAACAATGCCATGGTTTTCTTTACAATGCAACTTACAGTCATTCGAACAAAATTATCAGACGTTTGTCTTCTTATATCTTTGACAGCAACATAAAACGGTCATTTTACCAAAATACTACTAGAACCATAACGAAAAACATCTCTAACTTCTGGCTGCAGGGATGGCAGAGGAACTGACTCGTCTCCCAGCCCTGACTGACTGACCCCACCTGCCAGTGGACAGCTAGCCTGTCCAGCAACCGACCTACACTTGTGGTTCGTTCTACCAGAGCCCAGCCCAGTCCAGCAGAAGAAGCCCATCGCCTTTAAATTGCCCACCCCCGCCTCGGTGCCCAAACGTAACTGCCGCAACAAACTCCTCTCCGTCTTCTTCTTCCTCCTCTCCGCTCCCCCTCGCAAGTCGCAACGCAGCAGCGCCAACGCCAAGCAACCCAAGCCCCCGCCCCGCAGCAAAAGAACCAGCGCCGGCGATGGAGTCCTTCCCCGACCGGACGCACGTGTGGCTGTGGATCCGCGAGTACGAAGCGTACCTTTCCGCCAGAGAGGACGGGGAGGGCATCGACATCAGCGAGAACCCTGGGGCGCTGCACGGAGCGTGGGCGGTGCACCGCCTGGTGCGCGACGGCACCGACTACGTGCTCTTCCACAGCGCCGCCTACGGCCGGTACCTCGCCCGAATAGAGGACGAGGACGACGAGTCTTACTACCTCGTCCAGTGCACCTACGATTCCCCGGAGCAGGACAACGTCCTGTTTCAGACCCGCGGGGCGGAGGATGGATCCGACGACATCATCATCAGCAACCGCAGCTTCGGCGACTTGTGCCACGACCACGAGGGCACGCCAATGCATTGGGTGGTCGAGGCTATCCCCCCAAGACAGCTCCCGCCTGAGCTTCCAGTTCCACCAGATCCGATTCCGGTGAGCTCGCCGTCCCCTCCGCTTCGAACTCCTCGCGTTGGTCCGGGCCTAGAATTGAAGGCAAACTTGCTTAATGATTGGATTCTTCTCTCTGTTACTGTGGCTATTAGTTACTGGATCTTTGATGCAGTTCTTCGTACAATTTGGGCTAAGATCACTACCTCTTTTGCTCAAAAGTTTTCTTGATTGCTTGCTGCTCTGCTTTTGGTTCGCTTTAGGGAACAGTTCTTGATCAGAAATTCAGAATATCAGATAGTCACTGTTATCTATTCTAGAAATTATTTTGCTAGACGTCTTGGGATCTTCCTAACAGTGTAGGAAAATGCTGAGAGCTGCATCAATTTGTTCCAGTTATTCCTTGATCTGCGTTAGTTCAATGGGCTACCGAGAGATTTTTTTATATATATGTAATTGGAATTCTTTCTCACAACTTGTTTTTCTGAATAATTTGAGCCATGTATGGTTGTATTTTCTTGCCACATCGTAACAAGGACTGATTAGTGATTACCTAGGTCTGAACTGAACATTTTGTTCTCATCGTAATGTGTATTTAGACCTCCTATTCCCAGTGTTGTCTGCTTGTTTCGGTTTCCCAAATACTAGTGTAGTATGCTTGTTTTGGTTTCCTAATTTCCTAAACAACAGTGCTTTGCTCCACTGCAACAGCCTCCACAGCTTCGGCGGGCAATCCACTACGTGCGGGCGGACGATCAGGGGAACTTCAATCCACTCCAATGGAGATTCTTAGAGTTCGAAGGCCAGTCCGTGTTCAATCTGAGGAGAGATATAGCAGCGGAACTGGGTGAAGCGAACAACGTCTTAGGCATCACGTTGTGCGCATATGCTGGCTCAAGCGGGCGGCTGACTCCTCTGGTCATCGACCTGCCTTCCGATGCGAAGACCATGAACATCGTCGTCCTCACCACCGGGTCGACAGGTAAGAACTTCCTGGTTTTTGTTTTCGGTAATCTCTGCAGCACTTGTTACTCTTCTCATGGAAGGTGTTCAGTTGATCAAAGTGATAAGAGTACATTTACTAACTTAAGATCTGCAGTTCTGTTGTTTGAACTTTGGCACTTTGCTTTGAGAAACCAGTGAAACTTGTAACTGTAGAACCTGTAACTGTAACTTGCCTAGCATAGTAGCATGTTCTTAAGCTCAGATGTTCAGAGAGTTTCTTTAGTTTTGATTCTGAATTTATATATTTGGCTAGTTGCTGCATCCAGTACCCTCTTCTTGAGTTTTTGGGTTCTTTGTGTTGTTTTGGTAATGTAGTTTCCAATATTTTTCCCAAAATGGTTAGGACTAATCTGAAACAAGCTACAGATAAGCAAAGGTATATTGTTAGCATTATTTTCATGCTTTTGTTGTGTTTACAGATTCTCTTGCCTATCTGTCTTTTTGTTGATGCTAACTGTAGTAAGAATGTTGAAATAATTAGGTTCATTGTTACCCCGTCAGTTCAGAACATTGTGCCACTACTTTGACTCACTGTCCAGGAATTTCAGTTTTTTTTCCTGGATGAACATAAATCTCTGTTTTGCTATTAAATGTCTTCTTTTGAACTGACGCAACAATCACATCACCAATACTTGCTTCCTATCGCCTAACTGTTTCACTATTTTTATTTGTTCCCTTGTGAATTCAGCTGCTCAGGAGTTAGTGTACGCAAATGTTGATCCACCATAGAGATAGAGGAGTACGAGAACAAAGGCTTCTGCATCGGAGTTCGTCTCTTCAGAAAGGAGAAAGGAGAAGTATCGCTGCTTCAGATACAATGAGACAAGAACTGTGGTGCTTTTCTGCTCTGAAAGCTTCAGAAAACGAATACTCAGCAAGTCCTGTTTTTGGTACTAGTAGAGCTGATGCGCTCTGCTGAGTGTAAGCGTTTTGAATTGGCCTTAAAGTTTCAGAACTTGAAAACTGCTGGATGGTTTGTACAGTATCAAATCAAGGGTTCTAGTTACTGTCTTTACTGAATGGTTTAAACCTAAGTTTTCTGAACTTTTTAGCCTTTTTAGTCATGAGCTGAAAATCACTATTGTGTCGTTTGTGTGATGAAGCTCAGTTGACGATACATCGAAAGCGCGAGGTGGCTTGTAGATTTAAGTATGAACGAGTGTAAGTGTAACATCAGTGAGGAGCTAGTAGGACACTGTTTAAAATATAGAATTTTGGCTTTCAACAAACACGACACATGATAACTTACCAGAATATTAAGGGGGAGGTTATGCCAAGACCGGTCGCGCGCTCGGGAAGAGCACAACCTGGCTGCAGCCCCCGCTCCTTCCTTCCCCGTTGCCCCAGCCAGTGGCTAGCTGCCCTCAACCCGCCCCCGCCGCTTGGCTCCGCTCTGCCCGCGTTCCTCCTCCTCATCCTCGTTCTTGCCGTCGGCCACCGACCTGCCACGGGTGCTTGGATTCATTGGAGCTTGGTCGTAGCTTGCCGTAGCTCCGGTCAACCCTAGCGCCCATGCGCGACTGCCCTCTTCCCTTTCCTTCTCTTGCCGGAGCTCCACCATTCCATGCTTGTCGGTGACGCCGTGCTCATGCTCTAGCCATGGCGCCCCTATCCCTCCTTGGCCCGAATGCCTCCATCGCCACTAGGGTCCCTAAACCGCTCGACCTCTTCCCCCACCCCTTGGCTAGCGTGCCTCCACCGCGTAACCCCTTCTAAGCCCGCTAGATTTAGAGAAGAAGGGTGGGGCATGGCCATCAGAACCCTAGCTGGAGTTGGGGAAGAAGGCTAGGGCGTGAGCATGGTCGCGTGGAGGAGGAGGCCTACCTCGCCAGTGTCACCACCGCCGCTGGAGGGGGAGGAGGGGGAGGGAGGAGCTCGAGAGGAGGAGAAGGACATGAGGAGGAGGCGAGCGCGAGGAGGGCGACGGGTCATGCGCTCCTCAATTGTGTGACCTATTGCATAGCAGAGTTCCGTTTAGTAAACTATTGGATGATATCATGATATCATCAAATAATCTCTTTTCATATGTGTTCAGCAAATTAATAAACATTATGCACATATTTAATAGATCTTTTGCTTTTAGTTAAGACTAGTGGGAATTGCTCTGGCGCCTCTCCACTATTTTAAAAAATAGATTTCTAGTTAGTTATACTTTAGATTGAGTAAGTATAGGGCAGTCACAGCGACTTCAACAGCTTGACTATTTTTGTGTGTAGAGGCTATTTTAAAATTTGCAAAAACAAAAAGTAGACTCCAAGATTTGTGCTATCTGCTTTTGTAAAATAAAAAGTTGGCTATCCCTTGATTTTCGGTGGCTATATATAGCTAATCAATGACACTAGCTAGTTGATTTTATAAAATAGCAAAGCTATGGACCTTTCCTTTTTCAAAAAGTTTTCTATTTTACAAAATGACTAAATAATATATTTTAACTACTAATTTTAGCTAAGTTCTTGGAGTTGCTCTCATAATGGCTGAAACTATACACAATCTCCAAAACGGCTATGACTACATCAATAAAAACAATCTATAGAAACTATCACATATAATAGAGTCTTTCCATAATAAATATTATACTTTTTTCACTCTTCTTATCTCTTCCTCTCTCCTCTCGTTCTCTGTTTCTCTCCCACACGCACATGATGCAGGACGCATGCGGCGACCTGCTTCTCTCCCAACTGCACACAATATGACACATGTGGTGGTGGGGGCAACGTGGCAGCATGCGAGCAGCGAGCATGTGGCGTGAGCAAGCGTGCAAAGGGAGCACACAACGGCGGCATAAGAGCAAGGTCAATAATAGAGCCAAGTGCTTGGCTATAAGTCAAGTGATTAGAGTAAAGTTATACAATAAGTTTGTCTCATACTTGTCTCTAAAACACCTTCTCTTTCCTATTTCTTCTCACAACACTTGTTATTTGAGCCCACCACTATCTATGCATCCGTGCCCAGCTTGATGCTTGCATGAGAGCCAAACTATCATCTCTCCTCTTTTCTCTCCTCCATATCAACATTAGTTTGGCTATGAGTCCATTATTGTACCTGCTTCGAGTGAGCACGCGCGCGCGGCCAATGAGCATGCGTGGCGGCTGGCGAGCTAGCACGTAGCCAGTGGAGCGAGCACGCCGAGTGCGCGGCCAGGGAGCATGCAGCGGCTGCACAAGCAAGACGCATGGTGGCCGGCGAGCTCCCGTGACCAGCAGAGCGAGCACATGCAGCAGCAGCGTCGACGAGCGCACGCGGCGGTCTGCGAGCTATCACCGTTAATTAGGTTGTCATATCAGTATTTTGCTGAGCTATCAAGTCATTTAGAGGGATAGAATCCACAATTTTTAAATTTTCTATTAAGAGTGCCCTTAGATGCCATAGTTTTCTTTGCAATGCAACTCTATGGGACAGTCCCTACTCCAACCAAATTACCAGACGTTTGTCTTCTTATATCCTTGAAAGCAACATAAAATGGTCATTTAGCCCTTATTTAGTTCACTCCTAAAACCAAAAACTTTTCAAGATTCTCCATCATATCCAATCTTGCGGCACATGCATAGAACATTAAATATAGATAAAAACAAAAATTAATTACATAGTTTGTCTGTAAATCGCGAGATAAATCTTTTGAGCCTAATTATTCTATAATTGGATAATATTTGTCAAATAAAAATAAAAATACTACAGTACCCCAATCAAAAAAAAATTAGAAACTAAACAAGGCCTTAACCAAGATACTACAAGAACCAGAACGAAAGTCATCTCCAACTTTTATGGGCCCACATGCCAATGACTGCAGGGATGGCAGAGGAAGTGAGGAACTGACTCGTCTCCCGGCCCTGACTGACTGATCCCACCTGCCAGTGGACAGCTGGCCAGTCCAGCAACCGACCTACGCTTGTGATTCTACCAGAGCCCAGCCCAGCAGAAGAAGGCCCGGCGACCGCCTTTAAATTGCCCACCCCCGCTTCGGTGCCCAAACGTAACTGCCGCAACAAACTCCT
>Ga0182004_10005856_pt1 | contig 10017 bp, 5 predicted proteins | sample Sormic07211540_1_FD_120479 | JGI IMG/M metagenome (GOLD analysis project Ga0182004, IMG submission 120479) | Endophyte microbial communities from Sorghum bicolor roots, Mead, Nebraska, USA - 072115-40_1 MetaG | ecosystem: Host-associated > Plants > Roots > Unclassified | place: USA: Nebraska... | reverse complement strand
TTCCAGCTATCCAATATCAAACTGCAGCCTCTTCTCTCCCAGTGTTGCCTCATAGCCTTTTCACGCTTTTGAACTTCATTCAGTTGCACTTGCAGAATATATTCATAAGAAGGCATTGCAATCCGAACCCCACGGGTGAGCAAATCAATCACGCCATTAAAAGACGGCAAGTGAACAAAATCAGGCTCAACACCAGCCTCGAAGGCAAGCCTGCCTATTGAATCTGCTACAAGAGAATCCAGGTTATCAGTTGCTCCCATCGAGCGTTCTGATTCAGACTTATGTGACGAAGAGTTGTCCACAGAGTGGCTGTATGATTTGGTTCCATGGCCTGATGAGGATGATGATAGCGCTGCTTGCATATTAGTTACGCAGACATTTTGAGGACCACTACCTCTTGAAGTTTGGCCTCCCTGCCTAGAAGAACTTGCATTCCAATAATCAGCATTAGCATTTGCTTTTGTGGTTGCCATGGGCAGCTGGCTGCAAAAAGTGTGAACTCAAGGTAGAAGCAGTCCACCGAAGACAAATCTCCTTGACCTTTGTAGTATGTAGTTAAGGCAGCTGGCGGCAAAAAATGTTTGGTAAAATTGATCCAGGTGTTGAGACAGGATCCTTATCAGAGGAAACTCAGGATATGCCAACCAAAAAAACACAATTCTAATTGTCCTATCCTAATTCTTGCATTCCTCAAGTGAACTCCTTGACAGAAAGTATTCTTGATGCACAAACCTGAAAAGAAAACATAGGCTGTTAGGAGTTAGGACAATTGGTTTAACAGTGTCTTATTCCCAAAAGGCACGTATAAAAAATGGAACATTCCATAAACTAGCGAAGCCGTACTTAAGGTGCTTCCTTGTCAAGAATAAATGGTTTGCAAAAGCAATAATTATTTGCTGCAGATTTTTGTTTATTTAAAAAATAGCAAGCCTATCTTTGCCTGAGCTCAGATATATGAGAATCAATACAATGAATTAACTAACAGTGACAAGCAAGCTCAATAATTGCCCATTTTCAACATGCTGCAATGAGGGGAAGTGTACAATTGGATTATAAACATGGATACAATTGTCTATACATCAGTCCTAAGAACTTGGATTTGCAATGAACCTTACACATTAATGCATTTCCTTGTGCCTTGGATAAAAGCTACTAGTGCAGCAATTCTTTATTTCAGCAATAATGATTGATGACGTATATTTAGAGGGCAAAGCATAATAACGATTAAAGAGATGCCATGCTTTTCCAGATGCTGATTGATGCAGCAGAGTTGATGAGTGAAAAAAACGCAAAAGTGCTTGCATCACATGCACATTAAATAAATATGTTATAAATATCTAAGTAAACAGACCTCTTTTATCTTCTAGATTTGATTCCAATTCTTGTTGGATTCACAAATAAGTTTAGTTAGGACAACACGATTGCTACGATATCTAATTATAAGGATACCATTGCATGGAACCTCATAGCTTGCTACCCTTCCTAAGGACAAAATTATGGATTGAGTACAAGATATAGACTGGTGTAGAAAAGTTTTGAAAAGGCTCAGGATCAACCAAGGAAAGTAAATGAAACCTTACAAGTAGGAAACTAAATACTACAGTACATGCAGTCTTCTGATTAAAAAAAAACATTTCAAACCATATCTGATGTGTTGCACAAACAAACCAAATGTCAGTGGGAACCTTAGAGCAACTCCAACAGATATGGTATCCATCTTATCTAGGCTATTTTTAGATTTTTAAAGCAAAAAATAAAGTCCGGCACGTGTGCTATCTGGTTTGCTAAAATAGCAAGTTTGTTATCCCTAAACTTTCGCTTGCCATAGATAGCACGCCGCCCTCACTGGCTATCCTATACAAAGGCTGTTGTGAAACTCTACGCTTTGGGTAGGTTTTTATTTTACAAAATGGCTAAATCTTATAGTTTATAATATAATTTTACCTAGTCTCTTAGAGATGCTCTTAAAATTCAAGAAGCCAAATTTAGTACGAAGGTTGACTTCTACTATTGGTCATCCAGCACAAGGAAAAAAAAAAGGAACAGTAACACCAAAGCCCTTTAGTCTCTATCAAGTTGGGGTGGGCTAGAGTTGAAGCCCAAGATGAGCCACCAAGAAAAAAGAGGAAAAAAAAGAGAAAATAAATTAAATACAAGGCATCAATAATAACGACACGGAATTAACCAGGAGAGGAAAAAAATAAAAACACATCATTATGACAAGGCCTAGCAGCTTTAAAAAATATTCATCCCAACTCAAAAGCTGCTAAGTCTGCTTACTGCAAATCAATGCAATTAGGCTACTATCAGCATTTACCACATTCAGATCTTGAGGGATGCAAATTAAGGGAATAAAACAGGAACAGTATTCGGTGTAGTTAATCATATGTATAGCATGTCCATGCCCATGCTCAACATACATAGATCCAAAGAAAGCACTTCCTGGTCTGCTTTTTTTTTCAATTAAGAAACCTAGCCATGTGACTGACCATGTCCTGATTAGCTCAACAGTTTTTTAAAATCCACCATGACTACATAGGACAAAAACAACGTTCTTCCGTACACAGCACGGACCCCCTATGCGTTCACAGTGGTGAAGCGTGAGGGGCACGGGCGCATGACATCTTAGTTTTAATACCCGCCACGAGGAGGTGGGAACAAACAGTTAAAACTTAATCAAACCTTGTCGCGAAGCGGGAAAGTGTTCCCGTGTCCAAGGTTCCCCCATCCCAAAGCTTTTGTTTAGTCTACATTTCCATGTTGGAGAACATACTGTTTCCACTCCTTACAATCATACAGGGAGCCAGAACAACACCCCACCCATGGAATGTGGTTGACTGGTCCATCATCCATGCAAGCAGACTACGATCCATGGATGGATCTCTCACGCAATGGAGTAGGCGGACCTACGCAGACCTTGTGCGGATGGCTGGACAAAATCGCACATCACAGGGCGCGGATCCAGTAAAAGCCATGGTTGTACGCATCTACACCCAATAATTCTCGCATAAGAACCGAAGTCCGCAGGCATTACATGTATACGCTTGAAACTAGAACAGATCATCAACACACATAGCCAAAGCCGCTAAAGCTAGGGTTTGGGTGATCGGTTCCGCACGGCATCAAGGGAACAGAAGTGCGGGGCATACCCTCGGTGCTCGCCGCGGGCGAAGCGCCAGGCCGCCAGTTCAAGGCCTGGCGAAGAAGGCCCGACGAAGACCTGGGCACTTCGCGTCAGACGGCGGCGGCGGCGGCGGCCGCGCAGTCTAGAGAGAGAGTGCCGAGCGCAGCAGGTGTGAACGGGGGAACAAAAAAAAACGAATAAAGCTGAAGCGGGTCCTGATTCCTGACTGAACTACTGTACTTATAGATTTGCAATGGGCGTGGACCAGACCTGGATGCTGCTGCATTCTGGTCCAGGTGGCTCCGTGGCTGTGTATAGGCCCACTGGCCCAGGAAAACACGTTCTTGAGTCTTGACCTTTGTTTTATTTTCTATTTTGCTAAAAGAAAATTCTTTTCAGGTTTGGTCTTCGGTCTCCTTAGCCTTAGTTTGGTCCTCTTTGCCTTGTTTAGTTCACCCTGAAAACCAAAAAATTTTCAAAATTCCCCATCACATCGAATCTTGTGGCACATGCATAAAACATTGAATATAGACGAAAACGAAAACTAATTACACAGTTTAGCTGGAAATCACGAGACAAATCTTTTGATCCTAGTTAGTCCATGATTGAATAATATTTGTCACAAACAAACGAAAGTGCTACAGTTCCGAAAAGTTTTCACGGAACTAAACAAGGCCCTGGTTAACCGGATGCACAGTCTATAGGGTGTTGTACAACTCCACCACCTACTCTCTAATATCTAGCCATAGCTCTATCTATCTAGCATCGAAAACATGTCACACATGATACATTCATAGCTTCATCCATCGCATCCACAGTTCTATATAACTGAGCTCCACCAACCTATTCTCCTCATTAGTATTGTTTGTTTGATCCAAATAAAAAAAATAGAGGGGATTGAGGGGGGTTGCGGATGTTCTTGTCTTGTAGAAAATTTAATCTCCTGTATTCCCATCGAATCCACTTTGATTTGGGATCAAACCAAAAAGCCCTTAAGGAGCTTTCTTACATCTGTGTTCTTCCCTACTCTAATGCAACCTCCTTTCTCTTCTCAAACTCCACCTCCGCTAATGCCACATGCACATTAACCTTTGTGGCTCTGTGTACCCCCGTCTGTGAATTTAGAGATCATGGCCTTCACCTCATCGTAAGATAACATGTACGAGTGGTATGGCCGAAGCCCTAGAGACGGAGAAGAAGGGTTTGATGGTTGAGCAAGTGATAACAAGGGTAACAAGGAGCTACAACAATTGTATTTCAAGGATTCAAACCCAAAGTCTATTTTGTGTGAATGATAAACCCTATATATGGATTTTCATGCAGGTTGCTACACAGTATTTATTACCAGAGCTAGCTGTCAAAAGCTTGACCACGAAACCTAATGTTGTTGTTGTCGATGCTTTTGTTACTAGATTTGGAAACTATGCTGATTGGTCACAAAAATTTCTCTTTATTGGCTGACGAATGGTACCACAAAATCTACCAAAAGAAAGTATGGGAGCAACCAGAACATGAGAGAGCATGGATACTAGTGATAGTGGGTTTGTCATTCTTTTTATGATGTTCCTATTTAATAAAGGCGTGATTGCATGTTTTACATATGTTTGGGCGCTACAGAGATACAATTACGAACTGTTTGAATGTCTGCACCGTGACTTAGGGCAGGTCCCACTTATGCAAATCGCCCGTAGAGGTCTAGCTATTAGAAAACATAACAAAATCTTGTTTCCTCGTGGCCTAGTTCACGCGGGCCATAACGAACTTGTCTTCGTCCACTCGCGGACCCCCTAGGATTATTGGCGCGCTTGCAACAAAAAACTACTCCTTTCTTCATCATGCCTTGCATAGCATGAACCTAGCCAATGGTGGTCTGAACGCGAGATGACATACATGCTGTAATGGAAAAAGCCTATCAATCATTGTTAGACAAAGAGGTGTTTGGTAACTGTGGCTAACTGCTAAGTTGGCATATGGTTTTCTCACGATGAAGACATTAAAATCTGGCAAGGCTAACTTTTGAGCTCGTTTGGATGGCGCCCTGGCTGGCATCCTGGCCCTAGGCATATGGAATCGTATGCCTAGGAGCCTTGCCTAGTCGACGAGCTAATTAGAGGATGTTTAGTTCTCCTTCTATTCTATAAAATTTTGGGTTTTGATTCATCATTTTGCATAGTAGTACTAAATACTATGTAAATTTTCTGGCAAAAAAAAATTGGTTATTCTCTATTTTGAATTTTGGTCTCAAGAGGCCAAAAAAAGCCTTAAGAGGCTCTCACGAGGACAATAAATTCTAAGTTTTGAATAGAATCAAATATAACTTTAGAAATTTTAATATTTTACATTCCATCATTCCAACCAAACACCCCTTTCGTCTGTTAGCTTTTGACAATTGTGCTGCTTCGTTAGATTGTCGGTTAGCTTTTAGTACAGGAATATTAGTCTCGTTACAATCTTAATTCTGTTTTTAGTACAGGAATATTAGTCTCGTATCTGCTGATGAACAATTGTGTCTTGGGTTCACGTGCAAATTTTATGTTTTTTTTTAAAAAAAACATATATAAGATATCAGTAGCCTCAGTCAACAGGTGATTTTACATAAATATTGTGAGTGGTTATATTTCTACTCTTTCTATCCAAAAATAATAATTCTCACATATCGAAAAATCAAACATATTCAATTTTAACTAAAATTATATAAAAAGTGCTATTATTTATGAAATAAAATAAGTCTCATTAGATTAGTTGTAGAATATATTTTTATAATAAATTTATTTTAAAATAATAAATATAAATATTATTTATTATAAATTTGGTTGAACTTAAATATATTTGATTAGCATGGTTCTATAATTGCATTGTTCCGTGACGGGAGGAGGGAGTACTTCGACAAACCGGTTGCACATAAAACTTTGGCAATTCACTTTTTTTTTGATAAAACGTATCTGTATTTCAAGTTAAGGAGAACAAGAGTACAAATACAGACACGTACATGTACGATACAGGTACATCTGTTCCAGCCAATCTACACAAAGGACCCTAGAAAATAAAAAGATTACAACAAAGCCCCTAGATCCTTCATGAAGCCTCCATGACCATCCACCTCGTCGCCAGCCACCGCCACCGAAGAAAGAGTCGGTCACCACCATGAGCAGAAGGAGTCCCATCGCACACCGGCTTTGAAAAGGAGTCGAAATAGTCTCCCATCGAGGAGATGGGAAGTAGCCAACGACGGTCGCCCATCGACCGGGGCCGCGCCCCAACTCCTTCCGCTCCCGGATCTGAGCTCGCCGTCGTCGTCAAGGGGGAACGGAGCCAGATCCGGCCAGCCACAAACCACAGCATCCACGAACACACCTGTATCAAAGCAAAAAAAAAGCCAGCTACAAAATCACCTGGATAAGACGAAGTTGAATCGCCGGTCCTGGGCTCACGCCAAGAACTCCCAGGCCCCACCAGCGGCGCTTGAGCATAGCACCGCCGTGACGAAGAAGGGGTGTAGAAGATTTATTCCGCAGCGACAACGCCGTCTTCGCCTCGTCGCCATCGCTCAGGATCGCTCTTTCCCCTCGCTACAGTTGCCTTAGGCGAAAAAAGGGCGATTCGCATCGCCGGTGGCGGTTCAGCAGATTCCCTTCCTGTCCAGCGGCTGGTTCGCCGTCGTAGAGGAAGATGAGCTGCTGAATCGCCGCGCGGCTGTGTATAGATTAGGTACTAGGTTACCTACGTCTAGGTTTTGCCTGCCGTTGGTAGATGGCGAGGTTAAGTTTTGGCGGGAGCTTGTTCCTCTGCGCCAATTCACTTTTCTTGCATGTCAAAGTCAAAATGGAACGGCGCGTTGCAACAGGCTACTTTGCTCCAACGAGTTCCGCGGGCCCCGCATGCCATAGGCCCAATACTCAGTAGCCTTGCGAGCGGATCCCCCTCATTGGAACTTGCAAGGCCGGAACCGGAACTGAGCTGCCGCCGGCCCCATGGCGAGCGGCGGCCTGGCGGCTGCATCGGAGGTCGCCGTCGTCTTCCTCACCCGCCCCGTCGTCGCCATTGCCTTCGTCTTCACTCTCATCCTCCTCGGTACGCCACCCCTCCCCTCGCTCTATCGATTACCCAGTTGCGTGCGCGGGTTCCCTGATCCGCTTCGTTCGTCTCCCCAGGTTGGTACGTGGCGTGGAGGACGGTGCTGGTGCACGTGCCGCTGGTGCAGGAGATCGCCGGCCTGCGCCCGAAGAAGCCCTCTAGACCCAAGCCAGCCAACCGCGGCCGCGTCGCCAAGTTCTATCAGAACCAGGCCGAGGCCGCCCAGAGGTGAAAGCTTTACCTCCCGCACGACCACACAAGCCTCTTCCCTCCTTTTGTTCATCTGGATGTTTAGGTGCTGATGATTTATGTGGAAACTGACTGGCCAGCTTTTTTTCAATTCGTTCCAGACTGAATGCTTAGGGTATTTTGCTGAACCAAACATGGAATGAAACTTTTGTTCAATTCGATTGCAGTAGGTTGTAGATTAGGAGTTTAGGACTGTGTCCGCATACCGCATGCGCACCCACTATCTGATCTGGTTAGGCCTATGTTGACGCTGCAGCTCTTCGTGTGGACGTGTGGTCGCAATTATAGTTAAATTGAAGCAGGGAAAGTTGCTTAAGCTATCTATTTCAGTATTTCAAACATGATTAAACTTCATTTGCAGTTTGGTACAATGCCTAAAGGACCTGAAGCTATCATTACCTACATTTTTGTGTTCTTCGTGTTTACCCTCTGGATGCCTATCTCAAATTCCTACATTTCTTGTCGTGCCTACTATTGGTGCTAAAGTAAAGCTGTTTGCTGCAATCCAAAGAAAAGACTAGACATTTCAAACTTTAGTCCATACAAATTGATATATTGGTACTTGAAAGCTATAACTATGTCCATGTTTGTTCCTTACAACAGGTTTTTTTTTTCACCTTGTATTGCGAATACCTGCAATCCTATTCTCTCAGAAATTGTATTTTGCTATTGAATTACTTAGGCATAGTTGGGAACTGGATACTTTGGATAGGGATGGAAGAAAAATAAAGCCAATATCTTTAGCAGGATTCAAGGTGGTTTATCTAGTAAAAAATGAGTTGTTGTTGAAATAGCTATCCTTTCTCATTTAAACCACTAGTAATTGCACTTTGTATACTGTACATCATGAGCATGTATTCTGGAAACATGACTATCTATAAACTCATATAATGTGATTTATCTTGCTGTCTCCTTAAACCTTGAAGTTTTCATATTTTATCTTGACCTGCAATGGCACTACTAATATTACTGCAAGGAAGTAGGTGCCACCCTTTAGTTCATCATACATTTCCATTGCTCCTTAGTGTCATTCCTTCCTTTAAGTGATCAGCAAGTACATAAAACCTCAGGGCGAAAGAACATTGTTTGAGTTTGCTGTGGCTCCATTTGCTACCTACATCATACACAAGTGGTTGAGAGTGTTTCCAACTTTGGCCAGGAATGGTTTGATGCTTTCTAGAAGACTAGAACCTTTTGATTACTCACAGGGATGTGTTTGTTTTTAAATCCATTCTATAACTTTACAATATACCACGCTTACTAATACTAGCAAATTGTATCATGCGTTCTGTCAAGATAGCTAGCAGTAACAGTAATGTATTTTGGGTGCTTAAAAACCCTCTGCTATTTAGACTTTTAGAGTGTTGCTTCTGTTTTCAGATATTACCCCAATGTTTTTCTCAAACCAAGATATTACCCCAATGTTTAAATCATAGTGTGCTTACTGCAAAAGTTACACTATGTTTGCAACTGCAAACTGTTTTAGTTTCAGGCAGATAGATCATGAAGCAGCAGAAAATGACTGTACTCTTTCACATGCACACATTTTCACAAATCACTAACCTGATTTTTGTTCCCTACTAACAGGAACAGCAAATCAGAAGGGACATCTTAAGAGAAAAGAGTCAGCACTTTGTAATAAGTGCCAGTTGCACACTGTCGTATGCGAATTCCCTAGTTCTAGTTAGAATGCAATGCTGCTGATGACGGCGGTTTTCTAGAAGAGAATATATATCAGCATTTAATGGGAGCTTCCTGCATGAGGATGCGTCAGGCTTATGATACTAGCGCATCAACTGTATATTGCATGACCTTATAAAGTAAGGACCTTATAATTGTATAGATTGTACATATACCTGCACAGGAATGAAGAGAACCAGCGAACCACTTATCCTTTGGAATATCAATGTACTGCCTTCTCTTGTGCGAAGTTTTTGTTTGTTAAGTTCAGCTCTAGTCATTGGCTTACGATGGCATTTATAAAGATGGAAACTGAAGGTGCTGTTCTGGGGCTGATTCAGTGTCATGATGCTGAATGTCGACGCCAGGGACAGCCCAGCAAGTGGGCTGTAAAACCCAGGAGGAGGAGCAGCCCACTGTCCTGCAGAGTCCACGGCAGAGGCCGGCTGCTGAGGCTGCGCCAGAAGGGCCTGCTGGGGTACGGTACGCGCACCGGCAGGGGCGCGAGGGGAGGCCACACATCTAGATGGACCTGGCCCACGGATTGTAGGAGGGCCACGGGGCGGCCCTTGGAGCTGGAGCCGGCTGTCTTGGGCTGCCCACCGGACTGCGGGCTGGGTGCTGCCCAGAGCCGTCGCGCTTGCCGCCACGACTGCTCTCGTCGCCTCCACCGGCTCCGTCAACCTATACACCGCGCTCTCCCACTGCCCGTGGCCACGCTGCCCAAAAGCACTCAAGCTGCTACTGCTCCATGCCGCTGCTGGCTGCTACGGCGGCCATAACTGCTAGTAACGCGGCTCACTGAGCTACAGTAGCAGTAGTATATGCAATTCCACGACTCGATACGCACAACAAACCAGTCGTTAGGAGTGCAAAAACCAGCGATGACC
>Ga0182004_10005855_pt1 | contig 10018 bp, 5 predicted proteins | sample Sormic07211540_1_FD_120479 | JGI IMG/M metagenome (GOLD analysis project Ga0182004, IMG submission 120479) | Endophyte microbial communities from Sorghum bicolor roots, Mead, Nebraska, USA - 072115-40_1 MetaG | ecosystem: Host-associated > Plants > Roots > Unclassified | place: USA: Nebraska... | reverse complement strand
CTTATGGTATACGAAGGATGACCATGGTGTGGAGATGTGGATAAAGTAGAGTGAGAAATAGTGCAGATCAAACTCCTATTAAAGAAGCATGTGTGCTTAAGTTCGTATCACAAAACAAATAATCTAAATAGTGATAGTACGTTGGTATACAAGACAGAATCTTAGCTTGAGGTTTAGCTTGCAAATTTTGTAAATAGAAAATCACAATAATTTCTTTCTAATTTTTGAGATTTAAGACACCCTAGAGCATGCTAGTAGATCATTACTTTGGGATGCAGGATGAAGAAAATTTTTTAGAAAAAGCATTGAAAAAAGTCAACAGGCAACATACACAAGGTAGACCAGAGCAGGGATGCGTGGGTTATAGCCTTGGATATATAGAAGTGGGTTCTACTTTACTGAAGTCCATATATATACATATAGATAGATAGATTGTTGAGGAGCTCTATTTATTCAAGTTTTGATTGAGCTCCTAACAAATCTATTACATGTGGCAACTACATATCATAGGTAATCTACTGAATATGTGGCAAGTACATAATATATAAAGTTATATGTGCCACTACAAAATATAGCGAAAGATCATTTTAGCAAGGGATACATTCTATTTCCAAAAGGAGGCCGAAACTTATATGAAGCCTAGTTAAGTGTAGTTTATATGTAAACCAAAAGATTTGTCTGTCTTCAATCTTTACTCAGCAGCTTCGGACATCAGCGTACCTGTGGAAAAAAAATTAAAATGATGGTGGGATCGTAGTGAAAAAAGTTGGAAGAAAGATTTTTGATGTCTCTAGCAGATCGATAAATAAGTGAGAAGATGTATTTTGAGCTAGAGGTAATTTGTGTATGATTCCGTACTCACCTCATTTTTTTGTTTTTTCTTGAAGGCGTGGCTTTTTGGATTTTTTCTGTTGCTCATCTTCGTTTTCCTTATTTATTTCCTTTTTAAATAAAACAATAAGTATATAATAATAATGAATACTAAATCTTGATATGCAAATGCATCAGTAGGAAACATACCAAGTTATCAGCTTGTATGTCCTGAGTATCAAGCTTGCTGGAATTGTCAGACTCAGTAGTTGTTTGTTCAATGTCCATATCTTGAATATCTCCAAAGGTTTGTGCTTGCGATGATGAAGCCTGTAGAAATTAAAATCTTGAAATGAACTAAATACAATATATATTATTGAATTATCTACTTAATTTTATCTAGCTGTTATATTACTTAAGAATCTGTAATTTTCTGCTGTGGATAGTATAACTATGCAGTATAACACCAAGGAATGAGAAGACATGAAGTGAATAGTAATATACCTGACCATCTATTTTTTTAGAAGTTATTGGTATCAACAGAGGTAAGTTTTCTTCTATTCCTTCATATGCTAAGGTTGAGATAGCTGGTTTGCTTTTGCCTGTCTTCGATACTGGCATAATTGATTGTTTTCCAAGTTTTTCCTTTATCCTTATAACTTCAAATGAAGGATCATCAGCGCCAATGCTTTTGTTAGGTAAAATTTTAACCAAGAAGATAAACTTGTGGCCAATCCATGAGGAAATTTCAGGTGGAATATCCTTCTCGTTATACTTCTTCCGGAGAGTTTCAGCACTTTTCCCAATCAGTTCTGTTCCTTTCTTTTCAAAAAACATGAACTCAAGACTATATGTTTCATCACTCGCAATGTAGGGTATTTTATATCTGCAAAGATCACATGTAGATATTATTACCTGTTTACGATTATATATTATTCTACATCCTAATAATGGAAAATTTATTATAGATGCAATAGACTTACTTCCACTCGAATTGTATGGATGGACAATCCTGTTTTGTGCATTGATAAGTTTGACCAAATGGTTTTATCCTAGAGTTGCAAGCTTTGCAAGCTTGGTAACACCATGTCTGTTGCTCCGTAATTCCCACAATAGTTGCTGTGCATTCGTAATTTATGGCCTGCAGATAATGTGTAGTTAATATTACTTGTCAAATTCAATTTAATGAAATTCTACTAAATTGATATGATCAGTTTAGTATAAGTTAAAAAATAACATAACCATTAGTAAGTTATGTTCATAATTTTTGGAGATAGAAATTCAGTTGGATGTACTTAATTATATAGGCTGTAAAATAATAAAATAAGAATAATATAATTACCCTTTCAGTAAAAGGATCGACATCTTTGAGCTGAAGCATAGTTCTTTTCTCAAAATTCTGTTGGGTATCATCTGCACCTCGTAGATACAATTTTTGAATAGGAATTGCTTCTGCTGGTAAACTGTTTATCATATCATATATCAAAATTTTAGAATATATTAAAGAATGATTACTGGAATAAGTGTGAGTATTATACCATCTCTGAAAAGCTTTGATCTCAGGAATATCATTTTGGTTAATGTACCATCGACAAGCAGATGTGCCACTAAGAAACTTGTAGTCATTTTTGTAGGTTTTCATTAATGTACCAACAAATATGGCGATGACATGGTGTTCTTGTCCAACTTGTAGAATAGTTTCTCCATCAAACTCTATGGCTCTTTTCCCTGATAACGATAGTTCGATCGTGCTTCCTCTGGCAATGAGGTAAGAAATTAGTGTGATATTGGACACTAAAAATTTGTTTACATAGTAATGTAAGAAAAAAAGTAGAAATGATCGTACTTTAGATCTTGTAAGTGCACTACTCTTCGCATCATTGAGTCCCCTGAACTTGTAGAAACCATCGCTGCATTTGAAACTCCCGTGATTCTGCCAATAACATCTGAACAGGTAGCAACAAGTATATAGGTACTTTTGGAATAGAACTAAAAGTAGTAGTATTAAATAAATTTATGTGAAAATAGAATATTAGTTTACCTAAAAAACGTTCTTTACTTTTGGCATAATCTAGGAGTTTCTCAATGGGGATTAGTGAGAAGGTGTATTTTGGAAAATCTGGTGGTTGGTTATGAGCATCACGAATCTGTGTTCTCTTGTTGAGTTTGATCATGCAAGGGTTTTCAACAGCTCTGTACTCTGGTTTAGCTGTTTGCACAGTTATCTTGCTCATGTAGACAATTTTTCCTTCCTCCAAGTATGGTTTGAGGTAGGGTACAGCATCTCGAGGGATCTCAGCATAGATTGAAACACCCTAAGAGCAGAAAAGAAATGAGAATGACATTTTTTTTGTACTATATATAATATAAAATTTTCTTGAGTCTAGAGAATAATATGTTGAGGATTTTACTGAAACAATCAGATATAGCTTAGGAGAATACCATGCTATCAATCAGAACAAGATCAAGATGTATGATTTCATTTTCCTCATTCGGACCTCTGAATTCCCACATTCTTGATATTCGTACACATATGGTGTAATCCAGTCTTCGTGGTTGTATCTCTGATAATGGTGTAATGCTCATCTGCAATTATTTTTAGAAAAATGTTAGAGTTCCAGTGCAGACAAAAAATTATGAAAGAATAATGAAGGGCCATCAATGCGGCTTCTAAGAGGCCATGCATCCATCTCACTTTTGGTAAAGCTGGTTACAGGCTCCATTAACAAAGATAAAAAATGAGAAGAAGACATGTCCACAACTTGTTCTAATATTTTAAAGAGAAAATATTGACAAAAGATTCACAAATGTTAAGGCAAAACGATGTTCCTTTATTTGGTAAAATTTTATCTTTATGATCCAGTATTATTATTTGGTCTGTGTATTAACGATCATCTTGTTTCAGTCTGCCATGCATTGGGAAACCAATGAAAACAGTATGTGGAGAGAGAGAACAGGAAAGAAGAACCAATAGATTGAGAGCATAAGAACCTCCGGCTAGTAAAATGCAAAGAGCATAATAAGAACAAACACATATAGATTTCGATAGTACCTTGTGTTCTCCTAGCTGTTATGGAATTCTTCTTGGGTGGAACTTGGACTGTTTGAAGCTACTGCTTTTATTCTATTGGTCGTCGGCAAGATGTGTTTAGTAGACTTTGGCTGTCGCCTGGTAGAAAAAGACAGGAAGGGGGTAGTAGGCGCGTGCATGGGAAGGCGAAGGGCCGTATGCGTCCTAAGACGTGAAGGGAGGCGATTGGTCCGGAAGTGTCCGGAGCCTGAGCTCGGAAGCCGAGGGGTTTGCATGTTGCGATGGTATTTCTACTGCTAGTTAAAAACTCAGCCCAGAGCTAGCTATTCGCTATCTTTTGAGTAAAAACTCAGCCCACGGCTAGTCATTTGCGGCCTCTTTTCTTTTGTTGCTTCAGGGCCGGTTCGCAAGAGGCAAGGGTGCAAGGCCCAGTGGGCAGTGGCCCACTATGCAATGCGCGTACACGATACACTCACGATGTCGTCCGTGCTCCTTCGTTCGGCTTGGGCTGTTCTTGCTTAAAAAAATCCTCCAATCTCGTTTCTCTCTGTTCTTAACTCTTGGCGTGTGGTGCCCTATTCTCAGCAAGCGGCGGCAGGGCAGGCCCATAGGCGCTAGCTTCTAGCCCCCTGTTAGTACTGGCCGCGGCCGTCCGGCGAGGCAGCCACGGCAAGGCGCAGTGGGGCGAGGTGGCACGCACTGACCCCCGGCCATGGCGGGATAGTGAGTTGGACACAGCGCAGCTGCTCGCCGGTGCGGGCGTGACGGGTTCCCCGACGCGGGATGCGGACAGTTCCAGGTGCGTGACGCCTCTCCCACTCGTGGGTCATGTCAGTTAGGTGTTCGATCTAATGTCGTGAACACCATGGTAGGCCATTGTGGTATGTCACAGCTTCATTCTTTGGCGATTACCAACCTTGGCAGCCAATATTTTATATTTGACAGGGCATTGGTCATTGCTTTGTTGCACAGATAAACTGCAAAGGCACTGTTCACCTCCACTGTCTGGTACGACTCTTGTTTCTTCTTTGTAGTTTGTATACGGCATTCTTGAGAACTGATGGGAGGCAAGCTCAAGAGCCAGGAAACTATATAGTAATTGCCCAGTTTTCTTTTGTATGGAACAAATTCATGTCATAAAAAGCAACCATGAATGAATTTCCGTAGTGACTTGGCTGAAGATGACACCTCATGTGAAACATAAAACTTCCATTTAAGCTAAACCTCCATGTCTGTAGTTTACCAATGTACCTGCAAATTTAAAAATTTATGTTATTGATATTCTTGAACAAAGATAATGTAATTGTATTGTAAACGGGTGTGTTGTGTCGCTTTGATTAGATCATATGAGACTACAGGAGTTATCTCTATTAAATGTAATTATCCAGAATATTTTTCAGTTATGTAAACTATATTGATTGGAGTACTTCTTTGTATACTATATTCTTTGTTTTTGATCCACAAGATCCATTCTCATTTTCTATTAATATTTTTAGACCTTTCTTGCTTGTAACACGTGACACTGCAACATATAGCTGTCCATGCGTAAATACTTGTTTTTTTAAATATATTCCTACTTTTGATAGTGTTTGTCCTTGGCTCTTGTTAATAGTCATAGAGTAACAAACTTTAATTGGAAATTGACGGCGATTTAACGTAAAGGGCCAATGGGATGATCTTGTCGTTAGATTTATTCTCGGTATATATGTTTTATATCCAGCATGTGTTCCTGTAATTATAACAGCTTCAATAATATTATCCCCTAGATTAGTCACTATTAGTCTCGTCCCATTGCATAGGCCTAAGCTCTGGTTGAGATTTCTCAATAGCATTATTGGGACACCAATTTTTAGTAGTAGTTTATGAGGTGGAAAGTTATTAGGATTGAGTGTATTAAGATATTCAACGGGATATAAAATATTGGCATCGTTATATGTATCTGAGCATTTTGATATACTATCTGCACTGAAATATTCTTTTTCTAAGCCGGGGAGTAATTTTATCATGTAATTATTTATTCCATCAACAATTTCATTGGTAGTTGCTAGTATAGCTCTTTCTTTCACATAGTCTAATCGTTGAAAATTTTCTTGAAAATCTGGATAAGTGGACTCTACCAATGCTTTTATTTTATCCCCTGTAGTTTGTACCAGTAGTTCTTCTGGTATTTCTATTAGCACAGAATCAGAGGCCTTATCAGTATCAGATGTCCCTTTGATTGTTCCATCGCCAATGCTTAGCATCCAATCATTGAAAGACTCTAACTCCTTGTATTCAGCACTACTTTGATTTATCTGTTTTAGTCGCATGTTTTCATTTAGATATACAGTGTTTACGTTTTTCCATAGGTAGGATTTGATAATTGAAGCATTTATGATCTGTGACTTTGAGCCATTTTCTATAACAGGAAGTATTTGTCTAGGATCTCCACCTAGAACAACGACCTTCCCTCCAAATGGTATGTCACTAGCTTCTTTATTGATTTCAGACATTATATCTCTTAGTGATCTATCAAATGCTTCAAAGCATTGTTTGTTTGTCATTAGAGCTTCATCCCATATTATGAGAGAAGTTTCTATAATTAGCTTAGCAAGTTTTGTTCCCTGTTTTATATCACATATGGATATGTCATCTGTTTCAATGGGTATTCGGAATCTTGAATGGGCTGTACGACCATTTGGGAGTAACAAAGAAGCTACCCCTGATGATGCAACTGCTAGTACTATTTTCTTTTGTGCTCTGAGATATGATACAATTGTATTCCACAGAAAAGTTTTTCCAGTTCCTCCATGGCCGGAGATGAAGTAAAACCTTGATTTGTTATTTAGTACACTTTCAACTATTTGATGAAAAGCTTCTTTTTGACTTTTATTTAGCTGTGTGTATAATTTATTTGCCTCTTTTTCTAGATATTGGACATCATAGTTCATTTCCTCTTGAATTAATCGATTGTTAGTATCAAATTCATGATATATTGATCTACGTGGGAGATTATAATTATTTATCTGTTGTCCGTTCCTTGAAAAAATTTCTTCCAATTCTTCTAGTAATAAATCTTGTAGTTCAGTTTGAGTTGGGATATATTCAATTGGATAATATTTGTGTTTTACTTGTTGCTCAATATCATCAACCATTTTTTGCCAATTTTTGTTGAAGAATTCTCTTTCATTCTTTATTTCACAGAATGTAAGCATTGTTGTAAATAAGCTTCGTAGTTGAGAAGCTGTTGCCCAGTTTGTAGCTTCTTCAAATGTCTTGTACCACTCATTGTCATCGGTTAGTAATCCTCGTGTTGCACAAGCTTCTTTAAAGGTTTCATAAATAATACCATTATGTGTTCGTAGGTCAGTATAGCACGTTGCACCTTTTACTATCATTAAGAGCATGCGTAGATAGAATCGTTCTCCTTCTGTTGGGTTCACATAGTATAATCTACCTATTTTAAACCCGTGCTGACGTCTGATCCATTTCTTGTTTGTTTCATCCCATCTCCATTTAAGTGGAAATTCACAATATGTAAGATCTTTTGCACTATTATATTCTTTGTTAGCACTAAACCATTCAGTGAGCATTGTTTTTTTATTTTTGGGATCATTAATTACATCTCTTAGTTTAGTATCCTTTTTATATTTAACTATATTCATCAGTGGTAGATGCACAGGTAATCTTTCAACTGGTGGCCAATGATAGTGTATCTCATAACCAAGTAATCTCCAGAGTGCATCTTGTTCACATATATATCTACAATCCAGATATTCTTTGATCTCATCAATATCTTTGGTTTGTTGATTAATGGGTGCATCTTGACCTTTTTTGATACGTTCAAAGATTATTTTTGCTTGGTCAGGACCTTTGTTTACATATTTGCACAAGTATTTTAAAACTTTACTCTTGTTTACATATTCTACATTTATGTGTGCCTGGTATTTCTTGAGTAATTCTAGATTGTGTGGAACTACCCATGTATTATCTAGGTTGTGGGCATCTCTTCGGATGAAAATACCAGTGTCTCGTCTTCGATACACTGTGAAGCCTGTATCTGTGAAAGTAGTCTCTTCTTGAAATTCTTTAGGATAGAATTTAGAGCATCTCCCCTTTTTCATACATGGGCAATCCCAGTTTTTTTCTCCGCATGGTCCATGCATCATGTGTTCAGATACAAGTATATAGCCCAAAGGATCTTTTCTGGGGTCAGGTATTTCAGCAGTTATCCAGGTGTCAATATTCTCAATTGTCACTTCGTTTCCATTTTTTTCCACCCAAACTAAGATATGAACATGCGGTAGACCCCTTTTCTGGAATTCTATAGAATATAGTATTGCTAATATAGGACCAAAGATCGTGCCTGAGCGTATGTCATTTAATAATTGTTGTAGTTTGATATGAAATACACGCACTATAATATCAGGTCTATCATTAGGTTGCTCGCCATTTAATATTGCTAGCGATATTTCTGGCCATTTGGGATTACATGTGAATGTTATGAAAAGATCCGGTGGTCCATATACACGACATATAGCTATACCATCATGATAATTTTGTATTACATAACGTCTACAACCAACGTGGCTAGAGGGTAATAGAACTCTTTTTCCTATTTGATTTCCTTCATCTATTCCTTTCTCTATTGCATCAAATATTCCCTGTATACATTCAGCTCTTAATTTTTTTTGATTTCTTGCAATGAATTGAAGTCTATCCTCATCTTCCATTGCTCTTGCATCTACGATTGCTTGTTTTGATAATCGTCCATAGCATAAATATGGGTTTGGTTGGTTATGTCTGTAGTGCATATGGTATTTAAAAAATTCATGCATTGTTACTGTGTTTCTTTTTTGCTGAGTTGTTTGATTTCTTCGATTTCTTGTTTCTTCATGATATTCTATGCCTAGTTGAAATCCTCTTTCTCCATAAGGGAATAATAACGGATATTGCAATGGCATATATGCTGGATGAAATATAGATATATGTTGTAGTGTCTTGGTTCGGGTACTAACAATTATATCCCTTTTATAGTTTTCCAGTGTTAGATCACCTATAATTAACATAGCTAGTTCTTCTGGGTGTGGCATTTGGTATTGTATTTGATCGCCTTTATTGGCTCCAATGATTCGGATACTAATATCAATACCTTTATGTTCTTCAAGTAGATCACGTGCATGACGAAATACTTTCACTAAAGGATTATATTCATCAAGCATTTTCTGTAATCCTTCAATTATAGCTGGGTTAAGATCTGTTCCATCTGGATCTTCATTGCTTAAGGCCCGTATTCTATTTTCGATCTCATTTTTTGTATCAAATATATATAGCTCAGCAAACTTAGGTATTTTATTATTTGTATCGGGCAACAATGATCCTATGCGATGATGTATTTGACCATTTATTCGAAATACATAGGGTCCTTCTCCCTTATTAATATTTTTGTCGATATTGCCTCCCATAGATGTGAAAGCAAACATACTATTATATTGTCGTATCTTTTGTATAAAATGTCTCGAGTATCCATCTCCTTTGTAATCCAATAACCTTTTAAGAAATTGTGGTGGTTCTTTGAATGGAGGTATTTTGATTTTGCCATATTTACAGCAGTTCGAATATAATACTTGTCTGTTAGCTCGTTCACTATGATATTTATTGCGTTCCTCATACCAAAATATTGCATTGCAATATTGGCAACTGTACTTTGGTATTCCCAAGTATGATCTTTGCTCATATGTTTCTTTTAGGTATTGAATTTGCTCGGGAGAGAAGTATATCATGCCATAAGGTAAAGATAAGTATGTATGTTTCTTATCTATTTGTATGCATCTTCGTTTTATAGCTTCTTGTATAATCTGGCTGTTCTTCTTTTCTTCTAGCTCTCGTTTTCGCTTTTCTACTTTCGCGCGTATCTTGTTTTTGTCAACCGAATATGTTTGTTTCTGTTTTTTGTAGTTACTACTATAAAGTTCATCAGATTGAGATGCTCTCCTTTTCATTTCTATAATGAAAATTGTATTTGTGGTTGTATAACAGGAAAAGAAGAGTTAGTAAATGAATGAAAATATATATATATATATATATATATATATATATATATATAGGGAAATTCCTTTGTACACGTACGTGTAGTTACTCTCATCTTCATAAACTACATTGTGTATGTATTCATACTTGTTTATCAGTTTGAGTATG
>Ga0182004_10005854_pt1 | contig 10019 bp, 8 predicted proteins | sample Sormic07211540_1_FD_120479 | JGI IMG/M metagenome (GOLD analysis project Ga0182004, IMG submission 120479) | Endophyte microbial communities from Sorghum bicolor roots, Mead, Nebraska, USA - 072115-40_1 MetaG | ecosystem: Host-associated > Plants > Roots > Unclassified | place: USA: Nebraska... | reverse complement strand
TGCTGATCACACATGATGCACAGATTGGAAGCCTGCAGCCCATGCCTGAATCGACGATCGCCAGTCCAGCAACTCCCATGGAGAGTTAACCAAAAGAAGGTACGCACTCTTGGCGGAGCAGCAGTGCGCCAAATCTGCTTTGCACCCAGCATCGGTGAGGATCCCAGGAACATTGCACCATAAGCTGAGGCTGTCGAGTAGGCATGATCTGTTGTGAGGCTCCAAGTGAAAGTGTCAGGCTGCTAGGACAACTGGAAATCCTCCAACAGGTCACAAATCAGGCTGATTTCGGTCACGATCTGCAGGGTTGGCGCTGCCAAAATATGCGTTACCCATACACTGCCAGGCAGCGCTTCCGCCACAGTGGACAATTTCTTCATGGGTCGAATTGCAGCGTATACGTTGGGTGCCAGCATAGCAATGCTGGATCCCTTGATCCACTTATCTGTCCAGAAGTAAGTCGATTGCCCATTGCCCACAGAGAACACCGTTGCTGCCTGGAACAAAGCCAGGGCCGATTGCTCCCTTGTTGCTGGCCGTCTGCCCTCTATGCGATCGCGCCAGACCCATCTCACCCTTAGTGCGATGCCAACCCTTCTCAGGTCCGAGATCCCTAGGCCACCTAGCTCCTTGGGTCTGCACACCTTGACCCAAGCCACTTTGCATTTCCCTCCGGCCACAGTATTTGCACCAGCCCAGATGAAAGCGCGCCGCAGCTTGTCGATAGCCTGGATCGCCCACGGCGAGAGGCATAGGGCAATGGAAGTATGGATGGGAATGGCCGACAGCGTGGCCTTAACAAGCGCCACCCTGCCAGCCACGTTCAGCAGCTGGCCCTTCCAGCCAGGGATCCGAGCTGCGACCTTGTCGATCAAGAACTGTTCCTCAGAGCGCTTGAGCTTGTAGACTGAAAGCGGGATGCCCAGATATTTGCATGGGAACGTCTCCAGTTTGCACGCCAGGATTGCCTGCAGACGAGCAATATCAGTCTCGGTGCAGTTTAGCGGAACCGCAGTGCTTTTCTCCAAATTGGAGAAAAGGCCCGAGGCAAGTCTGAAGATGCCCAAGGCGGCCTTGACAGCCAGCAGGTCCCTTTCAGTTGGGATAACGAAGATCACCAGGTCGTCCGCTTACAGGCTGACCCGATTCCCTGGCAACCCATCAATGGGAGTGAGAAACCCATTACACTCGATCCAGCAGAGCAGGCGGTTTAGCACTTCCATCACCAGAACGAAAAGCATAGGCGACAGGGGGTCGCCCTGGCGCAAACCACGCGCATGACAGATTCTCCTCCCAGGCTTGCCATTCAGCAGTATCCTGGTGCTGGAGGTAGAGAGTATGTTAGAGATCCAATTCCTCCAGCGAAGACCAAAGCCCATATGGCGCAACACGTCGAGGAGAAAAACCCACGCAACTGAGTCAAATGCCCTTGCCAAATCAATTTTGAGAAGCACGCAGGTCAGCCTTCTCGAATGAATTGCCTTGCATGCAAAATAAACCTATACTATATAAGACCTCTTTCCGGTGTGCATGGACTAGCTAATAAGTTTGTCCCTGAATGGAATGTGTGAATTTCCCTGATTCCTTTAGAACTTGAATGGTTAAAATTTATGTAAAATTCATTATATACGGGCTCATTATGAAGCATAATATATATCATCATATTATTTCTTTTTAGTTGTTTCACTGTATTTACTATTTAGGCTCGATGAATGACGTACCTTTAAACTACCACTCACACAACCATCATAGTGGCATGTCTGATGTCTCCACTTTAGATATGGCGTATGAGAAACAACTTATTGTTTCTTGATTGACACTTAATTTGCATATATACAGGATTCCTCTGATCATTAATGAACTACTCTAGAAAGAGGATGCAATACGTAGGTGACGTGCCTTTTGACAACAAAATATTTATGGTGAATATATATGCTGGTTCAATCTTTTGGAAATGCTCTTAGGAATAAGATGTGTGTGTATATGTTCATATGGGTGAGGTGTGTGTACATGTATATGAGTGTCTACGCCTGTATTATGATTAAAAGATAAGAATCTCATTAAATATAGTGTTATGTTAGTGTTTCTGGTGATGTGGCAAGAAATTAATAATGAACAGAAAGACTATTTCATCTAGATGAAACCATACATACATTGTATCCAACACATTTTACCTCTTGGCTCTTGCATGTGTTGCCTATGAAGAAAACCAATGTAACAGTTCATGCATCATCTGCTATTTCGTTCATCATTAAATACAAAATATAATTCATGTGACATTCTTGAAACATATATATAACACCCAGCATTGAGACTGAAGTTCATATATGGTGTATATATGTCGACAAATGTTTGATTTGATTTTTATCAACAGGGACCACACCAAGTCAGCAGCGCCGTACGTCAAACAGGAGAGAACGTGTAAAGCTCTAATTCCATCCTGAAGATGAATGATGTTGTCCTGCCTATTCTCTTGACTATCCGGATGGGAACATAGCCACCTCAACACTATCATGTAACAGCAGCGTCTACATTAGCAGTGTTTGACTAATGACCAGCTAATATCAAGAAAGGAACCAAATCTTAGTTATGAAGTCATGCTATGCTACTCGATCAATGTCCTCAGTTATAGACTTAGCTTATAGCGCGGTCTGCAAACTTCTGCTCCAAAGGACTGGCGATTTATTTTGCTGGTAAGAGAAAGCAGAAAAAACGAATATATCGTTGTATTTGATTGATGAGGATATCCCATGCTTGCATGCAGAAACACTACCGATTGAGATCAATAATACACAAGAGAGGAAGACTATAAATAAATGAAAATAAACTAAAAAAAAATAGTCGTGGTTGCTGGCAACTGGCAAACATGCATTATCATCCATAACTTCATGAGTAGCTAGCTAGTTGCATGCATGGATGGTATTATGATCAACTATGAGAAATTGTGGTGTTTGTTTCTACTGTTGTGTTTCTCGTTTCGTTTTGCACATCGATCTCATCAAGTGACGGTGGATATATGTTAGCTTTTAGATGGACCTGTTCTCTAGGATCGCCGAAAGGCTCGTCGTGCGCTGCCGCTTGAGCCCGGCGGCGCCGCCTGATGATGCCGCCGCTCCCGACTCCTCGGCGGCGGCCGACGACGACGCCGTGCGCTCCATGACGGCGCGCAGGGCCTCCTGGATGGACGCGACCGTGTGCTGCGGCGACATGGGCGCTGCTGCCTCCTCCTGCTGGTCGTCATCCGCCGTCCCCGCCCCCTCGCAGCCGCCGCCGGCGCTGTCGTCGGCGGTGATGACGAGCACGTTCTTGACGCGGCCGCCGAGGGTGGTGATCTCGGCCTTGAGCGCGCGCAGGCGGAGCGCCTTGAGCGCGCGGATGAGGTCGGGGAGGAGGTCGGCGCGGTCGTCGCAGCAGAGCGACGCGCGCACGACGAGGCGGCCGTCCTCGTCGCTGGACGCGTCGACGGTGAGCTCGTCGGACTCGGTGGGGAGCGGGCACGCCTCCTCCGTGACAATCTCCGACGTCTGCCGTTTCAGCTCCTTGACGTGCTGGATCACCTCCGCCAGCAGGGACGCCTTGTCTGTCTGCAAGCATGTGACACGACGCACGCACATGAACGATCCGGTCGAAAACCACAATGAGCTAGGAGGAGTAAATCACAAGGAAAACAACGCTAACTAAACAGAAAGACCACCTCAACACTATCAGGAAAACAATGATGAGAGGGGGTTGTACGCATGCAGGCCAAAAGGAGGCCATGCGTGCCCGCCGTGGGCATGCATGCTTCCGACTAGCGAGCGTGGCTGCGTGGAGTGGGACTCACTCACTCACTCACTAACCGGCCCCCTCCTACTTGGAGCAAGCACGAAGATGTGGCTGGTAATCAATACAAAATGGGTTAGTGCAACGCATAGGTTGGTGTCGTTGTTGCGCTGTGAGTGGTGCTCGCACGCACGCTTCCACAAGCGATCTATGTCGTCGTCGCTCGCTCTTTTCGGTCTCAAGTGGGGCATCAGAGCATCACCACTCCCGATTCTTTTATACATGTTCTGCTATCGCGCCTACCTGGGGTCAAATGCATATGCATGCGCCTACTACTAAGCTACTATAGTTTGTGGTGCACTAAGAACTAACTAACAGTACAGCACGAGGAGTACACAGTATACTCCTATTTGTTAGTAGTGGCGCGTGGCGTGGCATACAATGGGAAATGCAGGTTCTGCAGAGAGGATCAGCAGAAGGCTCGGATCCTTAGGAGTGTGGTGACACTCCTATACCCGGATGAAGAGGAGGATCTCTCGAGATGGCCAGCCAGCTTTTTTTTTTTATCTTCTTCGCAAAAAAAAAGCTTTTTGTTTATCTTTGCTGCTGCCACTGTTCATGTCCGAGACTGACACGAGCTCGCGTGTTTTGTCTCTCCTCGGAGAGGCCCGGCAGTAACTCCCGCATCGCGAGCTTTTTGTTCCCTTCCCGGTCTCTCTTTTCCGCGTCAACTAGGCGGCTCCCTCCCTCCCCATGTCTCCTCCTAGCTACCTCAGCCCTACACTACACCTGTGCTAGCTGCTAGTGCTATCGGATGGAGAGCCAGCATCAGCTAGCTACCAATGGAGTTCGCGCGCACGCGGACGCATGCATGCATGCATGCGTTGCAAGTTAATTGCGTTCGTAGATCACTCGATCAATCCGGCCGTGTATGTATGTCGTGACGACGGAGGGACGGCCGGCGATCGAGCTGATGAGGACGTCGATTGTTACCTTGGTTGTGTTGGGCAGGAGGCTGCGGAGGCGCGCGAGGTGCGCGTTGATGCGCTCGCGGCGCCTGCGCTCGGCCTCGCTGTGGCTCTTGGACGCGGCCAGCGCCTTGGCGTCCATGATATCCTGCGCGGTCATCCGGCCGAAGTCCCCGAACGGCGACGACGCGAACGGCGGGGGCATCATCATCCCGGAGCCGCCGTGGTGCCCCATCCCCATGTAGAGGCCGCCGAGGCCGAGCGGGTCCGACGACGTGGACGGGCCGCCGCCCGAATGGTGGTGGTGATCGTACGCGAACTGGAGCGCGCGCCGCGCGTAGAAGTCGGCGAAGAACGGCGGCGGCGGGGCAGGCTGCGGGGGGAGCGGCGGCAGAAGCGGGAAGAACGGAGACTGCTGGCCGACGCTGTGGTGGTGGTGGTGGTGGTCCTGGTGAAGCTGCTGCTGCTGCTGCTGTGGCGGCGCGGACTGCGGCGGTGGCCAGCAGAGGATCTGGGGCGGCGCCATGGTTGCCGCACTCACGCTCCCCACGCTACTGCTCGCCTCGAACACCATGCCTGCGGCGTCTTGACCACCACCGCCATCTCCTACTCCTTGCTCCACCACTCCGCTCGTGGCGCCACCGCAGGCCGCCCTCGCATGGTGCTCGATCAGCTCCTCCTCGTCGTCGTCGACGAGCACTCCCACTTCCTGGTGGTGGTGGTGGCTGTGGTGGTCGCCGTGACCACCCATCGATCGCCGATCCGATTGGAGGAGGAGCTAGCAGCTGCTGGCTCTCAAATAAGGTTGCGGTGTCCTCCTTGTCTCCTACTACGTTTAATTGGCGTGGAAGCGAGATGGATGGATGCTTCTGCTGGTGTGTCTAGGGCTAGCTTTTGTATAGGGGTGTGTCATGTGGCAGCATGATGCGCCTTTCGGCCTTTTTGTCTTTCGCTTATGATCTCGCCCGGCCTCGCAAGAATCATGGCGACCTCCCCCTGGCCTGCTGATCACACAGAGACATACAGCAAAAGGCCTCGCCTTTTTTTCTCGCTTGAATTCGCTTGCTCCCGGTGGCCTTTGCCAGGGCCAACCCTCCAGAGGACCTGACCAGCTGATACCATTACTTGGCTGCCACGCCTTTCGATGGCCCTGTGGGGGCAAAGACTAGTAGGGTAATATAATTACGAGGCTGGAGCAACGGAGACAGGAGGGGGAAAAGGGCGTGTAAATGGAGCTGATCGATCAGGCCTGGAACAGCACCAAAAGGGACGCGTTGTGAGAGGGAGGCGGAGGGGGCAAAAGATTGCCTGGACTGGAAGGCGAGTGGAGTGGCCAGGACGGCCGGGGGAGAGAAGAAAGAGCTCGCTCGTGTCATGCCTCATGCATGCGTGTGTGTGTGTGTGGATGCCTGACTGAACGCCTGCCTCGGTCAAGGCCCATCCATGTTATGCAGCAGCAGGCGAGGCGAGCGGGCTGAGCGAGCACCCGTCCACTTTACGAATCCACGCCTCCCCGCGCGACACAATCATTGTGTCTTGGAATACACTCCTCGCCGGCCGGCTGCAGCTAGCGGCCGCAGAGAGACTATAGTAGTACGAGTAGACGGATTTGTTACTCTAATCCCGGCCTGCGTGGGCGCAGGATTGAGCAAAACAGGATCCGCGCGAAAGGGCAGGCAGGCAGGCAGGCAGGCTAATGCCACTAATGGCGCCACTCATCCGCGCCACGATTATCAAGTGGTTGGTTTCAAATCTTGGCCCATGATTACAACAAGGCCCGCCCGCCCGCCCGCGCCCGCGCTCGCGCTCTAGGCAGCTCGCTCGCGAGGTCGCGAATGGGGATGGGGGAGATGAGCATGAGCATGAGATCCCGCGGCGGCCCGGCCGGCCCCTGCATGCATGCATGCCGGCGCCATGATGCGCCCCGCCCCTGCCGCGACGCGCGCGTCGTCGACGACACGATCATGCTGCTGTGCCGCGCTCCGCGCTCGCGCGGGCCGGCGAACGAGGCGCGCGCGGGGGGCGACAAGTGGAGCAGCCTCGTTCCGCACACCCCCCACCAGATATCGTATCGCGTCGCGTCCCTCCCCCGCGCCTTCGTGATTGCGTTCGTACGCCGGCACAGTGCTCGGCCGCCCTGGCGGATCGGAGGGCCGGGGAGCGGGAGCGGGAGGGAGCGGACGGAGAGGAAGCCATGCACGCATCGATCGATCGATCGAATCGGGGTTCAGAGCACGCACGATTCAGGTTGCCGCTGCATCTGCAATTCTGCATGGCACGGCACGCGCCCTTGGGCCATGTGCGCGTCATGCAACGTGACGGTGACGACGCGCCCGAGCGGAGCGCGCGCCTGCCAGTTTCAGATCGAGCACGGGGGAGACTAGCCGGCAGAAGCAAAAACGACCGGCGAGAACTCATCATGGCGTGGCTCCGCCGCATTCACTCTGCCCTTGTTTGGGCTCGCTCCCTGCTGCTCGCAGCGCTGGCACGTCGTCGATCGCCCCTCGCTGACGCTGTGCTACAGTGTCGAGAGTATTTATGTTTCGCGTACGCATCATCACGGAAAATTAAAAGATCGGACGATCCTTAGCAGTCAGTAGTAGTCTCCACACTGTAGTTCCTTTTTGCACCCTCTGTACTTTCCTTTGCCAAAATGGAAAGTGTGAGAAGCCCAGATCAAGTTGGCATCAGAACCGTGCAAGTCCGGAAAGAAGAAATGGGCTAACAGGCAAAAGTAACACCACCGTTTTTTGGTAAAGAAAACAAAAGGGGCCCTGAAGAAGAAGAAGAAGAAGAAGAAGAAGAAGAAGAAGAAGAAGAAGAAGAAGAAGAAGAAGAAGAAGAAGAAGAAGAAGAAAAGAGTAGCTTATAATATTCATAAAAGTATCTTTGTCCCTCGATCGGTCCATATAATCTCTTACCCCCCATGTCTCTTCTTTATTTCATCTCTTAGTTTGTCATCTCTTATTTTTAATTTAAAGCTGTATAAACCTTCACTAGTGTGACACCACTTATGTGATTGCCTAGTTAGCCGTACTTGAACCAGGAGCAAAAGTTCTTACCACAATTCCGCTTAATGTCTCATTCAAAAGAGTTTTAATTAACCAGAGATAAACGGCTGTAGAGGCAAAACTTTGTTGGAAGAGTAACTAATATATTAGTTTTATACATTTCTCCTATATTTTTTATTTTTATTGTAGTTCTTCAGGTAATATGAAATTATATTATTGTTTGGCTATAGAAAAAAGTTGTCTGATATCTCTTGTTAGTTGTTCTTTTAATTATACTACTCATCTCTTGTGAGTTGTTGCCTGAAACTTTCGAAAAATTTGGGCACCTGAAATATAGCAACTCCTCTTAGTTTTAACGAAGGTTTGGATCCTTTTGTTTGGAGAATCTGAATGGAATTTCTTAGCAAAGTTGATGTATATACACGTCTTGCTAATAACGGAGGGAAAACTACACAAGAAGTTATGCAAATGATAACGGTATTTTTTGTGGTTTGGGGGGATGGGCTGTTTGATTCAATCCTTAACAAGGATAAATTAACTAAAATGATGCAAATGTCAGTAGAGTTTATATTTTTTAAGTAAACTAGTACCATCTAATAATAAATGTTCTTGGAATGTCACCATATAGCAAGTTTTTATGGAGTTCTGTCCACTTTGTTTTAGGAATTGGCCTCCACAAAGTATCAAACACTTGTTTGATGGTTGGTCTAAGATCGGATCAGAACAAAATACTTTGTTGTTGTCAAATCCCAATCCTCAATGAGTTAACCACCAAATCCCAATCCTTAGTGGCTCTGTTGTTACTATCTCCATCTATAAAAGAATGCAATTATGATATCCGTTGCGTTAAAATAGTTTAAGTTTGAAAAAAATTAGAGTGTGAAAATAAATTTCATAATTAATTTAATAATTATACCATAAATATTAATGTTCTTCTTATAAATTTAGTAAACATTAATATGTTTAATTTTTCAAAAAATAAGAATTATATTTTTTTAGGGAGTACAATATATAGAGCTGACTCTTAATGCTAGCAAGCCTACTTGGTGCTGGCAGCAGGAGGTGCCTTGTACTGTGATGTCTATTTTCAAACTCCTTTCGTAATTAATAAAAGACCCTTATTTTCTAGTATTTTCAGACTCCTTTCGTATTTAAGATCCTTATTCTTGGGTGCAAATAGTTGAATTAGGAGATTCCACAAAGGTAATCGGTTTCCGACCTGAGGTGAACTTTTACCAAAATAAGCTCGATTTTCTAGAATTGCAAAAAAAAAAACTTTAACTCATTTTATATGATTTTGCAACATATATAAGAATAGCAAGATCTTAGAGAATCTTCGAGTATTTCTTAAATTTACTTCCTAAATCATTATATGCAGAACCATTTAAATAAATGTTACTCTTTTTTTTCGTCCTTTAACAACATGTTTATATCTTGTGTACGATCTATACAGCCAACCCCACTCTCTATCTTTGGCTAACAAAAAACTTGGAATAGGGAACACCAATATTTGAATATCTAATAAAATATATTGTTGGAGGGTTTTTTTTACCGAAATCTTTATTCCTATGGATAAGCAAGGATCTAAGGAGGTTACTGGATCTCTTACAAGTTCATTTATTTTCAAGGTATAACTAATGGTATATTGAGTATACATATAAAAAAATTGCACGAAAATGTGTTTCCAACGGCCATATATTTTGCGGCTCATGGAGTCATGGATGATCTTTTATTTATCGTACGTATCGGATAATAATGTTACACTTTCTTGTTGGACCTTGTGGCTTTGTTGTAATAAGCATGATCTAATATTTGTTTAAAAAGATGTATGAAGCTAAAATGTTTTTCTATTATTTATCAAAATACGTTTCATGGAATTTTAGATAAAAAAATGATTAACTTGTGCCTTGACTCCCGAAGTAAATATAAACGAACAAAACCATGTCATGCTCCGTAGAATAGATGTATGGACCTCCCTTTTCTTGGGCCGTGGAATGGTAGAGTGCTTCCAGGCGTACTTTTTTTTTTGAGAGGAAGGTAGACTTTTATTAATTCTTAATGTTTTGAGGTACATGCAAACTTTCTGGACGCCCAAAGAGCCATAAATATCTCCCTGGTGCCAATTTACAAACACCTTTAGCAAGAGCATGGGCCCCACAATTTGATTCTCTACCTTCATGCTTAAAAACTACTTCCTGAAACAAAGTGCTTCTAGCTTTAATTTCCTTCAACACTGAGGAATAAGCACACAAACTTTGCTTCTGAAGATTCAAAATCA
>Ga0182004_10005853_pt1 | contig 10019 bp, 5 predicted proteins | sample Sormic07211540_1_FD_120479 | JGI IMG/M metagenome (GOLD analysis project Ga0182004, IMG submission 120479) | Endophyte microbial communities from Sorghum bicolor roots, Mead, Nebraska, USA - 072115-40_1 MetaG | ecosystem: Host-associated > Plants > Roots > Unclassified | place: USA: Nebraska... | reverse complement strand
GCAAAATCGACACTGTAGCATTTTCGTTTGTATTTGACAAATATTATCCAATCATGGACTAACTAGGCTCAAAAGATTCGTCTCGTCAATTTCGACTAAACTGTGTAATTAATTTTTATTTTTATCTATATTTAATACTCCATGCATGTATCTAAAGATTCGATGTGATGGAGATTTTGCAAAATTTTTTGGGAACTAAACAAGGCCTAAACAATGCCTTCGCAGAGTTTGTGATGCATATTCTGGCGACGCAAAGATTAGGACGGAATATGTGGGTGCCATATGGTGCTTCCTAAGACGGCACGGCAGGCAGAACACGACTGCAAACGTCATGTTGACCGCGCCGTTTGCCGCCCGCTGTAGGCTGTAGCACGGCACGGCCCCAGACAAGCGCATGGTTCTCAGCAAGGATCCACGGAAATAGTGATGGTGTGGATTCTGGAACCCGGCCGCAATACCACACCACACGTGAATAAGGCCAGCCGCTATTGGCCAACCCTCTACCCCTGCCCTGCCCGTCGTCTCTCTCGCTCACGTTGGGCTCACCGTAGGTCCGCAACCGAACAATAAGAAGCAGCCTCCCTTCCCTGACTCGGCAATCGGCATCCCCCTCCTCTCCCCTCGTCTCGTCTGGCACGCAGCCAAGCCACACACTCCATCCTCATCAGCCTCTGCATGTGCCGCCGCCGTTCCTGACCACCAGACCCCGGCCGGCCGAGCCGCATGGCCCTCTTGTCGCTGCAGCCGCCGTGGTGGCTCACCACGGAGGCCTGCGACCTCCCCTCCGCGGGGCTCGGGGAATGGGCCGCCTTCCTCTTCCTCTCCACGTGCTCGCAGCGGATGCTCCTCTCCGCCGCGTCCGCGGTCTTCCTCGTCGCGCTGCTCTGCCTCGGCGCCGCCAAGCTCATCTCCACACGGCGACGACGACGAAGCCATGCCCTCAACGGCCAAGACAAGCAGCCGCTGCTGGACAGGGACAGGGACAGGGACGGGGTTCGGGTCGGCGCCGGGTTCGTCGTCGCGCTGGCGGCGTCCGGTGCCCTCGCCGCGTTCTACGCCGTGCTGCTCGTCCTCTCCCTGGTCAACAGGGCCGGCGAGGCCCTGGAGGCGGTGTTCCTGGCGCTGCAGTGCACGGCGCACCTGGCCGGCGCGGCGGTCGTCGCGCACGAGAAGCGGTTCCGCGCGGCGACGCACCCGCTGACCCTGCGCCTCTATTGGCTGGCGGCGCCCGCGCTGACGGCGCTCCTGACCGGCACCTCCGTCGCACGCCTCGTGTCGGGCGCCGGTAGGCTCCCCGACGACGCGCTCGCGGTGGCGGCGCTGGTGCTGTCCCTTCCCCTCCCGCTCCTTTCCATCCTCGGGTCCACGGGCGTCGTATCCGCCGTGGTGGTCAACGACGACGACGACGCCACCGGTGCCGATGCCGCGGCGGCGGCGGCGACGGAGAAGAACGTGACCCCGTACGCTTCGGCGTCGTGGTTGTCGCGCGCGACGTGGGCGTGGATGAACCCGCTGGTGCAGCGCGGGTACCGGTCGGCGCTGGAGCTGTCGGACGTGCCGACGCTGGCGCCGTCGCACCGGCCCGAGCGCATGCACCAGCTCTTCACCCTGCACTGGCCGTCGTCGTGGGCGTCCAAGGAGAACAACCCGGTCCGGCACACGCTGTTCCGCACCTTCTGGGCGCAGTTCCTGCTGAACGCGTCGCTGGCGCTGCTCCGCCTCACCGTCATGTACGTGGGGCCGACGCTGATCCAGAGCTTCGTGGACTTCACGTCGGCGGGGGCAGGGCAGCGGCCGCGAGGGGAAGGAGCGCGGCTGGTGGCCACGCTGCTGGCGGCCAAGTGCGCGGAAGCGCTGTGCAGCCACCAGTACAACTTCCACTGCCAGAAGCTGGGGATGCAGATCCGGGGCGCACTCATCGTCGCGCTCTACCGAAAGGGTCTCCGCCTCTCGTGCTCCGCGCGCCAGAAGCACGGCCTCGGCATGATCGTCAACTACATGGCCGTCGACGCGCAGCAGCTGTCCGACATGATGCTGCAGATCCACTACCTCTGGCTCATGCCGCTCCAGGTACATACATACATACTCCTACATACGCTCGATCCTGATCCCTAGTAGCTATATACAGACAGTATACTACTACCTCTTCGATTGTGCATGTGCTAGACTAGAACGGTAGAACCCCGGCCACGCTGTCGTTGCACCATTGGCCATATTACATGTGACGGACGACATGTGGAGCTGCGCTGCACTCGCAGACTTGGAGGGTCAGTCGCGGACGGGACGGGCGGCGTTGGCAGCTTTTCTGGCGCTGGGTGCGCGGCAGCAGCACCTGGTTGCCTCTGCTCCCCCCTGGAACTCGAACTCGCACGTACTAGTATTGATTGTTCTGTCTTCCGTGCGCAGCGCTCTGCTTGGAGTACTACCAGCAGTATTGAAGCAGGGTAGGGGGACGGGGGCCGACATGAAGCAGTGTTTTTGTTTCATAACAAATAAATCATAAATGTTGGTTCCTGCAGCTGCCACGGTGCCTCTCAGCCGCTGCCGCCCAGAAATAAAGCCCTCCCGTTAAGTTGGTACTGTGTATGTACGAGTACTACGTAGTACAACGGACATCAAGTCCATGATGGTCTGGGAAGACTGCAACTCTGGGTGCTTCTTCATATTTATCCGATGGCATATAATCCGCACTACTACACAAAATCTGAGACCTTTTGTTTTAGGGCACAGAGGCGGACGGCTGGTGGCCCGCCTCAATTAATCTAGGTCGGCCTCGTTTAAGACTACAATTAAATCATGATCTTTGATCCGAGACGGTTGACTTACCTGTCACGATTAAGCTATTTTGCCCGTTATAATTAAAAATATTGTAATAGTGTCGTAATGCATTCCATCCAACATGACGGTGAAGTGACGAGAACTGATCGCCTCCGATCCGTTTTACTCACGTAATCCAGCATCGGCTCGTGCAGCACACGTATATCCTTGGACACTCCGTCATCGACTCCAAATCTTGTTGTGTGTTTGCTTCGTGGACTCCTTCCTTCCCCTTTGTCTCCTCCGCGACGATATCCATACCCTGTGTGGTTGTGTCGTCCTGGCTGTGTGTGTCCAGGTTCATCCTCATTGGGGGATGAGATGAACGACCTATACAGTACTAGTAGTACAGAATGTAGAGCGTACTACAGTACAACGTTTTCCAAAGTACAGTATAACGAGAGAATCTAGAATCCTATTAATCAGGGCGCCTGGCACGAGGAAGATACGAATGTGTCTGTCGAGTGTCGACCAAAGCGATGGCCACGACGGGTTTTTTTTCTGTCAAGGACCGTGCGCTGCTCCCTATATAGATGGGGACCTGCCACGACGGGCGTGCATGCTAGTACTCAGTAACTCGTGTTAGCATTTGGCAGCTGCCACTGTACGTGTGACGCTCACAAATACGTACTCTTTCTTGTTTGTTTCGTGTATCTGATGCCAAGTGCCGACGGTTTGGATACTACAAGGCACGGTGTGTGTGGGCGCCCATTTCCGTTACTAATAATTATGGGTACCAAGGAACAAACGCAGCATGGGTCAACACGCCAGCTGCCAGCACGTTCTGCTAGTTTTAGCTACAGTATTTATCGGTTTGAAAGCTGTAGGCCGCACACGTCTGAACGTTGTGCATCCGCAACCGCGCGCCGTTGCTGATCTATGGGTTTTGTTTCCTCCTGATGATGAGCCATCATCTCTAAAACACTTTGGGATGCAGAAATCATCCACACTTTAATTTGCCCTAGTTAAGTGATGGTACGACAGATTCCACATTTCCTTCCTCCACACCAGTCACGAGTTCACCACGTACAACACACTTTCTCAGTCAAGTCATCTCTTGCGTGGTTGGCGTATACGGATGTTGGGGGTGCCGTGGCACCCTGCACCGCACCGTATTGATGAATCGGCGCGGCCTTCGTTGTTTCTGACAAAGGACCGAGCGAGGTACAGCTAGCAGGCAACAATAATACTTGTCACGTGTGCAACCGTACATATGCATGGTGAGCTCAGACGGCGCAGTGCAATGCAACAAAGGCCGGTAGTGCATGCAACAGTTTCCTTATCAGGTCTTGTATGCAGCGCTTGGGCATTGGGGCATGGCTTTTCTCTTTTTTTTAAGGGTCTTGTTGCACGGCAAGCATGAGCATTTGCACTTGTTCGCTTGAGTTTATCTTGCCTGTGATGCCGACCAGAGTTGACGAATAATCCTTTCAGCCATATTTCTCATTCTTTTCTAGAGCGAAATCTGCTAGGCTAACTAGTCGAAGCGAGTTTCAGTTGCATTATTATTGACTCTCCCCCACTGCACCGGCCAACCTTCGTTGATCTACCCATCAACCGCCTCTTAAGGCCTGGTAGCCTCCCCTCAGAAGTTACAAATCTATCTAATCTAAGACCCTAATCTCACAAGTTACAAATCTATGATCGAAAGAGAGGAAACCAATATGAATCAGCAGAATTGAAATTGGAATTGCAGAGGAGGCGAGGTGTGTGACGATTGAGTCGAAGAAAAACTCTAGATACAAAAGGAATGAAAGAGAGATACCAAACGATCGAGCTGTCCTTGCAAAGCATGCACTGCCTTATCATAGTGTAAGCAAGGGGATAGACCTCTCTTGTTTTTCTCATAGAGAAGACAAAAGGGAAATCTGGGAGTGTCTCCTAGTCCTAGGAATTGAAGGAGGGAAAAGAAGTGGTGTGGGATCGTCATGGTAGACGTCATTCAAATGTGGCTGGCGTTCGTGCCACGTAGCGGCGCGCGGGCCCCAGCCCGCAACTAGTGTATCGTTAGGAGCAGAGCGAGGGTCACGATCAATTTTTGACCTTGTCTATTTTATTGCATGCTGCGTCCATATTACTCGTAGCGAGCGCATCAGCAGTTGGTACACGTAGTTTATAGTACTCTTCCTCTCAACTCTCATCTCTAGTCTAGTTTATAAAATATATATAGTTTGATATGACAGTGTCTCGTAATCTACACTTAGTCATGAATGTATTGTCTCTGGTGGTTATGTTAGATAGTATATTTGATTTACAAATCCACATTTTATTATAAAAAATATGTTAAAGATTGTCACGCGTTATGAACTTTGACCGAGGAGCCATATATATAGGTTTGCTTTGATCGCAGACGACCTGCATTATTAACTTGCTAGTCGTCGTCCACCTAGCTAGGTACAAGGGAGTTGGTGGCCACCGTTGATGCCCGTGGCCCTCTTCTAGAAGACTAGAACTTCCCGTCAATTACGGAGCTGTATATTAATTACGTGTTACCGCCTGATCGATGATGTTTTTGTGGATCGACGACTCGTCGTTGATGCAATGTACTGTAAATGTTAATTGTAGAACCGTACGTTGAATTCTTGAAGATGCACGCATGGTGGTGGTGCTGTGTTTTTAATTTCTCGCCGGTGCATGCAGGTTGGCGTTGCGCTGGGCCTTCTGTACACGTACCTCGGTCCTCCGGTGACGTCGGCTCTGGTCGGCGTCGCCGGCGTGATGGTGTTCGTGCTCCTGGGCACCCGTCGCAACAACCGGTACCAGTTCTCGCTGATGAAGGAGCGCGACCAGCGGATGAAGGCGACGAACGAGATGCTCAACTACATGCGCGTCATCAAGTTCCAGGCGTGGGAGGAGCACTTCAACGCCCGCATCGGCCGCTTCCGCCGCCAGGAGTTCGGCTGGCTCTCCCGCTTCATGTACTCCATCTCGGGCAACATCATCGCGCTCTGGAGCGCACCCGTCGTCGTCTCCGCGCTCGTCTTCGCCACCTGCGTGCTCGCCGGCGGCGTGCGGCTCGACGCCGGGCTCGTCTTCACCGCAACGTCGTTCTTCAAGATCCTGCAGGAGCCCATGAGGAACTTCCCGCAGGCGATGATCCAGGCGTCGCAGGCTATGATCTCCCTGCAGCGACTCGACTCGTAATCCATCATCCACACGGCTTTATTTTCCAATATCGAATGCGTTATTTTCCCATGCTTAATTGCTACATGTGCAATGCAGGTACATGACTAGCGCGGAGCTTGACGAGGGCGCTGTTGAGAGGGAGCCCGCCGCGGCGTCGGGCTGCGACGGCATGGCCGTGCAGGTGAAGGACGGCGTGTTCGCGTGGGACGACGAGGTGGACGCCGGACAGGAGGTGCTGCGCGGGATCGACCTGAACATCCGGACGGGCGCGCTGGCGGCAGTGGTGGGAATGGTTGGCTCCGGCAAGTCATCGTTGCTAGGCTGCATCCTCGGCGAGATGCGCAAGATCTCCGGCAAGGTACGCACGCATGTGCATCCCCTTATTTCCAGTGCATGAATATATGATGAATGCAATGTGTCGATCTGCATAGGATAGGAGTAGACTAGTAGTAGTAGCAGTACATAGTAACAAGTAAACACCACGGTGGCACGGTCCATGCCACTTCCCATTCAACATTATTATAAAGACAGAAAAATGATACTCCACCAACGTGAAAACAAATACTACCTGAAAAAAAATAAAGGCAACCTGTTCAGTGGGTGATCACTACTCAGGGCTTGTTTAGTTCTGAAAAGATTTTGGATTTCGGTACTTTAGCATTTCATTTTTATTTGACAAATATTATCGAATCATAAACTAAATAGACTCAAAAGATTAATCTCGTGATTTACAGGCAAACTGTGCAATTAGTTTTTATTTTCGTTTATATCTAATACTTTATACTTAATACATGTACTCGAAATTTAATATGACGGAGAATCTTGAAAAGTTTTTAATTTTCGAGATGAAATAAACATGGCCTCAGATACAGCTAGAAACTTGGGTGGCACAGATAGGCATGGGGTCAGGCGTTCCAGTTTCTTGGATCACCCTCGTAAAGTGAAGCTGGGTCCCGGTCATCCCCGGTGACATGCGAGAAAAGCAAGCAGACGATAACTTTGTTTATTTGGGCCTTTTTTAGTTCTCAAAAAATTTTATGATCTTCCGTCACATCAAATTTTACAACACATGTATAAAATATTAAATATAAATAAAATAAATAACTAATTATACAATTTATCTTTAATTTATAAGATAAATTTTTTGAGCTTAGTTAATCTATGATTGGATAATATTTAGTAAATACAAATAAAAATACTACAGTGTCTATTTTTCAAAAAAAATTAGAACTAAACAAAGCCTTTGATGCCTTGTTTTACCTTGTCTGACCATGGACACAGCTACACCTACTCCTACAATATAATCACGAGATATGGGTCCGTCCATCTATTCCAATGTTTTATATATAGACGCATGTGCATAGATATATATACTCCTTCGATTTAGGCCCAGTATATATGGTTTCTTCTCGTAAAACTTTAACTCTCATTACATCAAATATTTGACCATATATATAGAGTACCAAATATAAATTATTTATGAAACTAAAAATACAGCTAGAGAATAATTTGCGAGATGAAACTTTTAAGCTAAATTAGTCCATGATTGGATATTAATTGTCAAATAAAACGAAAATACTACTGTAAATATTAAACTTTAACACCCCTAACCAAACACTCCGTTAGGAGTAAAAAAAAGAATGCAATGTTTGTAACGACTCAACAAAATCTTTCAAGTTTATCCAAAATTATAAAAAATAATATCAATATTTAAAGTTTGCTATAAAAAATATATTCCCTAACTAATTTAATGATACTCATATGGTAGTATTTTATAGTTATTTAGTCAAATGTAAATATGTATTTATTTTATTTGCAAAAATCTCTCTCTATCTCCCTTTACTTATATGTTAGCATTACCACTTTGAGTTACGATAGCTACTATACCAATTTATGAGATTTTTTATATTTAATTCTACACAATACTAAGTTGAAGTATCTTAAGTTTGATTAATAACTAAATATAAAGAGCATTAATATTTATGCTATCAACTATATAAGTGTGTTTAGATTTGTCATGAAATTTCCTAATATACTTATTTAGCTTCATAAACATTGATAGTTTTATCTATATATTTGATCAAAATTGTTAACACTTTAACCAAGAGTACATATAAATTTGCATTTTTTTTGGGATGGAGATAATATTTTGGGGCAGACGAGTATAACCAAGCCTACAACATAATCAACGTTTTTAGGGCATCCTCAATAATAGAGTCAACTTGCGCTCATATGAATTTGAAACAAAAAATAGAATAAACAAACATGTCAGTATAAAAAATGTGTAAGCATAGACACATGAATCCTAGAAAAGTATATGAGTTTAGCTTTTCATGAAGAGGTAGCTCGTCATTCTCTCTTCATTTCATATATTGAGTAAAATATTCCATAAGCTAGCACTTAAGACACTATTGAACCTGCCCTTATCGGTCACGGAGTAGGAGCCCGCGAGGAGCTGCAACTTGATAATTCTTTCATCCAAAACGATGATTACTCAAATAAACGATCGATAACTACTTGGAAATTTAAGGAGTTCCAGCTCAGGCGGAAACCACACTCCATAATGTTTACCTTTTTTCTTTCGAAAAGGAGTCCAAAGACTGCTTTTCTTGAAAGCTATATACTAACATGATGCGTACTAGCTACTTCGGTTTGACAGAATTGAAATGTTTAGCATAATTTTATTTATAATATGGAAAAGCCTGCAATCATGCAAATATTATTTCCAGTGATGATAACAGCAACCTGGCCAGTAGATGCGACAAAGGCGCACGTCACATAAGCCAGGGGGCAAGAGAAATGATCTAGTACTCGTAACAAAGACCCCATTCGTTCATAGATCGAGATCCAACGCCACGTCACATTCACATCGCACATCGCCCCACTTCTAGACGTTGTGTCTAACAACACTGCAAAAAGTGCGCCGCCCTTCATATACAAGATTTATGAGTCTCTGGTGGAGAACACCAAGGCCTTGTTTAGTTCCTGAAAAATTTTGCAAAATTTTTCAGATTCTTCGTCACATCAAATCTTTAGACGTATGCATGAAGTATTAAATATAAATAAAAATAAAAATTAATTGCACAGTTTGGTCGGAATAGCCTAGTTAGTCTATAATTAGACAATATTTGTCAAATACAAACGAAAGTGCTACTATTCATATTTTGAAAAAAAATTGGAAGTAAACAAGGCCTAACAAAACCAAACCTTCTGTCGTGAGCACTGGCTGTCTGTCGCTGTAAATTCGATTCTTGTGTTTGCTCTGTGCCTCTGTCCCAATATTAAAAGATTCCGGAGACCGTATATTATTGATCAATCTTAGGTGTCCAAAACAAACAGAGATACGTATAGGTTAACCGGTGTTATACATGTAGACTAAGTACAGTACAGGACGAACATCGATTCTCAGGTGAGGTGACCGGGTACTGTAATTTATACCATATCCAACAAGACAAAGCGCATATGTGCCAAAACAAAAAGGCTATCACGTAGCCCAGGATTGGATTTTACCTTTTATTAGATGTCCAAAACAAAAAGGCCATCTGCGTTTGTCCGCGCACGCAGATGAAAAGTCTGCCTGCACGATAAAGCTTTTTTTTTTGAGCGAACAGGAGAGGTCCGGAGGACCTCTACTGCGAATTTTATTAAAAAGAAACAAAACCAGCGTTTACAAGATATAAACAAAACAGAACAGACTGAAAGGAAACATTAGGGAACAAAAAAGGAAAGAAAAAAAATTGAAACTAGAATACAGCTTGCTCTAGCCATAGTTCAATAGCAGGAAAGTATTTTTTCTTCGCTCTCCAAAGGAGTTGCTTGAAGGTACTTCTGAAGATTTCCAAACACCAGAGGCTGCAAGCTGGGATTTCCCTAAAGACGGCATCATTTCGGATGGTCCAGATACTCCAGCACATAATGATAATTATCTCCATGAAGAATCTCTTACCAATTTGGTTTCTGAGATTTTCAAATTTTTGAACCATGTCAGGCGAGCTGGTTACTGATAATCCAATCAACGCCCAACAATCTCTGGCGATTCTGCAGTCCAGAAACAAATGATCAACATATTCTTCCAT
>Ga0182004_10005852_pt1 | contig 10021 bp, 8 predicted proteins | sample Sormic07211540_1_FD_120479 | JGI IMG/M metagenome (GOLD analysis project Ga0182004, IMG submission 120479) | Endophyte microbial communities from Sorghum bicolor roots, Mead, Nebraska, USA - 072115-40_1 MetaG | ecosystem: Host-associated > Plants > Roots > Unclassified | place: USA: Nebraska... | reverse complement strand
TGATTTTTAAACCAAACAACCTAGTCTTACAATCAATCAAAATATTATGCACCAGCATGAATGCAGCATTTCATGTTTCTAGACCTTATAGTTTATTTTAAATAATTCCAAAAATTGTTATTTACCTAAACAATTCTCAAATAATTCCTATATTTATGCCCATTAAATACTAATTTGAAAATAAATTTTTAGGGTGTTACATATATAGCCAACCACTGGCACTAGCTATCTAAATAGCAAGGCTGTTGTGAACATCTTCTTTTTTAAGAAGTTATCTATTTTACAAAATGGCTAAACATTAGAATTTGACTACTAAGTTTAGCCAAGCTCTTGGAGATGCTCTAACAAATCAATCTAGAATTCTAGATACTATCTTTACGGAAACAAATGAAAATACCTAAAAGTAACTCCAACAACTTGGCTATTCTTATTGTGAGACTATTTTAGAATTTGTATTGCAAAAAGTAAGACTCCAACGGACGTGCTATCTAATTTTATAAAATAGTAAGGTGGCTATCCTTTGATTTTCGGTAGTAGTATAGCCAACTATAGAAACTGGCTATACGACTATAAAATAGCAAGACCGTTGTAGATCTCTTGTTTTTTTAAAAAAAAATCTATTTTATAAAATGACTAAATAATAAAATTTAATATCAAATTTTAGTCAAGCTATTAGAGTTGTTCTAAGGGAAAATCCATCTAGGCCTGTGCGCCCCTATTGGCTTGTGTGGACCTTAGCCACGCGGTCCTAGTGCCTATATATGACACCCATCATAAACCAACTCCAATAGTTTGCTAAAAGTACTTGACATCCTAGAATTTTGTCAGAACTACAAAAAAAACAGCCTCTAATAAGTTGGCTAAACTACTTGGCAATTTTGTGAGCTTGGCAAAATTCTCCCTTCACTTGGCAAATATGTCAAGTCCTTCATTGCTTGGCATCACGTGTATCCCAATTTGCCAACTAGTTTTGTCAACTTGTTGGAGGTTCAATTTTGTGATTTTGGCAAAAAAAATCCTAGGATGCCAAGTTCTTTTGACAAGCCCAAATAGCAATCTGTTGGAGAAGGCCTATTTTTTCACTTGGCATTTGGTTTTGAGACTTGGCAAAACTATAGATTTGCCAAGTGAGTTTTAGCAAACTGTTGGAGTTGCTCAACATCTCTCTTCTTCAAACAACCTGTCCTCAAGCTGAACGTCAGGGTAGAGAGCTTGAAGTCTTGCAACGGCTCTCAAGTGTCATCCCTAGGTGGGCCATACCAACTACATGAGTACGTGCCAGGCGCCCTGTTGCAGCTGTGCACACAACACACATTCTAGCATGGATAGTAGCAAGACGCCCTGCATGGGTGGCACTAGCGGTGGAGTCATCAAAGGGTCCCTGCAGAACAGCTTGAGCAGCCCCACATGGAACACGTCATAGAGACCCCATGGTGCTCCAATACCCGAAAGGGACCAGGGTAGTGGGGCCCAAGCTTGCCCTTAGGTCAGGACTCAAGCGAGCACGTCGGTCGATGTAGGAGACGAAGCCACAACCAATATCCCCCACAAACTCGAGCTCACAATGACGGTCTCCATAGTAGCACTTGGCGTACTATTGAGCCTGAAGAAGGTGCTGGCAAACCTCATTGAGGAAGGCATCACAGTCCAAGAGGGCTTTTGACGCCTCTGTTTGAGCCGCACCTAGGGTGTGCAGCAGCAGGGGTGGTGGAGCCCAACCGTACACCACCTTGAAGGATGTGGTGTGCAATGCCACGTGGAAGGGAGTATTATAGCAATACTCTATCCATGGTAGCCAATCAACCCAAGCACGCGGAAGGTCGTCAGTGGTGCAACAGAGGTGCATGGTGATCACCTTGCTAACAACCTCTAACTTGTCATCTGCGAGGGTGGAAGGTTGAGCTTAAGTGAAGCTTGATGCCAGCCATCTTAAAGAGGTTGTGCCACATGTGGCAGGTAAAGGTTGGGTCACTGTCACTAACAATGGAGGTAGGGAAGCTGTATAGAAAAACAATTCCCTTGAAGAAGGTGCAGGCAATCAAGGCAACCAAGTATGGGTGGTTGAGGGTGATGAATTGCGCATACATGGAGAAGTAGTCGAAGTCCCTCAATGAAGTCCATCAAGATGTTGGCCCACACTTTGGACGACACATTGAGTGGCTGAAGGAGACCAACCGACTACAGGGTTAGGATCTTGTTGTGCTAGCACATGATGCATGTATGGATGTAGTCGTTGATGAGCTCCCGGTCGCCAAGAATGTAGAAGTCCATAGGAAGTCACTAGAGGGTCTTCTATGTCCCCTCATGGCTAGCATTATGGGGTCTAGTCATGGGCCATCATGAGCACCTACTGGTGCAGGTCATGCTGCACCAGCACGAAGATGCATGAACCATGGAGGAGGAAGCCATCAGCTATGCACTAAGATGCCCCGATGGGACACATTGGCTACTAGAAGATGTGACCCACATCTTCATCATTTGTGGTGGCAGCATAGACCTTGTCGAAGTGGTGGAACAATAGCCTGGAGAGGGCATGTAGCCCGTGCAGGGTCAATGGTGGTGTCAGTGTCACGGTGTGAGAGGGCATCCGACATCGAGTTGAGGCAACTAGGGTGGTACTTGATTGCAAAATCAAAGCTGAATAGCTTACTGATCCATTAGTGCTAGGGATTGTAATCATGGACAAGCACTAGTTTAGGAGAAACTTGAGGCTATAGTGGTCAGTGCGGATGAGGAAGCAATGCCCCTAGAGGTACGATCACCAATGTCGCATAGCCTAGACTGGGACGATGCACTCACATGTACTCATACGCTACCAATTTATGGTGACAGTCAGTGAAGGGCTAGCTAAAGAAGACCAGGGGTCTAGCCCCCTAATGGAGGACAACATTGAATCTCGTGCCTCAAGTGTTGCAGTCATGAAGAGGGCATGCTTGAGCACCATAAGTGCCTCCACCGCGGTGTCCAAGCAAAGGTATCCTTGTGCAATAGCTATGTCATAGGCATAGCAATCATTTTGAAATCCTAGATGAACTTCCAGTAGTAGCCGGATAGCCACAAGAAGCCACGCACACCTCGAGGTGAGTGGGCTTCAGCCATGACGAGACGGCATCCACCTTGTCTTATCCATGGTGATACCATCGGTGGAGATGACATGGTCAAGGTAGGTGATCAATGGCACCCTAAAGGAGCACTTCGACCACTTCATGTAGAGGCCATGTGCACGGAGGGCATCAAGGATGAGGTGGATATGTTGCAAATGCTCGAACCATGATGAACTATAGATCAAAATGTCATCAAAGAAGATGAGCACGAACCTATGGATGAAGGGTCATAGGATGTCATTCATGAGTGCTTAGAATGTGGCTACCATGTTGGAGAGGCCAAAGGGCATCATGTGAAACTGAAAGTGGCCATGGTGGGTATCGAATGTTGTCTTCTCGATAGCACTAGGGTGCACACACCTAGTGATAGCCAGACCGTAAGTCTAGCTTAGTGAAGTACTTAGCGCCATGGAGCTTGTCTAAGAGCTCATCGATCACTGGTATGGGGAACTTGACCTTGGATGTCTTGTCATTTAGCACATGGTAGTCAATGTAGAACCTTCAGGAGCCATTCGCCTTCTTGACAGCAGCACCAATGCCGAGAAAGGAGAGGTGGTAGGCCGGATGATGCCCTTCTCTAGCATGGCCATGCATTGTCACTCTAGTTCATCCTTCTACATCCATGGGTAGCAGTAAGATGCATGGCCACCGGCACTATGACCGACAGCAAGTGCATCCAATGGTCATAGGGACATGCTGGCATTAGCCCATGGGTTCCATGAAACCTCCGTGCATTGTAGGTACTAGGGCCTTTGGGGCCCAAAGCTGAGGCTGAAGGTTAGAGAGCAATCACGACAAGATCAAGACAACAAAGCCTCATGGAAGCCATCGAGAACCTTTGGGTAGCCTTCAGCAATGCCACAACGAAGGCCTACTAGACTAGGACATGACCAACCTTCATGTTGGAGATCCTCAGATGGGCCCAAGGACCCAACAAGCGAGGCAATGTCTTGATATCCATTTAGTAAGTAGGTGGTAGGGGAGAATAACCCCTTGACCCTTGTCTGTGTGAGCACAGTGAGATGGACAATATTCCAGCATATTATATAGCAGGTGGAGGGCATTTATGTACAAAGAATGTATGTAATTGTACCATATAAAAAGGGAGCTCAAGAAAAGGTAGACACCTCTTGGCCCACTTACCAAGAATCATTGTGGTTTGGTAATAGTGCTTGGTTGTGCGAAGGCTCCACCTTCAGGCAGTCGGCCTTCACACTAGTCTCTTAACTTGTTCGAAATTGGTAGGTCCAACAATCTAGATCCTCAATCTGCTATGGATTCTCACTTGGGACCTCCAACTGAAAAAGTGACCAATTGGGTCCTTCAACTAATGTTGCACCGAGTAGAGGTCCAAATCCCACCACATCACCTTTGTACTCCCTCCGTATAGGATTCAGAAGTCGATTTGGACAAGGTTTGGGTCCAACATTGGGAATATAAATCATCAATAACTTTTAAATTGTTGAGTTTGTAAATGTGAAAATTATATGAATAGATTTGTCATGAAAAATAATTTTATAAAAGTATACATATATCATTTTTTCCTAAATATTTTTATAAAAATAAGAGGTCAAAGTTGTGTTTTGGAGACTATGTCGCTATCCTAGTCGACTTCTAAATCCTATATAGAGGAAGTATATGCCTACGTAGATGAGACCATGTGAAACATGCAAAACCTATCCCTCCCCCATCTCCTCCATGTCCACTCTCTTGTGTTGCCTATCACTCTTGTGCCAACCTTGCAGCCGTGCTCTCGTGCTCTCCTGTAATGCATGTGCTCCAAATGCACATGCTCAGCGACCATGCAACAAACAAAGGTGGACTACGGGAGGGTGGGATTGCAAAGAGTGAGATATTGAGAGGGAGGTGGCATGATGTGTTGGGTTTTGGATCGTTAGTCGAGCGCAGTAGTAGAATGAGGATAGATGTCCACTGTTTTAGTTCGAGGAGCCAAATGAGAATCAGTAGTAACTTGAGGACCCTGATAGTCACCTTTTGTTAGTTCTAGGAACCAACTAAGAGTCCATGAAAATTTTAAGTATCTAGGGTGAATTTTCTCCCAAATAATCCCAAATAAAAGTTCTACGAGCACCTATTAGTCCTACTGTGTGGGTTTATCCAACAAAGACCAACTCTAGCAAGAGCTCTCAAATTAGGGTTGCTACTTTTGATTTGAGGACTTCTGATATTTTCGAGGGCTCGTTTTTTACATTAACTTCAACAAGGGCCCTCAAAATCCATTACAACAAACAATGGCATATAGGACCCACTTGTCATGCCCTTTTATCTTCTTTGCCCTATTAGGGACCTCGCTAAGGATCGGCTTCGCCGGAGGGGGACACCTACATCCTTTACCGCTAGGGTCGCTTGCTGCTCCGGTTGCTAGGATGGGAATGCCTAGATCTACTCGAATCGCTCGTTGCTCGAGTCGCCAGGAGGATCGACCAGGACAGGAACATCAAAAGGCGGAGAGGAGCAACACGGCTAGGTTTGGGATTTACCAGGAGGCCACGCGTGTGGCCAGGAGACTACGTGGTCGAAGCTTAGCAGCCAAGTTCCCGGAACATAGGGTACGTGGTACAAGAACGTGGTACGCGGTACGACATTCTCATAAACTATGGAACGTAGGGGGTATATAGCTTCGTCTCGTTCCTTTAAGTTGCGGAACGCGTTCCACTTTCTAAAGGAACGTGTTTGGAACGTAGTGGTTGGCTCAGTTAGTTTTACGTGTTGTTTTGAACCAAATGAGTTTGATTCCTAGAGTGATATAGTTTACTATTGTATTTTTGTTTCATTTAGGGCTGTCCAACTCCAACCTTAAGGCTCATTGCAGGTGTACACCAATGAGTCAATCACCATCTAGATTTTTCGTCGACTGCTCACGGACAGGCACGGCGCAGCACGCACACACACCACGAAGTTCCATAGTCACTTGGGACTGATGTTTCTATGATTGCTCCTATATATGATTCGTGTTCCACCGTATTTGGAAACGATGTTCCATGATGTTCCTGTTCCACGTTTCGGGACGAAGTTCCCGGAACGGGGAACGTGCCCATGTTCCCGTACGCAGCTGCTAAGCGTCGAAGTCACGTGGTCACCGGGAGAGCATCGGGAGGTCATTGGGATCCTCGGGGGCCATGTGGTCGGGGTCTCCAAGTCACTAGGGAGGAGAGAGCTACGTGGCAGGCAGAGGCGGCAAAGCTCGCTATGAAAGTCATGCTGCTACAGCGATCAAGTAGAGGCTAGGTAGAAAGTCTCATGGAATGAGAGCCAAGTGGGTAATTTGAGGGTCTCATATTTTTAGGACTCTACTATTGGCATGCCGGTCCTCTATTTGAGGGCTATGAACATGGTCTAATGGACTAGTTGAGGGTTGAATCAAAGTCTAGCCTTAGTATTTGTGTTTATGTTTAACTATTTTTTAAAATTACTACTCCGCAATCGTTAGTCCAAGTGATCCAAATAGACATGATTCTGTTGGAAGCAAGTGAGAATCAATTCTGAAGTGATTCTTGTGCCAAATGAATGAAAAGTAGTGGGAAGGGGTGGAGAGTTGGTTTTTTTAGCTCTCAGCTCGTAGTGTAAACGAAGAAATGATTCTCATTAGCTCTCCACGAGAATCTAATTCTATTTTATGTGTGGCAGAGCTCCGCGGAAGCTAAGCCTGAAGCTGGGGTTGGGAGAGACACCAAAAGGACCCTTAACATCCTACTTCTCACCTATACTGGGACTTTGCGTGTGTGGAATCACCGGTGTTTCACTTTTCTACGCTGATCGTGCTGGCTGCTGTTCATCGCCAACGAAAATTTGGAACTGCAGTTTACCAAGTGAGCAACTAGAAACGGACAGAGAATGTGTGGTCTATATATTTGAGGTATGGGTACAAATGTCCTGCGGACGCTTTCACATTGCAACTTGGAGCATTAACCGATTTAGAACAGCTCCTGGTGAGCAGCCAAGAGCATGACGGCTGAAAGCAATCTGAAACTTACCCGTTAAGTGTCTGAAAGAAATAAAAAATAGAGTTGGAATTCAAGTCCTTCCAGTTGAATCAACACGAAGTGATGTTCCACACGGCGTCTCCCAGTGTATCCTCCTCGGTTCCGTAACACACAAGCTGTCCGAAAACGACAACTTGCATCGCCAAAATACGCATGACAAAATGACATACAGTCGGCAAATCGCATTCAAAAGTTTATTCCGTCGACGATGTAATAAAAACATCGTTTTGGCTATTCTCTTCGTGTCGACGATGTAAACTGGATGGTTGTTCACTGAACTGAATCAGGTGGACTGAGACATCAGAGAAGGTGACTGGGAGTGGCAATGGCAACTAGCCTGAAGTCCAGGCTTCAGATATTGCTGCAGGCCCCTCAACAATTCAGCGAGTCAGTAAATAGCCACACACCAGAAGCTTCCTTCTCTGAAATAGTGCCACCATCATCAGTGAGTGCCTTGTGTTCTGCAATAGCTGCAACTTGCAGACTCAGTGAGGAGCCAGAAAAGCACAAGCACCCACAGAAGATGGCTGCATTTGGCTTGGCTACAGAGAGCACTGTTTGCACAAGGATCTGCCTCATATCTGTGGATGCCTTTCTGAGCAAGGGGGGAAAAAAATAGGGCCAAAAAGGAATTGCAAAAGCTGGTGCAAATGGATGCAGAGAAAGCATGAGATGCCAACGTAGTGGAACTCTGACTCATTGCCAATCTCATACAGGCATTTGGTGGAGCTAGCATCATCAATAGAAAATGCCACATAGGACTGCTCAACAATGGAGGGTCAGGTCAATCCACGGATTTAAGAAAAGGTGTTATTTCTAAAAGAAAATAATGAATCATGAAAAAGTTGACTAGACAAGCAAGACAAGTAGCAATGCTGAATGACTCATTGCAGACTCAATTTCGTTTATCTTCTCTTCAAAAGTTGCGTTCATCCGAGAAAAGTTTGAAACTTGTCCAAACACAGATTTGGGCAGGCACCAATAGGCAACTAGTTACTACTATGGATAAATATATCTGGACTACAACATGATTTGAACTCTGAAACCCTCAATATAAGCATCATCTTCAGATACAGCAGAATCAGAAGGTCACGACTCACGAAGGTTGTGGATACATCATCTGACCAGAAGGATCTAGAATTAGGTTCTGCTGATCCACGTCAAGCAAAAGCAGGATCCATGATTGAATGCAAGTCCACTTCATAGGATGCATCATGATATGTTTTCAGCCATACCACTCAAGTAACAGTCTGAAAATACCAAGGCATCGAATTCTTGGCGTTCTTTTTGTTACATTCTCGGTATCACCAACAAATTATGGACCACCATGGAAGGAAGATCCCCTTTCTGTTATGCTCCCAGAAGGCTAATTACTTCAATACAGGCGCTGAAGCTACAGCAAGACCATAAGTATTATACACTAGGACACCTGATCGATCCATGCTGCAGAGTGGAATTCGCCTAGAACAGAATGCTCTGGCTGGCGACCAATTGATCATGTAGAGGGCCACACTGCAGACCTTGATCTTGCAAATCCATCCGGTAAGCCGCCATCACAGAGGTCCGGCTTGGTGAATTGAAGGGCAGATTTCCAGAACCGTGTTGCTTGGCATCGGCTGCCAATGAGAACTGGCCTATCCCCGCAGTCGGAGCTGATGCGTTTGACTGGTTGGTGATCAGAGAGGACTGGGATGGTGATGGAGGCTGCTCGTCCGTCAGGTTCACAGTGGTAATGTCATGAATGCTGGATCTCCTCTTGTCCTTGCCGCCGGAGTTGAGCCTGATGAAGTACTTCTGCGCATGACTGGCCACCTGAGTAGGCGTCCTCGTCTGAACGAAGTTGCGTGATATGTTCCTCCAATCCCCCTTGCCATATTTCTTCAGGCCTAAGAGAAACAACCTGACCCAAGAACAAAAACATGATCTTGTCAGTAACCTTTGATCAATTATGGTTGAATTATAGTACTAGCTAAGGGCAGGGCCTAAGGCCATTATATGTACATGAGTACATCAAGCTACATGACTGTCCTAGAGAGTCAGATCTATTCGATAAGGAAAATTCCCCGGATTAAATGCAATTAATTGTTGATAGTTGATTAATTGCAAGTTGCAAATCTACTCAGATGATGTAAACCCTAGTGAATGATGGTGAAATTCAACTATCCAAGATGGAAACTCTCGCCAGTCTCGTGCATGACGCAGAGCAATCGCTCTCAGAACAGAACAGAACCCAGAAGTCGTATGCAGTAATATACTCACTTGTGCTCCTCCTCCGTCCATGGCACGCCCTTCTTCCTTTCCTGCTCCGGCGTGCGGCCATGGTGCCGCTTCCCGCAGCCTCCGCCGAAGCGGTACCCGTGCCTGAAGTCCCCGGGCCCGTAGCCGCCATTGCCGTCCCACTGCAGAGTGAACGAGCTGGCCCCGCTGCCGTAGACCGGCAAGGGCACCTGGCCGCTCTCGATCTGCTGGACGTCGAGCTGGAGGTTCTTGAAGTGGCTGACGACCTCGCGGACCGTCCGGCCGGGGATGGCCTGCGCCACCTTCTCCCAGTCCGGGTGGCAGAGGTCGAGCCCGGCGAGCGCAGACTCGAACCGCTTGTTCTCCTCCGCCGTCCAGAGACGCGCCGCGGCCGGGAACCAGTTGCTCCGTGCGGCTATGTGGTCCACCGGCGGCAGCACGTCCATATACATCTCCCGCATCATCTCTCTCCGCCCCCGGTGTTCCTCCTCTTCTCCCTCCCCTGTAGGAATCACTGAAAGAAAGGTTAGATTTCTTTTTGCCTTTTTCGGCATCTCAGTCGGAACAAGATAAAGATTCCAAGAGCACTGTAACAATTATTAAAGGATTTCTCTCTCTGAACAGGAAGAATTCCTGTCGTCGCTGCAAATCAAATAACATGAACATGGGGATTGG
>Ga0182004_10005851_pt1 | contig 10022 bp, 8 predicted proteins | sample Sormic07211540_1_FD_120479 | JGI IMG/M metagenome (GOLD analysis project Ga0182004, IMG submission 120479) | Endophyte microbial communities from Sorghum bicolor roots, Mead, Nebraska, USA - 072115-40_1 MetaG | ecosystem: Host-associated > Plants > Roots > Unclassified | place: USA: Nebraska... | reverse complement strand
TTTCACAATCATTTTCTTCGAAGGAGTTAAGTTAGCTCACTAGGCTCTAAATGCATGCACATGAACAATGACAACTAGTGACACTTGATAACCACTTAGCCAAAGAATTCCCCTCTTTATAGTACGGCTATTTATCCTAAATGTGATCACACCCTCTATGGTGTCTTGATCACCAAAACCAAAACCTTAAGCAATACCTTTGCCTTGATCTCCATTGGGTTTTGTTTTTCTCTTTCTTCTTTTCCAAGTTGAGCACTTGATCATCTTGTGGTCATCACCATTATTACCATGATCATCTCTTGCTCCATCACTTGGCATGTACCAACCTGATTAAGTCTACACACACTTAGTATAGAGCTCAGTACTGGGGTTTCATCAATTATCCGAAACCAAACTAGGGCTTTCAGACCTAGGTGTGGCTGAAGGACTCACGAGGGTTAACTAGCTTGTGGGTAGGGTGGCTGGCAACCTGTATGTTTGGAGTTCAAATGTGCTAGGTGTGTGGGAAAAAAGAGGAAAAGAATTAAAAAAGGAGCTGGAGTGCTGTAGGAGAAGGTCACTTTCGAAGGAGGCAGTGTCAAGAGAAGCGGTGCTTAGGTTCTAAATAGATAAAGTGGAATAACAAATTGATACTTATTGGAAGCAGAGGTCACATACAAGGTGGTTAGAGAAAGGGGATATGAATACAAAATTTTTTCATGCAACTTGCTCTAATCGGAGCAGAAGAAATAGAATAGGACCTTTACAAAATGGAGATGGGGGTTTGGTGGAAGATGAAGTAGAGAAGTAGGATTTTATTGCTAACTATTTTATGCAGCTTTTCACATCCAATGTGAATGGTGACATTCACTAGCTTCTACAAGCTGTTCAAACCCGGGTAACACCAGAGATGAATGAGCAGCTGATGGAGGACTTCATAGATGAAGAAATAAAAGAAGCTTTGGACAACATTAGTGATCTAAAAGCACTGGGCCCAGATGGTATGGCAGCTATTTTTTATAAGAAGTTTTGGGAGACTGTGGGGAGGAGGATCACAGATGAGGTGCTAGAATTTTTGCGTGGTGGAGCTATGCCACAACAGTGGACTAAAACCATCATTTCCCTCATTCCAAAGGTGAAGCAGCCAGACAAGGTGATTGACTTATGCCAGTCTCTGTAATGTGCTATATAAGATCATATCTAAGGTTTTAGCAAACTATCTAAAAAAGATTCTACTAGAAATTATCTTGAAGAACCAAAGTGCCTTTGTTCCTAGTCGTCTCATCAGTGACAACATTCTGATAGCTTATGAGCTTACCCATTTCTTGAGAAAAAAGAAGGGTGCTAAGGGATGGGTGGCGATTAAACTGGATATGAGTGAGGCATACGATCGGATGGAATGGTCTTTTCTGCAAGCAATGATGATTAAAATGGGCTTTTGTCATGAATGTATTAAGCTGATCATGAATTGTGTGATGTAAGTTTCTTACCAAGTCAAAGTTAATGGGGATATCAGTCTAAGCTTTGCACCTAGTAGGAGCTTGCGACAGGGGGATCCACTTTCCCCTTATCTCTTCTTATTGTGTGCAGAAGGATTTAGTGCTTTGCTTTCCAAGGCAGAGAATGCTGGGCGAATTAGGGGAATGTGAATCTATCAGTGGGCCCCAAGCATATCCCATCTATTGTTTGCCGACGATTCCCTCTTGCTTTCTGGGCAAACTGGGAGAATGCAGAAGAAGTTTAGAGGATCGTAACTTTATATGAACAAGTATTAGGTCAGACGATAAACAAAACAAAGTCTATGGTCTTGTTTAGTGCAAATACAAGGGATGCTGACCGAGTTCCTCTGAAGAACATTTTGCATATTACAAATGAAACTATGAATGATCGGTACCTGGGCCTACCAATACATGTAGGCTTGTCCAGGAGTGGAACTTTCAGTTATCTAAAGGATTGAGTCTGGCAAAGAGCCCTTGGCTGGAAGGAGAAGATGCCCTCAAAGGCAGGAAAAGAAATCCTGATCAAAGCAGTGGCACAAGCCATTCCAACTTTTGCCATGGGTTGCTTTGATATGACAAAAGGTTTGTGTGACAAAATCAGTTTGATGATTGCTAAATTTTGGTGTATTCAACAGGTAAAGATAATAAGATGCATTGGTTAAGTTGGGATAAACCGACATGAGCTAAGGAAGATGGAGGGCTTGGTTTTAGAGATATTCATGCTTTTAACATAGCAATGTTGGCAAAGCAAGCATGGAGACTAACAAATCCTAAGTCTCTTTGTGCAAGGCTGTTAGCAGCGAGGTACTACCTAGATGGTGATGTACTGAAAGCCAAACCTAAAAGTGATATGTCTTATACCTGGCATAGCATCCTTGCTGGTCTACAACTACTGAAAAAGGTATAATTTGGCGTGTTGGGGCTGGTACAACCATTCAGATTTGGGAGGATGAATGGCTTCCAAGGGATGAGTCTTGTAGACCATTCACTCTAAAAGGATCAAACTTGTTAACACGGGTTGACGAGCTTATAAACCCGGTCAATGGATCATAGGATGGAGCTCTAGTCCGTGGCATTTTTTGGGAGGAAGATGCAAATTGCATCCTATGTATACCAATACATGAAGGTATGGATGACCTGATTGCCTGGCATTTCAACAATAATGGGCAATTCTCTGTCAGATCTGCATATAAGGTGTTTATGTCACATAAAAGAAGATGTACAATGAACCGAGGAAGGGGAGACTGAACTTCACGGACTGCCAATCAGGTTGATCATCCTCTTTGGAGAAGAATGTGGAGTTTAAGCTGCTCAAAGAAAATGATCCATTGCTTATGGTGACTGGGGCACAATACGTTGGCACTTCGTGTTAATCTAAGAAGGCGGGGAATGAAAATTGAGACTAAGTGCGTCATATGTGAAGGAGTTGATGAGGATGGTGGACATTTCTTTTTCAAATGTAAATGAGTTCGCCATATATGGGTTATCCTGCAGCTTGACCAGATAAAGGAGACATTAGCAGAGATGCTGTCGGCCAGAGAAGTGGTGGAGGTGATTCTGAAGTCGAATCTGGATATAACGAAGAGTGATAACCTTACTCTATCTCTGGTGATCTGAAAGATGTGGTGTAAGAAAAGGAGAGCAAGCAAGAAATGGTGAACGTTTGGCACAAGTGATAAGCTCTTATGCAGCCGAATGGTCAATCATCAAGCAGGTTGGGGATGTTGATAATCAGCCAAAGAATACTAAATGCTAGACACCACCTCTAGAAAATTTTGTGAAGATCAATTGCGATGGAGCCTTTTTCTCAAACACAGGATCTGGTGGATGGGGTTTCTTGATCAAAGAATGGGATGGTGGTGTCATCAGCTCAGGTTATGGGAGATTGGAAAATATGAATGAAGATGTCCATGCTGAGCTGGTGGCCTGTTTACAAGCATTGCAGCGAGCGGCTGATATGGGCATTCAGAGAATCATTGTAGAGACTGATGCAGCCATGATTGTGCAAGCAGTCAGATCAGCGGATTATGATCGGTGCTCGGCAGGTGTGCTCCTATGGGAACTCAAAGATTTGCTTAGAGGCAATTTCCTTATGTATAGAGTTATTGGTACCTCACGTTCTTGTAATAAGGCCGCTGATGGTCTGGCAGCCCTTGGGGCAAGTTTGAGTCAAGGTGCTAGCCCAATCTAGGATAGCATTCCAAATTGTATTTGTGTACTGGTCACCAACGATTTGGAGAATACTTCCATGTCCGAAAAATAATCATTGTGTAGATACTCATGTGGAGTCCAATAAAATTAGTTTATAATTTTTCTGTGATTTAATATGTTTTTTCAAAAATTATGCCAAAATAATTAAGAAAGAAAAAAACAAAACCACTGTCACTATAGCAAACCACAATTTATTGTAGCAAAACCGCTCTAAGAAGGTAAAATACACGGTTTGAAGAGTTAAGGAAGATGATTTACCTAGTTTTGGGGTTGAGTGAGGAAAAACGGACGTGAAAGTTGAGAAAGAAAAAGTAGACTTTTCCTTTTTCTATTAACACACAATGGTTTCTATTCTAGTGGCATCAATATAGCTGACTATTTTGTGGGCTGGACAAAGAAAACCTGGTTATTCTAGACTGAAAAAGCCTTACCCATGACTGTTTGATTGAGCAAGTTGGGCATAGTTTTTCGGGCTGGACTGGGCAAGTTGGGCCTAATTTTTGGGGCTCGGCCTGGCTGGTTCGCCTGTTTGTTTTATATTATAAAATAGTTAAAATAGTATTTGGACTGGATTTGGGCTAATATTTTTTTTCTGGGAAGTCAAATCTTACCAAGCTTGGGTTAAACTAGGCTGGGCTCAATTTGCTCAAGTATTGGCATCATGTGGTCTTTTCATACCGTTTTTATGGCCATGCCTTGGTTCTCATCGGAGAAATTAGCAGGCACAAAATGTACTCTATTTTGTATGATATGGTATGGTAATAGTAACAATCATTCTATTGAGAAATATAGATATATGATAAAATTTAGATGTAGATGCAGTATATATGATCCTTTAATTATGTAATACTACATACGAAATGTATTGTGAAGCAATCGGATGAAGAGCAACGGATACCTATGGTGCTAACCACCGCAGCACCATTGTGCACGAGGGGAAGCTGTCTGCTAATAGAATATAAAGGAAAGAAGGGTACGCTGACCCCAGTGGCATCTAAAATTGTAGGTAGGGTGGACAAGAATGCACATGCTCCCTTCATCCACCAAAAAATACAATTATAAGATATGTGCTAGTTCAAGTGACTTAAGTTTGATCAAGTTTATAATAAATAATATTAATATTTATGTCTTGAAATAAATTTATTATAAAATGATCTAATGGTACTTATTTTGCGGTATTTTTTATATAAATTTAACTAAAGTTTAAACTGTTTAACTTCTCGAAAAGCGAAAATTGCATTCTTTTACGGATGGAGGAAGTATATAGAACTTAACAAATAATATTATAGTAAAAAATGGTAAATAAATATATATAAATATGCACCTCTCCCGTTAGTTAATACGGAGTACCACATGAGAATTTTATCATGTAATCTATATAATTCACCATATATATATCTGATATGAAATAATCAAAACATAAAAGAAGACCAGCGCCCTCAATGTTATTTGGTTGCTTTGACGTCGCACTCTGGTATTGTAACAAAAATTTGCATCTTTTCAAAGGCAAAATATTCGGTGCAAACCATATCTTCTGTGCAATTGTGAAAACCCTTTGCAAAAACCATACTTAGGATTTTTCAAAAAATTTAAAACTATGCATAACAATAGTGCATTGCCACAAAATTTGAGATTCAGACTCATTTTGCAAAAAATCATATGAAAATAACAAATTTTGTTTGCATATGCACTAGTCTTTGGAAAATTGATTTGAAATAAGGGGAATTCCTTTCCCTCTCCCTCCTCTTCTTTTCGGCCCACTGGGCCAACTTCTCTCCTACGGCCCACTCGCCTCCCCTCAATTCTTTTCTGGGGCAGCCAACTTGCATCTGGGCAACCGTTGTCGCGCCCACCTTCGTCTCGCTCGATGCCAGGCAGGACCCACATGTTAGTGCCGTCGCCCTCCTCCCGTCGCCCCGCGTTGTGCGCGGTCTGGGCGAAACCACCCTGCAGCGCCCACGGTCTGCGAAGTGGCAGCGTCCCCTGTGCCCTGGCCCTCATAAAAGAGAACCCGCACCCCCAAAGCTGCTCCCCTGCTACTCCAAGCCCTACTCCATTTGCTAGCGCCGCAGCGCCGCGAACTACCGGGTCCGTCGAGCCGAGCTCCATCGTCCGCCATTCATCACCGCACACCGCCTCCGGTCTGACTCCAGCTTCGTCCTCCCTGCTGTGAGGCCCTCTTGATCTCCTCTTTCTCCCTGTCCATCCCCCGTGTGATTTGGTGGCCTCTAGTGCCCTTATTGTGAGCGTCGGTCAGCCCCTCACCGCCGGCTATGTCCGCCACCGCGCTAGACACGACCCTCAGCCGTGCTAATGGCTCGGGTGAATTCGCACTCGCTCCCTCTCTCTCCCAGTGCTTTCGAGATTGCAAATGGTGGCCTGTAGAGCCGACACGAGTAACGCTAATGACCTCCTCGCCACCATTAATGGCAGCGCCACCGCGTTCCCCCTGTCTCCGGCTGCCGTGCCCCCCTCTCTTCCCATGTTTCTAATCCGAGCAGCTCATCGTGGGATCAATGGCCTAGGATGGCTGATACCCCTTTGTATAGAAACATGCTAAAGAGCCCCTGAGTTCTTTGGATATTCTGGCCACCATCCCTCCCAGATTTGAATTTCAGAATTTCTTTCTTTATTTAATTTATTTAATCTTCACAGTATTTACAGTTTTGCCACTACCTTGTTTTGCTTATAAAATCGCCGTTTTAGCTCCAGTTTGACCCGTTCAGCTTGTGTTAGATTCGTAATGGTATAATGTACATAGCGACGCCACTGTTAGACATGTTTGCAACTTTTAATTTTCTTGGTTAAGTTAAATTAAATAGTAACCATATGAAGGCTTAGTTAATTCGTAACTTTCGCGTCTTAGCTCCGATTTTTGTGATTTTCATGTCTGCATGATCATAGTGAGACAAATATATTTTCATAGACCTTTTATATTGATTTATTTACTGCTGGCATTTGGTTGTTTGCTTGCATGATTGCCTTCGGAGTGCGTGTTGTTGTGGTGTGTTGATCGAGTTTAGACTGTGAGGAGTACTTCGAGAACCTGGATTTCTTCGAGAGCCAGCAGGTTCAATAGGACTTTGTGAACCAAGGCAAGTATAGCATGGGCCTACCTTGATGTCCTATTCACTTTAATTATCTCCTCATTTTGTATGTGTCTAATTTTGTCAACTGTAAGAACATCCTAGTTTCTTGATGAGCTGGTACCTTGACTCCTATGAGTTAATTGCATATGGGTAGATTGATAGCGCTCTAACTGTACATGATCTATAATTTAGTTAGGGGTTCTATGGAACAAAAGATAAAATGTGATTTATAACAACTAAAACATAGGGCTATAGAGCAAATGACTCCTGATCATGTTGCCCTAGACCCTCCGTAAGGACTTATCTGTTAGCAAAAGCTGGGAGTGAAAGTGCAACTAGGAGAGTCACATGGCTCTAGCTTCAGCTCAGTAATAGGATCTTTTCTAACTTGTTAGAGGTTACCCGAAAGAGTGCAAGAGGAGCTTGCCACTTTGGATGTAGGGCTGCCCCTGTTTTTATGAGTATAGTCGGGAAGGAAATGTGCCATAGAAAATAGGGGTTTTCTAATTTGCCTGTCGAGGAATCTCATGGCCCTAACTTGTTTGAATAGGCCTATGGAAGGCTTCATAGTGTACCTTGCCCGTTAACCTAGGAAGTGTTAGGGGGTCAACGGGCCCCGGCTATATGAGCAACACGACTCGCGGTGAAAGTGCGCCACCTCTGCAGAGTGTAAAATTGGTATATCAGCCGTGCTCACAGACACGAGCGACCCAAAAAACTCACAGAATAATGGTTTCTTATGACGATGTTTATACATAATGATTAATGGTGATGTTATGATGTTGACATATCCATTCTTTAGGGTTCTGATAAATAATCATGTGGGTTAACCGAGAGCTAAAGCATAGCTTGATGCTAATTAGTGCTAAAATATTGACTTACTAAAATTCTAACGTAGTAAACTAGGTCTACCCTTTTGAGCCTCATGAATTCCCATGTTATGCTTGTGGAGTATGGAATGTAGTAATGCTTATTTATATTTCTTTTTGGATAAAAATCCCAGATGGATAATAAACGGGGTGGATATGAAGACTTCTCTAAGGACTTTTAGGCTTATGTTTCACCAATCGACCTTCCCTATGTGATGGCTCCTTTGAGAGAGAGTTATCTTTACAATTTCTACTTGTTGTAAAAGACTATGTGATGTTCTAGCTATGCTACGTATAAACACTGTGATGATACTATGTAATTTGTGGCTTATGTGTGTGATTATTTCCTGGGAGCACATAAGTTTATGCATTCAATTTCATCCTTGAAATTGAGTGTGACAATTGGTATGAGAGCTGTGTCGACTATTAGATGTAAACCTAGATAGTGGTGGTCATTTTTAGTACCTTTGCAACAAATTTAGGCCAAACTAATCAGCTGTAATAGGTATACTCCTTGCCTAACTGATTGGGAAAACTAAAGATCTTAATTGCCAAACTAATTTAGGCCAGGACACTCATCTCTAGGTTGAGCCATCACACTCAATGTAATTCAGGCTGGCCCAACACATACCACTTCACTAGCTTTTCTTCTTCCTCCTCTTGAGGCATAAGGACAACACCACCGCTACTAGCATTGACAAAAAAATGTACCTGTGCTTGATTCTCGCTAGAAAAATTGGGGTTTGCTGGCCTATCAGGTAGGCGGCCGCCCTAGCTCGTCCTATTGGTGGGTCTGCCTATGGTTGACCCAGTTATAACATGGGGAGGTGCAGCATGCATCTTAGGTCTGTGTAATGAGAGATAGTTCATCTAATGGCACAAGGTAAGTTGCACCCATGAAAAATATAGATATTGTTTTGCATGCCTAATTAAATAATTATATATGTTGAGGAGAAGTAATGTAAATGAGCAAGGTACATTACTGCATGCATGAACTTTGATCAATTAACCACAATGATATATCCAGTGGAAGTGCAACAAGTTTAGTCCGAGAGAAAGTACTGCTAATGCAAGGAGTCTCTAGGAAAGAGTTCACAAAATGGACACATCTGGTGCAAGAATTTCGAAAATGGATAGATGTGGTACAAGAATTTGGGAAATGGATAGATGTGGTACAAGAAGTGGTTAGTATAGAGCCCAAGGCATAGCAGAAAAGTAAGAATTAGTACATTATAAAGTAAGAACATGTGGTTCCATATGGCTACATTGCACAAAAAAGAATATGTAGGTAAAAAATGGCATATTATAAAAAGATGGTAGAGATATTTGAAAGCCCTAGTTTGGTTTTAGATAATTGATGAAACCCTAGTACTAACCTTTATACTAAGTGTGTGTAGACTAGATGAGGTTGGTACATGCCAAGTGATGGAGCAAGAGATGATCATGGTGATGATGGTGATGACCACAAGATGATCAAGTGATCAACTTGGAAATGAAGAAAGAGAAAAACAAAACCATATAGAGCTCAAGGCAAAGATATTGCTTAGGATTTTGGTTTTGGTGATCAAGACACCATAGAGGGTGTGCTCACATTTAGGATAGATAACCGTAATATAAAGATGGGAATTCTTCGGCTAAGCGGTTATCAAGTGCCACTAGGTGTCATTGTTCATATAGATGCATTTAGAACCTAGTGTGCTAACTTAATCCATGAAAATGTTTGTGGAAATATGAAAACACACGTGCACAAGGTGATACACTCTGGTGGTTAGCACATTTGTAAAAGGGTTGAAGAGGAGGCGAAGTCGCAGGAGTGTTTCTCGGACGCTGACTGCAAAGGCATCAGACGCCAGAGCAGTGTCTAGTGAGTTGTGCCCGTGAGACGTGTTTTAGAAGAGGGCGTCGGAGCATCCAACGAGTGCACGTCGAATGCAGGCCGAGCATTGTTCCCGCGTCTGGTGAACAGTGGCATCAGTGAGCATGCAAGCGAGAGTCTTCGCTTGTGCGTGTTGAACGCTAAGGAGGATCCGGTGAGGACGCGTCGGACGCGTCTGATGACCCTACAAGTTTGCAAGGCTCCCTAAGTAGCATCCGATGTGTGAGGGGCGAGTCTGGTCTGTTGCACCTCACACATCTGACGCGTTGTTCCTGTGAAAGTGAACATCTTAGTGATCGTTGGAGATCAGTGGGTCAAATTTGACTTGAGGACATGTGGCACAATCTAGTGTGCCTGTTAGTGAAAGGTCCTTGTCTGGTTTTGGTAATTGAGTGACAACTTAGGTGGACTAATAGTGTTTATGTGAGATACACAGGAGATTAGTCCACAGGTGATGATGTGATGATGGAGGAGCTCATTGCATATGAGACATGACATG
>Ga0182004_10005850_pt1 | contig 10023 bp, 5 predicted proteins | sample Sormic07211540_1_FD_120479 | JGI IMG/M metagenome (GOLD analysis project Ga0182004, IMG submission 120479) | Endophyte microbial communities from Sorghum bicolor roots, Mead, Nebraska, USA - 072115-40_1 MetaG | ecosystem: Host-associated > Plants > Roots > Unclassified | place: USA: Nebraska... | reverse complement strand
GAGCTGCGTGCGATTTGGGAGACCGGCGAGTTCGGGCGTGGGGTGGTGGAGTGAGAGCCCTATGCGAAATGACTAAATTGCCCTCGGACGAATTAAATCAAGAAAAAATGATATTTAGCGGAGACGATGAGAAGCGATGGGAAGCGATTCCAACCATTGTAAAAGGTCACTTATAATAAATTAGCTAATAATATTTTCTTTTATAGTTTATCGACCAAACGAACCGCTTTAACGTCGTCGACCCGCTGTTCCTGGAGTACTGGCGGACCTGGACGGCTGGACCGTGCAGTTGTGTTTGCTGCAGCGGTGCAGCCTGGAAAACACAACCATTGCGTACTGCTCCCCTTGTGGTACGCCCCAAGTTCCACTCTCCACTGCTGCAATCACTACTGGACCAAGCTCATCGATCAGCTCCTCCTATAAATCCACTGTACTACGCCCCATTCATCAGTCATCACGCAACATAACATATAATTGTTGGCATATTGCTTCCTCCGGCACAACACATTACACAACCACTCGGCAACACGTGCAGCTGCAATTGGGGATCCACAGAGCCGCACGCGCTACCCATGACAGCCGCCTGCATCTCCCCCGATGCCGACCTCCTCCCGTCCAACCGCCCAACCAATCCAACGACAAGCAGGGCATGGCGTTTGCACTTGCATCGCCATGCCATCGCAGCAGAATCCCGTCAACACCCAGCTCACACCATCTCGCTATTCAGATTCTCATGTGCCAGCCGGACACACGCGAGACCTTTTGGTCCCCTAGCCTCCATCTCACACTCCATCAGCTCACTGCTAATATATATATGCCAACCCCACACTGTTCTCCTCTCGCACACAGAACTCTGGAGCTCCTTGTCATTGCCACCTTCGCAACAGTGCCAATGGCGAGCCGCTGCGGCTCCTTGTCATCATTGCCATGGCTGCTCTTGCTGGTGCTGGTCCTTGGCGACGCTGCGGCTGCGACGGCGATGCCCAGGCCGCTGCTGGGCATGGCCGAGCCGCCGGCAACCGCGCCGGGCACGGCAGTAGGCCCCGCAGGCGCGTCGCGGCCTCGGGGTGGCGGGAGGCCTGACCGTGACCGGTCGGTGGCTGGTGCGGAGGTGATCCTCGCCGGGTTCGCTGCCGCGGTGATGGTCACCATCTTCTGCTATATCAGGGCCACCAGGAAAAACAGCGGCGGCAGCAGCAGCAGCAGCGATGTGGGAGTGGGATTGGGATCGGGAGGGAAACAGCAGCGGGGTTTGTGAGGATTCTGGTGAGCTTCTAATGGGCGGATAGGAACTTGTTTTTTCAGTTCAGAGTTCAGACTTTTACTAAGGGCTTGTAAAGGGGATCAAATGAGAAGACGGGGTAAAAATATAGTATAGCAGGATCTTCAGGTTCGTCGGATCAGTCCACCCATGACCATGAGAAGAGTACAAGAGTCAAGACTGATATGGCTGAGGTGTGTATTGTATGTATACATGTATTTTTCTGATGAAATCAGGTGATATATGAGAAAATAAAAGGTCGAAAGAAGCACAAGGGTTTGACCGTGTTTAGTTGACAAATTTTTTTGATTTTGGGTCTCTAGCACTTTCATTTATATTTAGTAATTATTGTCCAATCATGAACTACCTAGACTTAAAAGATTCGTCTCGCAAATTACAGCCAAACTGTGTAATTGGTTCTTATTTTTGTCTATGTTTAATACTTCATATATATGTACAAAGATTTGATGTGATGTGGAATCTTGAAATTTTTTTGGGTATGTTGAACTCCAATTATTCCCAAAAGTCAAAACTAATCTTTACTATAGTGCTCTATAGCAATCTGCCTGTATGATTTTTGAATGTTGTGCTCTGATCGAAGCATGAACTACCATGTTCGCTTGTCTTATAAACCGTATTTTTTCTACCAGTCAGCAGTGTTTTTTTAATAATAAATCAGCGAACAGTACTTTTAGACATAATTTTGTATGTACATACACCAATGAATGAATGTATGAATGAGATGCATCTATGAATGACAGACTGAGATCTAGCTAGATGAACTTGTGCATACACAAGTACTTTATATGCATGTACTATGAATGAAATAGGAGTACATCAGTGTATTGTACAATATTTTAGACTTTTAAAAAGCTTTTCATGAGTCCAAAATCATCCAAAATAATGAATCTAGAGCCAAAAGCTATACCTAAAATAAAGTTATATCTTTGCTAGACACATCACAGTACAATTTAGATACTCATAAACGCACGCACACTCATTCATATTAGATTGCATTACTGCAATGAGCTATCAAATGCAGAGTGAGGCTACTATATATCAAACCGTCGCAAATGCGGAGGGAAGGTGAGAGAGTGGCTATGGCGTTGTTTAGATCCAAAAACTTTTTGGATTTTGATACTGTAACACTTTTATTTTTATTTGACAAACATTATCCAATCATGGAGCAACTAGGTTTAAAAGATTTGTCTCGTGATTTACAGGTAAACTGTGCAATTAGTTATATTTTTTATCTATATTTAATGTTCCATGCATGCGCCGCAAGATTTGATGTGATGGGGAATCTTGTAAAGTTTTGTGTTTTTGGATGTATCTAAACAAGACCTATGTGTAGGGTACCGTCCCGAAACGCGTCTATTGCCATCGTACGTGGCCGCTTTCTTGCTTCTCGCTTGCGACCTGCGAGCTCAGTCAGCACTCAGCAGGGATCCAGCTACGCCACAGCACGGCGTCCTCTTCCCCGGTCCCGGCGGCCTCCAAACACGGAGCCGCTCTGACACCGGTGACCAAATGGGGCCCAGGAAACAGTGCTGGCGCTGCACTGCAGTACCCTGTACTCCCACAGTTCCTGGAGTAGCCGCATCTGCTGCAACGGGACAACGGCTCCACTGTCCCAGTATGTCTTTACTGTCCCAGTACGTGCAACACTTGCCTTGGCCCGTATGAACCTTCTCCGGACAGATGGTTCCTCTCTGGATGCAGCATGTGAGTTTTTAGCCTGTTTGTTTAGGCCTTGTTTAGATCTAAAAAGTTTTTGAATTTTAAGATTGTAGCACTTTTATTTTTATTTGACAAATATTATCTAATTATAGAGTAACTACGCTTAAAAGATTCGTCTAGCGATTTACAGGCAAACCGTACAATTAGTTTGTGTTTTCATCTATATTTAATGCTCCATGCATGTGCCGCAAGATTCGATGCGGCGGGAAGTTTTGAAAAGCTTTTGGTTTTTGGAGGGAACTAAACAAGATCCTTGAAAAACCACGGCTGAAAGTATTGTATATTGATAGATATTCTCTAGCGACTAGATTGTTTGACTCAGGCTTTGTTTACTTCTCAAAATTTTTTGTTTTGGGACACTGTAGCATTTTTTTTTTATTTGACAAACATTATCCAATCATGGACTAACTAGGCTCAAAAGATTTATCTCGTGATTTACAGACAAACTGTATAATTAGTTTTTATTTTTATCTATATTTAATGCTCCATATATGCCGCAAGATTCGATGTGACGGAGAATCTTGAAAAAAGTTTGGCTACATTTTGAAAACTAAACAAGGCCTCAATGGTTAGAGATGAGCAGCAGCCGGCCGTTGTTAAGATTTGGTCCGATTTTTATTTGCATCAGCTGAAACGGCCCAAGCAATGCAATATACATCGATCGTTTGTAGCGCGGAAGGAGGTTGAGTGTGGGAGCCGGGATCACAGTGAAAAGGTGAACGTTGTATTGTTGTTGCATTCTTCACCACGGTAGATTATCATTTATCCAGTCGCTTAGATTTATCATTTTATCCAATCCAAAAATTTAGAAACCCAGCCATTGTAAAAGGTTTCATAAAGTTAATGATGTCTTTTCCGTACGCACCAAGTTCCTTTCATGGTTTTCATGAGCATGGTTGCAACCAAAGAATTTGTCACACATTGACATGATCTTGTGCCTGCCATCTCAACTGCCACAACACAACCACTCGAGGTAAAGGCGAAGGACAATGGGTCAATGGTAAAGAAATCACTCAGCGACGCCCCGGGGCCCAAGTTGCCGAGGACAGCGTCCCCCAGGTCCAATCCAACCTCCCCGAGACAATCTTCCCCGATCCCGACTCAAGATGGCAACGGGTACCCGAAACCCGAGTACTTGATGGGTTTTACCCGATAAAGAGGTGAGTATGGAATGAATTCTCTCTGTGGGTATGTTATTAGGCAAAATCCTATACCCATCGGGTATGACGGGTACGGTTGTGGGTGTTCACTACCCATACCCGCCTACCCACGGGTAAAAAATACCCGTCAAAATAACTAGCCACCTTTGTCATTTTAGCCTATATAGCACATGAATTTGGTCTAAATCCAACTAAACTCTCCTAATATATATGAATATGAATTTGATGTTGTCGTATGAATATTAGTTTGTAACTTGTTGGAGGCTTAGTATGATTTTCTTTTGTGTAAATATATGATATTTATATGTAATTCTCGGGTATACTGGCGGGTGTGGGTTACCCATCGGGTAGAAATTATCCACGGGTGCGGGTATAGAATTATTTTCCTACCCGTATGCGGGTACGGGTACGGGTAACCTGAAATTTAGACTGGTACGGGTGGCCACTTACCGTTGCCATCTCTAATCCCGACCTCTTCTCCGGTCCCTTCAAGAGTTCAAGGCTACCAAGCAAGTACTCCTGACCAAGCAGGGGAGAGCGCTGCAGCGTCGCATCACGGCGCAGCAGAATCCCGAGGAGACCCAGCTCACCGTCTCCCCTCGCCACGATTCTCATCTGCCAGCCCACAGTTCAACCTCACTCCTGTCCTGTCCGTCCGTCCCTCGTCTCTCACTGCCCATATATATCCACCCCACCACCATGAGCTCCCTCCACTCCACTCTCTTCGCATTTCCCACACGACTCTGGAACAATTTCAGAGAGACCTCTAGAGGAACGCGAACAGAGGAGTTGCGAGCGGCCTGGCTTGTAGTTTCAGCAGTTACAGTACACAATGGCTAACCGGTGCAGCTTCTTGTCGTCGTCATTGCCAAGGCTGCTCCTCCTCCTGGTGGCCGTTCTTGGCGCTCTTCTTCTTCTTCACGGCGAGGGAGCGATGGCCAGCAGGCCGCTGCTGGGTCTGGGGCTGGGCATCGCCGAGCCGCCGGCATCGCCAGGCGCTGTGGCGGCGGCGGGACCGGGTGCTGCCGCGCAGGTCGGGGAAGGCGGCAGGCCTGACCGTTCCGAGGCCGGCGCGGAGGTGATCCTCGCCGGGTTCGCCTCAGCGCTGGCCGTCGTCATCTTCTGCTACATCAGGGTCACCAGGGTGAGCAGCAGCGGTGTGGGAGTGGGAGAGAAGCACGAAAGCTTAGGAGGGTTCTAAGCTCTGTGTCTGGCGCATATAGATGTGCCAGCGACTTGCGAAAAAGAAGAAGATAGATGTAGCAGTAGCCAGTAAGGCAACTAGCTAGTACTCTCTCTGTCCCGTAAAAAATGTCGCTGGGGCTGGTAAGTTAAGTGTCCAGGTTCACTCGCTTGCTCATGCACCTGTTCCCATTCTCTGGCTAGGTTCATTGAATGCTCGATGAACCAATACAAACGCTAGGACGACACATTTAAAGGGACGGAGGGAGTACTTGTAAAGAAGATGAGATGGGAGGGTTGATAGTTTAGCAGATGTTTCAGGTCTGTCAGTTCACTGATCTGCAGTGTGTCCTGTCCTGTACATATCTCTTAGAGAGATGAGGTGAGATGTAGGGAGAAGATCACAAAGGACTTGTTTACTTCCACTCAAAATCTAAAAACTTTTTAAGATTATCTGTCACATCGAATCTTTAGACGCATGCATTGAGTATTAAATATAAACAAAATTTAAAACTAATTGCACAGTTTAGTCGAAATTTACGAGACGAATCTTTTGAGCCTAGTTAGTCCATAATTGGACAATAATTATCACAAACAAACGAAAATGCTACAGTGTCCCGAAAAAATTTCGGCAAGGAACTAAACAAGGCCAAAGTTTGGTGAATTCTTGATCTCGTGGAAACATTCTGTGCACCATGTTACCGGGCATTATGCCTGAGCGAAATCTGCAACCGAATTTGCTCCGGACCAATCTGCTGCTCCTGTGGTTTCTGACCGGTAGTAGTACTATGAACCATGAACTATGCAGAGTTTGCTATTCCTCAGTTGGCCCATAACTCGCTCATCATTATATATGTGATCATGCTCGCATGGTGTTTGGTTTGAGAAATCTAAGTCGTCTTGATTACCCTATAAATTTTGTTGGGACAAAGAATCTATGATCGTCAACTAGTGACCATTTGCTGAAGAGAACTCTTTGCTGAATAGGCTGGTCCATTGTGAGATTATCACATGAATTTTGATGTGAGGAAGCACTTATGATCATTAACTAATCGCGTGCTTTGTGAGGAACGGTTGATAATGAATTAACTCATTTCGTTCCACAGATTAATAAACATATTAGTTAGGTTCAGAAGATCCATCGTCAACCCACTCAAATCAAACACCTATTAAAAGCTTAAAATAGAACGAGGCATTTGGCAAAATGTCGTACGTCACAACCGTGGTGTGGCGCGCGTAGGTTCTCCAATATATAGAGTCATTGATTGCGAAAGAATATATTACATATTTCTTGAGTAATTGATATAACTCTCTTCTTTGGTCTTGTTTAGTTAAAAAAAATTTGCAAAATGTGAACAGTACCAATTTCGTTTGTATTTGACAAATATTGTCCAATCATGGACTAACTAGGCTAAAAAGATTCGTCTCGTCAATTTCGATCAAACTGTGTAATTAGTTTTTATTTTCATCTATATTTAATACTTCATGCATACGTCTAAAGATTCGATGTGACGGGAAATTTGAAAAATTTTGCAAAATTTATAGAGAACTAAACAAGTCCTTTGTTGCAAAAAGAAGAAGTAGAAGAAGAAGAAGAAGAGTAGAGTATGTGCTCTCCAGCTCTAGTACGAGCATTGCTCTTCACTCTGCCGGCCAAAACGAAGCCGATCAGAGAGCATGCATCCGCGGGGGACACGGCGCCGCACGTTGAATGCTCGCAGGCAAGTACACCACCCAGCACACACGCGTCTTTCCGGTCACCGGCAGCCGTTTGGTCCGGTGCACTGCTCCTCGAGCATCCGTTTCAATGCAAAGGACCAGCGCGGCGGTATCATAAACAGAACTTTAATCGTGGTCAGCCTAGCTAGTGTGTGCTAGCTAGCTTACTGTGTCAAATATGCCTGGCGCGATGTATCGGCAAAATATGAAATGCTACAGCTGTGCAACTTTTAGGGCAGTCACAATGCAGACTCTATCGTAGAGTCTAAAGTTATTTATTACCTCAAATAATATGGACTTAGAGTCTAAATAAGATTTGGAGTCTTATTTTTCTACCTCTTTCTTTAATAAATATGCTGCCACATCAGTAAAATATTATAAATAATATATAATTAATTGTCTTGGACTTTGTGATAGAGTCTTGCATTGTGAGTGCTCTTATTGTACTTGCGCGTTCACTCATTGCTAAGATAGTGACACACAAATTGTTAAAAGGCATAATGGACTTATTTTAGTACTATTGTCAGACGAACGAAAAGCATATATGTGCCGTCTTATTGGGAGTCGAGATGAAGAAAATGAAATTTTAGAGCCAATAAGAAAAAACAAGTATGGCTAGATTTTCGAAGAGGCTAGCTGACCATTTTTTTCAGCTAAGGCCTTGTTTAGTTCTAAAAAAATTTCAAGATTTCCCGTCACATCATCTTGTGGTACATGCATAAAGTATTAAATTTAGACGAAAATAAAAACTAATTATACAGTTTACTTGTAAATCACGAGATGAATCTTTTGACCCTAATTAGTCTATGATTGGACAATATTTGCCACAAACAAACGAAAATACTACAGTATCCAAAATCCAAAATTTTTGCCAACTAAACAAGGCCTAACAGGCTAACACTGTGCCAGCCCCTAAAAAAAACGGCTAGGCCAATTTAAAAATTGGTCAAGTTGGTTTTCTCAATATGAGTCTAAATTAGGTTTTACTCGATAGAAGTCATTTAATATCGTGGGAAACTTGTAGATTTCGTTTGAAAAAAGTTTTCTACCGAGATAAAACCACTTTACTATATACATATTAGTGACCAATTAAGATAATCCAACTACACAATTGTCAAATCAATTTACTACCTTTTTTGGCCCTTCCAACCTCTATGTTGCCGTTTATCCCTTGACAAGGATGACACTCTAGGCTTCCTAGCTGACCTAGGGTAATCGGCAATGCCCTTTGCCCGAGAGCTTCAACAGTTTCTTTACTAGTTTGCTCGAAAACTAGCCGTTATTCATCACGTAAGTGCAATAGTTATCCTTTGTTAGTTTGCTTGTTGATTATCATAAAAGTGTGTTGGTTATCTATTGCATTCTTTGGTCTGTTACGATCTAGGGATCTAGCTCAGCTGACGTGTGACTGATCTTTACGTCAACATAACGTTAATTAGGGAATAAAGCTCATCAACAATGCAATAAACTAATTAAGAGGATAAACTAACGAACTGTATTTATAGGCGCTCGTGCAAGGAAAGAGGGAGACTAAGAAGATGACATGCGAGAAATATTCAGGGTAGAAAACAAAATTTTAATCAGTATACAAGAAAACTAATTAGTTATAAAAAGTTATCAGAAACCGTGCGTCGGGAGCTAAAGCAAGGATTGGATCGTCAGGATATATCTTGTTTCATTTTGGAATTTTAATTAGATTTTTTCCATCAAAATCTATATTTCTATTGATATGAAAGGATATAAAGAGTCTTTTAACGTTGCTACTTAGAGTTGAGGAAAATGGTGGTGCTACTGTTTCTGTTGAGAACGAACATGTGAGAAGGATAAACAAAAGACCAAAAGGTACGCACACCCGCGTAGACAATGATAATAGTGGGTAATTTTTTCAAACTCCACTAGTAGATGACCCAAGTTTCTAGAATATACTTTGGGAGCTTAAATAAACTGAAGTTGATCTTCAACTCCACCATTTTTACTTGAACATAACATAGTTTGTGGAGTTAGTAAAGTTGAAAGCAGAGTTGAAAAATGTAGAGCAAAGTAGTTCTAAACAAGCCTAAAACTAAATATATTATCTTCCAAACTCTTAAAACCGTTGAAATTATCTCCAATATAGTTTTTTCATCCTTTTAAGTTCAGATATTTGATAAATAGCAATTAAGATTTTTAAACCAGAAAAAGTCTCTAAGCTTGTAAAATTTCCAAGAAAAAAATTTGTAGACAGATTGAGACATGAAAAACCAAAATAAAATATTTAGAACTCATAAAAGTATCTCAATAAGCTTCCAAAAAATAGATTCAACTCTAAGCAAATGAAAATATATCAAAGAAATTCCCAAAACATTCAAATATGTAAATGTGTTTTAAAAATTTTCTGTAACCAAAATATGAGATGTAACCAACAAGTTCAGCATGTATTAATGCTGAATTCATTCATGGTAGTTACATCTCAGGGTTTCTAACGTGGAAGATTTTAAAAACATGTTTAGACATCTATGAAAGAGCATCTAGGCCCCTAATGATTTCGGTGATTAATGACAATATTGATTACTGTGACTAACGTGTGTTTTGCAGAGGCAAAGTCATTAGTGAGGTCATGGTAATAGGTACTCGATGAACAGAGACGTACATGCCTACTTAATAGTGGAAATTGTTTTGGTTTTCAAAGGATGGTTGGACATCGTCAAGACTAGACTAGGTCTATGTGCCATATGGTGAAGAAGGGCACTTAGAGTAGTTTAGGACTTTGTTTTCCTTTGACCGTACGATTAAGAGGGGCTTTGATCTTGTAGCTTGACTTAGGCAAGGCTTTAGGTTTGGTGTGGTGCACACTTGGTAAACCTAGTACTAGGCAGCTCAGAGATAGTCCTTAGATCGAGAGGAACCAACTTCGTTTTGGAACGGTCGCGTTTCGACGAAGTTAGGGTGCCTAAGTAGGCACCGGACGCTGCACCGGACGCT
>Ga0182004_10005849_pt1 | contig 10023 bp, 7 predicted proteins | sample Sormic07211540_1_FD_120479 | JGI IMG/M metagenome (GOLD analysis project Ga0182004, IMG submission 120479) | Endophyte microbial communities from Sorghum bicolor roots, Mead, Nebraska, USA - 072115-40_1 MetaG | ecosystem: Host-associated > Plants > Roots > Unclassified | place: USA: Nebraska... | reverse complement strand
ATAGGGCCGCCGGCCGGACACAACTTAATTCTGAAGATAGGAGGTAGCAGGAGTTCCACACAGTCAATATTGCTAGAGTATGCCCCTTCTTCCCTCCTGCTCTTATTGTTTGGTTAAAACAGTCTTCGAGCTCAAGTGCTTCTTTCCAGGATGTTGGCTGCAAGCTCGGGCCGCCACTCCAGGTAGCCACCAGTTGCCAGACCAGGCGGGAGTAGGGACATTCGAAAAATAAGTGATGTGATGTCTCAAGGTTCCGTTCACACAAGGCGCAAAAATAGTTGTTCTTCCAGTGACGCAATTGTAGGCACGCCGAAGTCCATAGTCTATTTTGCAATAGCAGCCATAAAAAGAATTTGCACTTTGGCGGCGCCCACGCATTCCAAATTAAGGATGGAAAAGGTGACTGGACTTGGCCTGCGAACTGAATTGCATATGCTGATTTGCTCGAGTATTGGGCAGAGCTTTCCAGTGTCCAAACAATGGTATCCTCGCTTGATTCATCAAGATCAGGTCGGACGGAGTCGAGATGGCTGTCCAAAGTTCGAAGTATTCTTTGAGAAGATCATGCGTCAAATTATAAGCAATGTCCCGAATCCACTTTTCTCCTAGCAAGGCCTCTCTGACAGTTCTATTCTTCCGCTTGCTGTGTGCATACAACCGTGGGTAGAGGCTGGCTGGCGCCTTGCCTTCGATCCAGCTAGAGTGCCAGAAGGAGGCCTTCTTCCCATTTTTTATGGTGACTATAGTTGCTGCGTTGAAGAGCGCCACATCTTCAGTGTTTACCGGCAGTTCAGTCCCTCTTCGTGGTCGCTCTGGGTTACTCCACTGGAACCAGAGCCATCGCAGGCGCAGAGCCTTACTGAACTTGTGTAAATCAATTATGCCTAGTCCACCAAAATCCACTGGCTTAGCCACCGTCGTCCATGCCACTTTGCATTTCCCACCAGAGATCTCACTATCTCCCGCCCAAAGGAAATATCGTCTCATTTGGTCTATGTCTTCAATCAGCTGCTTTGGTGGCCTGATTGAAGTTAACAGATAAATGTTGTGATCTTCAGGGAAGGCGCCACATTCTCTGCTGGTGGATATCAAGGACATGGCTCATCAATGGTCCTTGGCAGGATGCAAAGCTTTAAGGAATTCTTTAGTTGAAAATGTAAGTAGCGAGTAATCAGCTAGGAAGAAAAGGCCCACGTAGCCTAGGCTGCGATGGGGAGCGCTCCTCGCGCTTATAAACGGATGTTTTTCACGATCTTCTCTTATTATTAATCAAAGCCGGTAACGTCCGGATCTTAAAAAAAAGGAGGTAGCAGGAGTAGTACATTGTACATATACTAGCTAGCTAGCAGCCTCCCTTCTTTACCATCTCATCTTGCATTTCTTTCTTTTTTCGCCGCAAGATCTGCATCTTGCATTCAGGCACGCACGACCGTGTTGAGTGTTGCTCTCTCTCTCTCTCTCTCTCTCTCTCCGTGCTTGGTGGCAGTGAAAGCAACAATATTGTATTTAACAAAATCAGCCGCAATTAGTCTCAAAAAGCTGCTGCACACATGCAGCTAAACAATAGATGAGGAGCATCAAGCATGCACAGCGTGCTGCTGTTTTTCTAACCCACATTATTGCTCAGAAAACGGCCCAATCGATTAACTATGGAGATCAGCCTTGGCTTGCCTTCCAGAGTTAGGTGCTGTTCCCTTTAAGGAGTTCTGCGAGCATCGGATGCTGCAGATCTCTAAAAATCCTTTAAAAATGTCAAAAAGAAGAATAAAATAAACTGATTTATTGTTCATTAGGCTAAAATGCCGTGATGATGTGTTGTTCATTAGGCTACCATATATATAATGCCGTGATGATGTGTGTTTATATATACTTTACATATGCGCAACCACCCTCTGCGTGTTCTTCCAGTTTGCTGCACTGCATGCATTATACTATCTCATGCAGCTGTCAATTCTCGACTGATGCGTGTTATCATTATTGTCACCACACGAATGCAGTGCAGTGCAGTGCAGTGCAGTGCAGTGCAATGCAATGCAATCAGTGATCCAGGCCGCACGTGAAACCCAAATCTACGACGACCAGCCGGAACTGTAGCAACTAGCAGCAAGTGGTTGGAGCATATAATAGGAGAAGATGCAGGTGTGTGTGTTTGTGGTTTGGGCATGCATTAGGCCTTGTTTGGATGTAGTCGGATTCGCATCATTCCACATGTGTTGGTGTAGGTTGGAGTGGAACTTGAATTAAATTCCACCCCAATCCACTCCAACACATGTGGATTGAGGTGAATATGACAACATCCAAACAAAGTCTTAGTGTTATCATTATTAGTGTGTGGTTTGTGTTGGATCAATTAATTCAAGGACGATCCTTTCCACCTAATAATCTGTGATATCCCACCCACAGCGCACTGCGCGCGCGCACACACACACACACCATATATATGCATGTGTCCTGTCCGATCGTCGATCGAGAGATCAGCAGCCAGCACAGCTGATGATGAGTCTGATCCATGCAGGCAACCAGCGAAGCTTCTGATTCCCGAGATCGCCCAGAAGATTTGCTCCCCATCGCCCTCCCCTACACGCATTATATTACTAAATTGCTTCCCCTGCAATCTTTTTAGATAATCGTACATGTTGCCATGTACTATATATATCCCCCAAACTAATCCACCATGCGCGCGCGTATCCACTTTGCTACTTTAATCGTGTTTTGATTTGATTTGGCATGCACTTTACAATTCTGTCCCCTGTCTCTCAGACTCGATCCAGTTGTGTTTTATTTTATTTTTGGAGAATATATATATGTCTTCTCCACTTATCTGATTATTCATTTAATTAGTCTATATATATCGCCATCGTTGTTACTTTTTGTTATTATTAGTTCAGTTAATATATATTGTATCTCATTAAATTTTCATATATAAACGATGTAAGAGGGGAGCTAAATAGTAAGAGAAGACTAGAAATCCTACGATAATCCTACGATAGATCAGTGTTGAGTAGGGCTGACTACTTAATTAGACTCTAAACTATTTTAGACTAGAGATGAAGAGGTGTTCTTAATAATTTTGGACCACGCCCCGGGCTGCAGCCCCCTAGCCCGGGGTGCAGATCCACCCCTGTATACGAGTACATATATATATAAGAGAGAGTTCGTTGTTTTGTTGGTGAGAAGTGAGAACAAATAAAAAAAGAAAGCGTCACCAGTCACCTGATCGATGTTACGGTGAAACAAAGCCCAAAACAATCATTTCAACCACGATTCAGAATCCACTGGGGGTACTTTCTTGACACATCAAGAATCCAAGATCACACAGACCCTTTCAGTTCACTCACCGGCCAACAGAAGCATTATTAATTATTGAAAGCATGCAGCTAAGCTAGGAATCGTTATTGAAAGGTGGATGCAACTACATTAACAAACAACTTTTCTTTCTAATGCATGCAATTGCACCTTCTTCCGTTTCTGTTCTACTCCGATCCAGTTCTACGTAAATTTGAGTAGGATGTGAATTATCAGTGTTTCATTTAAATTTTCTGACAAAGATGGCCCAAGATCGTCTCGGAACCTATCAAAACCAAGGAGCTAGAGCCAATGCAAATTAAGTTGGTTTATTTCTACTTTTTATTCTATTAGTCGTGCTGCACATGGTACTGACCCTCTCTCTCTCTCTCTCTCTCTCTCTCTCTCTGCTATAGCAGCCTAGCAGTGTGAGCCCACATTGCCACTACACGGATTAAACTAACAAATCCGATAAAAAAATGGAGGAAATCGGCTGTCTCCTTTTAATTAATGGGGGGTATTGCGCGTGTAGGGGGATCTCTCCCTTTCACTTTTAAGAGGCTTCTTTACACCATCCATCGTCTCCTCCTTTCTTTTGTAGCTAGCTTGCATTGCTCCCATTTCTTGGTCGTCTTCTAGTAGTTCTAGGTCTAGAGAGACGTGTGTGTGGCTACCAACGGGCCGGCCAGCTGCCGCGGCATCCATGAGTGCAAGCAATTCCGGGTCCGGGGACAGCATGGAATGGGGAAGGGGGAGGTCCAGGAAGGGCAAGAGAGGCGGCGGCGGCGGCAGCGGCTCCGACAAGCCGAGGCAGCCGCAGCGAGGGCTCGGCGTGGCGCAGCTGGAGAAGATCAGGATACAGAGCGAGATGGCCGAGTACAGCTTGCACCACCCTCTTGGCCACCCGCCGCCTCCGATCCACAGAACTGGTAGCTTCAACTTGGTAATTATCGTTCGTTTTTGGCCAAAATTTGTTGATTCTTCTGCAATAGCTAGCCATGGTTATTAGCTAGGTCTCGAGTTCCTGATTTGATGTGATGATTTTGTAATTGATTATTGATTGATCGATCGATATGATCGAGCAGGAAGACTCGCGGCTGTCTCACTCGCTACCTTCGTCTCCATCCTCCTCAGCCTTCTATGCTGCCAACATCGGTGTTTCATCGTCCTCCTATCCGATTCATCGTCCGACTCATCATATTGCGGTACACATCGCAAATGCCATTGCTTCACAAATAGTATACAGTTCAGCAGGTGTATACTGCTATTTACTAGCAGAGATCACGCAAATTAGTTGTCTATAAAAACTCTAAAAATGGGTTTACTGTCTATATGTATATTTGCTATTTTCGTTTTTTTTTCTCTGAGAAAGTAGTTGCTAATTTTGAGCTATACCTTCTAGATTTTTTCTCGAATACGTAAAAGATTTATGCATCATTATTGTAATTAAGGTAGAAGTGTAATTAAGTTATATCTTTCTAGATTAATTTAGACACCCTATTCAGTGACTAACAGAGGCAAATAAACATGCATTTTGGTGTTCCTAATAATTCACTTTGTTAATTAACATATATAGTGCACCAGCAGACTGAAATAAAATCAGAAAAGCTAGCCAAACAATTTGGTATTGCTGCACTTTTTTCAGTACGTTTAATTTGCGGTGCTTTTGCAAGTACTGTTGTACTAGTGTACTACTAAATCAAGATGCACCATATATTACTTTTGGGGCCATGGAATGATAGATCATGAAGCCTAAAAGATGAGCAAAGAATGCATAATAATTGAGCCTAACGCTAAAAGATGAACAAGAGAGTATCAGTGCAGATCAGAAGATTTTATTCTCCCATGCACGTGATGGCTTAGCCAGCTGCCTGCATATCTTACAGCTGCTGCTGGTGCGACCTAACCTCAATTATGTGTCTGTTGTATGTAGATGACATATGGAGAGAGATCTGGAGACATGAGATATGGTGAATTTCAAACTAATCCCATCATCAGGTACGGTGCGTACACATGTACAAGCAGAAGCAGCTATATATATACAGTCAAGGATTCATATGCATGTTCACCTGCATGCACTTGTGATCATATCAAATAAAAGACCTAGCTAAACACAGATGGCATATACTGCGGTAACATGTGAGCATGCATTTTGCTTATTACCTTCAGGTCACCAAATTACCATGGCGCTATCTATGGTTCAGAAGCACATTATTCTCATCCGAGCAATGCCACCTTGCCTCTCTTCAACCCTCAGGTGCTTATTTACCCTTATATGCTCCAAATTATAAGTCGTTTGACTTTTCTAGATACACAACTTTTGCTATGCATCTAAATTAATATACACTATATCTAAATACATATCTTTTATTAGATATCTAGAAAAGTTAGGATAACTTATAGTTTGAAATATAGATGGAGTATGTCTGAAATAAAAAAAAGTGCGTGTGGTTTCAGTCTCGTCGATAACTTATTGAAGCTCATGCATGTTACATTGTTGCCACACTTCACTTCTGCAGGAATCAATTTGCTTGAACAGACCGTACGATCTAAATCAAACGGCAGACTCATCGAACTTAGATGATCAGGAGGTAGACCTTGAGCTCAAGCTATGATGATATCATGGCCCTCTACCGACCTTGAGCTCAAACTACGATGATATGCTGGCCCTCTATACCGTACCTCTCTCAGTTAAGCTATATATATATACCTGATTGTTTGTGCCACAAGAACTAAAGGGCTTGCAGTCTTGTGTGTAAAATGCATGCATACCATGGTTGATATATAAGAAAAAGAGATGCACACATGTGCAAGTTCTTTGAGTCACGGCGTGACGATGTGTAATTGACTTCCTGAAACGATCAAGTACCAGCTGGATTTTTATTTGATGATGCTGGATACCTAGTTATTTTGTACCATATTGTGTAACTTTTGGTGTGTATATATACCATAGAATATTGGTCAACCAGCGTGCTCAACTCAGAAAGGAATATTGATATATATGTATATCTGGGCATGCGCTATATATATACTACATTTCAGAGTGTTCAGGATATATAAGATAATTAGATGAAGACAGTTACTACTAGAGTAGAGGGAGAATGATAGATGTTGATCGATGGATGTTCCATGGTGTCGTCTCACCACACATATTTGTTTGGCACAATTAAAATTTTGCATGCATATGCACGTTTTCATCAAAGAGAGTCTGCATCCATGTCAGTTTACGGCTGTGTACAAGGTTTGCATTCAAATTTATGTGTGTGCAACTGTGTATATACCCTTTTGATAAGTCCCTGTATACTAGCTATATATGCGCATATGGTGGATGTTCTCTCGTCCAAGTGGTATAAAATAGAGTAGATTCTGACGATTTTTACTCTTGTTGAGAACGCTCTAAGTTATATTTCAATTTGTAAGACGTTTTAACTTTTCTAGGCACATAACTTTTCTATGCAGGTAATTATATCTAAGATAGATAATAAAAACTACGCATCTAGAAAAGTTAAAAGAACTTATTATAATTTGGAATGGAGATGTAGCACTATATATATAATATAGATGTCTAGTGTATTAGAATTTATAGATGTAACGACGGGATGCTATCAACCTTTACAGGTTATCAATATTTTTAATCTATGATATGATAGTAGAAAACTTCACAAATAACTATGCTATAGTGCCTTTTTTTTTTCCTTTTTACATTCCTCTGTTGAATTGGAGTACTGCCATAGCTCATTTTTCTTGGGCGTTTTCAAACTCACCTTGGTGTAAAAAATGTCATCGAAATATATATTGTAAATTACACAAACACAATCATACTTGTTTTCTTCATAATACAAACTCACTTGTATAGTTGTCTCAAGTCTCAACCACATCCAAGCCATTTGGTAAATAACCGCTCCTAAGTGATTTAGTAAGCCATTGATCTCTTCATCTCTTGGTTATGTTAGAGTGCAGTTGTGCAAAACAGGTTGTAAGAAGGTCTGAAGGTGCCATTTAATCTGTCAGTGCAGTCCACAATACCCAGGCCAAACAATTGTACATAGATGTGTATTTTTTTTTCCAAATTTTGTTCCTCTAGTTGACTAATAAGCTTTCTGTGTGCTGTATATATACCCGGAAATCTCAATCTGCGTCTAGCATTAAACTAGCTAATAACCATCAAAGTAATCATCGCGTGCATGCCAATGCATGTTTTGCTAGCTACTACTGAGAGTTGAAAAGGTCCTCTTCTTAATAATAAAGTTTAAGAAGAACTTGGTATATATATCTGATGAAATATTTCTAAAAATATATATATCTGATGAAAGCTGCAGGATGCATATACTCCATGTTTATACGCCGTTAATAAGGCGCTAATCATGCACTACAAGGCGCTAATATAGTTGTGAAGAATTTGGAGACACTGCTGACCCACCTGCTGAATAATGGTGCCAGAATGGCAGGTTGCCAATGTATATATGTGTCTGCTTGTTGCAGCAGGCAATGCAAGTTGCTAGCTACTTGCGCAAGCAGGAGTGCAGAGAGGACCCTCGTGCACAAGTGCAGGGAGGAACTGGCCGGACCATCAAATCGAGAGAGTCTTTTCCAACTCTATACCAGCTGGAATCTTTGCCGGCCGTGCCATCTACAACGGCCTGCCGCCGGAGCTGCAGCGACGGGGCCTGAAATTATTCCAACCGCGGGCGGGCCAAGCTGCTTGGCGGCTCATCATCTACGCGCTTCCGATCTGCTCAAAGGCCGCGCGGACGCACGCTCGAGCTGGTCAAAATTGCCTGCCGCTACGGGCGTGCGCGCTCTCCCACGACACGCGGTGCTGGAAGAACTGGAAGTAGCACTTCGAAATTTTCGGCTTGACTAGCACAAGCCAGGAGTTTAATTTTTGAAGGCACTGTCACAAACCAGAAGTCACGTTACAAGTCTTTTCTTTTTAACTAGCAAAAGTATCCGTACATTACAATAGAAAGAAAGTATATTTCATTCTTTTTATATAAAATTTACTAAACTTTTTCTGTATCTCTCTTTCTTTACGTTGTCACATTAATTAGAATTCGGCCACCATGTTTTCTTGTTTTTCTACTGACTTCTACTATCAATATACCATCTCCTAGGCAATTCTTACGGTTGTTGCTATTCATCTTGCTTCAATCCAAATGAATCTAGTTGGCTCTGCCAAGATATCGAAAAGCACACAACAAGGCTAAGGCTATGGCCGCGGGACATCCGGAGACTCAAGATAGAGTGGCACGGTTTGTACGATCTAGCGCCAATGGCAAAGACATGCATGGACCTAGGAGTTCAGCCATTCAGGCTAGATGGCCCTGCATCACCACGTTCATGCTCGATGGTGCCTCAAACTCTCGTTGCATGTATCTGGCATGCGGACCGTTCTAGAACCTAGGATGACAAGCAGTCCATGTCAGGCACTTTAATTAGGTTCTGACTCGGAATCTCCAGCAACAACGACGTGGTGTGGTGTGATAGAGAACACCGGCCATCCTGGTGAAGAAAGGTGATGGCCAACATGCGCCGATGAATAAGGGTTTCGGCACGACAGCTCCTATTTAGATCCCAGCTATCCGAGCGATGTGTGGTAGCAGTGGTGCGAAAAGCAAAAGTGCAGTCAGGCTCCCACGTGTCAGCGAAGTTGTTATACGGTATCTAGACTCCGCACTCGCGACAACAGCTGACCTCGTGGAGCATCCCAATCGATGAGACCTGACCATGAAATGAATCGACGACGAGATCCTCTTCCTCCAATTGATCAACACAATGGTGTGAGATCCTCTTCCTCCGATTGATCAATACAATGGTGTGTGTTCAGCAATTTGACAATGACTGTTGTAGTAAACAAATTTATGAAGTTGTAGGTATATGCGAGTTCAACTCTAGAAACATAAGTCAATCCAGATGAAGAATGAGCTCGGAACACATCCCTTTTGGTTTGGTTTGGAGTTTATTTTTTTTATTTTGTTAGTAGTTTAACTATTTTATGTGTTCTTATTTTAGTTTATTTCTAAATTTCATATCTGTGGCACGCATACGGAGTCCAGCCATGCCAAAGGACGTCGGGATATTTTGAAATAAAAACCGGGTTCAAAGAAAATATGAATCTTATCTTAATTTTTAACATTGTATATCTTAACATGAAGAGATTTTTAAATTTTGTTTTTTCCATCTTTTTATTTTAGCCTTTTTTTTTGTTTCGGACCTGTGCTCGTTTGTTTTATTATATCTTTTTGTTTTGTGTTTGAGACAATCGGCTGTTGTTTTTGAGTCCAAGAAAAATAATGGTGCAGGTCAACGTAGATGTCGTACTTCACTCATGTTCTTAAATAGACGTATTTAAGATTATATCTTGGTTTAGGAGGAGTCTTGCATCTTATTTATAATATGGGTTTAAGATGAGTCTTATATCTTATTAGCAAATATGCCAACGAGAGAAAAACATCAAATGGTCATAAAAAGTGATGACATACGTATCTATTTATATTTATATTTTTTATAAAATTTAAAGTCTATAATTTTTTTTATTTATAACCATAACATCTATGGTATGAGATAGTTAATATTTACAATATTATGTAGCTTGGAGACATATTTATTTAATAATAAAAATAGTATTATATTAAAACAGGAGAAGTTTGTTGGTAGCTTTATTTTGTTATTTAGATTAGGATTCCTATAAAATATGATATATCAGTTAAATGTATGTAGATTATAAACACATAGGCT
>Ga0182004_10005848_pt1 | contig 10023 bp, 8 predicted proteins | sample Sormic07211540_1_FD_120479 | JGI IMG/M metagenome (GOLD analysis project Ga0182004, IMG submission 120479) | Endophyte microbial communities from Sorghum bicolor roots, Mead, Nebraska, USA - 072115-40_1 MetaG | ecosystem: Host-associated > Plants > Roots > Unclassified | place: USA: Nebraska... | reverse complement strand
GTGTTGGTCAATCTGGATGATGAGAAATGACATTATCTTCAGAAATATGGCGCATACAATTCAACGTTGCAAAGCAGTCTTTCGGAAGGAGTTTGCTCTAGTTATTCTAAGAGCAAAAGCACGATATCATCCCTTAATAGATTTATGGCTAGACAGTTTTGTGTAGTCTTACTTATTTTTTTTGTTTCTTTTTTTGTGCCTTAATGTCTGTACACGGAGCTTCTCCTTTTTTTCGCAAAGATCTAATAAATTTCCAGTAGGGGCTGAGCCCCTCCTGTTTCCCTCAAAAAAAAAGATGAAACTTCTAAAGACACGTGTGCAATGTATCTTAACCCTGCATGGTTAGTGTAAGGGTAAATGCCAGTATTATGCCTCATTTGGCATAGCTCCAAACAGCTCTGGCTCCTTATTACAATATGTGAACAAGCTGGAACTGGTGATTGGTTTCATTAGTCCTAGCTAGTTCATTTTGAGGAAAGATACATGCCAGTTCTCCTTAAAGTTAAAAAAGAAAAAACTAAAGCTCCACCAAACGGGATCTTGGTGTAAACTCTATAATGTACCAAGTATTAAGGTATGATCCACAACGTAAAAGAAGTCCCTAGCAAAATAACTTCTGCTTCTCCTCATCCTCTAATCCATTTTCTCACAGGATGTGCCTCCTTCCTTCGCTCACACAGCTCATTACTACAAAAACAAAATTCAGGGGAGATAGCTAAATTGTTTTATGGAGGTGGACACAAATTGTAATCGTCTTCTAAAATGTCCAACCATTTTGAGAGATGGTTAACCTATTTACACAGATGGGCAAAATTTCGTGCCTCACAAAATCAGTTAATACCTCTAAAAAAGGGGCTATTTCAGAGGTATAGCTCTTAAAAAGTTAAAAGGCTTGTCTCTATTAATCATAAGCCCAAACTAACCGATTTAGAAACTCTAGAGTATATAAGCAAATCCTTTTTTTCCTCACACTCTCTCTTATTTCGCGCTCCTCCGTCAGTAGTGCGGCACTAGCGTGAGGCGGGGATCTGGCCTTGATGTGAGGAGAACCGGTGACAGTCATATTGTCCTCGATGTCCATGGCTAGCGGATCCATGTCAAGCGTCTAGATTTGAGTAGTTGCGATGGCACATTGATAGGCTTGGTCTTCTAATGGATACCTATGGTTCTACTAAATGAACTAAATTAGGCTCGGTGCGCCTCGTTGATGGGCTCACCGTTTTTTATTTTCATTTATTAACAGAGGTGGGCATATCTTATACTCCAAAAATCATTTTTGGTCGTATCGCAAAACCGTGACCATAGTGGTGAAGATCCTGCCACCATGCCTCCATTGCAGGTTATGTTCTTAGTTTTTCATTGGCTCCATATGTGGTCTATCCTCCAGAAGCTAGGTACGTACACTGATTTAGCTATGGCGGCATCACAGCACTTGCCACAGGTGACCAAGATTATTTTCTCCTAAGCATTTGGTTGGCGTTTTAGTCTTTGGATTGCTATTTGCTAGTCACTAGAGTGTGTGTGGTTCCCTCTTTTAATGGTTGCATGCTTGTCATGCAGAGGCCGAAAAAATTATTTTTACATTGGTCCCCCTCGCTCCCCCTCGGGTGATAATCACTAGACGCCAGAGGGAGTGTGGATTCATCGTTTTTAATAAGTTTTTTCACTAGATCGAGTCTTTAGGATTAGGGTATCTCCGTGCCAAGTTTTTTCGTTATGGAGATTTATTTCCTCCTCCTCTTCTCCAGCGACAGTGAGATGGTAGGGTGAAATCGTTTTCTCCATGACGGCTCTGTTGAAAATGCAGGCAACAACTACGGCGTCGGCATCCTCACCGATTTGACGACATAGAGACTTTTATTTCCGAACGTCGACATCAAGATGGAGCTAGTGTCGCCGCCATAGAATAATTTTCTCCGGTCTCTTCTCCATTTTATCGTGGTTAGATCACACCATGATAAAGGACTAGAGAGAATAAGTTTGAGATCAGTCTTTCTCATTCTTCGGTGGCAGAAAGAAGAAGAAAGACACCAGAAGGAAGAAGTTTCTCAACTCCACCTACATGAATGTTGGCCGTCGTTCGTTGGGCATATGTTCTCAGGCCTTTTGCCAAGTGTTTGCCTATGCGGTCATCCATACTGCAAAGCGTCGTATAGGTTTGGTTTTGAGAACTATTCACAACTTGGTATTATTTAGATGATTTTTTTCTAGATATTTATGTAATCCAGAGTGCTTGTATTCATGTACTCAGCTATTATTTAATATATTTCTTCTTTCGTCGCAAAAAAAGAATTTGTATTAACTCAATGCAATATGCTTGAAAAAATTTATTAAAATCTGCCTTTATAGCTATATATAGCATGGCAAGAGAGTTGCCTAGCGCTACCAGCCACTAATTAAAAGTATAAATTTGATGAAATGCAGCGCTGAACACAACATTGTTCTTGCAAAGACATGATACGATTACTCTCTCCCTCTGGATAAAGTGGTTCCTTGCATTGACAGATCACATGGCACATGATTCAGATCATTCAGTTTTGATTGTGCGTAAAGTGTCAGGTGCACAGTGCATAGTCGTAAACCCAGGATGCTGCAATCACACACTCCTTTCATTTTTCTGTAATAAAAAAAGAGATATTCAAACATTCTCCTTCCTGGCACTTGAGAATGATCACTGCACTGCATTTGGGTGGCATTGCAAGTGCACGACAGGTACGCCGTGGTGGTCTCGTTAGCTCGTATGAATAAAGCTGAGAGAATGATGAAGTAGCCAACCATGCATCTGATAAAGGGGGGAATCAAATGAAGGTGGCCAGCGGTTCTTCTTCTTCGTCGTCCAACGACCGTGCTATCCTAACGAACCTATCACGTGTGGTTGCATTTGGTGAACAACATCGCCACCATTAGCGAAGAGATGACTATCATGTTAGTGTTAGAATAATAAGACTAATATAGCCGGCTGCTGATTGAAATGATCTTTGGAGCCTATCTCTCAGCTTATTCATATAATAGTTAGCTCTTTACTGTTAATACATGGCCTATTATCTCTCTAACAAAGTTTTTTCGTTCTTATATCTCAGCCAGCTCTAAACTTACTATCTAAGCCAGCTCTAAACTTACTATCTAAGCCAGCTCTAAACTTACTGCTCGTTGCTGGCTGTAAAGATCGTTGCAGTCCATCTCTTGACTCACCTATATAATATTTAGCTCTTCATTATTAATATAAAATCTCTTTCATAAAGTTTCTTTCTTGTGTCTAAGCAGGCTATAAGCTTAGCCTGCTTCTCCTTTCTTCTGTTATCTTTCCTCCACCTTAGTGTTCAGTCTACTTACTGTCTGTTATTATACTTACTCTTAATAAGGAGCTATCATGACATCATCGGCTTCCCTGATTTTCTCCTTGAATCATGGAGAGAGAGAGCTTGTGGGGTGGGAAACAAATAAAAGGTATAGGTAATGCATTGGGTGTACTGCAGTAGCACTAGAAAATAGAGAAATACAAATGCCTCTATTCTAATTTGTTGATCATTTTTGTATTTTTAGATATATAATTTTATTATGTGTCTTGACATTGTATATCTAGATGCATAGCAAAAGCTATGTATTTAGAAATGTCAAAATGATCTATAATTTAGGACAAAAGGTGATAGTTGCTAATGCCATGATATATATGCAGCTGCCCACATAGACACAGAGTATTTATCATGATCTAGGGTTAGTTACTAGTAACTTAAATGAAGTTCGAATTAGATAAGGCTGACTACCTAGTTCGCTAACTAGTTATTAAAGGCTTAGCTAAAAAATTAAACCACCTATTAGCCTTCATGTTTGGATGCACTAAAACTAATTTTAACTAATTTTTGTCTAGCTAGCAATTAGCTCTTGTATCCAAACAAGCCATAAGCAGACTATCAGGAACATCTCTTAGGACAATGTTATGATACAAGAGCTAATTGCGAGCATCTCTAACAGTTTGGCAAATGACTTTCCATCCATAATATTTTTAGCAAAATTAAGAAAAATCCTCTCCAACAGTTTGACATTCTAATTCCTATCTTTTTCAATTTGGCATATCTTCCTGTCTAGCACACAAATATGCGTGCGGGTTCCGCACTTGGCATCCGTCTTTCTCCTCATGCTTAGCGGGGCTCTTCGACCGTTTAGCGGGGCTCTTCGTTTCGTTAACGGATTTTTTTGGTTTTTGAAAATAAAATTTGCCAAACTGTTGGAGATGAGATCTTTTTTTCCTTCCCATACTATTTTGGGAGTTGGCAAACAACAAGATTTGAGAAACGAGTTTTGCCAAACGGATAGAGATGCTCTAACCAAGCTAAAAATTAGCTCAAGTGCATCCAAAAAGGAAAACTAATACGTGGGCTAACTTTTTTGCTTTGCTAGCTAGTTAAAAATTAGTTAAAATTAGCTCTAATTTATCCAAACAGAAAGATTAATAGTTAAGCTAATTGTTTAGCTAAGTCTTCAACTAGTTGTTAGCCAACTAATTAGTAGATCAATCACTGTTAATTTAGACTAATTTTTAGCCCCAGCTAGTAACTAGAGTCATGTGTATTAAACAGGCACTTAGGCACTGTCCTGATGTCGTGCCTCTTCTAAATGCATCTCAACTTGCATTATACAATAGTTTTGAGCCCTAATCCTGGAACTACTGGAAGAGCATTCGACTACAAGTACGCACTTGCAGATTAAATTTCTCTACGCGTTTTTTCAGTTCTTTCCATTTGAACTCGCAAACGCTTTTAGCATTATTAGATACTTTTTAGTTCGTATGATTAAAATTTGCATCTGAGAAAGGGGGAATCAAATGAAGATGAACAGCCATTCTTCTTCTTCATCGTCCAACAACCGTGCTAATTATAATCCTAACGAACCTATCCTTGAAGAGTACATCTTCCTCGTGTGGTTCCATTTCTTTATCCAAATCCTTGGACGGTGAGCGTGATCGCCTCCATTATCTCTAAGGGTTGGCTTTCATGTCGGTGCTAATTAGCAGCAATCATGACGTCGGCTTCACTGATTTTCTCCTCGAATCACTGGAGAGAGAGAGGTTGTCGGTGGGGAAACAAATATATATAACATTGTTTGTTCCCATAAAATTATTTGCTGAATCACTCAACCATTTAGCAGTATTTTTCTCTCATAATAAATCAATGAACAATACTTTGAACCATAACTTTTCAGCCATATATAGTGCATAGTACAGCATAGGGTACTGGGTTTGTGAGCTCTGAAATCAGGTACATCTCCACTCTGCATTTGTACTGCAGCAGCACAAAGAAATGCTAAGACAATAAAATTTACATTTTTAGATTCACCATGAAAATTATTTTTGTAATATATAATTTACACACTTGTTAAGCCATACAAATATATAGACCGAAAACTATATATGGTCGATAAATAGAAATGTTTGACTTAAAATAAAACTACTACTATAACCTTTTGTGAAACGGAGGTAGTAATATAAATTCAAAGTGTCATTTGTCATCTAAATCATCTGAAATAAAACATCTAAGATTTCTTGTTTGTAAGTTAGGACTTGAGAAGTGTATAAGGAAGACATTTGTTAACAAGGATATATGCATCTTTTTAACTTGACTTCTAATTCACACTGACTTTCAACATTCTCCTCACCAGCAGATGAGCTTTTTATCCCCATATTTACCAGAAAGCTATTCTTCTTAGACTTTTGAAGAAGAACCTCAGAGACAACATCAGCCACATCCTTTGGTTCCTCACCATCATTTATAGGAGCATTTATCTTGTCCTCCATTTCAACCTAGCAGTGGATGGGATACATAAATAAATGAACATGACATTCATGTACCTCATGTATCATTTGATTATGCACTAATTTTTACTTACAATAGCAGATTGAACTGTAGAAGTGAACCCTTTCTTTTTACTGTAGTGAGTGTCTTTAAAAACATTCAGTGCATTTGGTGGTTCATTTTGATACGTGTTTGCCTGAAAATGAATTGAAAACAAGGACAACTTGAAAAAACTAATGTTGAATCTTTATATTTGTAATATAGACGACCAGCAATAAATTAAACTAATTGACATGTGATGCAACTGTTGCAAAAGTTTCATACTTAGAAGCCATCAAGGCTTCTACATAAGCACGAGAACCAATTTGTAACACAAACCAATCAAGCAGTATGACTAAGCCAAGTGCTTGTTATTTGTACTCACCAAATTTATAAGCTGCATTTCATAACTGCGAGAATGAAAGCCCAAGTTTGGTTTTGGTAATTAATGACACCAAGTTGCTAATGCCTTATGTCCAATTGATTTGAGTTAGGCATAACAACACATATGATGAAGGCTCAAGGTGGCATGGAAAGGTGTCCACATGATTACAAAGAGATGAAGCATGAAGTGGAGATCATGGTGATAAACAAGGAGTAAAGTGATCAAGGCAAAGGTATAAACATAGGGTTCTGCTCTTGTCGGTCTAAGTTGAGTAGAGAAGTGTTTGACCGGATTTAGAATAGATAGCCGACTATCAAGAGGGGAAATTACGGTCATCTCTCGAATCAAGTGCTACTAAGTCCATATCTTGAGCATATGCATTAGGATCTAGTCTTGTGCTAACCTAACTCCTTTGATGAAAATGTTTGTGAAATGCTAACACACATGCACATTGGTGGTGGACACTTGGTGGTGTTAGCACATTTGCAAAGGAGGTAGTGTTCCTAGGGTAGAGAGGGGTTTGGCTTCCTCTCTCACTTCCGCCGAGCTTGCAAGAAAATGAAATGCATATTTTCGGTGCTTTTGAGAAAATGAAATGCTTTTCTATTGCACCGGTGGGAAATTTGAAGAAGTCGTGGGAGAGTTTCTCACCGAGAAACACTCACCGAACGCTGATGTTGACAGCACCAGACGCTGCACCTGTGCGTCCGGTGAGGAGACAGTCTCTAGCGCTTGTGAGCTGAGCACATCGGATGCTCATCATCGGACGCAGGCCAATTACTGTTCACGCGTCCGGTGAAGCCAAACGACTGCGAGCTTTTCTGACGAGAGCATCGGACGCACCGAAGAGAGTCTGATGGTCAACGTCCAGTGACCTAGCGTGTTTTACAAACTCTCCGCGTACATGTCCGCTGTGTACCGGACGCGTCCGGTGTCCACTTGACCGCGTCTGGTGGTTTGAAAGTAGCCGTTAGAGATTGACGCGTGAGATTCAAAAGGTGACACGTGGCTGTCTTCTAAGCACCGGACGCATGATTTGAGTGTCCGGTGGCTCACCTGGAGCGAGTATGGTGGCCTCGACTTTTGCTCAGTGAAAGAGCCAACGGCTCTATTTGTTGAGGGGGCTTATAAATAGAAGGTGGTCGGGCTTGGGGGGCTCTCTCTTGCACTTTGGCATACTTGAGATATACTTTGAGCTAGAGAACACTCCCTCCACTCATCTCCTTGCTTGATTGCTAATTCTAGTGAGATTGAGTGAGATTCAAGTGCATTGCTTTGAGAGTTGCATCTAGTTGCACTTGATCCTTGAGTTTGTTGTGGATTTCTCGTTACTTTTGGGTGTTTCCCCACGCCCTAGATTGCTTGGAGCAGCGGAGGTGTTGAGCTCATGATTAGAGATTGTTTCGAGCCTCACCAAGTGATTTGTGAGGGGTTCTTGAGCCTTCCACGCTGGAGATCACAATTGGCTACTCTAGTGGATTGCTCATGGCTTGGTGGATCCCCATCTTGTGAGTGGATGTGTGGCACCCGCTGAGGGTTTGGCTTTGAATTGCTAATTAGCTCGTGATCCATTAAGTGGGTGTATCACCACAACGAGGACTAGCTTGCCGGGAAGCAAGTGAACCTCGGTAAAAAATATTGTGTCATCTCTTGCCGAGGATTCTCTCTTGTGATTGTGATTGTGAATTATTGATTGGATATATCTCTACTCTACAACGTCGGTATAACAATCACTCAACACTCTTTACTATCTTGCTTACCTTGCTAATTGTTTAGCTTGTTTAGTTTAGCTCTTGTTTAGGAGTGTAGCTAGCCTTAGTTGTGCTTTGTTGTTGTGACTTAGTGTTTAGCCTAGTACTAGACTTTAGGTGACTTGCATAGCTTAGTTGAGCTAGTGCTAGAATTGCTTCACCTTTTGTTTTACTAACTCACTTGTTTAGTAAAGTTTGTAGAAAATTTAAATAGGCTATTCACCCCCCTCTAGCCATTTGGACCTTTCAGAGAACCAGTAGTCTGATGAAACTGCACTTTGCTTCTCTTAGTTCTTCTCACAAGTCAGCTACACCAACAAAGTTATAATGTTAGGCACTTATGGGATCAACATCAGATTTTGCTCACTGGCATGAACTTACCATTATGTTCTCATTTTTCAGTATTCGACAAGTGTATCCTATTGGGCATCATTCATCGATGACATAGGAGATTTCTTGGGCACCTTATGCAGTGGACAGGCATCAAAATACTTTGTCTTTAGCTTATTGCGCTGCTGGCCAACAGATTACTTCAGCATAGCCACACATGCTCTTTTCACAGGTTTTGACTTTCTATTCTCTTCCAACTTGGACTATAGTTAACAATATTATTAGTACTTGATCTTGAATAGACAATGTAATAGTTGAAAATAGACATTGTAAAGGGGCAAGTTTGAACACTTACACAAACACTATTTATGTATGCTTTGATGATAGGTCTTGAACTTTCTTTCTTGTATTCCTTCTAGTATGGAAATATGGGCATATTCCCCTGACTGTGTTGCATTCAGTTGCAAACTTAACAGCAATCATCACTGAGTTTGGCCTTTTCTTCCCTGGTTCAATAACCATAGAAAGTTTGCCTTTTTTAGAGTGAGTCATCTTATCTAGTTTCTTTTCCAAATATTAGGTCCCCTAATCCTAACATCCTCATCAAAAAGGTCATCTGGAAATGATATATTTTAGTACACTAGTGTCTTATGTTGGGTATGGGAAGGTTTACATTGTGTAAGGATCACAGAAACACACATGTAGAGTCCATGCCATTATCACTGGATCCATCCTGGTTCCGCACAGTCTATGTGTTGTCTCCTCCTTCAGTCTAGCAGACATTTTGCTAGGCTGCATCAGCTACAATGCATGATATAGTTAGTAAAACAAATAGAATTTTGTTTGGTCAACTTGAGTACAATTTTTTTCATGAAAGTCAGGGTTAACCTTCCTCTGTAGTCTGGTTGGAGATTTCAGTTGCACTAGCCTCCTTTGCATTTGACCTTATGAGTGTACCAACTTGATTCTAAGGCTGCACCTTTCGACCAATAAAGATTGCAACCATAAAGAATGGATCGATCCTCTGCATGATGAATTTCTGTGCACCTTGCTACTAGACCTTGTCACTACAGTTTGGAAGCTGAAGAGGGATTTCTCAAAGAAATACAAGCATGCATTCGACAGCAAATCATGTATGAGAATCGGTTGTGGGAGAAAGAGAAGCAAATAGTGGAGAATGAGAAGGAGCTGGATGCAAAGGATGTAGCCTTTCAAGTGTTGGCTGCAAGGAAGACTTTTTTGATCACAGAGCAATACCATGATCTTTATATTGGTAGTTGGGGTCTTGTGTGGTGTGCATTGGAAGATTATGGAAAGTTGAGACAACTCTTAAAGTGAGTTGTGTAGTTTGTAACATGTAGTTCTGCTAGGAAGACTGATGTAATATGTAGTTCTTTTGCTTCTTTTGTCAGTGGTTCAGACAATGGCAGTGTCCTTCAACCATGGAATATGTTGTTCTTTTGCAGTTCCAATGGCAATGTCCTTCAACCATGGAATACGATCTGTGTTTGAACTATGGAGTTAGTCTTCTCATTTCTATGTCATGATGACAAGATATGTTTAAACTATGTTGCTATACTAGTTTTCAATGAGATTCTTGCATATGTTGTGTTGGGTATTTTAAACGCAAACAGAAAAATCCGCAAGCGCACGGATACCGATGTAGCTTTCACCCGGGAGTATTCCAGAGTATCGATTTTCCACAGGGAACGTGAGTGTACTAATTAAG